>Ga0208564_1000588_pt1 | contig 33298 bp, 31 predicted proteins | sample AD_UKC073_MetaG_FD_184439 | JGI IMG/M metagenome (GOLD analysis project Ga0208564, IMG submission 184439) | Active sludge microbial communities of municipal wastewater-treating anaerobic digesters from USA - AD_UKC073_MetaG (SPAdes) (version 2) | ecosystem: Engineered > Bioreactor > Anaerobic >... | reverse complement strand
ACTTTGGCGTGCACTTACTCCTCTTTCGCTGCAAAAACACTTACATGACCAAAACCCTGCTTACTCCATTCTCCCTCGTTCGTTGTGTTTTCCATTTTCCATACTATTACTCTTACAGCAAAGAGTTTTGTACCGTTCTTCGCCCAAGCTGTCCCACCTATTCTTTACAAGATTGCTTGAAACCCCGCTTACGGAATGTACCGTTTATGGACTTTCACAAAAACACCTGTGCTATATAATACATTCAACTTGGACAAGGAGATTGGGGGTCAGGTAGTATGAGTTTACTTGCTGCAGTTCTTCAGTCACTAAGTGAGTTAGGTAAAAGTAAAGTTGATTCTTACAGACATTTTTTTGACGGGCACAGACCCGTTGAAGAATCAATGGAAAACTTCATAGGAAGAATTGTTCAGGACTTCCATTTAGACAACGACATAGTTAAGGGTATAATCAGTGGTGTTTTCGCGATTATACCTCTGACAAGTGCACAACTAATATGCCCAATCATTTTAGGCATTATCGATTACCATTGCAAGCAACAAACTACAAAGCAGATGAGTAACTCCGTCACTGATGCGATAGTCAAAGAGGTAATATGCGCCGTTGACGAATTGAAAAATGCAAATGACCAGAAGCTTTTGGAGATCTTAGCCAATCAGCAGCAACTGTTCCCATATGTGGTTGACATAAGAAATGGTTTACTTTCACTTCAACAGGAACTTCAAAATATTATGGAAGAACTAAAACAGACAGGTCTTGAAGATATCAAATCTAAGATCGATTTAGACAGATCTTCTAGTCAGGAAGATAAGGAACATGAGACCAATAACTTTTACAATGGAATCGTAAGCTCCAGCTATATTCCCATTTTGAAAGATTTGGATCTTAAAACGGCACAGATGTATCATATTGAACAAATCCTAAAAAATGATCAAAAAAAGGGTGTTTTGGTTCTTGGGGAAAGTGGTTCAGGCAAGTCAACTATGATAAAGCGAATCACTTATGACTTTGTGCAGGACGGGTGGAACGTATACTCAATTATCAAAAGCGACTTTCACTTAGAAAAAGCAATTAAGAACCTTAAAAAACTTAGTGGCAAAATACTAATCGCTGTTGACGATGCCGCAGATTGTGGAGAAACGCTTATAAAGGAACTTATAACTAAACTTCCTAGTTCGAACATCAAAGTCTTGATGGCTGAACGAAGGGAAAAATGGTACAACGAGAATGGTACAGCTTTAATTGAGAATGATCTACTTAATGGTGCCCAGTTTGACAATTGTGACCTCAAACTGGAAGAAAGTGACGTAGAACAATACCTTAACCTTAAAAGGGAGAAGTATGCCATGTCGCAGCAAGATATACGGGATTTCGTCGATAGGTTTAAGAAAGATGCTTTAGGAAAACCGGGTGAATTCCTTGTTCTCCAATACTATTTGAGTACAAAGGAAACCATGAATATGGTTTCTGACACTTTAAAGCGGAAGTGTGAAAAGATAAATGACTCTCTTTCAAATGATGAAAAAGAGTTATTTGATCGCGTTGCATCGGTAGCTTACTACGGGATCCATTCTCCTGTCCCCGTGCTGGAAGGAATTATTACGTCGGATAAGATTGGTCTAAAGTGGACCCCAACGAAAATGCAAAGGGTGCTAGACAGCCTAGCGAATAAAGGGCATATCAAAATAGAAAACCAAAGGGTATTGACATACCATCCTGTTATTTGTCACGCTTTCTTCGAAAGCAATGAAGACTACCAGGTTAAGCTTATTCCTGATTTTATAGACAACTGCACCTCCAAAGAAAGAAACGTCCTCTTCATATTGGGAGTAAACATAGTAAGCGAATTGATAAACAAAAAAAATAAAAATAAAGATAAATACGAGCTCGCGGCAGAATGCCTTGAAAAAGTTGTTAGTATGGGAAACAATAATGCCTACATTCAATATGAGTTGGGATTTATATATAGCACACTTGGAAAGTATAAAGAAGCCGAGCAAAAGTACAAAGAAGCTATTCGGTTACGAAATGGAAAATACCCTGCAGCTCAACGTGGTTTGGATTATTTGTACTCTAACCTTTACTCGAAAACGAAAAATGATACTTAGCTGGAACAAGCAAAAGAACAATTTCAGCTGGCCAAAGACTAGAAAGGTGGAGAGTACAAATCAGCACGAAAAGGACTCGAAAAGTGCAAGAAATGGGAGGTAAGATAACTTAGATTTTTCTCCAAAGAGTTAATAATGGATTAGGTTTGTCATATGTTGCCATCAACAGTAAAACACGAGATAAGGTTCCACTGACTTGTATGAGACACTTCCTGTATTCACTCAACTGATCTGCATTTTGTCTAAGTGAAAGACATAGGACCCTAAAAACCAACAACTGGGTGGATTACTAGTAGAGATGAAGTATGAGTACGGGTCTGGCACAAAACTATAGAATAGTACGCAATTTTTCTGGATCAGAGTTTATCAATAAACTCACAAACCAACCTGCTTTATCAAAGAACCTCGACCGATTTGATGCCATATTGCTCAGGATCACAATGACACTTTCGAACTCACAGTAACTATCGAAACTGTAACTCATATAACTAAGGTCAAAGAGATTGCTCTTCATTTACTGTGTTCTTTGCGTAAACTCTCTAAAACGGCTCTCTTAATATCCTTAATACGGCATTTTTAAATGATATTCATCGCTACATTCATGTTAGTGCTTCCAATAATCCATGAGCTCCATGGATACAGTCGGAATTAGTACGACGTTGAGCTATTCTACTCGAGAAGTTGAACCGCTTCACCCAATGTTCTATAATGGAACTAAGTACCGGGTCAGGTGCCCATTCTTTTTTGTGCGGTATGGGCCAAAAGGGAAGTCCGGTGAGAAACCGGCGCTGTCCCGCAACCGTGACCGGGGAGCGAAGTCCAAAGCAAGAACGCCACTGGCAACCGTAAAAGGGCTGCTGGGAAGGCAAGGACTGAGTGTTGATCCGGAAGCCGGGAGACCTGCCTGATCTGTTACTTCCGAGCCTCTTTTGCGAGGACAAAGGAGGTGATCTCATGAGGACTCGGTTTTCGCGTATTGTTGCACTGCTGCTGGCAGCTACCATGCTGGTATTACCAGTTTCTGCGGCGGTGAAAGTAACGGATGATGTAGGCAAGACTTTAACCTTTACAACTGTGCCCAAGCGTGTTATTTCTTTGGCTCCCAATGTCACGGAGATCATGTACGCCATCGGAGCACAGGACAGTCTAATGGGACGTACACCAGTGGATGATTACCCACCTGAGGTAAAAAATGTACCCGTGATGGGCGACTACACACAACCCAACATTGAACTACTACTGACCAAGAAACCCGATCTGATCATTGGCACTATTAGTTTTAGAAAAGAAACCTACGACACCATGGTAAAGTACTGGAACGTGTTCATTGCAGACCCCAAGTCAGTAAGTGATGTGTCTTCTTTGATACACCGCATGGGACTTATTTTCCAAAAGGAAACTCAAGCAAAAAAACTTGAGGAGCAAATAAGACTCATGCCGATGGCACTAAAATCACTAGGTGGGCAACACCCACGTGTACTTTTGCTTATGTGGAATGACCCGCCCATGACCGTGGGTAAAGACACTTTTGTTAACGACCTTCTTAATCAGGTAGGGCTGATCTCGGTCACAGGTAGTTACACTCAACCATGGCCCACGTTGGGCGAGGAGACCCTTCTCAAACTTAACCCTGATTACATTCTCTATCCGGAAAAATCCATGGGCGGGGAAGCAGCTTCTTTTAAAGGAAAACCCTGGAGTGATTTAAAAGCAGTCCAGCAAGGCAAACTTGTTTCCTTTAATGACGACTGGGTATTTAGAGCAGGGCCCCGTCTGACCCAAGGCATGGCAGAACTTTATTTGAAAGTGGCCCAGCAAAAACCCAATGCCAAAGTGCTTTTCATATCAAACAAGGCCAAAATCGCCTCGCTTAATGGTGCATTGGTGGATTACTCCAAGTTTTCGCTTAAGGATGGTCGATTCATGGTTGATCCAGCTTATGCCAAACAGCTTGGCATTACATCCTACAAAGGGAACCTAAGAAGCAGTTCTCTGCAAGCCCAATGGGTTGACGCAGAGAAAATGGGAGTTTTCTTGCTCCCATGACAACTGGGCTATCACACCTCCCACGTTGGGAATAAGAACCGGCCCTTCTCACCTGCCCTCGCGCACCTCTCACAGTGGGTCACGGGGGCAGGCCCTCTCTTTTTTGCGACGGACGTATTTAGAACAAAACAGGCTTGCCTGTAGCCGCAGACTGGTAAATAGCATCAATGATCTGCGTTACCACCAAAGCCTGCTCTGGTTTTACTAGTGGTTCTTTATCTTCCCTTACAGCTTCTATCCAGGACTCCATTTCCAGTTTTCCCGGGTCTACTACGTGCGGCTCGTAGTAAGCAGCTCCGTGAAGTTGTGTCTCCACATCATTTAAATAGAGACTGCCCATATCCTCACCGTTTATCCGGAGTCCGCATATGTTGTCGGCCCCAGCCTTACTTCCGCATAGCACCGTTTGTGCCTCCCCTTCATCCACCGTGTTTAGAGCCCAGCTGGATTCCACTACCACAGTGGCACCGTCTGCCATGGTAATAAAGCCAAAAGCAGACTCTTCGACCTGGAACTTGCTTGGGTCCCAAGGTCCCCACGGGTTTGCCGCATTTTCCTCCTTTGAAAGCACGTTATAGGTAGTTCCCACAACGCTTTTCACTTGGTAATTGTTCATGAACCACAAAGTCAAGTCCAAAGCATGACTGCCGATATCTATTAAAGCTCCCCCACCCTGCATATCCTTGTTCAGGAAACTGCCCCACGTAGGCACACCTCTGCGCCTTAAAGCCCTTGCTTTGGCAAAGTAGATCCATCCTAAATCGCCCCGCTCAACCAATTGCTTGAGCATCATATTCTCTGGCTTAAACCGATTCTGAAATGCAACGGTGAACTTCTTACCACTTTTCTTCGCCGCCTCCACCATCTTCTGAGCATCCTGCGCGTTGGTTGCCATGGGCTTCTCACACATGACATGCTTACCAGATTTCAATGCGGCAATGGTCATCTCTGCATGGAATTTGTTAGGTGTAAGCACGTGAACTACGTCAATGCTTGGATCTTCCAGTATATCCTGCCAACTGTGGTAGATTTTCGCATCCTTTGAGCCGTACTGCTCTTTTGCTTTTCTTGCTTTTTCCTCGGTTGGGTTGTAAAACCCCGCAATTTCCACACCATCTATTTGCGATAAATAGGGCAAGTGTTTGGCAAACGCAATGCCTCCACAGCCAATAATGCCAACCCGAACAGTGTTACTGGGCATAGTTCTCGCCTCCTGTAAAATACACTGCATATACAATTCTATAGTGTGTCCACCGGTACATGTTTCATAAATTAAGAGCGCAGCTTAAGGGAACAAAAGCTACCGATTACAGCTAAACATGAAACTCTAAGCATGATTAACAGCGTATTTTTCATTACTACAGAAAAAACATTAGTAGCACGTCCATGCGGCTATACTATTTATAATTCTTAGCTAGGACACTGAGAGGCAGATAATTAAACATGGCAGGTATTCTTGCAGATTTCAAGTTTATCTTCGATTTTTTTAAGCCTTACTATAGTAAACACCGCATGTATATAGTTTTATGTATACTTTCTACGGCATTTCACAAGCTTGTCGCTGTAGCACTGCCTATTCTTATTAAGTTGCTGGTAGATACTATTGAAAAGGGCACAAACTTTAAGGAATTTGTTTTCTATGCAAAGTTGAACATCCTTGGCTTAGTTGTTTTTCTTGTAGTTCTTTTCCTGCGCTACTACTTTGAAAAGCGTACTGAAACTTTTATCAGCGCAGACCTTCGGCAAGACATGCTACAGCGCATCTTAGATGCTGATTACCTCTCCGTGAGGAAGGAAGAGACAGGATACTTTCTTGAACGGCAATCGGCAGATTTACAAAACATAAATGACTTGATCGTTCATGACCCAGTGTTATTCTTCATAAACATTTTTTATGTCGGTGCTATCGCAGTGATCATGATCAAGTTGAATGCTGTCCTTTCTGCGGCATTATTGGTCCTTTTTCCATTATTCTTGGTTATAGCGCGGACAATCTTACCAAAAATGAAGGCAGTAAAATCCAATGTGCTTAAGACAGAAGAAGAGGTTAACAGCTTTACCGAAGAGAGCGTATCAGGAGCCTACCACATCAAAGCAAATAACGCAGAAAACATTTTCGCGCGAAGACTTTCCAATCTTCTAAGTAAATACCTTGGGCTGAACCTCAGTTACGCCACTTTAGACATTCTCTACGACCTTATTCTTTTTACAGGCATTATGAACGTAGCGAATCTTATCGTATACATCCTTGGCGGTTACTACGTTTTCAAAGGCACGTTTACCGTCGGTAGTCTTTTTGCGTTTGTCATTTACTTTTCAAACCTGTGGGAAGCAATGGAATTTTACACCCAGTTTCCAAAAGAGCTCAAAGTAAGCATGCTTTCTGTTAACAGAATAAAGGAACTGCTTTCAATCCCGCAGGAACAGGAAGGGAAAGTTGTTTTGTCAGAGCCTATAGAAAGCATTCAATTTAAAGACGTTTCTTTTTCCTACGATAGCAGGATGGTGCTTAACAATGTCAACTTAATCATACGTAGAAGAGAAAAAATAGGAATTGTCGGACCAAACGGTAGTGGAAAATCGACATTTTGTAATCTTCTCACGCGGATTATTACTCCAAGCAGTGGCAACATTTTTATCAATGGCATCGACTACAAAACATTTACGAAGGAATCTCTCCGCAACAAGATCATCCTTGTTCCGCAAGAGCCTTATATATTCCGCGGTACATTCGAGGAAAACGTGACCCTTTTCGGAAGTAGCGCCAAAAAGCGCTGCAGCAGTATTGACGTAAAAACAATTTTAAAAGATAACTGCGATATTCCTACGAAAAATCCGGGGAGCAAACTATCCGGTGGAGAAAAAAAGCTCATACAGCTCTTACGCGGCATTAACCGCAATGGAGACGTTTACATTTTAGATGAACCCCTTGCTTTTGTAGATAAGGATTATGCAGATTTGGTCCTAAAGCTTATTAAGTCTGAATTTGATGACAAAACCTTAATAATCATAAGCCACCTAACAAACCTAAACGATTTTTGCGATAGAACGTATGTAATTACAACAGAAGGAAACATAGTGGAAGAAAAATAGGCTACGTAGGCTTAACATACATCACTCCTTTTCCACATATAGTAAGCAGCCAGTCCTCTGATGAGCACCAGCTCCTCCGATGGCCCCTTAGAGTAGGATTCACGGGGAAGCTGCTCAAAAGAGACGTGCCAACATTCAAATTACTATATTTTTTTTGTGGGTGCGAGAACATTTTTCTTGCTAGCAATGGACTATTGGTAAAGAACCAACCACCTCCATCATTATTCAGGAACTTAATTTCGGTGGGACTTTCATAGACGTGAACTTGCTTATAACTTATGAAGGGATTTACGGCTTTGCCAAAAAATAAATATACAGATAGAAGACATGTAACTACTGGCGTGCAACTTACCAATATCACAGATTCAGTACGAAAATTACAGGTGCATAGTTTGCTGTTACGTTTAATTGATATCTGGTAGACTAGATTTCAAAAGGTGAGTATGTTAATGATCCTTTCCCGTGTTTTTTGCTCATTGTTTCTGGGTGCGTCACAATAGTCTGATTTTGTTCAGCCATCACGATTATTCCAGGTAGAATACTACTTCAACAAGAAGTTATTGCTTAGCTGGTAATATTACTCAAAAGAGCAGCTTACATGTTTGGTTATTTTTATGAAAAAGTCAATTACTAAAGAGAGTAAAACTCTGGTCGCGTTGGCGATTTTTGGCATAGCCATGGGATTACTGGAAGCTGCCGTAGTAGTCTATTTAAGGCAACTTTACTACCCAGAAGGGCTAACACTTCCTTTGAAACCCGCATCGCCAAGAATTCTTGTAGTTGAATCAACAAGGGAGTTAGCAACCATTGTCATGCTTGTTAGCGTTAGCATGGCTACAGGCGAGAATGCTCTTCAATGTTTTGCTTACTTCCTTTACATGTTCGGGTTTTGGGACATCTTCTACTACGTTTTCTTGAAGGTATTTTTAGACTGGCCCACATCAATTCTGACTTGGGATGTGCTGTTTTTCATTCCGGTACCTTGGGTCAGTCCCGTACTCGCGCCTGTTATCTGTTCTTTGACCATGATCGTATTTGGATGCATTACGCTGCTTCTACAACAGAAAGGCAAAAGTGTCAAGATAAAGTCTGTTGACTGGGTGCTCATGATAGGTGGGGCACTGGTCATATTGTATTCATTCATAAAGGACTACATTGCTTTTCTTTTGAGTGAAGGTTTGCCCATCAGTATATGGGCTCTGGCTAAGGACCCAAACTTCCAGCAAATCATTTCCAAGTTTGTTCCCGCCCATTACAACTGGTATTTGTTCTTTGCAGGAGAAGTTTTGATAATTCTTGGAATGACGCTTGCATTTAGAAGAGCTCAGCAAACAACTGCCAGTTGAATCCCGCACCACCTCTTGCTAAAGAAAACCAGTAAAGCTTACTTAACATCGTCAGGAGTGACGCAAAAAACAATCTTTTTTTGACCATCAGAATAAAACAGGTACTGAAGTTCCAACACTTTCCATCCTTTATTGAGCTTATAAGCTACTTTTCCCTGTGTACGTTTACCAGGAGTTAGATCCGCACTTAACAATTGGTCTATAGACAGGCCAGGCACCGAGCTAAATATTTCTGCATCAACTGCCCAATCATCAACAAAAGCATCAAAGCTCGCCCAAGAGATATGCTCATGTTCATTTGATATGTCCTCGATAAAGAAGTCAAGTACTACCAAATCCTTCTCATTGTACTGCGAAACCGAGGCATCCCGTAGTGTGAATGACAATCCATCAGCCTCCACAGTTTCCCCAACTCCATAACAACTCTTAACTGGAGCAAATGGAGGTGTAGGTTGCTTAATTACCCAAGGTGGCTTTGACTCCGACTCTTCTGGCTGATTGTAGGCAGGGCTAGTTTGGTCGTACGTGTATTCTTGCTTAGAACCTTCAGGTGGAGTTTTCCATCTCCAAGATGATGACGACAAGTAGCTTAAAGTCGAAAGCAACACTCCAGCAAGTAAAACGATCAAGAGAATGTACCAACCACTCTTGTTACTTTCCACAGCACAACCTCCTTTCCCGCTTATATTCTAATCGAACTTTGGCTTGACCAATAACTAAGTGTGAGGCTGAGGTTTTGTCTGTGATGCCACCCAAGGGACTCATTTTGCACTAAACAGCATGAAAGCAGGACGCAAAACACAATCTTGAATTTCTAAAAGACAACCACAATCAAACCATGATTATGGTTTAGCTTCAACAGAGTTATAACTTAGCTTCATGCATGCGCTAAGCACAAGTTCATAGAAACGGTAAGAATTAGTCGTGCTATTTTGCTCGCCAGCCTCCATCCACACGCATGGCTTCCCCGGTCACGTACCTGGACGCATCGCTGGCTAGGAAAAGCATGGCTTCTGCGATTTCTTCTGGTTCACCCCAACGTCCAAGCGGCGTGGTTTGTTTTATCAACTGATCCGTCTTAGGGTCGGATATGAGATCTTTTGTCATACTGGTAACTATGCCTCCTGGGCACACCGCGTTTACGCGAATGCCTTGGCTGGCATATTCGCAAGCGATTTGTTTGGTTAGTCCGATAACACCGTGCTTTGAGGCAGTGTAGGCAGTGCCACCAGCCATGGCACCCAGACCCGCTACTGAGGCTGTGTTAACGATTACTCCTCCTCCACCTTGAGCAAGAAATTGCTGAATGGCACGCTTACAGCCGTAGAACACACCTTTAAGGTTGATATTGATAATACGATCCCACAGGCTATCATCGGTGTCCAAACAAAGTCTGAATTCATCAAAAACACCTGCATTGTTCACCATGACGTCAAGTCGACCAAAGTGCTGTACAGCCGTATCAACAGCCCGGCACACATCATCCCAGCGTGAGACGTCCGCAGTAACAACGATGGCGTTGCCACCTGCATTTTGAATAAGGTTTGCTGTTTCTTGAGCCGCCTGCTCTACGTAATCAACTACTACAACCTTAGCTCCCTCTTTGGCAAACAATAGGGCAGCCGCCCTACCTATGCCGGAACCTGCTCCGGTAATGACTACTACTTTACCATGCAATTTCCCGTTCATTTCTCTATCACCCCTTGTCCTGGGGCGCATCGTTATGAGAAAAAGCAATGTACGCCTTTCATCCCTTTAGATGTAGCGAAACCCCCGTAATTCTGCTTCCAAACACTGTTTACTGTCCAACCGTTGAATAATTGGCGCGCAGCAGCTTCCTAACTGGTGTGCTAATGCGCTTTCCAGGTTTAGATAATTAGTATTATACGCCACCTAAGTGCAAAGTGTTGCTAACACAGTAAATAGTTATGTTATGTCATGTACTTGTTAACGTTGCCAGAGTGAGACCCCCAATGACTCTAAAAGTGAAATTCATTACACTTCACGCTTTGCAAAAGCGTAAGCTAAATTTTGGACGTTGTTGGAGAGGTTGTGTTTTGTCTCCAGCAAGGTGTTTCTAGACCAAGCCACTTACTACATTTTCAGTGGCACAATGTTTTCCTTCATTCAAGTACCTTAGGTCAGCCGTTTAGTGGTTACGATTATCCGTTCTTTGTAAAAGTAGTTGACATCACTATTTTTTGTCCTATAATGTTAATAGGTAACGTATTGTAATACATTGTATTACTTCACCAAGGGAGGTGAAACAAAGTGAATCAAACGGTAGGAAGAAGAAAAAGCAATAGAATACTAGTTAAGATGCTTTCTCCTGATAGAACACAAAGAAGTGGCACTAGGAAAACAGAGGTGCTGACTTTCTCCGTACCACCTGAAATGAGAAAAATGATAGACGATCTAGCGAAACAAGAAAGTAGAACAAGAAGTGAGCTGATAAGAGAAGCGATAAGAAGATACATAGCTGAAGAAAAATGGGCGCAGATTTATCGTTACGCTGAACAGAAAGCCTTAGAAAAAGGAATAACCGAAGATCAGATTGAAGAAATAATAGATGCCGAAAGGGAATAGACAACAAAAACCGAAAGTAGTTCTTGATACAAACGTTTTTGTTTCCGCTCTTCACTTCGGCGGAATCCCTAGGAAAGTTTTGGATCTAATGTGGAAAGAGTCAATTGAGGTTTATATTTCTCCTTTCATTGAGGAAGAGTTAGAGCGTACGCTCCTTAACCGCTGCGGCTGGGATAAACACATGGTTGACCAGGTAATAGAGAGCATAAACGAATACGCAATTATGGTTGAACCAGAGATAACAATATCAATCATTGATGCCAAAAAAACTGATAACCACATATTAGAATGCGCAGTAGCTGGAAAGGTTGATTACTTAGTCTCGGGTGATAAAAAACACATATTGCCCTTAAAAGAGTTCCACGAAATTAAAATCTTGTCGCCCGCTGAGTTTTTAGACTACTTTTATACGAGCAAAAAGAGTAGCTAGAGAAAAGAGTAACTTTTTGTTTCACATTTGAAAGAGATGTTAATGCATTCAACTACCGCTTCTCTCTTTGTAGCCTGCTGCTAAATATCTCAACAACTTTTTCTTTTTGCCTGAACACAATTACCAGAAGAGAAAGGAAAAAGTACATCTTTAGCATGGAATCGCCGTTACTCAGCACAAGGTAGATGAGAAACAGAAAACCAGCGGCCTCACCTTCTTCGAGATACGAGAAACCAAAGAAGTGAGCTTGGAATATGTAGCAAGCGGAGAAAATCATGATGATGAATGCGAATAACTGAATCCCAATCATGGGAGCAGCGCCAAACACACCACCGAAAACTGATGCAATGCCAGTTCCTCCTCTAAAACCAAAGAACAATGGAAAATCATGACCTACAACGACAAGTGAGCCACCCACCGCCAGCACATAAGCAGGTAACGCCAATATGGAACCCACATAGAAAGGGATCATACCTTTTAGGAAATCTGCAAAGAAAACAAATATTCCCAAGGGCTTGCTAACATGGCGAAACACATTAGTTGAACCAGCATTCCCGTCACCGAAATGTCTTATGTCCATACCCTTTACAGCCCAAGTTACAAAAAGAGCCGTGTTCGCTGAACCCAAGAAATAACAAAAGAACAAGAAAAGCAGCTCTTTCATTCCCATGGTTGACCAACCATGAGTTTAGCACAAAACAGAATAAGAACCGGGCGCCGTTATGGGCTAAAATGGAGCTCCTTCACTTGACGGTGTAGTAAGCCCATTCACACAACTTCAAACACAAAACACAAGCTCGTTTCATAAACGTTTAAACAACAAAACGCATAGAAGCAGGTTATCATGTAATCGTGAAACAAATAACGCTTGGGAGGTAATCGTAGTGCCCAAAATACTAAAGGTGAAAAACATGAACAAATGCATTGGATGCTTTGAATGCATGATAGGTTGCGCATCATTGAACTTCCATAGCCACACGCTAACAAAGAGCGCCATCAGGGTCAAGACAAAGGGGGGTCTTCAGAGTCAGTTCGCAGCTGTCATCTGCGTGGGTTGTTCAGAACCAGCGTGCGCAGAGGCGTGCCCAACACGGGCTCTGACGCCACGACCCGGAGGAGGCGTCTTATTTGATGCGAAGAAATGTATTGGCTGCGAGAAATGCGTGCCAGCGTGCATTGTGGGAGCCATTGCCATGGACAAGCAAGCTAAAAAACCTATCATTTGCAAACAATGTGGAGCATGTGTGCAGCTTTGTCCACATGAATGCTTAGCTATGGAGGAGGCGTAAGAACATGCTCGGAGCTGATCACATAAGAGTCTTGTATGTGGACTTAACCAAAGAAAAAGTCTCTGTTGAAGAACGAAAAGATCTATTTCATCTGTTAGGTGGGACCGGAGTTGCAGCAAAACTACTTGAGGAAAACATGCATCCAGAGCTGCCTCCCCTCCATGAAGAGCAGCCCATCGTCTTTGCCATAGGTCCTTTATCAACAATTTTCCCAGTGGCTACTAAGACCGTTGCCACGTTCATTTCACCGCTCACAGGCGAATACGGTGAAAGCCATGCTGGTGGTCGGTCCGCCATGGCCATCAGAAACGCCGGCTACGATGCCATTGTGATAACCGGAAGAGCAAAAAGGCCTACTTACTTAAGCATTTCTGACCATTCCGTGGAATTCAAAGATGCCCGTGGTCTTTGGGGCCTGGGTGTTGATGAAGTAGGAAGGATTATTAGAGAGCGTGAAGGCATACCAGGTAAACGCAGCATCATGCGTATCGGTGTATCGGGTGAAAACCTGGTTAGTTTCGCTGGAGTCAACGTAGACACTTACAGGCACTTTGGAAGGTTAGGACTGGGAGCCGTATTCGGAAGCAAACAGTTAAAAGCCATAGCCATAACAGGTGAAACAGACATTCCTGTACGTAACTTTAAAGACTACTACACCACCTTCCGCTGGCTGTATAAAAAGGTAGTGGAAACAGACCTCATGGCGAAGTACCACGAGATTGGAACTCCCATAAACATTAAGGTGCTAAACGCAATTAACTCCCTGCCTACCAAAAACCTACAGCAGTCCACATTCGAGCATGCTGATGACATCTCGGGCGAAACCTTCGCGGAACAGACGCTGGTTAGAAAAGTATCCTGTGTGGGCTGTCCCATTGGCTGTATTCATGTAGGACAATTCAGAAGGCTGTTTGATAAAGGTTATGAATACGAATCATTGGCGGTATCCTACGACCACGAACTCATATATGCATTGGGCAGTTTGTTGGGCACAAGCTCAGCTAGTGAAGTTCTGGAGCTCATCGACGAAGTGGAAGAAACTGGGTTGGATGCCATGAGCACGGGTGTGGTGTTAGCTTGGGCGACAGAGGCCCTGGAAAGAGGGCTAATCAGCGTTGATCAAACCATGGTACCTTTAGAATTCGGAAATACGGATGGTTACAAGAAAGCAGTACACTACTTAGCTGAGAGAAAGAATGACTTTTACAACGTGCTGGGGCTCGGCTTAGCTAAAGCCACAGAAGTTTACGGAGGTAAAGATTTTGCACTAGTTTATGGCGGTAATGAAATGGCAGGATACCACACTGGATACGCTTTCGCGCTCGGCCAAACCGTTGGAGCTCGGCACTCACATCTGTGCAATGCTGGTTATCAGTACGACCAAAGTGCTAAAGAGCTGAACGATGAAGAGATTGTAGACTATATCATAAAGGAAGAGAAAGAAAGGTGTATGCTCACGTCATTGGTCATCTGCTTGTTTGCAAGGAAGGTGTATGACAGAGAAACAGTACTTAAGGCCTTAAACGCCATTGGCATACCCTTCACAGATGCCGATCTGGACAAAATGGCTGAAGAAACCTTCTTTACCAGGATACGCATAAAGCAAAAACTGGGTTACTCACTGCAGAACGAAAAGTTTCCGAAGAGAGCTTTTGAAACACCAACACGCTGGGGCAAAATGGACGAAGAGCGCATGAACAGACTGCTCCAAATGTACATCCAAAGACTTCAATACGAGTATGAGAATTACAGTTCACGTAAATGATTACTTTAGCCGCTACGGTGTCCACTCAGGCGAAGTAGAGCTTCCTACTGGAGCCACCGTAGCGGATCTTATAAAGACTTTGGACATACCACCTTCCGAGATTGGCTTTGTGGTACGTAATAGCACCATACTAAAAGAAACAGAACAGCTACGAGATGGCGACGTACTACTAATACTTCCTTTTGCGTTAGGCGGCTAAGTCATAATCAAATTGGCTGACTTTTTGACAAATAGTCTTCAAAGACGTCTTCTGGTACCATGCTGCCGCCGGTGAGCCAGACCATGTGGATACCATCCCCTGCCAAACCATACAGCCCAGCATTGGCCGAAGGCTCTGTTTTTATACCTTCTCTTTCCCAAAGCCAACGCACCATGTCAAGCATAAACTCATCAGGGACTGTGAACGCTCCATCTATGAGATGAATCATCCAAGGAGTAGTCAGCTTTGATGCTCGACCAACAGCCAAACCGTCAGCCACGGTTACTCCATCCAACCCCACGTCACCCACGCTGATGTCACTCAGCTTGCCAGTGGCCAAAGCAAGTAGCATGCGCGGGCTATGTGTGGGTTCTGCAAAATAAACTTCCACCCTGTCACCCAATGTGGCTTTTAACCCGAAAGCAATACCACCAGGAGCACCACCCACGCCACATGGGATATATACCTTTAGGTTCTTACCCGTTTCATCTAAGAGAGGTCGAATCTGTGGTGCCAATCTTAAACCCGCCACCGCATAGCCCAGGAACAATATGACCGACTCTTCGTCATCAACAAAGTGTGCTTTGGGATTACTACTGGCTATTTGCCGAGCTTCAGCTACTGCCGAAGAATAATCGCCTTCATGTTCAACCACATGGGCTCCTAAGCTGCGCAGTTTTTCTTTTTTCCAAGCTGCAGCCTCCTTGGACATGTGTACTTCCACATTGAAACCAAAGGCACGACCCATGATTCCAATGCTGAGCCCCAAGTTCCCAGTGGAGCCCACTACCAGTGAGTAACCACTAAAAACTTTGCGCGCTTCCGTAGTCAGCAAAGCACGGTAATCACTATCCAGGGTTATGATGCCTTCCTGTAGAGCAACTTGTTCCGCGAACCAAAGCACCTCATAGATGCCACCACGGGCTTTAACAGATCCCGATATGGGAAGGTAATTGTCCAATTTTGCGTAGACGGGACCCGAAAAATCTTCCAAAGTCTTTCCATGCAACTCTTCTGCGTGTCTGAGTTCCACGTGAGAACTTTCTATGATACCGTTATTTGTTTCTGGAAAAAGCTCCTTTATGGCTGGTGCAAATCGGTGCAACCGTTTTTCTGCATCTTGAATGTCCATTAGCCCCAATGGTATATGCTTCAAAGCTTTTGCTGCTTCTTCTTTGTTCGGGTTACGCCAAAAAACCGGCTGGTACGCTTTTATCTTGTTTAGTAAGAACTCATCAGCATCCATGATCCTTTTAGAAATACCTCCTTTCAAAATCGGTAGCAACCCACCTGCTTGCTTCCGCTGAAGCCTTTCGGCAAGCTTCTACCAAAGCTGCACCCTTTGAGACCTCAGCTATGAAGACGCCGTTAAAGCAGTCTCCTGCTCCCAAGGTACTCACCACCTCCACCCGAGGCGCTTCCACATGTATACCATCCACAGTGGATCCTCTGCTACCTTGCTTCACCACCACGTGCTTGTAATGGTAGTCAGTTTTTGCTAAGACCTCCATCTCATGCTCGTTAGCAAAGAGAAAATCGAAGCCGCGAGTAGCCTGTAGAAAACTATCTAAGTGCTGCTTAAGTGGCTCATACGAAGCAGCATCCACGGAAAGAATAGCTCCACTGCTCTTTGCTTTCACAGTCAGCTCCTGAACCACCTTTGCGCTTTCTTCGTGGAACAACGCGTATGCGCTAATGTGTAGCCAATTAATGTTCACATCAGGAACAGCTATGTAACTGCGAGCCACGTTTGGAGAACTCCACATGTTCCTTTCTCCATGCTCGTGACGCACCAGCAGTGTACCCGTGAACCCTTCCTTTTGTGTGAGGAGCATATTAATACCGTAGCGCTGCCCAGCATCCATGAAAAAACCATAGCCTCCGTCGCTGCCCACACACCCTAAAATGCCCACATTGGTGCCACAGCGCGCAACATGACGAGCTGTGTTGAAGGCCGAACCGCCCGGGACCACCAAAGCTTTAGCTTGAGCATCCGATGCATAAACTTTGGGAGATTCCTCGAAAATTAACACATCCAATAACACATCTCCGTAAATTAGGACCATACTATAATTGTAGTGCTCAAAGAGGAGGTATGAAGACATGTTGCAAATTGCACCACATGTAAAAGAAGCCATTGAAACACTTAAACCCGTAGTTGCATTGGAATCCACCATAATAACCCACGGTATGCCCTACCCTGCAAATTTGCATACGGCGTTAGAGGTTGAACAAGTCGTAAAAGAAGCTGGAGCCGTGCCAGCTACCATTGGGGTCATAAATGGCGACATAAAGGTGGGCTTAAGTGAAGAAGAAATAACATACTTGAGTCAAGCAAAAGATCTTCACAAAATCAGCCTGAAAGATTTGTCAGTAGCGGCAGCCAAGAAGCTTTACGGTGGCACCACTGTTTCTGCCACCATGTTTGCAGCGTACAAAGCCGGCATTCAAGTTTTTGCCACTGGTGGCATAGGTGGTGTGCACCGCGATGCACGAGAGAGCTTTGATGTAAGTACTGACTTGGAGGCATTGGGCTCCATCCCCATAACAGTGGTATGTGCAGGCGCAAAAGCCATATTGGATTTACCAGCCACGCTGGAGTACTTGGAAACCAAAGGCGTTTTGGTTGTGGGCTACAAAACCCATGAATTCCCTGCTTTCTATTATGGCCACAGCGGACTGAAACTGGAACACAGCGTCAACACTCCGGGGGAGTTGGCTCAGATCATACGTGACCGCGATGCATTGGAGGTCGATAAAGCCATTTTGGTGGGCAATCCACCTCCTGAGGACATGGCTCTGGAAAAAGAAAAAGTAGAGCAGCTCATTGAGGCAGCTTTACAGCAAGCAAAAGCAAACAACATTAAGGGCAAAGACGTTACCCCATTTTTGCTGGATTACTTAGCCAAGAACTCCAAAGGAGAAACTTTGGAAACCAACATTGCCCTGGTAAAGAACAATGCCTATGTGGGTTCTCTGATAGCAAAAGCCCTGATGGCTGCTAAGATATAAAAAGGGTGTAAAGGAGGGGACAAATCATGCCAGATTTTTCAAGTCCATTTAGTGGAAACAAGTACGACCGTAAGCTCACACACGAGGAATTGGTGAGAGCCATTAGGTTCATGGTAGCCGCTGAGTATGAAGCTACTCAACTTTACATGCAACTTGCTGAAAGCATCGACAACGATCTTGCCAAAGATGTGTTAGTGGACATTGCCAACGAGGAAAGAGTTCACGCAGGAGAGTTTCTCCGCCTGCTTTTCGAGTTAGAGCCTGATGAGAAAAAGTTTTACGAAGAAGGCAAAGATGAAGTAGAGGAGTTCATAAAGAAACACCAGAAGAAGTGAGGTAGAAAGAAATAACGGAGGTGTCCGTGTAAAAAGGGCTTACCCGCAGTGGGTAAGCCCTTTTGCTTAATTCATGCCATTTATCGTGATTGACTTGAACGCTCTTTCTCTACTTTCACTTCACCATGACGCGCGTTAAGAAAGCAGCCACTTGGTCACGGGTTAGCGTCAGGTCTGGTCCGAATGTGGTTTCTGTCATGCCCTTTACTATGCCCTTTTCATAAAGGTAAGCTACATAGATCTTTGACCAGTGTCCGAACAGATCAGTGAAAGGAGCCTTGGGTATAAAGTTTTGACCAGGTTCTGATGGTAGCGTCAAGGCGATCAACTTTGCAGCCTCGCCTCTGGTCAGGAAGCCAGCTGGACGCAGTGTTCCATCAGGATAACCCTTTACAATATTGGCTTTGTAGAATGCCCAGTAGTAAGGAGCTACAGCACTCTTGGGATCCACATCCTTAAAGGGATTCTTCCCATCCAAGTCCGCTAACGTCACGGGCTTAATACCGGTGGCTAAAGCCAGTGCATACATGAATTCACCACGAGTGATGGGCTCTGTAGGTCTGAACTTGTTGTCAAGTACCGTCAGGAATTTCTTCTCTACCACAGTGGTAATGTTGTCTTTTGCCCAGGAATTACTAATGTCAGTGATTTCAGGTACAGAGCCGAGCACAAATGAACCTGAAGTGGTAACGTTTTGGCCCACTAACCAAACCTTGTAAGTGTAGCTGCCTGCAGGGATGTTAGGTAAAGTGATGAAACTAATCAGCGTGTTCCCAGTGGGGAATGTTTTCTTCATTATTGCTTGAGTGTAGCTCTTGCCTTGAGAATCCTTGTAATGGAAGTTACTGCCAGTAATCTCTACATCGTAGTAGTAACCGCTACTGAACTGCATAGTTACTGACGAACCAGGGTTTACCACGTAAACCATCAATTCTACCCCACCAGTGGGAAGTTGCATTACATCCAACTTGATTGCGAGTGTGCCTGCTGCCGATGTTGCCAAAGGTGCCATAACAACAAACAAGCTGAGGCACAGCAACACCGGAATGATCTTTCTTGTCAACTTTCTCATCCTTGTTTCACCTCCTTAACGAGGACGCATTTCAACCCCTATTGGTTTCTCATTTTAACATTGTATCAGCCTATCAAGTGTAAATTGTGCTTTAATTAATCCATGGAAGAAAAAATAACTCTGCCAAGAACTGTTTGGGGCCTCTGGAGAATTAAAACTTGGAATAGAACACCAAAAGAACTTGCTAGAACCATGAACAAACTTTTGGACCTGGGCGTGGATACTGTGGATTTAGCGGACATTTACGGAGACTATGAAGCCACAAAGATGTTCGGTGAAGTGTTGCAAGCTGACCCAACATTGTCTAAACGCATAAAGGTAGTTACAAAAGCTGGTATTGTTTTGCTCTCGGACAAGCATCCAGAAGTTTATGTGAAGCACTACGATACTTCAGCTGAACACATCATTGCCTCGGTAGACCAATCTTTACTTGAATTAGGCAGGGATCACATTGACCTGCTGCTCATACACAGACCTGACCCATACATGGACCCTTTGGAAGTGGGCCATGCCTTTGACGAGCTTTACAAGGAAGGAAAGGTGCTTTCTTTTGGCGTATCCAACTTCATGCCTTATCATCACTCACTACTCACAAAATACGTGAAACAACCATTATTTGTGAACCAGATAGAAATCTCTCTTGCACATCCACAACCTTTTTGGGATTGGCAAATTCCATACATGATGGAAAACGACATAACCCCAATGGCTTGGTCACCCCTGGGCGGAGGAAAACTGTTCACCAGTGGTGAACCCAACATGGTTAAGTTAAAGAACGCGCTGGAACAAGTTGCTCATAATCACGGCGTCACAGCTGAGCATATTGCGTACTCATGGCTGCTAAGCCATCCAGCGAACATTGTGGTCATAGCAGGCAGTAGTAAATATGATCGGGTAAAATCAGCAGTGGAGGCCAAGGACATAATCCTTGACCGACAGGAGTGGTTTTATCTTTTAGAGCAAGCCACTGGCGAACCCGTACCTTAACAAATATAGAGAAGCAGAAGACAAACAATGGAAGTCTTAGAAATTACAGACCTCACTGTGGAAGGTTTTGGTGTTGCTAAGTCATCTGGCCTTGTGTATTTTGTGAAGGGCATTGTGGCACCAGGAGACGTGGTAAAAGCAGTGGTTACGTCTCAACGGAAAAACTACGCGGAAGCTGAGCTGGTGGAACTGGTTCAGGCGAGCCCTTACAGGATAGAACCCTTGTGTCCACATTTCTCTCAGTGCGGCGGGTGCCAGCTTCAACACATTTCTTACCAGCAACAACTTCAGTGGAAAAGTAGTTTTGTGAGCCAAAACGTTTGGAAACTAGCTAAGCAAGAGGTGGACAACGTGCAAGTTGTCCCTTCAGACACGCTCTATGGCTACAGAGCAAAAGCTCATTTCATGTTCGGTGAAGAAAGAAACATCTTGGATGTGGGTTACTTTAGTAAAAATGACAAATGGTTCGCCTTGACCACTTGCCCCATACTCCAAGAGCCACTTTGGGAAACAGCACAAGGTGTATTGAGCGTTATGAGACAACATGGACTAAGGAGCTATTTCACTAGCGGTGGCACGCTGAGGCATTTACAAGTCAGAGCGTCTCTTCTCTCTGGTGAAAGGCAAGTTCTGGTAACCTTTAGTCATTTTCCCAAAAACTTTGAAACCTTAGCTCAGGAAATTCTTGAACTGGGCGTAAGTAGTTTGGTTTTTCACCAGAACACTGCGCAGAACAAGACGGTCATTGGAAAAGGTTTAAGCTGGTACTACGGTAACCCATATGTGCAAGAACAGCTCATGGGCAACATTTACAACATAACGCCCATGTCCTTCTTCCAAATAAACCCCAAGCAAGCAGAAAAACTGTTCACGGTTGCGATGGAGTACCTTGAGCCCAAGCCAGAAGATGTGGTGTTTGAAGGCTATTCAGGCGTGGGCGCTTTTACTTTACTGTATGCTCCGGAAGTTAAGTCTGTCATAGCAGCGGAGGGTGTAGAAGAAGCTGTACAGCAGGCATGTGAAAATGCTGCATTAAACAACGTGGACAACGTGCAGTTTTTAGCCAAACCCGTTGAAGAAGCGGCTGCTTCCCTACAAGAGAAGATAAACAAAGTAGTAGTTGATCCACCAAGAAACGGCATGACTCAGGAAGCATTGAACGCTGTAGCAAGGCTCCAGCCAGAACGTATTGTCTACATCAGCTGTGACCCATCAACCCTTGCTCGGGACATCAGCAGGTTTCAGTCCTTTGGCTATTTCCTAAACCACATCCAGGCCATAGACATGTTTCCACAAACAACACACGTCGAGTGTGTGGCACTGCTGATGAAACAAAAACTTTGAGCATTCCAGCAAAGGACAAACCCAAGTCAAAGCGCTACAATGAAAAGGCTGTGAACCAAACCACATGGCCAATTACTATAGATTCAAGGCAAAAGAACTCTTTCCATGCCAAAAAACATCTCATATGGCGCGATTATCAACTCGCTATATAAAACTGCAATAACCGTGAATATTGAGTCAGAATTTATTCAAGAAAAATGAGCTAATGGTTCTGCTAAAGCATAGGTAATTTATGCCGCTTTTATGTTTGTTTTCAGGGTATTCTTTGTTATAATATAACTCGAGTGCAAAGAAAGAACTTGAGCGATATTTATCCTCTATGTAAGAGAAATAAATCCTTCAAGAATTCGTTTATAAAATTGACATACCGGAAAATTTAGCGTACGCCAGCCTAAATAAGCCTACAATTTCTGTTTGCAAACCTTGAAGCTTTCTTGCACTGAGTTTTCACAGTAAGGAGGTAAGTCATATGTGTCGTACATATGCGCAGAGAAAATCAAGAAAAGACGATAAACAACTGAGGAGGTACATAAGATGAAAGTAAATGGGAATACTGAAGGTATAAGCGAGCTTATTAAAGCGTTACTCGCTGTGCAGCATGAAGTCAAAAATCCAATTGCGACCAGCGAGAACCCATATTTCAAATCTAAATACGCACCACTTGACCAAATTGTCGATCTACTCCGCCCCTTACTCACAAGAAATGGTTTGGTAATGGCGCAAGAAGTTTTATCCAACAGCTCGCAAGAAATCTCTATTGTTACGTACCTGTTTCACACCAATGGATGCTGGCTAGAGTTTGGACCTGTGACGGCTAATCCTCAAAGAGCACGTGTTCAGGTAGGCGTTGATGAAGAGAGAAAACCTATTTACGAGATAACCGATGAAGTATCCGTACAAACGATTGGTAGTACTATATCTTACTTGAGAAGGTATGCTCTTTTGTCGCTATTCAATATGGCAGCAACCTCTGAAGATGATGATGCAGAAAGCACAGTGCCAGAACATCAAACTGGATCTAACGCACTTCTCACAGCCAACCCCAAAAGGATTTCCTTTGTGCTAACCCTTGCAAAAGAAGTTGGCTTAAACGAAGAACAGCTTAGAACAATGGTAGAAAAGAAATACAACGTCCCATTGGATAAGCTGAATAACGAGCAAGTTGATGCACTAATAAATTACCTACGTAGCAAGAAACAAGAGCGAAGCTTGTAAAATAGACTTTCTTAGCAAGCCAACACAAAGGAGGGCCGCACCGTAGAAAGCGTGGCCCTCCTCATTTATTACTACTACAGGTTTTCTTCTGCTTCTCTGACCAGTTCGCTTATGAGTTCATCCACGTGCACAATTTTGTCCACTTTGTAGACGTTTTCACCGCAGAAAGCAAAACCTTCATCTAGATTCCCCTTCTGCGCGTTTATCAAAGCCTGAGAAATACAGTAAGGTGCTGTCTTCGGATCACATGTCTTTAGGCAGTTGTACCTGCACAGGTCAGGTTTTCTTGCATTGTTCTCAACGTCAATAAGAAATTGATTTCTTATGGCCCTGCCTGGCATACCCACTGGGCTCTTTATGATTACCACATCTTCTTTTTTCGCATTTATGTAAGCCTGCTTAAACTCCATTGACGCATCGCATTCGTAGGTTGCCACAAACCGCGTCGCCATCTGCACCCCACTGGCGCCCAGCTTTATGAACCTTGCGATGTCCTTCCCATCAAAAATACCTCCAGCGGCGATCACAGGTATTTTCTTGCCATACTGTTCTTCAAAAGGTTTCACTGCTTCAATGACCTGAGGAACAATATCTTCGAGCTTGTAATTGTCCATATGCTCAAGCTCTTCCGGCTTGAACCCCAGGTGCCCTCCTGCTTTTGGACCTTCCACAATGATGGCGTCAGGTACGTAGTTGTGCTTTTGAGTCCACGACTTACAAATGGTTGTTGCTCCACGAACCGAGGAAACAATGGGCACAGCTTTGGTGTGGGTGCCTTTCACAAACTCTGGCAAGTTTAGTGGAAGCCCAGCACCGGAAATAATGAGGTCCGCACCTTCCTCCACCGCAGTTTTTACCAGAGCCTCATACTCCGTTGCTGCCACGAGTATGTTCACGCCAATGATGCCCTGGGGCGAAAGCCTCCTTGCTTTTCTTATTTCTTCCCTGAGCGCTTCAATGTTGCCCTTTCTAATGTTTGGACCCCATTTAGGATCGCTAAGAGAAAGATGCAGACCGGATATGACTCCGATACCGCCAGCATTAGCCACAGCAGAAGCCAGACCCGACATGGATATTCCAACACCCATACCGCCCTGAATTATGGGCACTCTTGCTTCTAAATCTCCTATTCTTAGAGATGGTAGTTTCAAGTTTTTCCTCCTGCTTTTCCGCAAAGAATATCTACGTTGTTCATCATAACATAAAGGCAAAAGGTTGCTATAGGTAGCTCACATGTTACATTAAGTTGCGGCAATGTAAACACGAAGTGGTGGACAAATAGAGGCTAACAATACAGAATGAAGTTTACATACGTGGAGGTGAAGTACATGACTTTTGGAGAAAAACTTACAACTTTGAGAAAGGAACATGGACTTTCACAGGAAGACCTGGCGGAGAAACTCTCGGTTTCCAGGCAAGCCGTATCTCGTTGGGAAGTGGATAGCACTCTCCCAGATGCGGAAAACTTGCTGCAGATCAGTAAACTGTTTGGTGTTTCCGTGGACTACCTCATAAATGAGGATTATAAAAGCGAAAACGATACACCGGCTGCTTATAAAGTCGTCCAGAAAATGGAGCTGTCTGGGAAGTTGAATAGCGCGTACATAATGTCCGTAGGCGGTATAGCCATTTTCACCTTAATTGGCATCGGCTTGTGGATAACGTACCAGAATGCTACTTCCGTTATTGTTTCTGCTGTTGGTGACCTTCTCGTGATAGTGCTTCATGAGCTATTTCTTACCAAGTACGCCAAAGATGACCATAAGTTATGGTCGAACAAATTTGTGAGCAGCGCCATATGGCTTGTGATGGCATTTCCGGGCTTTTGGATTGTGTCAAGTATTGTACACATCTACCCGCGCCCTTACTCGTCCTTGACACTCTGGGCTATTTGCATTGCAGTGTATCTTGTTGTTTGTAGCCTGACCGCATTTGTTTTTGCCAAGAGATAGGCTATTAGCCATTTCAGGTACATTTTGGTCCACAGGAAAGACAACCAGTTTGGAGAATGAGAGACATTTATAATCAACTAAAATCTGCTCAATAAGGAGGGGAAGTTAATTGATTGGAGCCATTATTGGCGACATTGTCGGTTCCCGTTTTGAGTTTAACAATCACCGAAGCAAGGATTTTGAGCTTTTCACAGATGAATGTTTTGTCACAGACGACAGCATAATGACTTTAGCTGTGGCGAAAGCCATAATGGAAACCTGCAGGACCTTCGAGTCATCCGTGGTCACAAGTGGTTTTAGCGATGAATTCTACTCCGTGCTTGAAAGGAACACTATTCGTTACATGCAGGAGATCGGCCGCAAATACCCTAATTGCGGTTATGGTTCAAGGTTCTACCAGTGGATTTTCAGCGACAACCCAAGACCATACAACAGTTTTGGAAACGGTGCTGCCATGCGTATAAGTCCGGTGGGCTTTGTAGCTCGGTCAGAAAAAGAGGCAGTGAAGATGTCTAAGGTGGTAACAAGCGTGAGCCACAACCACGCTGAAGGCATTAAGGGAGCGGAAGCTACTGTGATAGCCATTTTCATGGCACGCACAGGGAGCAGTAAAGAAGAAATTCGCAGCAGAATCACACGTGACTATTACGAACTGGATTTCACTTTAGATGAAATACGTGATACATACGAGTTCAACGAAACATGCCAAGGCACGGTCCCACAAGCTATTGAAGCATTTCTCGAGTCAACGTCCTTTGAAGACGCCATACGCAATGCCATATCTATTGGTGGCGATAGCGATACTTTGGCGGCCATAACAGGTGGTATAGTCGACGCATACTATGGAGTTCCTACCGACATAAAAGAAAAAGCCCTTACGTACCTTGATCCGCTGCTTCGTTCCATCTATGACGAGTGGCAGCATTTCATCAAAGATTTTTAGTACAGCAACGAGATTAGCATAATGCAACACCTAAATTGAATTAATAAATAAAAATGTTATAATTACTCCACAGAATTGCTGCTTCTCGTTCTGGGAAAGGAGAACCACATGATACCAAACCAATGGTATGCAATACTGCCTTCGAAGGCAATAGAGAAAGGGCAGATAACAGCAGTCAAGAGGCTAAACATGGACTTAGCTCTATTTAGGAACAGCCGAGGAGAAATCGGCTGTGTTGTAGATCAATGCCCGCACCGAGGAGCAGCTTTAAGCAAAGGTAAAGTTGTGCGCGACTGCATAAAATGTCCTTTCCATGGCCTCGAGTTCGATAAAGACGGTAAATGCACGCTTGTACCAGCCATTGGGAAGAATACGAACAAAGACATCAGCCGTTACAATGTCAGCCGCTGCTTAGTGAGAGAAGAGCATGGAATCATATACCTGTGGTATGGTGACGAAGAAAAAGCCACTGGTAATTTACCATTTTTTGACGAACACGTGGATGACTCTTATGTCTGGAGCGAGATGGAAGACCATTGGAATACCCATTATTCCAGATGCATAGAGAATCAACTGGATGTGGTGCATCTACCATTCGTACATTACAACACCATAGGACGTGGTAACAAGACATTGGTGAATGGACCCAAGGTAATTTTTGAAGACTATACCATAACGACCAGTGCAAACAATGAAAAGGATGTGGGTCAGAGACCTAAACCTCCAGAAGAATGCGTAATACGAGATACGTTCCTCAGCTTTAAATTTCCCAATATGTGGATGAATCACATTAGTCCCCAAATAAAGGTGATTATCTATTTCGCACCAGTTGATGATGAGAACACCATATTGTATATACGGTTCTACTGCAAAGTGACAAACTCCAAAGCATTAAACAGCATAGTGGCATTCTTTGGTAAATACGGAAACTTGGTCATAGAGCGGCAAGATAAACGCGTGGTCGTAACTGAAAAGCCAAAAGCATCTTCTTACATCTCCGAGGAAAAATTGGTTCCCGGTGACGGACCCATCATCACCTACAGAAAGATTAGGGAAGAACTCAAGAAGGCGAATCAAATTCGCACCACAACAAAGCCATGAATTATAAAGGCTCAATGAAGTTTGACTCTGTAGTAGTCGGGGGAGGTATGGCGGGTTTAACAGCGGCGTGCTACTTATGTAGATATGGCCATAATGTGCTGCTATTGGAAAAGTCCAAAAAGGTTGGTGGTCTTGTTGGATCCTTTGAAAAAGATGGCTTTGTCTTTGATTTTGGCGCACGAGCTTTTGAAAACTCAGGCATCATCTTGCCCATGTTAAAACAACTCGGCATCGACATGGAAATCCTCGGTAATCCCGTTACCATAGGCATCGGAAATGAATTTGTGAAAATTTCTTCACAGGAGGGCTTACATGATTATAGCAATATGCTCAAAAGGCTTTTTCCGCAAAATGCCCACGACATAGAGAGGATCATGCAAGAGATTGACAAGACAACGAGCTATATGAACGTCATGTATGGCATAGATAATCCACTTTTCTCGGATTTGAGCAATGATACCCAATACTTATTGCATACGTTACTACCCTGGTTGGTCAAATACAAAAGAAATCTGAGGCAAATTAAGAAGTTGAATCAACCAGTGGATGAATACCTAATGAAGTTCACAGACAACAGGCAGCTCGTTGACATGATCACACAACATTTCTTCAAGAAGACGCCTACCTTCTTCGCACTTAGTTACTTTGGTCTGTACATGGATTACTTTTACCCCAAAGGAGGAACCGGTGTACTACCACAGGCACTCAGCAGTTACATTGAGTCACATGACGGGAAATTCTTACTGAGACTGCTGTAACCAAAGTAGACCTGGACCATAAAGTTGTCATTTCAACCGATGGGGAAGAATTTTCTTACGAGCAGCTTATTTGGGCATGCGACCAAAAAACCCTTTACAACGTGCTAGAAACCAACGATCCCAAATTGGGCAAGAAGATTTCTGATAAACGGGAATTACTAAGCAGGTGCCACGGAAGTGATTCTGTGATTACCGTGTTTTTAGCACTGGATATGGACAGCGAATTTTTCAGAGAACGTTCTGGACCGCATCTATTCTACACACCAAATACAAATGGCTTGTTTCCCTTTCCCAGTCCAATTCAAACATATCCAAGTGCACCAAGAGACGTAATCATGCACTGGATCAGCGACTATTTTAAGCACACTACTTATGAAATATCCTGCCCAGCACTTAGAGATCCATCACTGGCACCACCAAACAAAACCGGTCTAATTGTAAGTTGTTTAATAGACTATGACGTTGTAAAGGTTGCAGATTTACAAGGTTGGTACTCCGAGTTCAAAGAACAATGTGAAAGAACCATCCTTGATACCCTTGATAGCTCGGTCTTTCCTGGAATAAAAACAAGAGTACTGTTTAGCAATTGTTCTACACCATTAAGCATTGAACGTATCACTGGAAATTCTGAAGGTGCAATTACTGGTTGGGCATTTACAAACACAGTACTACCGTGTGAAACAAACTTGGACAAGATTGCAAAAGCTGTCTTGACACCCTTTAAAGACCTTTATCAGGCAGGACAATGGACCTTTGGACCATCAGGGATACCCACATGTATTCTCGCAGGCAAACTAGCTGCTGATGAGGTCCACAAAAAACTAAGAAAGCAACATAAACGACTTTATCATTAGGTTTTATTGCTCCCCCCCTGACCTAAGCAACGGTTAGTCCAACGCCCATGTACTCAAGCACATCAAAAGCAAAATCTCTGTTTTCCAAAGCAATAACTGCTTGCTCCCAGGTTATTACACCCTCGTTAAGCAAACTCCTAACACGCATCGAAAACTGCTGATCCCTGAGGTTTACTTGCAGATTACCCGCGCAAGTATTTTGTATTTGCTTAGTTGTGGTATAAACAGTATGAATTTTGTGAGTGTCATCCAACTCACAACGATACGACTCTGGATCTGAAAACACTGTTTCAGCAACAACGCAGCTGTTGTCAAGCTTCATCAGAGGGTAAAAGAGCCCTGCCACCATCTTGATTGTATCGAACTCTTTAGGCAGTTTTGGATCATACACATGAATATCCTTGACAAACAGCTTATGTGTGCTTGCAGCTAAGGACCGGGCGAGCATTTCCTCATTCACGTAGCCATTTTCCAAAAGTACCTCACCCAGTCGCTTATTCTCTGCATGTGCCTTCTCGAGCGCTTTCTGCAGAGCTTTTGGCTCAATGTACTGCTTCTCCAGCAATACGTCTCCCAAATTCCTGTAGTAGGTGTAAAGAACATGTTGTTCCAAAAATTCGTGTTCGGTTTTATTCCACTTTATGCTAGACTGTTTGGCTTTTCCAGTACCCACTCCAAAGAAATACCAACTCCAAGCTTTGCTTGTGGCTGTGAAGTTGATCAAGTTACCCCAGATTAACCTCAACGGAAGAACTGGCGGAACTAAACATGCTGCTATCATGCTTCTGAGACCGTAAACACGGTAGACGGCTAAGCCTCTCATAAACTGTTTATAAAGCATGACAAAGGTGAGGCCTAAAGAAAGCCACCAAGACAAAGACCACATGGGATAAACAGCTGGTAGCGGAACAAAAAGGGAGACCAAGAAATAAACAAGGATTATGTAGGCAGGCAATACCAGTATGTTCACGAATTTGCTTTTCCAATCTTTATATAACGCCCATCTCTGAACAGCACTGAGTTTATTCTCCTTGGAAAAAATATCCCTGATATGTAAGGACTGCATGGTAATACCGTAAATCCAGCGTGTTTTCTGTTTAACTGCGGCACCAAAGGTTTTTGGGAACAAACTGCGTGTAGCCACGTAATCCCATTTGAGCTTCCCGGTGTTTAAAAGGCGCGGCACTTTCTCGAGTACGTAGTGAACGTTGAAACCATGCTTTGCTAAGTCCACAGAGAATTTGTAATCTTCAGTCAGACTACCTTCTGTGAATAGTGGTTTGTCCTTGTAATAATCAAAGACTGTTCTGGATATGACAAAACCGGTTCCCGCCGAAGCGACGACAGCCTGCGCGCTACTCCTCATAACCATATGCCTGTAATGGTTTTCAGCAAATTCATCCGCGTAAGTCCCAGATGTGATCTCGCTAAAGAAGTTCTTCCAACTGGGCTTTTTTTGAAGTGGAAATACCGGGAATTGCAGGGCATCATACTGGTCCACCAAGAAATTCGTAACCTTGAACTCATACGGGTGGACAACGTCCTCTGAATCATGCACTGTCACCGCAGCAAATCTGCAAAAGTGCTCTTTTTCAAAATCATGAAGTGAATCAATTATGTGGTTCAGGTTTTGCGCTTTTGAAGTGGGACCGGGTTTTGGATTTATGACCACTTGGACATTTTCATACTTTTGCGCCAGTTTTTCAGCCACTTCAATGGTCGCGGGATCATTCGGGTAAACACCTAAAAACACACGGTACATGGATCTGGGATAATGAACCGTGGCTATCATGTGGTCGATTACTTGCCCAAGGACATTCTCTTCATGCCAAGCAGCTATCACAATTGCCAATAACTTAGGAGGTAAATCGTCCAACATTGCAATGGGTAATCTTTCTTCCTTTCTTTGACGTCTAACAGTAAAGTGATATCCAATATCCCAAATAACGTCGTCAATATTGAGAAGTATCATGCAGATGGCCACTATTAGACCAATTACATAAACTGTCGTACTCATTCTTTATCCTCTTTTCATCCACAAGATTGGCAACTAAGCATGAACTTCTGTTTTCTTAACCCTTTAACATTTTCACGCAAATATATGCCATTGATATTTATAACCATACATTCACATTTTAACATTAAGATAAGTGAAAATCTACGCTCAAACTCGAGAACCATGATTTAACAAAACAATTAATCTTTTTCTTAGAAGAAACTGCTCTCCAGCTGCATATGAAACCACAAAAACACGAAAAGTGAGTAGCCGCCAAGAATTATCCGCATTGAGCGTGTGATTCTGGGACTATCATTAAGCTGCGAGGTGAAGTCGAATGAAAGCTGCCCTTGTAGTGAACTGTGTAACTGCCAACACGGATATGAACTTTGCAAGAATGCTAAGTTGTATTGAAGAATGCGCAAAGAACGGCGCTCAACTAATAGTTTTTGGCGACTGGGCTTATCAAAATACTTTACGTGGAGCTGTGAGCGGTTCCTTCTACTGATCAGCGACAGCGAAGTACCATGTAAATCTCCGTTTCCTACTACCGTGCTTCACCTCAATCAACTATATGCCTCAACAATACTAGCCAAAAGTGCCATAATGTGTATGAGCGCCATTAGGTTTATGCATAAGCTTACAAAGAGAAGGTGAAAGCGTTGACAGAAAGAAGCTATGGGTACATAGTGCTAATTACGTTGATCGTCTTTTTGGCTTTGGGTGCTGCCAGTTCTATCTTGCAGAACCTTTTTGCAGATAGAATGGCTCAAGGCTATTTAATGGAATACTGTTTGTCCACGGCAATTGTCCAGGTGGTTCTTTCTTTGCTTGTCATATGGATCATGAAAAGGAATCACTTGTTTTACAAAGATGAGTTCACCACTAAGGGTTTGTGGAAAGGGCTTAAACTCGGCTGGCTTGCTTACATATTTGCTGCACTATTGTTTACCCTAAACTACATGGGACAAGACAGAACATTATTCGTCAGTCCAAACCCGTTGCATGTGCTCATAGTGCTTTTCTCAGCACTGACCACAGGTTTTCTTGAGGAAATACTGGTTCGTGGATTTGTGCTAAACGCCATAAACGTGAAACTACTTGGAGTTAAAGATGGAACCAAGAAAGCCATGCTGTGGTCTTCAGCCATTTTTGCATTGGCACATTTTTTCAACCTTGTGATGAACCCAAACTTCCTGCCAGTCTTTGCTAACGTCATACAAGCATTCATGCTTGGTTTGTACTTAGCTGCCATATATGTTCTTAGTGAAAACCTATTAGCTCCTTCCATCATCCATGGGCTCATAGATTTTGCATCCTTCATTTTCTACGCTATTCTTTCGCCTGAAGCACTTTCAAAAATGATGAGCGGGACACAAACAGCAGTGAGTAGCAGCCAAATTTTTGTAACGTTTCTTGTCCAAATTGCGATAACCGTGCCATTCCTCATAGCGGCCCTGCTTATGATGAGAAACGTGGAGCAGAAAGTGCCTGGGGAAGCAGCTTAGATTTACCTAAGAAAGCTTTAAAGGGGGAGAATCAATCACATGAATATGAAAAAGATTGCGCCGTTTGAAAAGCATGCAAAGGAATACGACGCCTGGTTTGATGAGAACGAGCTCGTGTACCTCAGTGAACTGGAAGCTGTAAAGAGCATGCTGCCTGACAGTGGCACGGGCATTGAAATTGGTGTGGGTACTGGTAGGTTTGCAGCGCCCTTAGGCATAAAACTGGGACTGGAACCGTCCAAAAGCATGGCTTCCTTGGCTCGCAAGCGTGGTATTGAGGTTGTGGAAGGCATGGCTGAGTCGCTTCCTTTCGAAGACAGTTCCTTTGATTTTGTTCTGATGGTAACGGTCATATGCTTCCTCGACGACGTAGGAAAAGCGCTGAGCGAGGCGTACAGAGTATTAAAACCTGGAGGGTGCATTATCATAGCCTTCATCGATAAAAACAGCCCCATTGGCAAAATGTATGAGCATCGCAAAAATGAGGATGTATTTTACAAGGAAGCCACCTTTTACTCCGTGGACGAAGTCAGCGACCTATTGCAGCAAGCAGGTTTTAAGAACCTCTCCTTCTGCCAGACAGTGTTCCAAGATACCGCAGAGGGCGAGCAAGTGGAAAAACCGGAGCCTGGTTACGGCAAAGGATCATTTGTCGTTGTAAGAGCAGAAAAGACTACTCAAGCTTGAAAAGATACTGTTTGTGTTGGACAATAAAAGCATAATTGGTTTGCATATTCGGAGGTGACAATAGTGGAATACAGGGGCATTGCCATGACTATTGCCGGTAGCGATTCGGGCGGGGGTGCAGGCATTGAAGCTGATTTGGCCACGTTTCTGCATCTTAAAGTGTTTGGAACCGTAGCTGTGACTGCCGTAACCGCACAGAACAGCACAGGCGTACACAGCGTATTCGATGTCCCACCGAACGAGATAAGAGCCCAGATAGACGCTGTTCTGGGAGATTTTCCCGTAGGTGCTGTTAAAACTGGGATGCTTTCCAGAGAGGAAACCATTGTGGAAGTGGCAAAAGCTTTGAGGGATTACCATGTAGAAGAAATCGTTGTTGACCCAGTAATGGTCGCTCAAAGCGGAGACCCACTGATTTTAGGAAACGCGGTGACAGCACTTAAAGAAGAGTTACTCCCATTAGCTTATATTGTGACACCCAATATCCCAGAAGCAGAAAAGTTAAGTGGGACTACGATTAAGTCCTCAAAGGATATGAAGAGAGCGGCTGAGGTTATATGTAAACTGGGACCCGTAGGTGTGCTTGTGAAAGGAGGGCATTTGGAGGAGCCGACATTAGTCGATTTATTCTATTACAAAGGTGAATTTCATATGTTTAGCCATGAAAGGATA
>Ga0208564_1000578_pt1 | contig 33468 bp, 30 predicted proteins | sample AD_UKC073_MetaG_FD_184439 | JGI IMG/M metagenome (GOLD analysis project Ga0208564, IMG submission 184439) | Active sludge microbial communities of municipal wastewater-treating anaerobic digesters from USA - AD_UKC073_MetaG (SPAdes) (version 2) | ecosystem: Engineered > Bioreactor > Anaerobic >... | reverse complement strand
CTCGTCTTCGTAAACCTTGGTCGCCGGCAATGCGCCGCGGACGATCTGGCAGAAGACACAAGAGTCGGCATCGGACATGACGAACAGTTCTCCGTTATGGGGTTTGGGATCTTGGCGCAGGGATGGTGGCCATCGCCCGTCTCACTTCCATTTCTGATGGATCTCGACCAGCTTCGCCTCTTCGCCCATCACCATCATCAGATCGTCCTGCAACAATACGTAATCCGCCGTGGGCACGAAAGGGGCGGTCTTGGCGGCGGCCTGCCTGATCGCGATCACCTGCACCCGATGGCGCTCCAGCATGTCCAGATCGCCCAGTCGTCGCCCCACCAGGCTGGCGGGCACCTGCACGGTGATGGCGAAATAACCGTCACCAAGCGCCACCGTATCCAACAGCTTCAGGCGGGAATAGTGGATCAGGTGGGCGGTCTTGACCGCGATCTCCCGTTCCGGCTGCACCACATCGCTGGCCCCGATCATGGTCAGGATCTTACCCTGATCCTCGTTGGCGACCTTGACCAGGATGCGGGGAATGCCCAGCTCCTGCAGATAATGGGTCAACAGCACGCTGATTTCGAAGCGTTCACCGACATCGACCGCGACCACATCCATGCCGCGGATGCCGAGATCCTTGAGCGCCTCGCGGTCGGCCACATCGGCCACCACCGCCTTGTTGACGTGGCGCATGATCTCCTGCACCCGGCTCTCGTCCCGGTCCACGGCCATGATGTCGTCGCCCAGCTGGCTGAGCGTACAGGCTAGATGAAAGCCAAAATCCTCCAGTCCCAATACCGCAATGTGCATGCCGCATCTCCCCTTCGGTCTAGCCGATCATGACCTGCTCTTCCGCATACGATACCGCTGGCCGCGGTTTTTGCTGGGCGATAGCGATAGCGATGGTCAACGGCCCCAGCCGGCCGATGAACATCAACAGCATGAGCAGGATCTTGCTAGCCTCGTTCAGGTGCGGCGTGATGCCGGTCGACAATCCGACCGTACTCAAGGCGGATACCACCTCGAACAACAGCCCCAGCGACCATTCGACCGTGCGCGGATGAAACGAACCGCTCACCTGCAAAGCCGACAGTAGGATCACACTCAGCGTCATCAGCACGAACGCCAGCGACACCACCGAGGTGGCCTTGGTGACGTTGGCTTCGGGCACGCAGCGGTTGAACAGCCGGACCCCACGTTCACCGCGAATGCGCGCCCGCGCCACGGCCAGCAACACCGCCAGGGTCGTGGCCTTGAACCCGCCGGCGGTCGAACCGGGACAGCCGCCGATTTGCATCAACACGATGGTGAAGAACAGGGTGGCAGCGGTCACCTGGCCATAATCGATGGTGTTGAACCCGGCGGTGCGGGGCGTGACCGAGGCGAACCAGCTGGCCAGCAAGGCATCGCGCCAGTCCATTCCGCCCAGTAGATTCTCGCGCTCCAGCACCATGAACCCCACCATGCCCACTGCCAGCAGCGCCGCCGTCATGGTCAAGGCCACCTTGGTGTGCAGGCTGAGAAAGGCGCGTTGGCCCCGCCAGCGCCGCGACGCCCAATAGGCCAATTCCGCCAGCACCGCGAAACCCAGGCCGCCGAGAATGATCAGCAGCGAGATCGGCAACACGATCCCAGCAACGGCGCGATCCGCCATCAGATTGTCGGGGCGCAGGGCGAAACCGGCGTTACAGAACGCGCTGACGGCATGGAACACCGAGACCCAGAGGGCCTGACCCAACGGCAGGCGCTGGCTTTCGGTCAGGAACAGGATCACTGCGCCCAGCGCCTCGATGGTCAATGCCCACAGCAACACCTGCCGCAGCAGCGAACCGAGACCGACCCGCTGGTTGAGGGTGAAGCTGCCCTGCACCGCATCCTGGCTGGAAAAGGACACTTCCTGCCCCACCAACAACAGCAGGGTGGTCGACAGCGTGGTGATGCCCAGGCCGCCGATCTGCACCAGACCGAGCAAGACCCCCTGGCCAAAACCGTTGAACACCCCGCCGGGGTCCAGCACGGCCAGCCCGGTGACGCACACCGCGCTGGTCGCCATGAACAGCGCGTCGATGACGCCGATGGAGCGACCGTCCCAAGTTGCCACCGGCAGTGCCAACAACGTTCCGCCGATCAAGATGGTAGCGGCGAAACCGACAACCAGCAGCCGAGCCGGATGCGCCAGCAGGCGACTCACGCAGCCGGGGCGATTCATGCCGCTGCCACCGACTGGACTGGATCGGCGCTCATGGGTCAGGGCTTGCGTTCGACCGCGCGAAGGTCCATGCGCACCTCTTCCTTACCATTCTTCTCCTGGACGATGCGCACCAACAGATATTGCAGCTCGGGCGCGACCCAGAAGGTCGTCATACGGGTCTTGCCCGGCGTGTATTGATTGATGCGCCGAGTCTTCAAGCGACCGAGCGAGGTATCGAGCATTTCCTCGCCCTGGTCGCGAATCTGATAGGTCTTGATCTCGACCTTATCGATCAGGGAGTACTGCGTGGGCACATGGCCGCGCTTCAGATCGCCCATCACCAACAACTGCAGGCTGAGCGGATCGACCGTGCCGGGCGACAGCGGCAACACCGCCTGATCGGAACCGTTCCGGGCCTGGACTTGGCCGGTTGCCCAATCGAACTGCAGCTGCATTTCGGTCGATTTCCGACCGGTATTCAACAGCCGCTCGTACCGGCTGGGCTGGATGGCGCCTTTGTCGATCGCGCCATCGACCTGTTCGCGGATCTTGCCGGAGGCCAGCAGCGCCACCAATCCGTTGGGGGTGACATCGGAGGTCATCCGATAGTCGCCCGGTCCTGGACTGGTCAGGGTCACCACTGCATCCCCGACCGAAAAGCCGGACGCGTACACCTCGTAATGGGCCTGGTAGGGCGTAACGGGCAAGTCGTCGGCAGCGGCGACCGCGACCGCATTCAAGGCGAATACACCGGCCATCGCGAACACTCGAAATAGGCGTTTCATGCGGCGCTGTATCCTCGCCGACCGGACGGCCGGCTATGGGAGTTGATGATTCGAAACGCTTCAGAGAGTCCGAAAGCGCATCGACAAATCGACCGCCCGCACATCCTTGGTCAGGCCGCCGATGGAAATATAGTCCACGCCGGTTTCGGCGATCTGGCGAACGGTGGCGAAATTGACATTGCCCGACGCTTCCAGTTTGACCTGCTTGGCGGTGATTTTCACCGCTTCGGCCATGGTCGCCAGATCGAAATTGTCCAGCATGACGATGTCGGGCCGGGCCGCCAGCGCCTCGGCCAGCTCGGCCAGATTTTCCACTTCCACTTCGACGGTGACGCCGGGATGCAAGCGGCGGGCGGTCGCAATGGCGTTGCCGATCGAACCGGCCGCCATGATGTGATTTTCCTTGATCAGCACCGCATCGAACAGGCCGATGCGATGGTTCCGGCAACCGCCGCACTGGACTGCGTATTTCTGCGCCAGGCGCAATCCGGGTAGAGTCTTGCGGGTATCGAGGATGGTCGCGCCGGTGCCGGCCACAGTGTCAGCGAATCGGCGAGCCAGCGTGGCGGTGCTGGACAGCATCTGCAGGAAATTCAGCGCGGTGCGTTCGCCGCTCAGCAGGGCGCGGGCCGGGCCGTGCAGCGTGCACAACAACTGATTGGGTTCGATGCGGTCGCCGTCGGCCGCCTGCCAGTCGATGCTCACCCGCGGGTCGATCTGGCGAAAAACGGCGTCGAACCAGGCGATGCCGCATAGGACGGCGCTTTCGCGGCTGATCACGGTGGCCTCGGCCTGGGTCTGTTCCGGAATCAGTGCAGCGGTCAGGTCACCGCTACCGATATCCTCGGCCAGGGCCAGAGCGACGGTGGGATTGGGGTCGGGCAGCTTCATGACGATTCCTCGGAATTTGGGATGGCTCGCGCTCACGATTGTCCTATCGTACCGCGCAACAGGATGGTCAGTCATGCGCGCCAAAATTTCCTTTCAGCCCTCGACCACCGCCCCATGATCGGAGCAACGATCCTGCAAGGCGACGACGAAAGCGGTCAGAAGCGGTCGATCGGCAAACCGATACAGATGGGCGGGACAACGGCAGTCGGAAGCGCCGAACCGGAAAGGGGGTAGCACGCCGCCGAGTTCCTGGGCCAGCACCGTCGCCCACAGGCATTCGCGCCGCAACGGATCATGGCTGAACCAGACCGCCTCCAGCGCGCCGTACGGCCGCAGATAATCGATATGCCAGTGAGGTCGAGCCGACGAATGCCGATGATGGGCCACGCGGGCGGCGACACCGCCCGGCCCGAAGGCGCTGCCGACATAGACCAACCAGCCGGGCGTCAAAACCAGCCGATCGCGCCGACCGATCGCTATCGTTCCGGTCGAATCGACGCGCAGCCACAAGGCATAGGTGCCCGATCGGCGATCGGGCGTCATGGCGGATGGCGAACCCATGGGCCGGCCACGTAGCCCGCCACCCAACCGGATTCAATCATCGCCGGCCGCGATCACACGTGCTCGTGCAGACCGCACTCGCGCTTGAGGCCAAAGAAACGGGTATCCTCCGGACTCATGCCATCGACCAGACGATGAGTGGTGTGGACATCGCCGATCGACACATAGCCCTGTTCCCACAGTGGGTGATAGGGCAGCCCGTGCTTGCTCAGATAGCGGTAAACGTCGCGGTCGGTCCAGTCGATGATCGGATGCACCTTGCAGCGCCCGTTGCGCCACAACAGCACATCGAGGTGTTGGCGACTCTTGGCCTGTTGCCGCCGCAGCCCGGAAATCCAGGCCGCCGCCGCCAATTCGCGCAGCGCCCGCTGCATCGGTTCGACCTTGTTGAGCTGGTTATAGCGCTCGATCCCATCCAGGCCCTGCTCCCAGAGCTTGCCGTAGCGCGCTTCCTGCCAGGCCGGGCTGTGCGGGGCGCGATAGACCTGCAGATTGAGGGACAGGCGCTCGGACAACTCGTCGATGAAACGATAGGTTTCCGGGAACAGGTAACCGGTATCGACCAGCACCACCGGAATATCGGGCTGCTGTTGCGTGACGAGGTGCAGGCTGACCGCCGCCTGAGCGCCGAAGCTGGAGGTCAAAACGATGCGGCCCGGAAAATTCTCCAGCGCCCATGCCACCCGTTGCTCGGGCGACTGCTGCGCCAGGGCCTGATTCATCTCGGCCAAGTCGAACCACGGTTGCGCGTCGTTCTCGGCCTTCACCTCTATTGGAGTCATCGCCTAATACCCTGATCATCGAATGGGTCGATTGCAAATGCCGGCTTGAATCTTGTGGTTGATCACATTAGCAATGAACTTATAAATCCAAAAGAAATAAATATCTATATGTTTATTTCTTTATATTATCGATAATCGGTCATGCTCAACCCCGGAATCCAATAGCCTTGCAATGCGCCGCCCCTGCCCCGTCCTCGCTTCCTATTCTGCCGCTGACGGTCACTCTACGCGCCGCCCGCCTAGTCTACGGCGGTTTGACGCTGTTCGACGGCCTGGATCTGGAGTTGACCAGCGGGTGCTTCACTTGTCTGCTCGGTCCCAGCGGCATCGGCAAGAGCAGCCTGCTGCGCCTGCTGGCCGGCCTGACCACCCGCGGCATCAGCGGTGAATTGCGCGGCGGCGACGGCCTGCCCCTGACCGGCCGGGTCGCCTACATGGCGCAGGAAGATTTGCTGCTACCCTGGCTGAACGTGCTGGACAACGTCACCCTGGGCAGCCGGCTGCGCGGTGAGCGGCCGGATCGCGAGCGCGCCTTGCAGCTGTTGGCCCAGGTCGATCTGGCGGACTACGCCCTGGCGCGACCGGAAACCTTGTCCGGCGGCATGCGCCAGCGGGTAGCCCTGGCGCGGACCCTGATGGAAAACCGCCCGGTCGTGTTGATGGACGAACCCTTCTCCGGCCTCGACGCTCTGACCCGGCTGCGCCTGCAGGCCCTGGCTGCCGAGCTGCTGGCCGACCGCACCGTCCTGCTGGTCACCCACGATCCGCTGGAAGCCTTGCGGCTGGGCGATCAGGTGTGGGTGATGAACGGGCGGCCGGCGACCCTGTTCCCTCTGGCCGAGCTGCCCGGCGCGCCGCTGCGCGATCCCGGCGAACCGGCGGTGCAAACGGCCTATCGGGCCATCCTGCATCTGCTGGGGGCGGGATGAAGGGCTTGTGGCGCGGCCTGCTGACCCTGGCGGGCCTGTTGTCGCTCTGGCAGGTCGTGGTGATCCTCGGCCGGCTGCCGCCGTATCTCCTGCCCGGACCCTGGGCGGTCGCGACCAGTCTTTGGCGTCATACCGGCCTGTTGCTGGCCCACGCCAGCGTCACCGCGCTGGAAATCGTGCTGGGCATGCTGCTGGGGGTCCTGCTGGGCAGCGCTAGCGCGCTGGCGCTGGGCTATTCCCGCCGGGCGCGGCGCTGGTTGTTGCCGGTGCTGATCGCCTCCCAGGCCATCCCGGTCTTCGCCATCGCGCCCTTGCTGGTATTGTGGCTAGGTTACGGCTTGGGCTCCAAGATCGCCATGGCCACGTTGATCATCTACTTTCCGGTGACCGCCAATTTTTACGATGGGCTGCGCCATACTCCGCGCGGCTGGCTGGATCTGGCGCGGGTGATGCTGCCCACGCCCCGGCCCTGGGCGGTGCTGCGCCATATCGCCATTCCCGCCGCGTTGCCGGCGTTGGCTTCCGGGTTGCGGGTGGCGGCCGCCATCGCACCCATCGGCGCGGTGCTGGGCGAATGGGTCGGCTCCAGCGCCGGCCTGGGCTACCTGATGTTGCACGCCAACAGCCGGATGCAGATCGACCTGATGTTCGCAGCTTTGTTGGTGTTGGCCACGCTGGCGGTCGGTTTGTATTTCACCGTGGATGCCGGACTCCGACGGCTCTTGCCATGGCAACCCCGTCACCCCGAAACTGTCGAACCAGACTGAAACCCCGAATCCGCAACGAAAAATGGAATGAACCATGATGTCGAAGCTATCGCGCGCATTTCTGATCCTGCTGAGCTGGGCCGTGCTGACGCCGGGCGTCTGGGCCGACGATGCCCCTGTCGCCGCCAAGGACAAGAAGGACAAACCCCTCATCGTCATGCTCGACTGGTTCGTGAATCCCGATCACGCCGCCCTGATCGTGGCCCAGGAAAAGGGCTTCTTCGCCGCCCAGAACGTAGCGGTCGAGCTGCAGACCCCGGCCGATCCCAACGATCCGCCCAAGCTGGTCGGGGCCGGTCAGGCGGATCTGGCGGTCAGCTATCAACCGCAGCTGCACATCCAGGTCAACGCTGGCCTGCCGATCAAGCGCATCGGCACCCTGGTCGCTACCCCGCTCAATTCGCTGGTGGTGCTCCAGGGCGGCCCGGTGAAATCCCTGGCCGATCTCAAAGGCCAGAAGATCGGCTATTCGGTCGGCGGATTCGAGGAGGCTCTGCTCAAGACCATGCTGGGCAAGGCCGGGCTCAAGCTGGAAGACGTCACCCTGGTCAACGTCAACTTCTCGCTATCGCCTGCCCTGCTGTCGAAGCAAGTGGACGCGGCCATCGGCGCTTTTCGCAACTTCGAGCTGAATCAGCTGGAGCTGGCCAAGAAACCGGGCCTGGCGTTCTTCCCGGAAGAAGAAGGCGTGCCCCCCTATGACGAACTGGTGCTGGTGGCGAATCGCGACAAACTCAACGATCCGCGCCTGGGACGATTCCTGGCCGCGCTGGAACAAGCCACGCTGTACATCATCAACCATCCCGACGATGCCTGGAAAGCGTTCATCGCCAAGCATCCGGATCTGGACGACGAATTGAACCGCCGCGCCTGGCGCGACACCCTGCCGCGCCTGGCGCGCCGTCCGGCCGCGCTGGACGAAGCCCGCTACAAGCGGTTCGCCCAGTTCCTCGCCAAGCAGGGCGTGATCACCGTGGCCCTGCCGGTGTCCAACTACGCCGTACAGCTCCCCTTGCCCGAATGAGCGGCCCGAACATCATGCGCTACCCGGAACCTTTCGATGTGATCGTCATCGGCGGCGGCCATGCCGGTGCCGAAGCCTGCATGGCCGCGGCGCGCATGGGCCTGCGCACCCTGTTGCTGACCCATACCATCGAAACCGTGGGTGCGATGAGTTGCAATCCGGCCATCGGTGGCATCGGCAAGGGCCATCTGGTCAAGGAAGTCGACGCGCTCGGTGGAATCATGGCCCGCGCCGCCGACCAGGCTGGCATCCAGTTCCGCATGCTCAACAGCCGCAAGGGACCGGCGGTGCGCGCCACCCGCTGCCAGGCCGATCGGGCGCTGTATCGGGCGGCGGTGCGGACCCTGATCGAGAACCAACCCTGCCTGCAGGTGTTCCAGCAGGCGGCGGCCGATCTGGTCGTCGAGGGCGAACGGGTGACCGGCGTGGTAACCCAGACCGGGGTGCAGTTCTCCGCCGGTGCCGTGGTACTGACTGCCGGCACCTTCCTGGCTGGACGCATTCACGTTGGGCTGTCCCACTACGAAGGTGGCCGCGCTGGCGATCCACCGGCCAATGCCCTGGCCGCCCGCCTGCGGGAACTGCCGCTGCGAGTGGGACGGCTCAAGACCGGCACCCCGCCCCGACTGGATGGCCGCAGCATCGATTTCGCGCAGCTGACCGAGCAGCCGGGCGACGACCCTTGCCCGGTGTTTTCCTATCTGGGCTCGGTCGCCGAACATCCGCCGCAGGTCTCCTGCTGGATCACCCACACCAACGATCGCACCCATGACATCATCCGCGGCGGCCTGGATCGCTCGCCGATGTACACCGGGGTGATCGAAGGGGTTGGCCCGCGCTACTGCCCGTCGATCGAGGACAAGATCCATCGTTTCGCCGACAAGCATTCCCACCAGATTTTCCTGGAACCGGAGGGGCTGCACACCCACGAGTTCTACCCCAACGGCATTTCCACCAGCTTGCCGTTCGACATCCAACTGGCTCTGGTGCGGTCGATGCGCGGCTTGGAGCAGGCGCATATCACCCGGCCCGGCTACGCCATCGAATACGATTTCTTCGATCCGCGCGACCTGGGCTATTCCCTGCAAACCCGGCCCATCCAAGGCTTGTTCTTCGCCGGCCAGATCAACGGTACCACCGGCTACGAAGAAGCAGCGGCGCAAGGACTGCTGGCCGGACTCAATGCCGGTCTGCTGGTGCGGGGCGAGGCGCCGTGGTGGCCACAGCGCGACGAAGCCTATCTCGGCGTGTTGATCGACGATCTCATCACTCGCGGCACCAGCGAACCGTACCGCATGTTCACCAGCCGGGCCGAACACCGCCTGCTGCTGCGCGAAGACAATGCCGACCTGCGTTTGACCGAGATCGGCCGACGCCTGGGACTGGTGGATGACGAACGCTGGCGCGTCTTCGAAAGCAAGCGCGAAGCAATCGAACGGGAAAGCCAGCGGCTGCGCGATGTTTGGGTGCGGCCGGGCGCATTGAACGCGGTCGAAACCGAACGGGTGCTGCAGGGTCCGCTGGCGCGGGAAAGCCGGGCCAGCGAGCTGCTGCGCCGCCCCGAGGTCAGCTACACCGGACTGATGAGCCTACCCGGCGTCGGACCGGGCGAAACCGATCCGCAGGTCGCCGAACAGGTGGAGATCCAGATCAAGTACGCCGGTTACATCGAACGGCAGCGCGAGGAGATTGAACGGCAGCGCCGCCACGAACAACTGATCCTGCCGGCGAACCTCGACTATACCGAAGTGCACGGCCTGTCCCGCGAAGTGCGGGAAAAGCTCAGTCGCCACCAGCCGCAAACCCTGGGACAAGCCAGCCGCATTCCAGGCATGACGCCCGCGGCGGTTTCGCTGTTGCTGATCCACCTCAAACGCAGCCGGCCTCGCCAGCACACCGCCTGAACCGACCGGTCCGGCTGGCGCTACGCCGCGCGAACCGTGGCCACGCCCCGCACCGCCGCGCACACCCGCACCGCCTGCACCGTTTCCCGCACATCGTGGGCGCGGACGACGCAGGCGCCCTGCCAAACGGCAATGACCGCCGCCGCCAGACTGCCGCTCAGCCGTTCGCCAACCGGTACATCCAGCAGTGCACCGATCATGCTCTTGCGTGACATCCCCGCCAGTACACCGGCGGCTAGATCGGCGAACCGGTTCAAATGGCGCAGCAGGGTCAGATTGTGCTCCAGGGTCTTGCCGAAGCCGAAGCCGGGATCGACCAGGATGCGCTGGCGCGGAATGCCGGCCGCTTCGCAGACGCCAACCCGTTCCGCCAGGAAGGCATGCACCTCGCCCACCACATCGTCATAGCGAGGCTGATACTGCATGGTCGCCGGCGCGCCCTGCATGTGCATCAGGCATACCGCCAGACCGCTGGCGGCGGCAGCTTCCAGCGCGCCGGGCAGGGTCAGCGCCCGGATGTCGTTGATCAGCCCGGCCCCAGCCCGCGCCACTTCGCGTATGACCTCGGGCTTGCTGGTATCGACCGAAATGATGGCGTCCGGCAACTCCCGCGCCAGGCGCTCGACGACGGGCACGACTCGGTCCAACTCCTCCTGCACCGAAACTGCCGGTGCGCCCGGTCGGGTCGACTCGCCGCCGACATCGATCAGAGTCGCACCCTCGCTGGCCATGGCCACGGCATGGCGCACGGCCGCATCCAATTGCCGATAGCGGCCGCCATCGGAAAACGAATCGGGCGTTACGTTCAACACACCCATGATCGCCGGCTGGCGCAGATCCAGCTTCTTGCCTGCACAATCCATCCACATCGCCGTACGCTCCCACAATAAAAACCCCTCTCTCGCTGGCCAGCGAGAGAGGGGTCGATGGAGAAAACCCCGTTGTCAGTGCTGCTGAGCCGGACCACCGATCGGTGGCTGTTCGCCGCGCCGATCCTTGTCGAGGCTGACCGGGGAGCCCGCCGACGGCGGTTCCGAATCGGCGTTGGCGCTGGCCGGCTCGCGTGGCGGCTTTCCGGCCATGATGTCGTCGATCTGATCCGAATCGATGGTTTCGTACTTGATCAGCGCATCGGCCATGGCGTGCAGCTTGTCGAGATGCTCCCGCAGCAGCTGCTCGGACCGATAGTAGTTACGGTCGATGATCAGGCGGATTTCCTCGTCGATGACGTGGGCGGTCTCGTCCGAGACGTTCTTGTGCCGGGTCACGCTGCGGCCGAGGAAGACTTCGCCGTCTTCTTCGCTGTAGGTCAACGGCCCCAGCCGTTCGGATAGCCCCCACTTGGTCACCATGTTGCGGGCGATGTCGGTGGCGCGCTCGATGTCGTTCTGCGCGCCGGTGGTGACGAACTCCGAGCCGAAGATCAAGGACTCGGCGATCCGTCCCCCGAACAGACTGGAAATCTGGCTTTCCAGCCGCTGTTTGCTGAAGCTGTAGCGATCACCTTCCGGCAGGAACATGGTCACGCCCAGCGCCCGTCCACGCGGGATGATGCTGACCTTGTAGACCGGGTCGTGGGCCGGCACCAGCCGCCCAACGATGGCGTGGCCGGCTTCGTGATAGGCGGTGAGCTTCTTTTCCTCCTCGTTCATGACCATCGACTTGCGCTCGGCGCCCATCATGATCTTGTCCTTGGCCTTTTCGAAGTCGTCCATATCGACGTCGCGCTTGTTGGCGCGGGCGGCGAACAGGGCAGCTTCGTTGACCAAGTTGGCCAGATCGGCCCCGGAGAAACCCGGCGTGCCGCGAGCGATCACCGAGGGCTTGACGTTGTCGGACACCGGGATCTTGCGCATGTGGACCTTGAGGATTTGCTCGCGGCCGCGCACGTCGGGCAATGGCACCACCACCTGCCGGTCGAAACGACCAGGCCGCAGCAATGCCGGATCGAGCACGTCGGGACGGTTGGTGGCGGCGATGACGATGATGCCTTCGTTGCCTTCGAAACCGTCCATCTCGACCAGCAGCTGGTTCAGGGTCTGCTCGCGCTCGTCGTGACCGCCGCCCAGGCCGGCGCCGCGATGGCGACCGACCGCGTCGATCTCGTCGATGAAGATGATGCAGGGCGCATGTTTCTTGGCCTGCTCGAACATATCGCGCACCCGAGACGCGCCGACGCCGACGAACATCTCCACGAAATCGGAACCGGAGATCGAGAAGAACGGCACCTTGGCCTCGCCGGCGATGGCCTTGGCCAGCAGGGTCTTGCCGGTGCCCGGCGAACCGACCATCAGCACACCGCGCGGAATCTTGCCGCCCAACTTCTGGAACTTGCCGGGATCGCGCAGGAATTCCACCAGTTCGGCCACTTCCTCCTTGGCCTCGTCGACCCCCGCCACATCGGCGAAGGTGACCTTGATCTGGTCCTCGCTCATCATCCGGGCGCGCGACTTGCCAAACGACATCGCTCCTCGGCCGGCTCCGCCGCCTTGCATCTGGCGCAGGAAGAACACCCAGATGCCAATCAGCAACAACATCGGGAACCAGGAGATGAAGATCTGCATCAGCAGACCCTGCTTCTCGGGCGGTTGCCCTTCGATATCCACGTTGTGATTGAGCAGCTCGCCAATCATCGCGCTGTTATCGGTTTCCGGACTGTAGGTGGTGAAACGCTCTCCACTGTTGGACCGGCCCTGAATGGCGCGACCGTCGATGGTCACCTGCGCGATCCGCCCCTGTTTGGCATCCTGCAGGAACTGCGAGTAGGACATTTGCGCAGAGGGCGCGACTTTCGGCCCAAAGCTGTTGAAAACGGACATCAGGACGACGGCAATGACCACCCACAGGAGAATATTTTTGACCATGTCATTCAAGGCAGATACCTCAACGAGCCAAGACTTAGTAATGGTTTAGTAATAATAATGCTGAAGATCTGGGGACGAATAATTGGATTTCCAGTGCAATGTATGAAAACGCCACGATTTTTTAGACTCGCTTACCCGCGATAGTTTCGAGCCAACAGGTATCGTTCGGCGCTGCGGGCACGCGAAGCGGCTGGCTTACGCGGTGCGACGGTGGCGAAAGCCAGCCGTAACTCCTTGAGAAAACTGTCGAAACCTTCGCCTTGAAACACCTTGACCAGGAAGTCGCCACCGGGCCGCAGGCACTGTCGGACGAAATCCAGCGCCAGCTCGGCCAGATACATCCCGCGTGGCTGATCCACCGCCTTGATGCCGCTGGTGTTGGGCGCCATATCGGACAGCACCAGATCGACGGCGCGGCCCTGCAATACGGTCAGCAGCTGCTCCAGCACCACTGCCTCGCGAAAATCGCCCTGAATGAACTCCACATCGGCCAGCGGTTCCATCGGCAGGATATCCAGGGCGATCACAGCGCCCCGCCCGCCGATATGTCGGGCCGCCAGTTGCGACCAGCCGCCCGGCGCGGCGCCGAGATCGACCACGGTCAGGCCAGGGCGCAGCAGATGATCCTTGTCGTGAATCTCCAGCAGCTTGTAGACCGCGCGCGAACGATAGCCTTCCTGCTGGGCGCGCTTGACGTACTCGTCGGTGAAATGTTCCCGCAACCAGCGGGCGCTGCTCTTACTGCGCGCCATGCAGGCTTTGGTCCCGTTCGCGCGCCAGGCGGGCAATGACCCGGCGGGTGCGCACCACGATCCAGATCAGCCCCAGCAACCCGTAACTCGCCAGCAGCAACAATTGCAGCGACAAGCTGTCCACCACCCGCCCCTGCACCAGCAGCAGCAACATCCCGACGACCAGGATCACCCCCAAATCCAGTTTGACTTCGTTCAGGGGACTGGGTGCTACCGACAGGCTCTTGCGACCGGTTACACTGTGTGCTTCTCTAGCCATGTTGCGGTCTTCTCCCGTGTTTACCCTTACCCATCCGCAGAAACGTCAGCTCAAGGCGCTGGCCCACCACCTCAAGCCCGTGGTCATCATCGGCGACAACGGCCTCACCCCGGCGGTCATGTACGAAATCGTCCAGGCGCTCGACCGTCACGAACTGGTCAAGCTTCGGGTCAATGCCGACGATCGAGAGGCGCGCGCCCAGATGATCGCAGAAATCTGCGCGGAAACCACCGCGGTGCTCGTCCAGCGCTTGGGCCATGTCGCCACGCTGTTTCGCCGCAACCCCGAGGCTCCGCGCATCGAGTTGCCCTGAGCGGGCAGCCCGTTCAGCCAGCGACCACCTTGGCGATGCGCTCCAGCGCCTTGGTGAGATTGGACATGCCGGTGGCGAAGGAGATCCGCGCGCAGCCTTCCGCCCCGAAGGCCGAACCGGGCACCAGAGCCACCCCGGCTTCGTTGAGCAGCAGTTCGGCGAACGCGATGTCGTTGGCCAGACCCAGCCGCTCGATCACCGGTTGGAAGCTGGGGAAGATGTAGAACGTGCCATCGGCCGGCGCTACCTCGACCCCGTCCATGGCCTGCAATGCGGCATAGACGTAATCGTGCCGCTCCTTGAACGCCTGGTTCATCACTCCGATGCAGGACTGATCGCCATTCAAACCGGCTTCCGCCGCCACCTGGGAAATCGAGGTCGGGTTGGAGGTGCTCTGCGACTGGATGTTGGTCATCGCCTCGATCAAATCCTTCGCCCCGCCGCAGTAGCCGATCCGCCAGCCGGTCATCGAATACACCTTCGACACGCCGTTCAGCACCACGGTGCGGTCATACAGATCCGGGCAGACGGTGAGGATGTTGCTGAACTTCTCCTCGGTCCACAGGATGTGTTCGTAAATATCGTCGGTGGCGATGTAAACCTGTGGATAGCGGCGCAGCACTTCGCCCAGGGCGGCCAGTTCGGCGGCGCTGTAGGCCACACCGGTCGGATTGGACGGACTGTTGATCACCACCAGCTTGGTGCGCGAGGTGATGGCCGCTTCCAGTTGGGCCGGGGTGATCTTGAAATGCTGGTCGATGCCGGCGCTGACGATGACCGGCGCACCATCGGCCAGCAACACCATATCGGGATACGACACCCAGTACGGCGCGGGGATGATGACCTCGTCGCCAGGATTCAGCAGTGCCTGGGCCAGGTTGTAGAAGCTCTGCTTACCACCGCAGGACACCAGGATCTGGCTGGGTTCGTAGCTCAGACCGTTGTCGCGCTGGAACTTGGCGATGATAGCCTTCTTCAGGCTGACCGTGCCGCCGACCGGAGTGTATTTGGTGAAGCCGGCGTTGATAGCCTTGATCGCCGCTTCCTTGATGAAATCTGGAGTATCGAAATCCGGCTCGCCGGCGCCCAGGCCGATCACGTCCTTGCCCGCAGCTTTCAGGGCATTGGCCTTGGCGGTAACCGCCAACGTCGGAGAGGGCTTGATGCGCTGCACACGTTCGGAGAGAGGGGTACTCACGGGAACTCCTGGGATACTCAGTAAAAAGTTGAACGTCTAGGGTTTTCGAGCTGACGGATCATACTGGAAATTTTCCCTAGTCAAAACATTCTATGCCCAGAGGCCAATCCTTCACGCTTGGTTCAACAAGAAATTTTCCCGACAATGTTTGAAATCTGAGAAAGTACGACGAGAATCATGCGGAAAAACCCACCCGGTCAGAACGCCATGTCCACCGATCAGCTTTTCACCCTCCACGCCCGGTTTCAACCGGCTGGCGATCAACCGGAAGCCATTCGCGCGCTCGCCGCTGGCCTGCACGACGGGTTGGCCCATCAAACCCTGTTGGGGGTCACCGGCAGCGGCAAGACCTACAGTGTCGCCAACGTCATCGCCGCCGTGCAGCGGCCGGCTCTGCTGCTGGCTCCCAACAAGACCCTGGCGGCGCAGCTCTACGGCGAAATGAAGGAATTCTTCCCTGACAATGCGGTGGAATACTTCGTCTCCTACTACGACTACTACCAGCCGGAAGCCTACGTCCCCTCCTCCGATACCTACATCGAGAAGGACGCCTCGATCAACGAGCACATCGAACAGATGCGGCTGTCGGCGACCAAGGCCATCCTGGAGCGGCCTGACACCCTCATCGTCGCCACCGTCTCGGCCATCTACGGCTTGGGCGATCCCGAGTCGTACATGAAGATGCTGCTGCACCTGGTGCGCGGCGAACGGGTGGACCAGCGCGCCATCCTGCGGCGGTTGGCGGACCTGCAGTACACCCGCAACGACCTAGAACTGGCGCGCGGTACTTTCCGGGTGCGGGGCGAGATCATCGACATCCACCCAGCCGAATCCGATGCCGAAGCGGTGCGGGTGGAGCTGTTCGATGACCAAATCGAATCGCTCAGCCTGTTCGACCCGCTCACCGGCAAGCTCCTGCGCAAGACGCCGCGCTACACTGTTTATCCCAAGACGCACTACGTCACCCCGCGCGAGCAACTGCTGCGGGCGGTCGATCAGATCAAGGACGAACTGCGGGAGCGGCTGGCCGAATTGCACGCCGCCAACAAGTTGCTGGAAGCGCAGCGTCTGGAGCAACGCACCCGCTTCGATCTCGAAATGATGCAGGAGTTGGGCTATTGCAGCGGCATCGAGAACTATTCCCGCCATCTGTCGGGGCGGGAAGCGGGCGAGCCACCGCCGACCCTGCTCGATTATCTACCGCCGGAAGCGATCATCTTCATCGACGAAAGCCACGTGACGGTGCCGCAACTGGGGGGAATGTACCGCGGCGACCGCTCGCGCAAGGAAACGCTGGTGGAATACGGCTTCCGCCTGCCCTCGGCGCTGGACAACCGACCGTTGCGCTTCGACGAATTCGAGCGGCTGAGCGGCCAAACCATCTTCATCTCCGCCACGCCCGGTCCCTTCGAGCTGGAGCACTCCGGCGTGGCGGTGGTGGAACAGGTGGTGCGGCCCACCGGACTGGTCGATCCCGAGGTCGAAGTGCGCCCGGCCCAGTATCAGGTCGACGATCTGTTGGGCGAGATCCGCGAGCGGGTCCAGATCCGCGAGCGGGTCTTGGTGACCACTCTGACCAAGCGCATGGCCGAGGATCTGACCGAATATCTGGCCGAGAACGGGGTCAAGGTGCGCTATCTGCACGCCGACATCGAAACCGTGGAGCGGGTCGAGATCATCCGCGACCTGCGCTTGGGCCAGTTCGACGTGCTGGTCGGCATCAATCTGCTGCGGGAAGGTCTGGACCTGCCGGAAGTATCGCTGGTGGCGATTCTCGACGCCGATAAGGAAGGCTTCCTGCGCTCCGACCGCTCGCTGATCCAGACCATCGGCCGGGCGGCCCGCCATCTGCACGGCAAGGCGATTCTCTACGCCGACCAGATCACCGGTTCGATGCGGCGGGCGCTGGACGAAACCGAACGCCGCCGCGCCAAGCAGCAGGACCATAACCGGCTGCACGGCATCACCCCGCGCGGCATCGAGAAGGCCGTGACCGACATCATGGAAGGGGCCTATGCCCATCCCGGTGCGCCGCTGCCGGCGAAGGATTATGCCAAGGTGGCCGAAGAGGCGGCGGCCTATGCCCATGAACCACCGGCTCTATTGGCAAAGAAAATCAAGCAGCTGGAACAGGCGATGTACCGTCACGCCCGCGACCTGGAATTCGAGGAAGCCGCCAAGTTGCGCGACGAGATTCAGCGCATCCGCCAGTTCGGGCTGGGCGATCCGGTTGGCGGACGACGGGCGGCGGACGGCGGGTAAGGGCGCAGGCCCCTACCCCACCTCTATCGCCCGCCAGCTTCGTGCGCCACTTCGGTCTCCGCACCCGCAATCGCATGGGGCTGCTCCGCCGCTAGCCGACTGGACTTGCGCCCGGACAACCAGCTGAAGAACATCGGGATGAAGATGGTGGCGATGAAAGTCGCCGCCAACATGCCGCCGAACACCCCCGTGCCCATCGAGCGCCGGGCGGCGGCCCCAGCACCGGTCGACACCACCAGCGGGAACACGCCCAGGATGAAGGCCATCGACGTCATCACGATCGGGCGTAGCCGCAAGCGAGCGCCTTCCAGCGCCGCATCCAGCACGCTCATCCCTTCCGCCTGCTTCTGCGCGGCGAATTCCACGATCAGAATGGCGTTCTTGGACGCTAGGCCGATCAGCACCACCAGGCCAATCTGGAAGTAGATGTCGTTCGGCATGCCCCGGATCATCACCGCCGCCAACGCGCCGAACAGGGCAAACGGCACCGCCAGGATCACCGCCAGCGGCAAGGACCACTTCTCGTACTGGGCTGCCAGAATCAGGAACACCATCACGATGCCGAAGCTAAAGGCGATCGCCGAGGTCGAGCCGGTGCGTTTTTCCTGAAACGCCTGACCGGCCCAGGCCAGGTCATAGCCAGCCGGCAATATCGCCTTGGCGACGTCTTCCACGATCAGGATCGCCGTGCCGGTGCTGACCCCCGGCACCGAATTGCCCATCACCTTGGCCGCCAGGAAGCCATTGAAGCGGTCCAACTGCTCCGGTCCAACCACGGACTGCACCGTGATCAGGGCCGACACTGGGATCATCGCGTTCTTGGAGGAACGCACGTAGACCTGCCCCAGATCCTTCGGATCGGCCCGGAACGGCGCATCGGCCTGAAGCTGGACCCGATAAGTACGGCCATTGGTGAAGTTGAAGTCGTTCACGTACAGCGCGCCCATGGTGGCTTGCAGCGCCAGGTAGACATCGGCCACCGGCACCCCCAGGGAAATCGCCTTGGCTTCGTCGACCTCGACATACAGCTGTGGCGAAGAGGGCCGGAAAAAGGTGTTGATGCCGGTCAACTCCGGGCGTTTCTTCAGCTCGTCCATGAACTGCTGGACCACACCGGCCAGCTTGCGCGGATCGGCGTCGCTGCGGGCCTGGATATACGCCTCGAAACCACCCGCCGCGCCGAGTCCCCGGATCGCCGGCGGATTGAACACCAGCCCCAGCCCCTCCGGCAGCCGCATGCCCATGCCCATGAATTTCTTGGCCAGATCGTCGGCACCCTCGGTTCGCACGCTCCAGTCCTTGAGAGGAAGGAATACGGTGCCGGCATTGGTTTTCTGCCCGCCGCCGATGATGTCGTTGCCGGCGATCACGAACACCTTGTCGATCCCCGGATCCTGCACCAGCATCTGTTGGAATTGCTGGCCCGCCGCTCGGGTGCGCTGCAGGCTGGCCCCGTCCGGCAACATCAGGGCGCTGATCAGATAGCCCTGGTCTTCGGCCGGGACGAAACCGCCCGGCACGGCGCGGAACATATAGACGCACCCACCGATGATCAGGGTGAAGACCACCGCGCCGATGATGCGATGGTGCAGAGTCAGATTCACCGTGCGGGTATAGGAGGCGGTGAACCACTCGAACAGACGGTTGAAGGGCCGGAACAGCCGCGACTCTTCATGCTGGACCTTGAGCAGCAGCGCACACAAAGCTGGAGTCAGGGTCAGGGCGACGATGCCGGACAACACCACCGACATCGCCACCGTCACGGCGAACTGCTGGTAGAGCTTGCCGGCGATGCCGCCAAGGAACGACACCGGGATGAACACCGAGCACAGCACCAGCACGATGGCGACCACGGCCCCGGACACCTCGCGCATGGCTTCGATGGCAGCGTCCAGCGGTGACAGTCGCTGCTCGGACATCAGCCGCTCGACGTTCTCCAGCACCACGATGGCGTCGTCCACCACGATGCCGATCGCCAGCACCATGGCGAACAGGGTCAGGGTATTGATGGAGAAGCCGAATACCCACAGTCCGGCGAAGGTGCCGATCAACGACACCGGCACCGCGACCATCGGAATCAGGGTGGCGCGCCAGCTCTGCAGGAACAGATAAACCACCGCCACCACCAGCAGCAGAGCTTCGACCAGGGTATGGAGGACCTCCCGGATCGAGGCGTCCACGAATTTGGTGGTATCAAAGGGAATGACGTAGTCCATGCCCGAAGGGAAGCGCTGCTTCAGATCCTCCAGCTTGGCACGAACCAGCTCGGCCACCTGCAGGGCATTGGCGCCGGATTGCAGGAAGATGCCAATGCCGACCGCCGGCTGACCCAGCAGGCGGGTGGAGGCGTCGTAGTTCTGCGCCCCCAACTCGACCCGGGCGATGTCTCGGATGCGCAAGATGCCGTTGGGGCCTTCGGCCCGCACGATGATGTCGCCGAACTGTTCGGGCGAGATCAGTCGGCCCTTGGCAGTGACGGTATAGACCAGCTGCTGACCATCGGGGGCCGGCTCCTGGCCGATCTTGCCGGCGGCGTTCTGCTGGTTCTGGGCGGAGATGGCCTGATAGACGTCGGTGGCGGTGACACCCAGCTGGGCCATGCGGTCGGGCTTGAGCCACACCCGCATGGAATAGTCCAACGCACCGAAGATCTGAGCGTCGCCGACGCCCGGTAGCCGCCGCAACTCGTCGAGGATGTTCGCCAAAGCGTAGTTGGACAAATAGAGCGGGCTGCGCGTGCCATCCGGCGAGATGATCGCGGTCACCAGCAGAATGTCGTTGGAGCGCTTCTGCACGCTCACGCCATACTGGCGCACCACATCCGGCAGACGCGGCTCGGCGATCTTGACCCGGTTGTTGACGTTGACCGTGGCCATGTTGACGTCGGTCCCCACCTCGAAGGTGGCGGTGATCGAAACCTGGCCATTGGAGGTCGAGGTAGAACTAAAGTAGGCCAAGCCCTCTACTCCGGACAGCTGCTCCTCGATAGGTGCGGCGACGGTGCGGGTCAGGGTTTCGGCGGAAGCGCCCGGATAGCTGGCGGAAATGATGACAGTGGGCGGGGTGATGTCCGGATACTGGGCGATGGGCAGCACCCGCGCCGCCATCAAGCCAGCGATGACGATGATGATGGAGATGACCGAGGCGAAGATCGGACGGTGGATGAAGAATCGGGACATGGCGCGCTCCGCTCAGCCTTTGCGTTCCGCCGGCGGCGCGGCCGGCGCGGGCTTGCCATCTGCGGCGACGCCAGCAGCTGGCTGAGGCGGATGCGGAGCGACTGGGGCGCCGGGTCGCAATTTCATTAGATTGTCGACGATCACCTGATCACCGGTCTGGAGTCCGCTGAGAATTACCCAGTCCTTCCCCTGCCAGGGACCCACCTGCACCGGACGCGGCGCCACCTTGCCATCGACCGCCAGAAACACCAGGTAACCCTGTTCGGTCTGGGTCACTGCCGCCTGCGGCACCAGGAACACCCCATCCCGCTCTCCCACCAGGATTCGGGTGCGGACGAACTGGCCTGGCAACAGCACGCCGTCCGGATTGTCGAATTCGGCGCGGAACTGCTGGGTGCCCAGAGTCGGATCGATGCTGCTGGCCAGGAAATTGAGCCGGCCCTTGCGCGGATAGGCGGAGCCATCCGGCAATTTCAGCTCGACCCCGGTCACGTTCTGCTGAGTCAACCGCCCTCCCGGCAGGCGAGCCATGTCGCTTTCGGACAGGCTGAAGCGCACCCAGATCGGGTTGGATTGCTGGATCGTGGTCAACAGGCTTTCATCGCCGCTGCCGGTCGCGATCAGGCTACCTTCCGACTTGACGGCCCGGCCCGAAATACCGCTCACCGGCGCGACCACGGTGGTGTAGGACAAATTCAGCTCCGCCTGGCGCACCGCGGCTTCGGCCACCTGGCGGGCCGCCTGGGACATGGCATTGGTCGAGACGGCGTCGTCGTAATCCTTGCGGCTGATGTAGCCCTTGCCCAACAGGCCACGCAGACGGTCCTCCTCCCGAACCGCCTGTTCGACCTTGGCCTTGGCCTCGGCCAGATTGGCGCGGGACTGTGCCAAGGCGATTTCATAGGGCTTGCGGTCGATCTGGAACATCGGCTGGCCCGCCTTGACCGGCGCACCTTCCTGATAAAGCCGCTTGACCAGGATACCGCCGACCTGAGCGCGCACCTCGGTCTCCTTGGCGCCTTCGGTCTGTGCCATGACCTCGACGCTGATCGGGACCTGGGTCGGCTGCATCGTGGCGACCGTCACCGGCAGGGGTGGCGGCGGGGCGGCGCTCTTGGGCGCTTCACCGCCGAATTTCGAGCAGCCGGACAGCAACGCGACCAGGATGATCAAACCATGAAGCCAGGAGCGCTGCCTGCGGAAACGAGCTGAGGGAATTAGAGTACGGAACACGGATATCCCCACATCGGTGTCGGTGAGAGTTGCGTGATTATATACAATCATGTATGTATATAAAAGGACGGTTTGACTGGAACGACATCGCATGGCCCGAAAGACGAAGGAAGAAGCGGAGCGCACCCGCCAACAGATCATTCATGCCGCCCGCCAGGTATTCCACGAATGCGGGGTCAGCCGCACCTCCCTCGAGCATATCGCCAAGGCAGCCGGGGTGACGCGCGGCGCAGTGTACTGGCACTTCGCCAACAAGGCCGAATTGTTCTTTGCCATGCAGGAACAGGCTTCGACTCCCTTGATGGCGCGGCTCGACGATCTGCTGCTGGTCGAAGGATCCACCGATCCTCTGCAGGGCATCGAGCAGGCGCTGAAAGAATTCTTTCGGACTCTGGACGAACACCCCGAGATCCGGCAGACCTTCGAAACCATGGCGTCGCGCTGCGAATACGTCGATGAATTCGCCCCAGTACAGGTCGAAGTGAACAAGCCAGCCATGGATTTCCTCGACAAGGTGGAGATTGCCTATCGTCGCGCCCAGGAACGCGGCGTGCTGCGGGCTGGCCTGGAACCGCATGCTATCGCGCTGGATACCTGGGCCTTCGCCTGCGGACTATTCCACCACCTGCTGGCCGGTTGTCCCGAAGTGGACTGGCGTCAACAAGTGCCCGACATGATCGCGGCCCACATCGCCCTGCGCCGTTGACCCGAGGCTGGACCAGATTCGCGGCGACGAATCGGCTGCCGGGCGCACGAAATTTTTTCGCCATCTACCTTGCCAACTCGGCTTCTTTTGGTTAATCTTCCGCGCCTAATCGCTCAGGCGCGTAGCTCAGTTGGTTAGAGCACCACCTTGACATGGTGGGGGTCGTTGGTTCGAGTCCAATCGCGCCTACCAGATTTTCTGGGTTCCAGAGCGAGCAGTTTCAAAGGGCGCGCCTTCCCTCCAAAAGAGGGGATCTAGGCGTGCCCTTTATCGTTTGTGCGCCTGAAAATACAGCCAGCGAATCATCACATATAGTTCAGCGAATAGTTTAGAGAGTTGCTCACGATGCCGGTTATCACGCTCCCAGACGGCAGCCAGCGGGTGTTCGATGCACCCGTCAGCGTCCACGACATCGCCGCGGCCATCGGCCCCGGCTTGGCCAGGGTCGCCCTGGCCGGTAAGGTCAATGGCCGGCTGGTCGATACTTCGCGCACCCTCACCGAAGATGCCGAAGTGGCCATCATCACCGAGCGCGATCCGGAAGGGCTGGATATCATCCGCCACTCCAGCGCCCATCTGCTGGCGCACGCCGTCAAGCAACTCCATCCGTCCGCCCAGGTCACCATCGGCCCGGTGATCGAGAACGGCTTCTATTACGACTTCGCCTTCGAGCGCCCCTTCACGCCCGACGATCTGGCGCAGATCCAGGCGCGGATGGAAGAACTGGCGACCCAGGATATTCCACTGGAACGCTCGGTGATGCCCCGCGACGAAGCGGCGGCCTTCTTCCGCAACATGGGCGAGGAATACAAGGCGCAGATCATCGCCGACATTCCGACCAACGAAGACATTTCGCTGTATCGGCAGGCCGATTTCATCGATCTGTGCCGCGGGCCGCACGTCCCCTCCACCGGCAAACTCAAAGCCTTCAAGCTGATGAAGGTAGCCGGCGCCTACTGGCGCGGCGATTCGCGCAACGAGATGTTGCAGCGCATCTACGGCACCGCCTGGCTGGACCAGAAGGCCCTGAAAGCCTACCTGCACCGGCTGGAAGAAGCCGAAAAGCGCGATCATCGCAAGGTCGGCAAGGCCCTGGATCTGTTCCACGTCCAGGAAGAAGCGCCGGGCATGGTGTTCTGGCACGATCGCGGCTGGCGCATCTACGTCGAAGTGCAAAACTACATCCGCCAGTTGCTGCGCGAACACGACTATCAGGAAGTCCACACCCCGCAGATCGTGGATCGCGTCCTGTGGGAACGCTCCGGTCACTGGGAAAAATTCCGCAACGACATGTTCACCACGTCATCGGAAAACCGCGACTACGCGGTCAAGCCGATGAACTGCCCCTGCCACATCCAGATCTTCAACCAGGGTCTGCGAAGCTACCGCGATCTGCCGCTACGCATGGCCGAGTTCGGCTCCTGCCACCGCAACGAGCCGTCCGGCACCTTGCACGGGCTGATGCGGGTACGCAACTTCGTCCAGGACGACGCCCACATCTTCTGCACCGAAGACCAGATCCAGAGCGAAGTCTCGGCGTTCATGGAGCTGCTGTTCCACGTCTACGCCGACTTCGGCTTCAGCGAAGTGCAGCTGGCGCTGTCCACCCGACCGCCCCAGCGGGTCGGCAGCGACGCGGTGTGGGACAAAGCCGAGCAGGCATTGGAAATCGCCCTCAACCACAGCGGTCTACCATGGACGCTCAAGCCGGGCGAAGGCGCTTTCTACGGACCGAAAATCGAATTCGTACTGCGCGACTGTCTGGACCGGCTGTGGCAATGTGGCACCATTCAGGTCGATTTTTCCATGCCGGGCCGGCTGGATGCCCACTACATCGCCGAAGACGGTAGTCGGCGGACGCCAGTCATGCTGCATCGAGCAATTCTGGGCTCGCTGGAGCGTTTCATCGGCATTCTGATCGAGCAATACGCCGGTGCGTTGCCAGTTTGGCTGTCGCCGGTGCAGGCGGTGGTGCTCGACATCACTGACCATCAGGCCGAATACGCCGCTCAGCTTGAAAAAACCCTTATGCAACAAGGTTTCCGGGTTGCGGCCGACTTGAGAAACGAGAAGATCGGCTTTAAAATTCGAGAACATACCTTGCAGCGGGTTCCCTACCTTCTGGTCGTCGGCGACCGGGAGATGGCAACCGAAACCGTCGCCGTGCGCACCCGGACCGGCCAGGATCTGGGCACGATGAAGTTAGCCGCTTTCGTCGACCTGCTGCAGGCCGATATCGCCCGGCGCGGGCGAAGCGAACCATGAATGGGAGGATCATAACATCGCTACAGCCAATGAACTTCGGATCAACGATGAGATCACCGGGCGTGAAGTACGCCTGATCGATCAGAACGGCGAACAGGCCGGTATCGTTTCCGTACTGCAAGCCAAGCGGATGGCCGAAGAAGCCGAACTGGATCTGGTGGAGATTTCCCCGAATGCCAAACCTCCGGTTTGCCGCATCATGGACTTCGGCAAATTCCGGTTTGAACAGGCCAAGAAACAGCAGGAAGCGAAGAAGAAGCAAAAGCAGATCCAAGTCAAGGAAGTCAAGTTTCGTCCGGGCACGGATGAAGGGGACTATCAGGTCAAACTGCGCAACCTGATCCGTTTCCTGAGTGATGGCGATAAAGCCAAGGTGACGCTGCGGTTTCGGGGCCGCGAGATGGCGCACCAGGATTTGGGCACTACCCTACTCAAGCGCGTTGAAGACGATCTCGCCCCTTATGGCGCGGTGGAACAGCGGCCCAAGATGGAAGGGCGGCAGATGGTCATGACCATCGCGCCGGTCAAAAAGAAATAGTTCCCCTTAGGCGATTGGCGTTTTCCGTCTCTGGCGCATGCCGGGGTTGGCCCAATATTTTACTTTTTTAATCGCGGAGTTATGCAATGCCCAAGATGAAAAGCAATCGTGGGGCGGCGAAACGCTTCACCCCTACCGGGTCCGGTAAGTTCAAGTGCGGTCATTCGCACCTCCGGCACATCCTGACCAAGAAGACGGCCAAGCGGAAACGCCATTTGCGTGGGACGACCACTCTGGCGGCGGTGGACACCCCGGCCGTGCGCCGGATGTTGCCGTACAGTTGATTCGCCGGAACGGAGAGAGGATGTCATGCCCCGAGTGAAACGCGGTGTTACCGCCCACGCCCGCCACAAAAAGATTCTGGACCAAGCCAAAGGCTACTATGGCGCTCGCAGCAAGGTCTTTCGAGTCGCCAAGCAGGCCGTCATCAAAGCCGGCCAGTATGCCTACCGCGACCGTCGGCAGAAAAAGCGCGAATTTCGCGCCTTGTGGATCGCCCGCATCAACGCCGGCGCCCGCGAAAACGGTCTGTCCTACAGCCGCCTGATCAATGGTCTGAAGCTAGCCGCCATCGAGATCGACCGCAAGGTGCTGGCCGACCTGGCGGTGTTCGACAAGCTGGCGTTCGCCGAACTGGCCAACCGCGCCAAGGCCGCGCTCGGCGTTGCCTGAACCGTTGCCGGACCGCCAAACCCGGTTCGGCGACACCCAGGATTTCGACGGGGAAAGGCTTGAGTCCTTTCCCTTTTTGTTTGGTTTGAGAGGCCCGCCAACGTGGACGCATTGCCCGAACTCATCCAGTCCGCCCGGACCGCCATTGCCGGGGCCAGCGATCTCGCGGCCCTGGATCAGGTGCGCGTGTTCTATCTGGGCAAGAAAGGCGTTCTCACCGATCGTCTCAAAGAGCTGGGTCGCCTGCCGGCCGAAGAACGGCGCCAGGCCGGCCAGGCCATCAACGAGGCCAAGCAGATCCTGGAATCGGCCCTCACCGACCGCAAGGCCGCGCTGGAAACGGTAGCGCTGGATGCTCGACTGGCCAGCGAGGCCATCGATGTGACCCTGCCCGGTCGTGGCCAACAGCCCGGTGGTCATCATCCGCTGAGCCGCACCCTGGCCCGGATCGAGGCGTTGTTCGCCCGGATCGGGTTCACGGTCGCCGAAGGTCCCGAGGTCGAGGACGATTTCCGCAACTTCGAGGCCCTCAACATCCCGCCGCACCATCCGGCGCGGGCAATGCACGACACTTTCTATTTCGATGCCCATACCCTACTGCGCACCCATACCTCGCCGGTGCAGATTCGGGTGATGGAAACCCAGGCGCCGCCGGTGCGGGTGATCGCGCCGGGTCGGGTCTACCGCTGTGATTCGGATTTGACCCACTCGCCGATGTTCCATCAGGTCGAGGGTTTGCTGGTGGACGAAGGCGTCAGCTTCGCCGATCTGAAAGGTGTGCTGGACGATTTCCTGCGCAACTTCTTCGAGCGCGATCTGGCGGTGCGTTTCCGACCGTCCTACTTTCCGTTCACCGAGCCTTCCGCCGAAGTGGACATTCAATGCGTGATCTGCGGCGGCAGTGGCTGCCGGGTCTGCAAACAAAGCGGCTGGCTGGAAGTACTGGGCTGCGGCATGGTCCATCCAGCGGTGTTCCAAAAAGTCGGCATCGACAGCGAGCGTTACACCGGCTACGCCTTCGGCATGGGGGTCGAGCGACTGACCATGCTGCGCTACGGCGTCAACGATCTGCGGCTGTTCTTCGATAACGATTTGCGCTTCCTGCGGCAATTTCAGTGAGGCACCCGGCATGAAAGTAAGTCAACGGTGGCTGCGGGATTGGGTCGATCTCGCGGTATCCAGCGCCGATCTGGCGGCGCAACTGACCATGGCGGGTCTGGAAGTGGACAGCGTCGAACCGGCAGCGCCGGCCTTCGATCGCATCGTGGTGGGCCGGGTCGTCGACCTGATCCCCCATCCCAACGCCGACCGGTTGCGCGTGGCGACCGTCGATGTCGGGCAGGCGGAGCCACTGCAGATCGTCTGCGGCGCTCCCAATGTCGCCGTGGGCATGTACGCCCCCACCGCGCTGATCGGCGCGGTATTGCCGGGCGACTTCACCATCAAGAAATCCAAGCTGCGCGGCGTCGAATCGCTCGGCATGTTGTGCTCGGCCAAGGAACTGGGGCTGGCGGAGAGCTCCGACGGTCTGCTGCCCCTCCCCGCCGACAGCACCCCTGGCCAGAGCGTGCGCCAACTGCTGGATCTGGACGATTCGCTCATCGAGATCGAATTGACGCCCAACCGCGGCGATTGCCTGAGCATGGAAGGTATCGCACGCGAAGCAGCCACCCAGTATCGCCGCGACTTCACACCGTTGCCGGTGGCCGAGATACCCGCTGCATTGAGCGATGTCTTCCCAGTGGCCCTGCTCGATCCCGCCGACTGCCCGCGTTATATCGGCCGGGTGATTCGTGGGGTCGATCCCACCGCCGAGACCCCGCTGTGGATGAAGGAGCGGCTGCGGCGCGCGGGCGTTCGGAGTCTGGGGCCGCTGGTGGACGTAACCAATTACGTGATGCTGGAACTCGGGCAGCCGATGCACGCCTTCGACTTGAATCGCCTGAGCGGCGGCATCGAAGTGCGCCGCGCCCGACCTGGCGAGAAGTTGGAACTGCTGAATGGCGTCGTGGTGGAACCGGACAGCGAAACCTTGCTGATCGCCGATCACCAGGGTCCGCTGGCCCTGGCCGGAATCATGGGCGGCGAGATCAGTTCCTGCACTGAAGCGACTCGCGATGTGTTTTTGGAAAGCGCCTTCTTCGCCCCGGCCAGCATCGCCGGCCGCGCTCGCCGCTACGGTCTGCAAACCGATTCCTCCTATCGCTTCGAGCGCGGCGTCGATCCGCAGCTACAGCGCCGGGCGGCCGAACGCGCCACCCAATTGCTGATCGCGATGGCCGGTGGTCAGCCCGGCCCACTGATCGAAGCGGTGTCCACCGAACACGTGCCGGTCAAACCTGTCATCCGTCTGCGGCCGGAGCGTATCCACAAGCTGCTGGGCATGACGGTCGACGGCGCCGAGGTCGAGGAAATCCTGCGGCGGCTGGGCATGGCGATCTCTAGCGAGGGTAACCACTGGTTGATCATGCCGCCTAGCAGCCGCTTCGATCTGACGCTGGAAGAGGATCTGATCGAAGAGATTGCCCGGATCTATGGTTATGGTCAGGTGCCTAGCAACCGGCCGCTGACTCGGCTGGCCATGACGCCGCAGCCGGAAGGGCGCGTGGCTCTGGACCGGTTTCGGACCGTCCTGGTACAGCGCGGCTTTCAGGAAGCTATTACCTACAGCTTCGTCGATCCAGCCATTCAGCGGCTGCTCGATCCCAACCGGGAACCGCTGGCGCTGGCCAATCCGATTTCCGCTGACCTGGCGGTCATGCGCACCAGCCTGTGGCCCGGCTTGCTCAAGGCGCTGGTCCACAATCAGAAGCGTCAACAGGCGCGGGTGCGGCTATTCGAGCATGGCCTGATTTTCGTTCCTGCCGAGGCCGGCTTGTTGCAGGAAGCCTGGATCGGCGGTGTCATCGTCGGCGCAGCGCTGCCGGAACAGTGGGGCGCGCCGGCGCGAACGGCCGATTTCTTCGACCTCAAGGCCGATGTCGAAGCCTTGCTGGCCCTGAGCGGGGAGCCTGAGGCATTCGCCTTCGTCGCCGCTGCGCATCCAGCCCTGCATCCAGGACAGAGCGCTCGAATCGAACGCGCTGGCGAACCGGTCGGCTGGTTGGGTGCTCTGCATCCGCGCGTGGCACGGGCATTGGATGTGGAGGGTGACAGCTTTGTTTTCGAATTGCGGCTAGCGAACCTGCAATTGGCGCGGACGCCGGCGTTCAGGGAGCTGTCTCGCTTCCCGGCCAGCCGGCGCGATCTTGCCATCATCGTGGATGAAACCGTGACCTCTGGGGCGATTCAGTCCTGTATTCGTCAGCATGGTGGCGAATTACTGCGCGAGGTTCGGCTGTTCGACGTTTATCGTGGCAAGGGGGTCCCAGAAGGCCGGAAAAGTTTGGCTTTGGGATTGATTTTACAGGATTTATCGCACAATCTTACTGATAGTGTGGTTGATGAGGTCGTATCCGGCATCATCACCGGACTAGCGGAACGGTTTGGCGCAACGCTTAGGGTCTAGGAGCATGGCACTTACAAAAGCTGACATGGCTGAACGCTTATTCGAGGAACTCGGGATCAATAAACGCGAAGCGAAAGATCTGGTAGAGATCTTTTTCGAGGAGATCCGCAGTGCCCTGGAACAGGGACGGCAGGTCAAACTATCCGGGTTCGGCAACTTCGACCTGCGCGATAAGAATCAGCGGCCAGGTCGCAATCCCAAGACCGGAGAAGAGATCCCGATCACCGCGCGGCGGGTGGTAACCTTCCGCCCAGGGCAGAAGCTCAAGGCTCGGGTAGATGAGTTCAAGGGTGAGGCCCAGTAGCCGCCCGGTGTCGAAATGCTTGGCAAGACCAGGCTATTTAATTAAAATACTTCTTTCTGCAACCGGTCGGTTGCAGCCGGGGCGTAGCGCAGCCTGGTAGCGCACCTGCATGGGGTGCAGGTGGTCGGAGGTTCAAATCCTCTCGCCCCGACCAATTGATCGAATAAAGCCCGCTTAGGACATGTTCCTGGCGGGCTTTTTCATTGCAACCGCCGCACGGTTACAACCGCCAGCGTAACCCGCGTCGCGCCGTGGCAGTGATCAGCATCCCCAGGGCCAAAGCCAACAGGGCCAACGCCCACTCCGCGAGCGTGGGCACCGCAACGGCGCTGATGATGGCGGAGTCGTACAACTCCGCGTCCGTAAAACTGGTGCTATAGATACTGAACCCATTGCCGACAATGTAGTATCCACCGGCCACCAGCACCCTGCCATCAGCCAGCAGCGTCGCCGTGTGGCGGATCCGAGGCAACCCCACCAGACTCTCTGCAGCGCTCCAACTGCCAGTGGCCGGATCGTACAATTCCGCACTCGACTGGATGGCGGTTTTGCCCCATCCCCCCACGACCAAGACATGACCATTCGGTAACAGCGTCGCCGTGTGGTAAGCATGCGGCGTGATCGGGCTACCGGTAGCGCTCCAACTGCCGGTGGCCGGATCGTACAGCTCCGCGCTCGCCAAGGGCACGTTTCCCAATCCACCCACGACCAGCACCTGACCATTCGGTAGCAGTGTCGCCGTGTGTTCAGTGCGCGCGGTGATCATACTGCCGGTAGCGCTCCAACTGCCGGTGGCCGGATCGTACAGCTCCGCACTCGCCAAGCCGTTGCCATTCTCACCATCTCCCCCCACGACCAGCACTTGGCCATTGGGCAGCAGCGTAGCGGTATGGTGGTAACGCAATATTGCCGGGCTGCCGGTGGCACTCCAGCTACCAGTGGCCGGATCGTACAGCTCCGCGCTCAGAGGAAAGCTACCGTAGATGGAAGTGTAATGTCCCCCAACGACCAACACCTGGCCATTGGGCAGCAGTGTAGCGGTTTGGTCTTCATCCCCCTGCGTTTGTTCGCCGGTGACGCTCCAAACACCCGTGGCCGGGTCGTACAACTCTGCAGCTGCGCTGCCACAACAACCCCACCCAGTCACCAGCACCTGACCATTGGGCAATAACGTAGCCGTGTGTCCAGCGTGCGTATTCGCCAGGCTACCGGTGGCGCTCCAGTTGCCGGTGGCCGGATCGTACAGTTCCGCGATGGCGAGAGAACCCTTGGAATTGTTGTATCCCCCGACGACCAGCACCTGGCCATTGGGCAGCAGCGTAGCGGTATGGTCGAAGCGCGCCATTGCCATGCTGCCCGTATCGCTCCAGGTATAGGTCTGGGCATGTGCCGGCAATACTTGCCATAGCGCCAGCACACAAACCCATAGCAACACGACCCATCGGCGCGGCTCAGCCAGGGTTTGGCAATGGCAATGCGCAGCTTGAATCACAATAGCTTGACAGGAAAGCGTTGGCATGGCTTGTCATGGCGGCACAGGACAGGGAAAACACATACGCCTGCTTGCAGGCAAATACGCTGTTAAAACGCGACCCACTGTACTACCGCAAACCCATACCGTCAAAACCATCAAGCGATTGTATCTTAAAGAAAACACTCAGCGATATAAACCAAGTATGCCACACGCTCCAATCGACCGGGCGCATCCTAAAGATATGAACGATCGCCGCCCAGTTCGTATCGAAGCGGTCCCATCAAGCAAAGTGGTCATAGCCCTGCCGAGTCAGCCGCAAGGCGGAACCGTCCGCACGGCGCAGCTGCAAACCCGACTCCGCCGTGATGACCCCGATGCGGGTGCAGCGACAATCCCAATCCACGGCCACAGCCTCCAGCTGCGCCGCACACGCCGGCGGCACGGTAAAACACAGCTCATAATCGTCGCCACCGGTCAACGCGGTCTCGATAGCCGCGTCCGCATCGAGACTGGCTGCCAGCGCCGGTGACAGCGGCAATTGCGCTAACTCCACGCGCGCTCCGACCCGACTGCGTTCGAGGATATGCCCCAAATCCTGGGCCAGGCCATCGGAAATATCGATGGCGGCACTGGCGATTCCGCGCAAAGCCACGCCTTGGGCGATGCGTGGTTGTGGGCGCTCCAGCCGTGTCTGGACCGCTGCGCGCCAAGCCGGATCGAGATCCACCTTGCCATACGCCGCCGCCAGCGCCAAACCAGCGTCGCCGGGCGTACCGGTCAGGTAAATCCCATCGCCCGGTTGCGCACCGTCGCGCCGCAGCGCCTGTTCCGGCGGCACGAAACCGTGGGCCTGAATAGTGATCACCGTGGTCGGACCATGGGTGGTGTCGCCACCGATCAATTGCACCTGACAACGATCGGCCAACGCGAACAACCCACGGCAAAACCGCGCCAGCCAATCCTCGTCTGCTTTGGGCAAAGTCAGCGCCAGGGTCGCCCAGGCTGGCGTCGCCCCCATCGCGGCCAGATCGCTGAGATTGACCGCCAACGCCTTGTGACCGAGCGCTTCCGGATCGACATCGGCAAAAAAGTGCACATCGGCGACCAGGGTATCGATCGTCACCGCCAACTGCTGGCCGGGTGGCGGCGTCAACAATGCGCAATCATCGCCGATGCCCAACACCACATCGGCACGAGATCCGCCATGAGCGGCGAAAAAACGATCGATCAGAGAAAATTCGGCGGCGGGCATCTGAATAGCGTAGGCGGCGAAGTGGCTTCAGGAGCGCTGCATATCGCGCCGCGCGGTGGAAATGGTCACGGTGAAGCCAGCGATGACATCGCTCAAGGTCATCAACACGATCAGGAAGAAGGTCATGTTGGCCATGCGCGGCATCACCAGCAACTCGATCAAAGCGATGATGAACACGATCAGCGACAGGACATGATTGAGGATGGCGCTGGCGGAGCTGCTGGTGGCGCGGTACACCTCGACGCACAACAGGATCAACCCGATGACCAGCAAGATATCCCCACCCTGAAACGGCACTATCACTCCGGACAACAGCGGTAGACCGAACAACGCCGTCTCCAGCCAGCCCGGCGCGGCCAAAGCGAACAGCGTGTACGCGGCAACGATAATCGCAAGCAACGGAAAACTGGCCATTCTCTCTCCCCTTCAGCAATCCAGATTTTGAAATCAGGACAGATCGACTCTTCGCAAAAACGTTCCCGAATCCGTCAACCGGTGACCCTATTCGTCCGGCTGGCTCGGTTCGCCCTGCCCCGCCGCCAGCTGTCTTTCCTCCCGCTTGGCACGTTCCCACAGGGCGTCCATCTCGGCCAGCGTCGATTCCGCTGGCGTGCGACCCTGCTCTGCCAGCCAAGCTTCGATACGCTGAAAGCGCCGTTCGAACTTGGCGTTGGTCCCGCGCAAGGCCGCTTCCGGGTCGAGCTTGAGATGGCGAGCTAAGTTGGTAACTGCGAACAACACATCGCCCAATTCATCGGCCAGCCGTTCCGGCGCAGCCTGCACTGCAACCTCGTGGCGTAACTCGGCGATTTCCTCTTCGATCTTGGCCAAAATCGGCTCCACCGCCCCCCAATCGAAACC
>Ga0208564_1000577_pt1 | contig 33535 bp, 29 predicted proteins | sample AD_UKC073_MetaG_FD_184439 | JGI IMG/M metagenome (GOLD analysis project Ga0208564, IMG submission 184439) | Active sludge microbial communities of municipal wastewater-treating anaerobic digesters from USA - AD_UKC073_MetaG (SPAdes) (version 2) | ecosystem: Engineered > Bioreactor > Anaerobic >... | reverse complement strand
GTTGGTATAATTATATCACATATATATCACATATTTCTTTGTTTTGCTGGTATCTAATAAGAAAGGAGGGTTGGCGATTCCTCTCCAACTTGCAGAAGTTGGAGTCTCCTCGCCGATTAATGATGAAGTATGAAACTAAAAAAAACGCTGTTAATTGTTCTCTAATGACATGTAAATACATGATTGAATCAATGCAAGACTAATTGGTGAAGGTAAAAGGAGAGGTGCACAGTAGTGATTACGTATGAACAGAAACAACGAATCGAAGAACTTAAGAAAAAGTACGAAGATATCATTGAAGTCTTTCATCCTGAAGATAAGAAAGAAAGACTGAAAGAACTAGAAGAAGAGAGTTTGAAACCAGATTTTTGGGTGGATCAAAAGAAAGCTCAGCAAGTAAACAGAGAAATACAAAGGATGCGAAAGATAGTAGAACATATGGACAAAATAGGAACTCTTTTCGAGGATTTGGAAGTTGGGATTGAACTTGCAGAAGAGGATCCTTCTATGCTGGAAAATATTGAAGAAATACTAGACGAGGTTTCAGAAAGAATCAGAGACTTTGAGCTTGAGCTCATACTGAATGGAAGGTTTGATGATGCAAACGCCTATCTCATAATACATCCTGGCGCTGGAGGAACAGAATCGCAGGATTGGGCTTCCATGTTATTGAGGATGTATATGCGGTGGACTGAAAGAAAGGGATACTCCGCAGAACTTGTCGATTATCAAGAAGGCGAAGAAGCAGGTATAAAAAGCGCAACTTTGTACATAGAAGGTGATTTCGCATACGGCTATTTGAAACATGAACGTGGAGTTCACAGATTGGTCAGGATATCACCCTTCGATGCAAACAAAAGAAGACATACATCTTTTGCATCTGTGAACGTACTTCCGGAAATAGAGGATGATATAGATATCGAAATACGCCCCGAAGATCTGAGGGTAGATACATATAGAGCAAGTGGTGCGGGAGGTCAATACGTCAACAAGACAGAATCTGCTATCAGGATAACCCATATTCCTACAGGTATAGTAGTATCTTGCCAAACGGAACGTTCACAACTTCAGAATAGGGAAACGGCAATGAAGATGCTCAAGGCAAGGCTTTATCAGCTTGAAATAGAAAAGCGAAGAAGACAGATCGAACAGATACAAGGAGAACTAAGAGAGATCAGCTGGGGAAACCAAATAAGGTCGTATGTTTTTCAACCATACACTATGGTCAAAGATCATCGAACGGATGTGGAGACTGGAAACATAGAAGCAGTAATGGATGGTGAAATAGATGCATTCATAGAGGCAGAACTCGTGTATTATGCAAAACTTGGTCTAAACGAGTGAAGCAAGTAGCAAATGGTCAACTACCCACGGCCTATAGAGGCGGGGGCTTGTAGAAATGCAAGCTTGGTTGATTAGCCTATGTCATTAGTTTTTGCTAATGATTAGTTATAGCAGAATATATAGTCACCTTGGGATGCTCCACAAGTCCCATGCTCTGAGGGTAATAGTTAAACAACTCTGAGAGGTAGGAGAAGTGCTATTACCATTAAACCTGCTATAACATTGGCGATGTGGACTTACAGGCTTCGGCCTAACTTACCTTGACGGAGGTTTTAATGTGGTATATGTATCATCCCCCACTTACAGAAGTGGGAGTCTTCTTGCAGGAAAATGATAAAAGAGTAATGGTAGAGTAGTGGTACAAAGAGGTAGTAATAAGTGATAAAACCGAGGGAGTGGGAGATTCATGGCGAATAGACTAAAGGTTTTTGTTGTAACTTCAGGAAAAGGTGGAGTTGGAAAAACCACATTCACTTCTAATCTTGGATGTACATTAGCCAAGATGGGAGAAAGGGTTTGCCTCATAGATGCAGACATCGGTTTAAAGAACTTGGATGTTGTGCTTGGACTGGAGAATAGAATAATATACACTTCCTTTGATGTGATTAATGGCACCGTTTCGGCGAAAGAAGCACTTGTAAAACACAAACAACTGAAGAACTTGTACTTACTTGCAGCATCTCAGGTTGCAACCAAGGAGATGATGTCACCCGAAGATATGAAGAGGATGATTCAAGAGATTTACGATGATTTCGACTACATACTCATAGATTCACCGGCAGGTATAGAGAGAGGTTTTAGGAACTCAGTTGCTCCAGCAGAAGGTGCATTCATTGTTACAACTCCGGAAGTACCCGCAATTTCAGATGCAGATAGGGTTATAGGGTTACTTGAGAACTATGGCTTTACGGAAGATAGGATGTTCATAGTCTTGAATAAATTCAAACCACACATGGCGAAACGTGGTGACATGCTTGACAAAGCTGATGTAGAAAAGGCGCTTGCGATGAGATTAGTAGGAGTCATCCCTGATTCTGAAGAAGTAATCATAGCAACGAATAAAGGTATCCCAGCAGTTCTTGAAGATGGGATGATGATTGGGAAGAGCTTTGAAAATATCGTGAGACGGATAAAAGGGGAAGAGATTCCCATCGATGAAGATTTAAGGGGAGTCTCAAAAGGGTTTCTTTCTTCTCTGCTTTCAATGTTTAAGAAGAGGTGAGCGTGATGTGGATCGTCGATATATTCAAGAAGAGGAAGAATAAACAACACAAGCAGACGAAATCACCGAAAGAAGAGGCTGCCGAGAGATTGGAAACAATGCTCTCCAGAAGACGTGAAATAGTAAAAATGATACCAGCAGAAGAATTTGAAGCTAATTCTGAGGAGATAAAATATGCAGTTGTTGAAACTATCTCCAGAAAGTTCAATATTCCACCCGAGAAAGTAAGGGTGGACTATCATGAGCAGAATGGTTATGTGGTCATAGTGACAAATGTCAATTTCAAGTGATATTTGATAATCCAGATGACCTGACTAAGATGCTGGGAGGGTGAGAAACCATCATTAAGATAAAGAAAGTATCTCTATTCATATCGATATTAGCTACAATTTTCCTCTTCTCTGGTTGCGCATATATGCTGAGCCATGTAATCAGTGGTGGAGGACAGAGGCAGTATGTACTCTACACCTATGTAAACGGACTTCCAAAAGAGTTTATCGATTGGTCAAGCGGATACAAATTCTCCGAAATCCAGATAACGTATCTCGACATTCCCGTAAATTTCAAGATAAGTGACGCATCAAACGGTATAACAGGGAGTAATGTTCAATACCTATTCAATGGAATTGTTCAAAATACTCCCACTTATATTCCTACTACCCAAGCAACAACCATCGTGCTCTCTGCAACTTACAGGATAGATGCAGCAACGGATACAATTCTTGCACCTGAAGTGGAGGTTTCACTATCATTCCCACAACAGACCAAAAGTATCGATCCAAATGTTCAAGCTTATTATGTACTGCTGGATGTGCCTTATGAAGGTGGTCAAGCAGATATAAAGGTATTGGATTATAGTAAGGGGTATAGATTTGTCATTAAAACAGATATTGAGAAATTTATAACAGTGACGGATGAAACCCGTTATTATAGGCTATTCACAAAAAGACTTTCTTCTTCGGACAAACCGCAGTGCGTGTTTGTAGCCGAAAGGGGAAAGTCATATACCATAATAGACAATGAAACCTTAATAGACAATGAAACCTTGAATCAAAAGAATGTCACTGCGAGCCCAGATCAATCAGAAGAAGAAAAAGAAGTAGATTTAACTAAGCCATAATCATCCATCGTTTTTTCATCTCATCTATTTTTGTGATATTGATTGGAAGTGTGTAAATGAAGGTAAAAAAGGCAGAAAGGAAGAAGCAATCGTTTGATTTGTTGATAGTTTTCTATATAGTCATCTTTCTTTTTTTCATAGGCTATTTTTTGACAACTTATCTTAGATATAGGGTAGTTTACAAAGAGTATAACGAACTTAAGAAAGCTTACGAGGCAGAGAAATTAGAGTTGAAAGAGAAAGAGGAAACTGTAAAACAACTTGAAGAGCTCATAAACGAACTTCGAAAGTCACAACAGGAGGCAATTGATACGACAGATGAACCATAAAAATGGCGAGAATGGAAGTATGAAGAAAATATTCCAGGAAGACTCTAAAGTATTGATAACAACTTCCCACAATTCGACGGAAAAGGCAGTACAGGTAGCGAAAAAATTATCTTTTGAATATGGCATACCATACTACAACAGAAGACATCTAAACGAAAAGATAAGGGAAGAGAACATAGATTTCTACTACGTTGTTGATAATAATCTCAATTTATCTATAAGAATTGGAAATTCTCGACTTTTCTTTCATCCTGGAATATCCAAGATTAGAATGGAGAATTTTAAAAGAGAAGGAAAAGATTATCTTTTGGATGCTATAAGACCGTCACAAGAAGATATCATTTATGATGCAACATTTGGATTGGGCATGGATGCGATATTCATGGCACATTTTGTAAAGAAAATAGTGGGTACAGAGGTATCGACACACATATATAGGATCGTATCACATGGTTTAAAGAACTATGACTCTAAAGAAGAATGGATCAACAATGCAATCAAGAAAATAGACCTCTATAACGAAGATATGAAGAAGTTCATATCGAAACAACCAGCTAAAGCCTTCGATATCGTTTACTGTGACCCAATGTTTGAAAACCCGATCTACAAAAGCTCATCGTTGAATCCGATAAGACCCTTTGCAAACTACGATAGTATTGACGATGACATTGTAGAAAAACTACTCAGAATTGCTAGAAAAAGAGTAGTCATAAAATCCCTCGAAAGGGATAGACTACTTGACAAGCTTTCTACAAAATTCGATCGAATAATACTGAGTAGAAAAAATGGATTGATATTTGCATGTATAGACCTAGATGTTGATAAAGAGGACAAATAGCTCAAGGAGGTTTGAAAATGCTCTTTTTTAATAAACTGAAGGATGGATTGAAAAAAAGTAGAGATACATTTTTCGCTAAAATAGGACATATTCTAAAAACAAAACGATTTGATCATGAAACTCGTGATGAAATAGAAGAACTCTTGATCTCTGCAGACGTTGGCGTAGAAGCGACTGAGTATATACTAAACCGCTTAGAAGAAGTGAACTCAGAGGATGCATTTGAAACACTTAAGCAGATTTTGGTAGAAATACTCTCTGGCAATAATGAGCTTAACATCCCAAATGAAAAGCCATTCGTAGTAAGTATGGTGGGTGTGAACGGTTCTGGGAAAACGACAACTTGTGGGAAACTGGCGCACATATTTAGAAGTGAAAACAAACAAGTTGTTATAGGTGCATGTGACACGTTCAGAGCAGCAGCCATAGATCAGTTGAAAATTTGGGCTGAAAGGACGAATTCCACATTTATTGCACATATGGAAGGCGCAGATCCAGCAGCAGTTGCTTACGATGCAGTGAATCATGCCATATCAAAAGGAAAAGATGTTGTCATCTTGGACACTGCTGGAAGGTTACATAACAAAAAATACCTTATGGACGAACTGCAAAAGATCAACAGAGTGATACAGAAAATCATTCCTGCTGCTCCTCATGAAGTGCTTCTGGTCATCGATGCAGTCACAGGTCAAAACGGTTTACAACAGGCTAAAGTATTTAAAGAAGTGGTTAACGTTACTGGTATAGTATTGACAAAACTCGATGGTACAGCCAAAGGTGGTATAGCAATTGCTATAGCTAAAGAACTAGGAATACCGATAAAACTGATAGGGATTGGCGAAAGTGTCGAAGATTTGAAACCATTTGTTGCGAGTGATTTTGTCAATGCTCTTATGATAGGAGATGAAAGAGAAGATGCCCGATCTGTGGGATAAAAAGTATAAGTGTCCGGTCTGTGGCGCATCGGTAGGTACGAAGAAGGTCTTCACAGGAAAAGTGAGGATCAAAAGCTATGAAGCTGACCTAAAGCCAGTTTACGAAGGTATAAATCCTTTACTGTACTCTGTCATCGTTTGTGAATCGTGTTACTATAGTGCATTGGAAAGTGACTTTGAAACTCAGATTTCTCCTATTTTTCGGGAGGAAATAAGAAAAGTACAAGATGAAATAAAAATCCCTGAGATGGTCTCTTTTTCTCAAGAAAGGGATCATAAAGTAGCCATCATTGCCTATGCCTTAGCAAGCCTTTTCTACAAAGTCAAAAATCAACCATGCAGGACTGCTGAAATGTATCTTAGGATGGGATGGCTCTATAGGGAGATAAACGACGAAGATAACGAAAACAAGGCATTGGCAAAAGCACTCTCCAATTTCGAAGAATGCTATTTGAACACATATGTCGAGTCAGATAAGGAACCAATGATTCTTTTTTACCTCGCTGAACTTTCGAGAAGGTTTGGTAAACGGGAAGATGCAATGAGATGGTTTTCTACATTGGTCAGTAAATACAAGAGTGCCACATCATTCTACGTTAAGGCAGGGAAAGAAAGATGGCAAGAACTAAGAGAAAAGTAAGAAGAATATTGAATTTAATAATCATATCGATGCTGGTATCATTTTCACTTTCCTCATGTATTCCCTTGGGCAGCGTTTTGGAATTGTCTATGGAAGTTGAAGATCTGAAAGATAGAGTTGATTACATTGAAAAGAGATCTGAAATAGTTAAGCCCACAACAATAACCGAGGTAAAAATCGATTCAAAGGCCTTGGAGGAAACAAATCAAAAACTCTTAGAACTCGATAATAGAGTGTTTCAGATCGACAGTAAATTGTCGCAACTTGATAGTAAATCTTCACAGCTGGACAATAAATTATCTCAAACGATAAGCAATGTTAATGATTTCCAAAAAGATAGCGAATCAAATAAGTCGAAAATAAACACGCTCAGCAATAGTATAGCAGACATTTCCAAAAAGATAAGTACCCTTGAGAAAAACGACGTTACCTTGCAGAATAAGTTAACTACGATGGAAACCCAACTCAAACAGTTTGATGTAATTAGAAGAGACCTGGATCTTCTTAGTGCGCAGATTAGAAATGTTCAGGCAAGCATCCCAACAACAATTTCTCAAAGTGATATTGACTTTCTTAAGCAGTTACAACAACAGATAAGCGACTTGAAAAGTACTGTTCAATCTATGGACCCCTCTACCTTTTTGAAATTAGATCAAGGATATATCTACTATATCGTTAAATCAGGCGATACTTTATCAGCTATCGCAAGTGCTTATAAGACAACGATAAGCAAAGTTACTGAAATAAATGGAATAAAGGACCCTTCAAAATTATCGATTGGACAAGTTCTGAAGATACCAGTTGAAGATCCGAAAAACTTTGTAAGAGTTCCCTTGAAGATTGAACCTTCTGACGTCGTTGCCTACCATGGACAAGAAAAGAACGGTTCTAAGAACATTGGAATGGATATTTATGCAAGGGGTAAAGACATATATCCGATATTACCAGGAAAGGTAATCAGTATAGAGGGCAATAAGATTACTATAGACCACGGGAACATGATCATGGCTGTGTATGATGGAATCAGTACGACACTTAAATCCGGCAATTTCATATCGACTGATAAACCGTTGGGACAATGTTTGGATGTATTACATTTCGAACTATACATTGAAGGAGAACCGAGAGATCCGATAAGATTGTTCACGGAGTATAAGGGGGTCTTCACTGTAACCTTTTACACTGAATGGGACGATGGAAAAGTCCCCATTCATCCAACTTTTAGAATAGCCCGAAATGGCAGGGTACCTGAACAGTTCAAGAGTATAGCCGTTGACCCAACAGTTATTCCAGTTGGATCGCTAGTATACATGCCAACACTGTACAACACCATATTTGTAGCTGAAGATACCGGCAGTGCAATAAAGGGCAATAGAATAGATGTTTATGTGAGTGATGTAGCCTATGCACTAAGCAAAGGCATAACTCCTCATCCCGTTTATATAATCAACGCCGATAAAAGATGATGACAATGATTACAAGACAAATGGAATTGAAAGGATGAAAAGTAAATGGCTATAACGATGAAGAGTGAGTATGCTATAAGGTTGATGATGCTTCTAGGCATAAGTGGTCGACGAATGAAGACACATGAACTGATTGAGACATGTAAAGACAAGTTACCGTTGAAATTCACCGAAAAAATATTGGCGGATTTGGCAAGGAAAGGTCTCCTAAAAGCCTTCAGGGGACATGGTGGCGGATATGAATTGGCAAAAAGTTCGGATATCATAACTGTTTACGATATAGTCTCTGCGGTCGATAATCCTTCGGACATGATAAAATGCTTTATAAATACAAACAAGCTCGATACATCTGCCGAAGCTTGTACTGTAAATGCCATTTGGGAAACGATATTGCATAAGATGGAAGAGACCTTAAAATCGATAACACTGAAAGACCTTATCAAGGACTACGAGGCGAGGTGTAACACTTGAGCTGTTCTAATGCGGCTACAGATAGTAAGAAAAAGGTAGGAATCCTTCTAAGCGGTGGGGTAGATAGCGCTGTTGCGCTCTATCTGTTGTTGCAAGAGGGATATGATGTGACTGCTTATCATATGAAGACTGTGAAAGATGATCTGTATGTCACGAGAGCAGTTAAACACAAAGTCTGTTGTAGTCCGTCCGATACTTACGATGCGCATTTAATAGCCAAGAAGTTTGGGGTTCCATTCAAAACAATCCATGTAGAAGACATTTTCAAAGAGAAGATAATAGGTTATTTCATAGATGAAAACCTTAAAGGAAGGACACCGAATCCGTGTTTTCTTTGCAATGATTACATCAAATTCGGTGTCGTGATGAACAAAGCGTTAGAAGATGGTATGGATTATCTGGCTTCCGGACATTATGCAAGGATTGTCGATGGTAAATTGTATAGAGCAATCGATACATCAAAAGACCAATCATATTTTCTAGCATCGATAAGGAAAGAAAAGCTTCAAAGGATCATGTTACCAAATGGAGTATTTACAAAGAAGCGAATAAGAGAAATTGCCTCAGAAATTGGCATTCATGTTGCTCAGAAAATCGATTCTCAAGACCTATGCTTTTTACCAGACAACGACTTTAAGTCCTTTTTTGAGGAACATAGGGTAGATATTCAACCAGGAAACATAATAACAAGCGATGGAAAAATAATCGGACGTCACAACGGGCTCCCGTTTTACACAGTGGGGCAGAGAAAGCTGGGAATTGCTACAGGCAGCAAGCTCTATGTAAAATCTAAGAATGTAGACGGAAACTTCCTCGTAACTGCACCACTGAATGAGATATATCAAAATCATATGGTTGTTAACCAATTAAACGTGTACGAAGAACTTTCCAATGAGTTTTCGGCAACAGTAAAGATCCGAAAGAAATCGAATGAAATTCGTTGCAAAGTAGTATCGAAAAATGGAGCCCTTTTGGTAGATTTTGAAGAACCTGCGTTTGCAGTAACACCAGGTCAAATAGCTGTTTTTTACGATGCTGATAAAGTACTTTGCTCAGGAATTATTGAGCACTGAAAATAAGTAATCGTAGACAAACACTGCGGCAACATTGGGAGGGATTAGCTTGATAGAAGTGCTTATATCGAACGAGAAACTGAAAGAGAGAATAAGAGAATTAGGGAGAGAACTCACCGAGCACTATAAAAATAAGACTGACACACTACACGCCGTATGCGTTTTGAAAGGATCGATTCACTTTTTTAGCGAATTGGTTCAGAACATCGATATGAATGTTGAATACTCTTTCATTCAAGTTTCAAGTTACTCTGGAGTATCATCTTCAGGACGCGTCAGAGTTAAGAGCTGGATTGATGAACCTATTGAAAATCGTCATGTAATAATTGTTGAGGATATTCTAGATACTGGCCTTACGCTTTCTTACGTGCTCGAATACCTAAAGAGATATAGGCCAGCAGACCTGAAAGTTGTAACTTTACTGAAAAAGCTTGGAAGGAATTCGCAAGTCAAACCTGATTTTGTTGGATTTGAAATTGAAGACAAATTCGTTATTGGGTATGGACTTGATTACAACGAAAAATATAGGAACCTACCATATGTTGGGTGGGTAAGAGGAGAATTAAAATAACTTATGAAGAATGTACTATATATATTTGTCATAATAATAGGGATAGCTGCTGCCTTGGTTGTCTCTGTCTTATGGGTTGATTTCTTCCTAAGAATTTTCATAGTCCCGACCGAGAATCCCGTGAATGTTCTTGTACTCGGACTTGATAAAGATATCTCCGGAACGAGACGAACTGACGTAATTCTGGTCGCAAGCTTGGACTTGAAGACTAAGAAGATGATGATGTCGAGTATTCCAAGGGATTTGATCGTCGATGGCAAAAAGATAAATGCATTTTATCAGACGGAAGGTATCGAAGAATTCAAAAAGCGAATAGAAAACTTGACTGGACTCGACATTAAGAGATATGTAATAGTTGATTACGATATTTTCAAATTCTTAGGAGATGAACTAGGCCCAATAGAAGTTTTTGTTGATAGACCTATGCATTACGTTGATTCAGCACAAGACTTGGAAATAGATTTTTCTCCGGGATACTATAAAATGAAAGGGAAAGAACTGCTCGCTTATTTGAGATTCAGAAAAACAGCAGAAGGGGATATAGGAAGACTGGATAAGCAGAGGGTAATCATAGAAAAGCTAGCTCAAAAGGCGCTGAGTAAAAACGTATTTTCTCTAACAGAATTGTACAAAGAAATACGGCAGAGAACAGAATTCAACATAGAAATAGGTGAAATTGTATATATTTTTTCGAAAATAAAGACCGACTTTTCAATTGAGAGCGTGTCGTTCCCATTTTACATAGGGCAGGATGGTAATTTGTACATAGAAGAATCCAAAATGGATGCATACAAAGACAGTTTTGCAACTAGGAGCAAGAAAATCGAGGAAAAATACCGCTACTATGTTATAAATAATTCTGAGAACAGAAGTTATGCCATGGTATCGAGAATAGAAGAAGTATTCAAAAGCAATGGCTATTCACCGAATAAAATCTTCTACGAGGGTGTTGATGTAGACTTCAAGAAGAACACAGTCTTGATATTACGTAAGAATGATGACTTAAAGACGTATGTAGAGCAAATGATCAGTAAAATAGGAACAGTTACCCCGTGGGATATCTTGTTTGTCGAAGATAGGCTGGACTACATAACGAAATACCTAGCCGTTATTGGAGAATTAACAAAGACTGGACGACAGGTTATTTTCCCGATTGATTTCATTATCATACTTAAGGAAGACCTTATTTAGTCAAAGATACTTGAATAATTTAGATACCGAAAGATATCTAGGATAAGAGGTGGGTTAGTTGAGGAAATTGAGACTAAAACTAGACAAAAAAAATCTCTTTGCGGTTTCCATTCTTTCATTCTTAATTATTTTGGGCCTCTTCAGTTCGAATGTTTTTTCTCAGCAAGTCTCAACAAGCTCAACAAATGGTGGAAACAACGAAAACCAAGACCTTGAAGCGGGCATAAGTGTATTCGGATTCATAGAAAAAATCGCAGGCCAGAGGGACTTTTTTATTTCCACGAAATTGACATTCGATATGATCGAAGGTGAAGAAAGAAAGATATTCACGACATCCTTTGACATAAAAATAAACAACCTTGAAGATTTCACATTTTACTTGAAAGGTCCAGAGATCTTCAAAGGCATAATTGTAAAGTACAATTTGATTACAGGAAAGGTTGAGTATTCATACGATAAGGTCAAAACTTCACAAAATGTTATGGCAGATGTTAGTCAGATTACCAGCATAATCCAGTCGATTACCGATTTCCTATCCACACCCATCTTTGACACGAAAGAAGTGAAAGGTGGGGTCGAATTCAGACCCAAAAATGCACAGCTTCTTGCCAAATTTGGCGTTCAACCGATCGTTTTATCCTTGAAGATGGTTAATAACATACCCACGAAGATAGAAATTGGGAATGACAAAACCGATGAAAAAGTAACGCTAGAGTTTCAAAAATTCATTATTGGAGGGTGAATAGTTCATGTTGAGAAGCAAAAACATTACTTTGATAACTTTGACAATTCTACTCATACCTATATACATCTTTCCATATTTCAATGTGGGTGCAGGTTACAATTATGGTGACGTAAACAATTGGCTTTTGAGGATTGGATATGAGGAAGATACTTTCTCCTTCAGTAGCGATTACCTTTTAAACAAAGGTTGGTATTTCACTGGAGATATTACCTTCGATACCCAATTCGGTTTCGAAGTAGGGCCGATGTTGTACGCTAATTATGACTTAAGTTCACAAGGATTCGATGCGAAATTCGGTGGCGTGATAAAATTTGCGTACAGAAATTTTGATATAAGAATGGGTGTTGTCACCAGCTTACGTAGTTCATTTAACCTATCAGAATCAATTTATGCAAAAATAAGGCTCTATGTACCGGACCCTCAAGGAATGAAGATGAGAGACAAACTATACATCGAGCTTGGATATCACAATCCGAATTTCTCAATAAGTGTTGGACTATTAGAACCATTTTGACAAATTACTAAATAGACTAGCTATAGAAAAAGTTAGAACCAGTCATTCGCTACCTTACGAAAATGAAGAACTAGAATTCCAGAAATTAATGTATTGAGGCTTCAAGAACGTTAATAACAGCCTTGTAAAACGCGCCCTGTATGATATAATATCCTTGCAATAAACAGGTTTAAGCAAAATCAAAAACCACCGAGGCCGAGGTGGCGGAAATGGCAGACGCGCATGACTCAGGATCATGTGGATTTATATCCGTGCGGGTTCAAATCCCGCCCTCGGCACCAGTTTTATCACTGATCTATTTATCATGTACATTATGTTTAGGAAACCTAACTGGGAAGGCATAAACGAGAGGGTCGGTGGTACCGACCCAGTTTTTTTGAATCCAGTCAGTATGGTGGTGGAGCATTTGACCAAGATCGATTTCTACAACTATAAGATACTGTGTGGCGGGGCATCTGAAATTAGGAATCACCTCGTAAGTTGCATTGAAAATGGAGATAAGATGTTCGTTGTCACACTGAACAGTCAAATATTTCTAAGAGCCTTGGAGCTATCTGAATATGATGACGCACTTAAAAATGCAACTTTCCATCTTCCAGATGGTGCTGGCGTCGTTTGGGCGATAAAGAAACACTGTAAAGTAGTTACCGACAGAGTACCAGGGATAGATACGATGCAGTATTTGTGTGAAGAAAGTAAGTCACGCAAATGGAAGGTGTATCTCTTGGGTGGAAAACCAGACGCTGTAAAGAAAGCAGCTGAGAAACTCTCTGAAAGTGGTGTCAATATAGTTGGCTATCATCACGGCTACTTTACTGATGAAACTCCATCAAGAGAAATAGAAGAAACAAAACCAGATCTCTTATTCGTTGGCATGGGAGCACCTCGGCAAGAGTTTTGGATACACGATCACATAGACCTTCCATTTAAACTAGCAATGGGGGTGGGCGGAAGTTTTGATGTAATTGCAGGGATGAAGAAAAGGGCACCTAGGTTACTACAAAAAATGCGTCTGGAGTGGTTTTATAGATGGATTACAGACCCTATATCGCGTTCTGGTGTGCCAGTAGATGTTTTAAAATTCTACTTTAAGGTGATATTCGATGGAAAAAATGGAAATTGTAAAGAAATACATTGAAAGAATAGTAAATGCCCCGATGAACCTTGTAGGATACAAAGATGTAGAAGAGGCTTTTGCCTATCTTTACAGCGACTCTGTTCTGCCAATTAAAGACGAAGATCTTGGAGAGCTCTTCTTAGACGTCGGTTCTGGCGGTGGTGTTCCCGGCGTTTTTCTGTCGATAGAATTTGATAAAAGAGCACTTTTGATAGACAGTATTTGTAAAAAAATCGATTTTGTGAAGAAGACATGTACGGAGTTAGGTATAAATAGTGTGGAGGCTATGTGTATCAGAGCAGAAGAGTTGAAAGATGTCGGCGACTATTTTGAAAGATTCGATGCAGCAACTGCCCGAGCAGTTTCAAAGGTCCCCACGGTGCTTGAACTAGCTGCCCCATATGTAAGAATAGGTGGAAAAATATTGCTCTACAAAGGACCTGGTTATAACGAAGAACTAGGACGTTCAATTAGCGCAATGAAGGAACTTGGGGTTAAATTATTCGAAACGAGGACATATTCTATACATGGAAAGAGTAGATACTTGATTGTTTTCGAAAAGGTCTCCCCAACCCCTAAGAAATATCCTAGAAAGTCTGGCATACCTGAGAAAAAACCAATCAGATAACGTTCCTTTAAACTACCCGCCACTTAGAGGTGGAGGATTTCGAAAGAAGTTTAGTCAAACGACCCTTATTCTCTCAGGCTGGTCTAAGCAGCCTCTACACTGTAGAGCCATCAGGCTCATCAGTTTACTTGTCCGCACTAATGTGCGCCAGATGTATCAGTTGATATAATTATATCACAAGTTTGTTTATTTTAAAAGTTTAAGACGAACAGAAAGGAGGTAGGACAATTCTTCTCCAACTTAGGCTAACGCTTAGAAGTTGGAGTATCCTTGCCCATTATATTGATGAATTTACCACTCTTTACACAATATCACCGTTTGTGATACAATACTATTAGTTCATTCAGTGAATGAATTAGAAAGTGCCTGCGAAGGGAGTGTTTATCATGAAAAAATTGAAGATGGGTCTCATTGGTTGCGGACGAATAGGCTCCACAAAGCATATAGAAGCCATTGCTAGAAATATCGATGTCATAGAGCTTACTGCTGTATGTGACCTGGTCATAAACAAGGCAAAGACATGCAGTGAGAAAGTGGAACAAATTATGGGCATCAAAACGAAGTGCTACACTGATTACATTAAAATGATCGAGGATGAAGAACTAGATTTTGTTGCAATTACAACTGAAAGTGGATATCATTATGAGATTGCTATTGAAGCGTTGAAAAGAAATAAGCATGTTTTGGTAGAGAAACCGATGGCCCTCTCAACTACCCATATTGACCAGATGTGCTCTCTGTCAAGGGAGAAGAATTTAAGATTGGGCGTCTGTTTTCAAAATAGGTTTAATCCTCCAATTGTGGAACTGAGAAAAAAGATAGATTCCGGTGCGTTTGGAAGGGTGAATTACGCGGTTGCCAATGTAAGATGGAACAGAGATGAGGAATACTATAAGCAAGCATCTTGGCGTGGTACTTGGCATTTGGATGGGGGATCTCTGATGAACCAATGTACGCACAATATCGACCTTCTACAATGGATGTTAGGAGGAGAAGTAGAAGAAGTCTATGGAATCATAAGGAATTTCCAGCATCCGTACATAGAAGCAGAAGATTTTGGTGGAGCATTGATCAAATTCAAAGGTGGCAGTGTCGGGATTTTAGAAGGTACTTCAACTGTGTATCCAAAGAACTTAGAAGAAACCCTTTCGATATTTGGTGAATTGGGAACAGTTATTATTGGAGGTTTAGCAGTCAATAAAATTCAAGTCTGGAAATTTCCAGACGAAGATTCACATCCATTTATGGAACTACCAGATCCGGATACTGTCTATGGTTTTGGGCATGTGCCACTGTACAGAGATTTTTATGAGTCGATCGTAGATGACAAAAAGCCAAAAATCTCAGGTGAAGATGGTAGAAAGGCTGTGGAAATCGTTTTAGCAATCTACAAATCGGCACTCGAAGGTAGACCAGTCAAATTCCCATTTGAATTCTCTACAGAGATGATGAAAGACTGGAGTGATCATTATGTTATGCGTTGTTAAAGAATTTACATTCGATGCAGCACATAATCTGGTCTCGTACCATGGAAAGTGTGAAAAACTTCATGGACACACGTACAAACTACAAGTTGTTGTCTGTGGTGAGAAGGATGAAGAAGGAATGATCATAGATTTTATAGAACTGAAAGAGCTTGTCGAAGAAAATGCCTTGAAATATCTTGATCATTCGTACATAAACAACAACATTCCTCAACCAACTGCGGAGAACATAGCAGAGTGGATATGGGATAGGCTAGAACCAAATTTGAAAAGTGATAGGTATAAATTAATCGAGATACGTCTTTGGGAGACACCTACATCTTACGTAGTTTACAGCAAACCGTGACATAAAGAGTATTCAAATATTTTCTGAACTATGGCGCATTTTGTTCAAGTGTAACTGGACACATCTATTCCCTCATTCCCTTGTTTTCATTACCTAATGTCATTTCCTGATGAGATGTAGATGATGATAATTATGCAACTGGAGAATTGTATTATTGTATCGGAAACTAAAGAGGGCGCATGACTGCGCCCTCCATTTTTCATATCGATATATCGTCTAATCCAAATATTACTTGATTCAAAAACGTAGATTATGCCAATTTCTCTTTCTTTTCCTGTGCAAGTCTTGGCGTTTCTTCGTATTGAATCCCTAAAAAGACGTCGAACCCTGTACCTGCAGGTATGATCTGCCCAACAATTACGTTTTCTTTGAGTCCAACCAATGTATCGACGGTTCCTTTTATGGCTGCATCGGTAAGCACCTGCTGAGTCTGTTGGAAACTTGCTGCACTCAGCCAACCTTCATATTCAAGTGATGCTTGCGTGATTCTTAGAAGTCTTCTTCTATATTTTGCAATTTCTTTGGGTAGTATCTGGTAAACCTGTCTTTCCTTATCTGCCGTTATGATTGTTACTTCCTTTATATCATAGTCTATCAATTTCTGCAGGAGTTCCTCAGTTATTTCTTCACCCTGAGCTGCAATCTCTATGATTTCTCCATTTTCATCCTTTGAAATGATGCGTTTTTCTAAAGTCTTTCCTATTACCCTCTTTCGGTTTATTTCCACTTTTGCATTTCCTTCCATGATTTCTCTGTTCACCTTATTTAATAAACCCATTGGCACAAGGTCGCCAGGTAAGAAATCAGTGTCTCCAGAATCTACGACCTCAGCTTTGTTGAGCATTTGTCTAATTATGAGTTCAAAATGCTTATCATGGATATCAACACCTTGTTGGACGTAAACCTTCTTTATCTCTTTCAGCAAGTAGGTGGCTGTTTCTTCTGCCCCAAGCTCTTCAAGGATTTTCCTGATCTTGAGTGAACCACTTGTCAACGATTGACCAGCCAACACTTTTTGTCCAATTCCTACATTAATCCTTACACGCGAAGGGACTTCGTATTCATGAATTGAACCAAGCTCATCTTGAATGTATATCTTCTTAGGTTCTTCTTGAGAAATATCAACTATCATTCCCTTGACTTTTGCAAATATACCTTCAGGATCTTTTGTCTTTTTCCTTGCTTCGAAGAGTTCTTCAACTCTAGGTAAACCTTGTGTGATATCTGCCGTAGTTGCTATTCCGCCAGTATGGAACGTTCTCATTGTAAGTTGTGTACCAGGTTCACCTATAGATTGAGCAGCGACTATACCAACGGATTCACCGACACTTGCGATCTTGTGATTTGACAAGTCAAGACCGTAGCACTTGGCACAGATGCCCTTTTCAGACTCGCACGTAAGAGCTGATCTTACGTATATTTCTGGCCTAACGACTACACTGTCTACACCATTTTCTTCAAATACTTTAGCTAAATTAATATCGATCTGTTCCTCTTCAACCGCTATTTGTGTCTCACCGTTCTTATCCCAAATCGATTCCTCTGCTACCACTGTCCCAACCACTGGGTATAGTTTTATATCAACTTCTTCGATTCCGGCTTCTCTTAATTTCTTTACAACATCCCAGTCAAGTTCGGTTTCGGAAAACAATATCTCACTACCTAAGTCAACATTTTCTGAGAGCTCAGCGTAAACTTCTGGTATATTCCCACTGTCTACGTTGAACGTCGTTTTTTCAACGACGGTTACTCTCTTCTTATAGTTTGAAAGGAACTTCGCATCTTCATCAAGAATAAGAGCATCTCTTATATAATTTTTCTTGTTGTTAGGATTAGTCAACACACTGCCAGTACCAGGTTCATAGATTTCTCTTGAAAGCAATCTTCCGAACAGAAAGTCTTCCAATTTCTCGACAACGAAGTTGTCAGAGCTCTTAAGAATCCTTGCCCTTACTCCATCGTGCGTACCACAATCAGGTTCAGTTATTACAACACTCTGTACAACATCAACAAGTCTTCTAGTCAAATAACCTGCAGAACTTGTTCTCAATGCAGTGTCCGCAGAGCCTTTTCTAGCACCATGTGTACTGATAAAGAATTCAAGCACAGAAAGACCTTCACGGAAATTAGATGTTATAGGTATTTCTATAGTCTTACCTGACGGATCGGCCATAAGCCCCCTCATACCCGAAAGCTGTTTTAACTGGTCTTTATTCCCTCTAGCTCCCGAGTCAACCATGATGTACACTGGGTTGAATGGATTTTCTCCAAGATACCTATAGGTCTCTTCTTGCACTTCTCCAGTTGTATCGTTCCACACCTTTATTGTTTCTCTGTATTTTTCCTCATCGCTAAGAAGACCTTCATCATATAACTGCTCGATTTGATCTATCTTCTTCATTGCAACCGAGATTATTTCTTGCTTCTTAGGAGAGATTATAAAGTCTCTCAAACTTATCGTAAGACCGGAAATAGTTGCATAACGAAAACCTAGTGATTTTATATCATCTAACAGATCTGCAGTTCGATCAATTCCATGTGTCTTGAATGTCTTGTAAACAACATCTTTGATATCGTTCTTCCCGAATGGTTTTTCATAATTCTTCAGCTCTTCTGGAAGAATTTGATTGAATATCAAACGTCCAAAAGTAGTCTTTGTTATCTTGCCATTGATGCTGATCAATAAAGGCTCATGGAGAGATATATATCCAAATTCATAAGCCAGTTCAGCCTCTTCTGAACTTGAAAATCTCCATTTTACTTTTTCAGGTTCTATAGAGTTGTAATCTTTTCCAACCATCGTCAAGTAGTACACACCCGCAACAACATCTTTTCCAGGCATCGATATTGGTTTACCATGTGCAGGTGAAATGATGTTATACCTCGATAGCATCAATAATCTTGCTTCTGCTTGAGCTACTGGTGAAAGTGGTAGATGAACTGCCATCTGGTCACCATCGAAATCCGCGTTGAATGGTGGACATACAAGTGGATGCAACTGTATAGCATTGCCCTCAATCAATTTCGGTTCGAAGGCTTGAATTGACATTCTATGCAGAGTTGGAGCCCTGTTTAGTAACACAACTCTTCCTTGAATGACCTTTTCCAACTTTTCCCAAGCTTTTGGATCTTCTCTTTGCAACTCTTTTCTATACTTTTTAACTTTTGTCTGTGTTGCCTCAACGTTTTCTTCCTTGGAGAGTTCAGCAATAACAAATGGTTCAAAGAGCTCAAGTGCCATTTTCTTTGGCAAACCGCATTCGTGTATCTTAAGATGAGGACCGACAACGATAACTGCACGACCAGAATAGTCTACACGTTTACCGAGCAAATTCCTTCTGAATCGTCCTTTCTTACCCCTGATGAGGTCTGTTAAAGATTTTAGAGGCCTTCCATTCCTGTCTACATAGGCTTTTCCGATCTTGCCGTTAAATATGAGGTTATCAACTGCCTCTTGAAGCATACGTTTTTCATTCTTGACAATAACTTCTGGTGCATTCATCTCCAGTAACTTCTTGAGTCTGTTGTTTCTCATCAGTACTCTTCTGTAAAGATCATTCAAATCAGTAGTTGCAAACCTTCCACCATCTATCTGGATCATCGGCCTGATTTCTGGCGGGACGACAGGCAACGCATCTAGTACCATCCATTCTGGTTTTGTACCGCTTTCGATCATGTCTTTAATGATGGTAAGTTTTTTCAATAGCTTCTTAGCTCTCACACTACTCTTCGGTATTTTTTTCAGCTCAGCTTCTAACTCAGCCTTTGTTATTTCCAAATCCAGTTGTTGTAGCAACTTCTTAACAGCTGCTGCACCTGTCTCTGCTTCGATCTTTCCCGGGTATATTCTGCTATATGCCTCGTAGTCTTGCTGAGTTATTATCTGTCCCCTTGTCATACCTATTTCTTCAATCATATTTTCATCTATATTTGTTACAACCATTATCGGTTTATCATTTTCGACTTGTTCTTCGACTACAAAAAGTCCGTGATAATATTGGCTAAACAATTTGTACTCTTCTGAGGTTAGTTTTTCTTCTTCAAATAGGAATCTATCAGCTAATATGTCTCCTGCTTTCACACTATCTCCATCTTGGACATATATGTACGCACCTTCAAAGGCAGGATAGCTCTTGACTTGCTGAACACTTTCAATATACAACGTGCCAGTCGTTATTACTTCGTACATTCCATTCTCTAATGGTCTCAAATTCAACTGTTTACTGTATTTGATAGCACCTGATATAGGTGCCGTGATACTCGAAAGTATCGTCTCAGTTGTTAATTGCTGGCCCTTCTTCACTTTATCTCCGTTCTTTACTAGTACCCTAACACCATACGGTAAAGAAAACGTAATCGGTGTGTTCTTACTTGTCGGTAGAGGATTGATTGTTATGGTTTCTGAGAACTGATCTACTTCGACATTTCCATCAAAGGGTGCATAAATGGCATCGACACGTTTTTCTGATACTATCTCCTCGCCTTGGTCTACGTACTCGCCATCCTTGAATCTAATCTCCATCCCGCTTAGAACCCTGAGCTCAGCTCTTGCTATATCTCTAACATTGATCCAATAAATATCCCTATCGGTGTGCGATTTTTCGCGTTTAATCTGAACTTCACCACTTATTTCTGAGACCAATGGTGTTCTTGGTTCTTTTACAATATAGGCAGGTGAGACTTCAAAATCCCATTTCTTTGCATAAATCTCGTATTCTGTTTGATTCAAGATTGAACCTTTTATAAATGGTGTATTTTTTGGATCTGTCACGACCAGTACTCTTTCGTTTATTCTTCTACTTCCAAAATAGACGATGTTTTCTATATCCTTTACCGTCATATCAAGCAATGTTGCGATAACACTCGGTGTATTTTTCAAATACCAAACGTGCGTTACCGGTGCTGCAAGTTCTATATGTCCAAATCTTCTTCTACGGGCGTCCTTTGATTCAACACGGACACCACATTTTTCGCAGACTGTACCTTCATATTTTTTGCCACTGTATTTTCCGCAAGCACATTCGTAATCTTTTACAGGGCCAAATATTCTTTCACAAAAGAGACCTTCCTTTTCTGGTTTGAAAGTACGATAATTGATAGTCTCTGCCTTCTTTACTTCTCCACTTGACCAGCTCCTTATCACTTCTGGAGCGGCTATATTAACTTTTACTTTGGCAATCTTTCTCTTAAAAGAAGAACTCATTCGTTTCCCCTCCTCTTAATGTTGGGCGCCATCCCGTACCAGATTTATGCAGTACGTACATTCATGTTATTTCACTATTAAAGTTTCTCAATATCTATTTCGTTACCGTTTTCATCATAAACTCTGACATCGAGTGCAAGTCCCTTAAGTTCTCTGACAAGGACCTTGAAACTCTCGGGCAGTCCAGGTTCCGGTAAGTTCTTTCCCTTCATAATGGCTTTATAAACCTCTGTACGTCCCTTGATGTCATCACTCTTAACGGTGAGCATCTCGTTAAGTGTATAGGAAGCACCATAAGCTTCGAGTGCCCAGACTTCCATTTCACCAAACCTCTGACCACCAAATTGTGCCTTACCACCCAGTGGTTGTTGGTGGATCAGAGAATAAGGCCCTGTAGCGCGAGCATGGATCTTGTCCCGAGCTATGTGTACTAACTTCATGATGTACATACACCCTACCAGAATAGGAGAATCGAATTCCTTACCAGTTCTTCCATCTCTCAACGTCACTTTACCAGACGGATTATCAGGATCATCACCATGGTGCAGATTGAACGATTTTCTAACATCATATAATTCTGGTAATATATCATCTTCAACCGCCCCATCGAATACAGGTGTTGCGAAGTGCCTGTTAGTAAGGTTTGCTAACCACCCTAGCGATGTTTCAAGTACTTGCCCTATGTTCATACGTGATGGAACACCAAGTGGACTCAGCACAACTTGTACAGGGGTTCCATCTGGCAAGAATGGCATATCTTCTTTTGGAAGAATCATGGAAACGACACCCTTATTGCCATGTCTACCCGCCAATTTATCGCCGACATCGAGTGGTTTCCTTGTTGCTAAATAAACCCTTATCAGCGTATTCACGCCAGGACCAAGATCTCCAACTTCCTCTTTATAAAAGACATTCACGCCTATTACTCTTCCTTCTACCCCGTGGGGAACTCTCAGGGAAGAATCTTTGACGTCTTTACCTTTCCCACCGAATACGGATCTCATTATCTTCTCCTCAGGACTTGCGTCGCTTTCACCTTTTGGTGTTACTTTACCAACAAGGATGTCCTGAGAGGTGAAGTATTTTTGCTTCCCTACATACGCACCAATACGTATTATGCCGCCTTCATCAAGATTTCTGAGGTTCTCTTTGGACACATTTGGTATTTCCGACGTAATCTCTTCTGGACCAACTCTAGTTTCTCTTGCAGTTGTTTCGTACACTTCAACATGTACCGAAGTGAAGGTGTCCTCTTCTAGCAATTCCTGACTAACCAAGATGGCATCTTCAAAGTTGTAACCTTCCCAAGGCAAGAATGCGACTAACACGTTCTTTCCAAGGGCCAGTTCTCCATTATCTGTTGCGGGACCATCGGCAATTGGGCTGCCTTTCTTCACAAAATCCCCAGCACTTACAATTGGCCTTTGAGTAATGGCAGTATCTTGGTTAGACCTGATATATTTCAATAACATATACTCATCTAAGATAGGGTTACCTTTCTTATCATATAAAGGTTCTCCGTTTTTATTTGTTCTGTGGATTACTATTCTTCGTGCATCTGATTTCTTAACAATTCCATCATATCTTGCAAGTACCACATGTCCAGAGTATAGTGCGGCATGGTATTCCATTCCAGTGCCCACAAGTGGTGCCTCAGGCTTTACAAGAGGAACTGCCTGTCTCTGCATGTTTGACCCCATGAGTGCACGATTTGCATCATCGTGTTCTAAGAATGGAATGAGTGCAGTTGTAACACTGACGATCTGTCTTGGTGAAACATCAACAAATTCTACTTCATTTTTATTAACGTAGAGCACCTTCTCTAGGAATCTTACAGGTACTTTTTCTTGAACAATGTAACCATTTTCATCGAATTCGATTGTTGCTGAGGCAATTTTGTAATTCTCTTCCTCATCAGCAGCCAGGTAACTCACCTCATTTGTCAATTTACCGTCGACTACCCTCCTGTAAGGCGTTACGAGGAAGCCAAATTTATCTATCGTTGCGTACACAGACAAAGACGTGATGAGCCCTATATTACCACCTTCAGGTGTTTCGATAGGACACATCCTACCATAGTGAGAGTGGTGAACATCACGTACTTCAAATCTTGCTCGTTCTCTCTTCAAGCCACCAGGACCAACTGCTGTGAGTCTTCTTTTATGAGTAAGCTCTGCAATCGGGTTAACTTGGTCCATGAACTGAGATAGTGGATTAGTTGCGAAGAAACTGTTCAGTGAGGCGATGACATTTCTCAAGTTTATCAAACTGGAAATAGGTATTTTATCGAGGCTTGTATATGTTGAAAGCTTTTCTTGAATCTGGTGAACAGATTTTGAAAATGCTCGCTCAAATTCCGAACCAATCAATTCACCAACTGTTTTCACTCTTTTATTTGCAAGATGATCTTTTGTATCCAATGTCTCAGGACGTTTCTCCGTTTCAAGAAGCATCCGAGTAACAAGTATTATATCCATCGGCGTCAATGCGTTGAATTCCTCTGTATATTCTATGTTCTCAACACTCTTTTGCGTCTGACCCTCTATTTCAACAAGATATTTTCGGTAGGCACTCGTAAGTTTTTTGTTCATTTTATAACGGCCAACCTCAGAAAGCTCAAATCTCTCGTCACTAAAGTAGAGATTATTCCAATAAGATTTTGCGGCACTGTATCTAAATACTTCTCCAGGCCTAAGTTCTCTATATATCTCCATATACGCTCTTAGTTCACTTATATTCTCTTCTGCAGGTATTTTGAGTTTTTCCTTAAGCTTCATATAGGTCTTGAAGATATACTTATTCACAACCTTGATTCTATCGATTCCGTGTTCTCTAAGAATTTCGATCAGGGTTGGTGTAAGGACAGATCCTTTCTCAGCAAGGATTTCTCCACTCTTGGCTACTACACTCTCAAGTATGATGATTCCCTCAGACTGCTTCAGTGAATAATCATCCTCAACATCCAGGAACGTTGGGAAAAGTGAAAGGATATCCAAATCACTGCTGAATCCTAGTGTTTTTAGAACTAGGAAAAGATTCAGTCTCTTTCTTCGATCTATTCTTGCATACAAGATATCGTCGTTGAGATTGAGCATTAGTTCTAGCCATACACCGCGCACAGGTAGAAAATGTGCAAGATAAATGGGTTTTGAACCTATAGTTTTCGTTGGTTCCTCGACGAAATATACACCAGGACTCCTGACTAACTGACTTACAACAACTCTTTCTACACCGTTGATGACGAATGTCTGATTCTCAGTCATAACGGGATAATTTCCTAACGTTACCTCTTCTTCACGCATTTCACCAGTAGAGACGTCCGTTATCCTTATTGTTGCATAAAATGGAGCAACGTAAGTAAGAAGTCTCTGCTTACACTCCTCCACAGAATGAAGTGGAGCGCCAACTCTGAAGTTCACAAACTCGAGAGTGAAACCCTTTTCTCTTCTTCCTTCGGTCTTGGCAGACGCAATTGGGCTGAACTTTTTCAAGATTCTGAGTATTCCACTATCCAATAACTCTTTGAAAGATGCATGCTGGATACTAACCAGGTCGGGGACTTCTACGATCTCATCAACCTTACCGAAAGAGTATCTCGTCCTCTTGCCGATTTGATAGGTTTTCATTCGATCACCTCTTTCTTAGCCGATACACAAATGGTTGGATATTAAACTTTTGGGGGAAGAAAAACACACCAGACTTGACGTATTCAATTAGAGAAACTACAGTTGTTAGGTCTGAGAAGTAAATAAAGATTAATAATAAGCCAATTATATATTAAACCACAAAAACCCCGCACTGTAAATACCATGCGGGGTTTGGTACTTAATATTCTCTGTTTTGAAAAAACCGTTACTTTATTTCAACCTCTCCACCGACTTCTGTAATCTTCTTCTTTATCTCTTCTGCTTCTTCCTTCTTCACACCCTGTTTAACAAATGCATCTGGCGTACCTGCTTTTTCGACAAGATCCTTTGCTTCCTTAAGGCCGAGACCTGTGATCTCCCTTACTACCTTAATAACTTCAACCTTTTTTGCCCCAAAACTCTTGAGTAGAACATCGAAAGTATCCTTTTCTTCTACTGCTGCCGCTGGAGCTGCCGCTGCTGCAACAGGCATTGCTGCCATCATTGGAGCTGATGCGCTAACACCAAATCTGTCTTCCAACATTTTGACAAGCTCTGCGAGTTCTGCGACTGTTAATGATTCAATAGCTTGTACAAGTTCTTCTAATGTCATAGTATGCACCTCCTGTTTTTTTCAAACAAAAATCGTTCAAACAAATTGAATATACTGATATTCTATTCTTCCTTCTTTTCCTTTATAGCCTTGAGTGCGTAAAGCACGCTTCTGAGCACACCTGCAAGAGAATTGACAAGTCCGCGGATCGGACCTTGAATTCCACCGACAACCATCGCAAGGAGTTGTTCCTTTGATGGGAGTCTTGAGAGTTCTTCCAATTGTTCGCCACCGAAGAACTTCCTTTCTAGGTACATACCTTTGCATACAGGAATGCCCTTGTTCCCCTTTGCAAAATCATAGAATATCTTTATAGCCTCTACAGGGTCTCCGTCAGTCACGTAGAGAACCGCAGTGGGACCAAAAAGAGTTTTCTCATCGATATCCAAATCGTACCCAGCTTCTTCCAAAGCCATCTCGACCAAAGTGTTTTTCACCACAGTTAATCTTGCGCCGTTACCAAACTTTTCCCGCAACACCCTTCTCAGTTTTGTCATCTGAGAGACTGTCAATCCTCTAAAATCTGTAAAAAGTACCAACGAGGAATTTTTAAACTCACCAGCTAGCTCTTGAACAACCTGTTCTTTTTCAGGTCTTCTAAGCACATCTTCACCTCCCAAGATAAAATGAAAAAAAGCCTCTCACCGAGGCATACAACAAAAGAGTCTACCCAATTCATATGCAAAAGCGCAATGGGACAGCACTCTTTCGAGCCTCGTGCAGGCGACCGTATGGTCTTTATTTCAACCTGCAGTCTTTGGCAACATTCCTATTTTATCAAAGAGTTGAGCTTTGTGGTTAATAACTGGTAAAAGTAAGGTAACATATGCAGTATCATACCTAGTTTGTTACCGCATTTGTCTTGACGATCTTGGGCCTTAATGACATTACGACATTGAGAATTGTACCTTCTGGACTCTCTTCGATATAGAAACTGTCTATGTATATGCCGGAACCTGAAATACGCAATTTCAATCCCGATTTTTCGACAAAGTCATTGAGTTGTTTAATATTCCATCCTGAAAAATCAGGAATGATAGAATAGTCTACGAACTCGTCATTAGATTTGTTTTCAAAATCCTTCATAGCAAGAACTACTTTCTTGAAGAATGGAGCAGCAACTATGCTACTTAGTTTCTCGCTTTGAGGAGAGTCTACCCAGACGAGTATCGAGTACTTTTTATCTAGCTCCACTTGACCAACAAAAAGAGCCGTAACATCTTTCTTGTTATTCTTCTGAGCCGTACCTGTCTTGCCTAAGATCTTTATATTATCGATCTTTGCATTAACGCCAGTTCCTGTTTGAACAACGTCAAGAAGCATCTGTTTTAGAATATTTGCATTCTCCGTTGAAATAAGCAATTTCGGACTGACTTCCCTTGATTCGTCAATTGTTGGGACCACGTATTTACCATCATTTACAATCGAATTGAACGCCGCTAGCAGCTGTATCGGGGTTACACCAATCGACTGGCCGATTGATATATACGCCCAATCAGCCCTATTCCATTTATCTGGAGTCTTCAAAACACCTGGTATTTCCCCAGGAAGCTCTATACCTGTAAGCCTCCCGAAACCAAAAGAGGACATTACTTCATAAAGTTTTTCGATGCCATATTTTTTAATAATCATCTTCGTTGTTTCAACCGATACCACGTTACACGAATGTACAAGCGCATTATAGAAGTCGATATCTTTATGTGTTTCAAGATCTCTTATTGTTAAGTTACTATCTTCCAATGGTTTTATATATCCAGGGCAATAGAAATGAGTACTAGTAGCAACGAGCCCAAGTTCCAATGCGGCTGAAAAGATGAAGGGTTTTATCGTTGAACCAGGTTCAAAATATCCCATGTAATAGGTAGGCCAACTCTGTGTTGTCAATGCAGTTCTAATCTTCCCAGTCTCACTTTCCATCACAAGGATTCCAACTTCTGTAGCTTGCTTCTCCTCTTTCAACTGTTCTGCGATGGAGTAAAGAGTCTTCTGAAGTGAACTATCTATTGTAAGATACACATTTTTTCCATTTTCAGGTTCCACCTTGATTAAATCAACCTTGTTTCCAATGATGCCAGAGTAGTTTATAGATATCACACCGTCACGTACAGGTCTCAGCAGTTTGTCAAAAACTTCCTCAACACCACTTATACCGTATCTTTGATCTGTCCTTCCTATTATGAAACCCAAAGCAGCATTTGATAAGCTTATTCTCTTCTCTTCAGGTTCTATGCTAACAAAACGAAGATACTGAGCAGGTATTTTCTTAGTGATTTCTTCTCTTTTTGCAAAAGAACCCAACCTGATTATCCTTTTCTCATCAATTTTATCGATTACTCCAGATAATCCAAAATTGTTAAGCATCCTTATGAAATTCGGATCTCTTCTATATGCATTTCCAACAACGGACTTTAGATAATCGACATCAAGATATCCAACATAAATGAGTTCACTAGTTGCCAATAATCTTCCACGATAATCATATATATTACCTCTCAAGGCAGGTATCTTACTTTTCAAAGCATATCTATCAGTATGAATATTGTTCCATATCCTTACACTGAACAATACGGATAATACGACAACGCATATGTATACTAACTCGAAGCGTTGTATCCTTGATTTGTGGTGCAGCTTTTCCAAGTTATAGTACATCTCCTTTGAATTTTCTTGAAACTGTTAGTTTTAAGTATAGTCTCACCAGCTTTTCAGTTAATTACGTCAAGTCCAACTGTCATTTTTCCGATCTGCATGTTCAGAAGATCGCTTTGTTGCTCAACTAGTGCAAGATTGTTTCTGAACATTTCTATCTGGGTCTCCAAGTGTGATGTTTTGGTGTTGATGATATAAGTTTCAAAAATCAATGCAAGAATAATAATGCTTGGTGCAAGATACTTCAAAAAACCTAAGGCTCTCGAACTCTCCTTTTCAAGAGCAACTTCTCTCCGCTTTTCTCTCACAAGCGTCATAATGTTATCCCCCTTCGCTTCGCTAATTCTCAAAACGTCAGTAGTATTGCCTACTACTGAGGAGTTCAAATTTACATAATAAATAATAAATAAATGAATATATGTTCTGAAAGAAACTTGGAAAAGCTTATACCCGCTCCGCTATACGTAGTTTTGCACTTCTTGACCTAGGATTTTCCGATATCTCTTCGAAAGAAGGTACGATAAAATCTCCCAACTGACGAAGTCTTTGGTCATTCCTAAACGCATGTTTAACCAATCTGTCTTCCAGTGAATGAAAAGATACTACAGCTATCCTCCCTCCAGGTGACAAATAGTCAGGCACAAAAGAAAGAAATGTGCTTATATTTTCAAGCTCTTTGTTCACTTCTATTCTTATAGCTTGAAAAGTCTTGGTTGCAAAATGACGTTTACGGTTGTACACCTCTTTGTATGGGACAGCCCTTCTAATGATCTCAACTAATTCCTTAGTCGTTTGAATGGGCCTGTTTTCAACAATAGACTTTGCTATTCTCCGTGCAAACGGTTCTTCACCATAATTGTATATAATATCGGCCAATTTTCTCTCAGGGTAGGCATTTACAACATGATAGGCAGTAATGTCATTTTCGAGGTTCATTCGCATATCAAGCGTTTCATCTTGATTAAACGAAAAACCTCTACCTTCTGCCTTGAGCTGGTAGGTAGATACTCCTAAATCAACAAAAAGTCCATCTACTCTATGGACTTGCAACAGACCTAATAAGACGGGTAATTCTACGTAGGAGAATTTGAAGAGCTGAACATTCGGGTAGGCATTCAAATTTCGCTCCGCTATTTCCAATACTTCGGTGTCGACGTCAATACCAATAACCTTGCCACCACTACCACCTATCCGCTCCGCTATTGCACGGGTGTGGCCACCCTCTCCTACTGTACAATCAACGTACACCCCGTCCTCTTTCCATACAAGCCATTCAACAACCTCGTTCAATAAAACCGGGATGTGACGTTCAGAATACACTCTGTTCATATTCAACTCCGCTCCGCTAGTTTAGAAAGACACTATTTACATTGTAGAACATTATTGGAAAAGTTTGCAACTTATCGCGTTTTTTTTATGCGTCCAAAATGCCTGTATTCATGAGGGGTTTGAAAGTTATTGACGATTATACTAAAGTATAGTAAAATTTAACATAAAAGTGGGGCCCATGCCCCACTTCGAATTTTTGTTTTTCTAAGCTAATTATACTCTCTCAGATTGACAATGTCAAATTTTGTAGCAACATAGTTTCAAGGTACGATCTTTGTACCAGTCTTGCCCTTGAGTGCCATGTCGAGTACAGCCATATCTGTTATGATACACTCTCTCTTTGTTGAAGAGACGAAATCTATGGCTGCCTCTATCTTTGGACCCATACTTCCTGATGGGAACTGTCCATCATTCAGCAACTTCTTTGCTTCTTCTAATGTCAACTTGTCAACTTCATATTGATCTGGTTTCTTGTAGTTTATACACACTTTTTCTACGCCAGTCAGTATTATGAGCAAATCAGCCTTTATTTCTTTTGCGAGCAAGGAACTTGCTCTATCCTTGTCTATGACAGCTTCAATGCCTTTCAAAGTTCCATTAGCCTGCGTGACCGGTATTCCACCGCCGCCAGCTGCTATGACAATTACATCTTTTTCTACAAGCATCTTTACAACATCTTTTTCAACTATATCGAGAGGAATTGGGGATGGAACTACTCTTCTCCAACCTCTTCCTGCATCTTCCTTCATGATCCAGCCCTTTTCCTGGGCAAGTTTGTCTGCTTCCTCTTTTGAATAAAAGGGTCCCACGGGTTTTGTAGGCTTCTGAAAAGCAGGATCATTCTTATCAACGATAATCTGTGTAACAACTGCTGCAACTTGTCTTTTGATGTTTCTCTTTTTCAATTCGTTGCCTAAAGTAAGGGCGATCATGTAGCCAAGGCTACCTTGGGTTTGTGCATCGTTCACATCTATTGGAAATGGTGGAACGACATGCTTTGAAAGGTCTTGTTGAACTAAAATATTGCCAACTTGTGGGCCATTCCCGTGTGTTATGACGATATCATATTCATCTAACATTGCAGCAAGATAATGTGTAGTTTCAGAAAGGTTCCTCATCATGTTCTCTGCAGTAGCTTCCTCGCCTGGTCTGTTGACAGCATTCCCACCAATAGCAACAACAGCTAGTTTCTTCTTCATATTTGCACCTCCGTATTTGCAATTCACGACAAAGCCATTGCTAGCGCAATTGACGCAAACTTTGAATCACTGGCATCAGCTCTTGATATTACAATCACCGGTGCTTTTGCACCAGCTATTATACCTGCAATTCTCCCATTGGCAAAATAAACTGCTGATTTTCCTAAGAAATTTCCGCTATGTATATCAGGCACAACAAGGATATCTGCATGCCCGGCAACTTCTCCTTTTATTCCCTTAACTTCAGCAGCGTAAACACTTAGAGCGTTGTCTATTCCAAGTGGCCCATCTACCTTACATCCCTTTATCTGACCTCTCTCGTTCATCTTAGCAAGCATTGCCGCCTCCAACGTTTCCGGCATATCTGGATTAACCGTCTCAACAGCAGCTAGAATACCAACTTTTGGCATTTCATAGCCTAATTTTGTTGCAATACTAACAGCATTTTCTATAATCTGCACCTTCTGTTCTAACGTAGGTCTGATTACCATTCCACCATCTGTTATGAAGACCAGCCTGTTCATCCCAGGTACTTCTACCAATGTAACATGTGAGAGTAACCTCTCTGTTCTCAAACCGTATTCCTTGTCAAGTACAGCCTTTAAGAGCGTTGAAGTCTTTACGAGCCCCTTCATCACTATGTGACACTTTCCTTCTACTACGTACTTAACAGCCAACCTAGATGCTTCTTCGTCATTTCTGCAGTCAATTATCGGGTACTCTACACCCAGTTCGGAGAGATTCTTCTCTACGATTTCCTTCTTGCCAAACAAGATGGCAGAAACACCTAGCTCCTTTGCCTCATATACAGCCTTGATGGCTTCCTTATCCTCAGCACCTGCTATCGAGATGATCTTCTTCTTCCCTTTCACCATTTCGATTATCTCATCGATACTTCTAAGCATAGATAACACCTCCATTGATAGAGCCTCACTGCAGAACTTTGGCGGCTGCACAGATATAGGTCATTGCCAGTAAAGCTTCAAATATAACCTCGTAGTCCTCGTGGACAATTTTCACTTTCCTGCCATCAATTCTCTGCACCAAAGGCATCGAGGACACTAGATCTGTTCTGACTGTATCAGAGAATTCAACGATCATCTCTATAGGTTTTTCAAACTTGAAAACATCAAAAGTCTCTTTAGGGCTCTCTGAAAGCTTTTTTGATACCTCTTCAAGTTCCTTTGACACTGTTTTCATTGGTTTCATCACTGCGCTGTGCCTTCCTATAGATTCCTTGGTTGAAACATACAGTGCATTCGGGATACGTACTCTTGTTTGTTCAACAACTTTATCATCACCAATAACACAGGCAATGGGGACATCATAAAGCCCAGCAAAAGCTGAGTTTATTAAGGCCTCGTTCATCTCGATGCCATTAATCCATATGTTGTGAATAGAAGAGCTTGAATATGTATGATCCATATTTGCTTCCAATGTTCCAACGCCTGCGTGGTAACCGAAGAAAACAACAAAATCAAAAGAGTCGTCTATTCCATACATCATGTAGTGCTTTCTTATTCCACCGCTTACAAGCTCTATATTTGGGAACTCGTATGTAATCTCCCAAGGAATGTTATCACCTGAGGCGTGTGAATCAACTAGAAAAACGTCGTCTTTAGTTAAGCCACGTAGAAAAAAACGAAGTTGCTCAAGCATTATTTGCCTCTTGTAATCGCTTGCTTTCTTATCAACGTCAGACCAACTTGTAATTCCAGCAAGTCCCTCAAAATCGAAAGAAATGAATATTCTCTTCCCCTTCATATCATGCGAGCACAAAAGAATCCATCTCTTTGAAATTTCTCAGCCATCTCAAACATTCAAGGAATGTGCTCTTCCCTCCTTTCTCAAACACATTTTCGTCAAAAAGGCTAGAACAACGTGATAATTATATAACTATCATCATAACTATCATCGGTCAAAATACGAACAAAATTTGAATAAACCAATAAAACAAGGGAATAAACTCATTTCTGGAACTTTCCAGCACTTTAATACAAACTAAAACACTTAACCAAATATAATTATAAGTTACAACACCACAGAAATGAAGTGGCGAAAAAATGAGCATGTCAAAGTATACAGGAGCAATGATATCTTCAAATCAGAGTAGTCTACTACTTGGTATGAGTTGAGAGATTTTGAAAGATTAAGGCCTCCACATCAAAATTGTCTTGAATATATGGGAAGATGTATAGAGGAAACCACTAATTCTTGTTAATGCATTCTTTAAGTTACGCGAATTGCTACCAATAATGTGTACGTTGAGAAGAATATCTCTATTAACTGGAATATCAATACTTCTTAATAAATCATTATCTATCAAAAACATATCATTAATGTGTTAACATAAACTTCCACTTGATTTTTAACGTAGAACTATGAGATAATACTCAATGCATTCCCTTACTATCCTATATTATATTATCGAGGTGTTACCATGAACAATTCAAAAGATACAATTCTCGCCTTGCTAAAAGAGAAAATAAGTAGGCAACAATGGGAACACTGGTTTATCGATTTTACAGTAAAGAGAATAGAAGGAACCCACGTTGTATTCGAGGTGGGTAATTTGTTTATAAAGGGATACATCGAAAAAAAATTTGACAAGACACTGAAGAAAGTGGTGAATGAAGCTCTAGGAAGTGAAGCCTCATACGAAATTGTATACGCTCAGATCAACACTGAAGATAACTTTGAGAACAACAAACAAGATGAAGGTGCACTTGTTAGAAAGAGGCCTGTACTGATAACACCATTGAATCCAAGATACACCTTTGACAACTTCATAGTCGATGAATTCAATCAATTTGTATTCAATCTCCTTCTGGAAGCTGCAAAACGGTCAGCAACATACAACCCAATATTCATATACAGCGAAG
>Ga0208564_1000575_pt1 | contig 33577 bp, 41 predicted proteins | sample AD_UKC073_MetaG_FD_184439 | JGI IMG/M metagenome (GOLD analysis project Ga0208564, IMG submission 184439) | Active sludge microbial communities of municipal wastewater-treating anaerobic digesters from USA - AD_UKC073_MetaG (SPAdes) (version 2) | ecosystem: Engineered > Bioreactor > Anaerobic >... | reverse complement strand
CTGAATTAACTTCTATCATATGATAGTCTGGGCTGTTTATAATATCTCTGTATTCTTCTTCAAGCCTTTCTGCAAGTGAAAGGTAATTCCTAACCCTCTCTGATTTTGCTATTGAAATCCCGTCAACGCTTATCTTATAGTTTTTAGCCTCTCTACTGGCTAAAGTGTAATAACAACTTATTTGTGCTAATTTCAGTATCAGGTATTCTTCTTCCTCTGGTATCGTATCTATTGTATAATCCCTGTTATGCTTGTGCATAGCTGTTTTTATCTCTTGTTCTAAATAATCGTCAGACGGGAATTTTACTTTTGCTTCATCGCCAAGCCTTATCCTTAAAATAGATACTGCCTCTCGTAAATCCATAATCACCACCTACTTTATTAAATCTCTCTCTCTTAACACCCTCTCAACATCTTCTAATACCCTTTGTTCTACGCCCTTCTTAAAATTGTAGTAAGTTCCGCCGATATATACATTCCTCATATCGACCATTGGAATTACTTTTACATATTCCTTTTTCTTCTTTACTACAATGGGTTCCATAATCTGAATTTCCTTTGGCTCAACCTTTTCTTCCTTTTTCTCTTGTGTCTTCGGTTTCTCTGCAACTGGTTTTTCCTTTTGTTCTACTTTTTCTTCTTCTAACTCTAATACCTCTACCTTCTCAACTTTTGCTGATTTCTTTTTAGACATCTTCAATCCTCCTATTTAATAGTAAAGACATAGCGTAGTCTATCTTATGCTATGTCTTTACCTTATTTGTTCTATACTATCTGGTTTCAAGGATTAGGATATTATCTTCCTCGATAATTCCTGCACCCATAATGGAATACCATGCTAATGAATGACTTCTTCCAAAGTCCTCAATTCCGCCATCCCTCATTTCAACTGGCAATGCCTCTGCCCAACCGTATGCGTTATCGCCAAATATAACTGCTTGATATACCTTAAAGGTATCTCCTTCGCTTGGCGTTACTTCGATTACTGGCTGTTGTGTAGTGCTAATAAAGATAACATCATCAACTCTTCCTATTTCCCCTGCGTAAATTGCTCCATAATCTTTTGCGTTCTTAAAGTCTGGGTCGTCTTTCAATGTTCTTGCTTGGTGTGGGTGAATGAAGCAAATATAAGCGTCACCGTTAAACTTCCTTACATTCTTTGTTTCTAATATTTCTACTGCGTCTTGGATTACATCACTATTAAACTCCGCTTTTCCATCTGAATTATCTGCTAATGCTTCCCTATCGGCTACCCCACCTGCGTAGTAAACATTTGGAGAAGCTAATACAGTATCTCTAAACATAATGTCCACCACTTTAGCATAGTCAAGACCTAACAATCTTGCACCACTCGCCAACACATCGTCAAAAGAACTTTGAAGTAACAACTCGGAAACCTTAACTGCGTTACCATACTCTTTTACCTCAATGTGAACTTGGCTTGCTGTCAATGCCTGAGTTCCCATTGGAGTACCTTCTTCTAATGCCCCACCCAATTCTAAATTGTTATACCTCATAAATGTAATCTTTAATCCTGGGGTTACACCCAATTCAGTTTTCTTTGTTGCAAATTGTGCATACCTCAATACTGGCTGTGCGTGAAACATAATGTCCTTTGAGTAAACAGTTAATACCGCTTGACTCAAACTGGTAGTAGTAGTCATATCATAATTTACCTGATTATCTCCCATTATTCATTTCCTCCTTAAATTTATTTCGTTAATCCTAATTGCTTCTTAACTATATCCCTATGTTCCGCCCATTCTTTCGGACTCATTTTCGCAATCTCCTGTGCGGTTAATTGCTTAATGCTCTTTGGCTGTTGTGGATTGGTCGGTTTAGGGACTTCAACTTTCGGCTTTTTACTTATAGCCTTCTCCACAATCTCTTGATACCTTTGTTTTGCCACCTCAATAGAGGACAATATTTCTTCCTCTGTTTCTCCAGAAACCAAATCTAAAATTAATTCATCTCCCGCCTCCTTTAAGGCTCTTTCTTTGAATAGGTCTAATTCTTTTCGTCTAATATCCTTCTTTAGTTCTGCGACAGTTTCTGACAATCGTTGCACTTCTGTTCTTAATTCTTCTTGTTCATTTATTGATGTTTCAGTTGACGATTTAAGTCTATTGTTAAGCAAAAGTATTTCACCCTCTAACTCTTTAATTTTCGTATCTTTCTTCTGTATCTCCGTGTATAACTTATCTTTTTCCTGTTTTCTGACCTTTTGAATAAAGTCTTTTACCTCTGGTATTTCCAGAAACTCTTGCAAATTAAACTTATCTTCTTCCTCACCTAAACTGACAGGGTTTTCGGTTTGGTTTTCAGCTACAGGGTTTTCAACAGAGTTTTCCCCTCCCACATTTTCCTCTTTTTCCGTTGGTACATCTTCCACGATTTCTTCTGTCTTTACTTCTTCTTCATTAACCAGTTCTTTCTTTTCATCTAACATTTACCTCATTCCTCCTTTAATTCTTCAAATTCAATGGTAGCGATTGTTTCACTACCTATAAGATACTGCTTTTCATACTCATACCTTTGGTAGAGTAAATCAAAATATTTGTTACGCAAGAGTTCTAATAAACCTAAATCTGGATATAATTTCTCTATTTCTGCATCTATTTTTTCAGTTATCCTGTCTATCTGCTCAAGCAAAGACTTATAGGGTTTTTCCAATTTGCTTAACGCAACTTCTTCTTCAACTTCCACCTCCTCCAAATCCAAGTCTATATATGCAAGGAGTTCAAGCATTTCATCTTTCATTTACTCTACCTCCTTAACATCTTTTTAATGATTTTTGCTAAACCGCTTTCGTCAAGACTTTCGGCGATTTTTGCACTCTCCATTATCTGCTTACTTCTATCTAATGAAGCCTTTATCCTACTATCGTAAGTCGTGTTGGTCTGGAATAAATACTGATAAGTCGTATCTGTTTTTAGTCCTCGCCAGTTCCTTGCCATTCTCTGTTCCAATTTGTAATACTGGTCGGGCAAATCCCAATGTATTGCCACATTTGATACTTCCAAGTTTAATCCCGTTGCCCCTGCGTCTGATAATACTAATATGTTTAGGTCTGGGCTACTTCTAAATTCTTTAATTAACTTATCCCTCTGGGCTTTCGTCAATCCTGTGGTGTAGTAACCTGCTTTATCTCCCAATCCTTCCTGTAAGGTTTTCATCGCATCCCTATCGGAAGCAAAGATTATTACCTTCTCTCCTTTATGCTTCTCAACCAATTTTTTAACTTCTGCCAATTTTAAGTTCGTATCTGGCTCTCCTGCATTTACTACCTTCCCTAACTGTCTATCCCGCCAAGCCTCTACTGATTTCTTCGATGCCCCTTTATCCATTCTTGCTAATGCTTTTAATTCTATGTCTTTTATTTGCTCTATTTGTTCCGGTGATAATCTTATTCTTCTGTTAATCGGCACGAGTTTCGCTTTAACTGGACTGTCCTTTGTCAATACCATTGGCTTTAAAGTATCTCGTAAATCCCTCAAAACTGACTCTTGGTAAAATGACGATGCTTTTGTAATATCTTTAAACTTGCTTTCAAACTTATATTTCGCTGGCATACCTGTTGGACTTAACCAATCTAAAATATCATACATATCCATAATACTATCCTTAATTGCTGTCCCTGTCATTCCTATTCTATATCTCGTTTTCATATCCCCTAATGCCTTAAACATATCTTTATTTAACTGGTGAATTTCGTCTACTACCACCAAATCAAATCCTGCTTTCTTTAAGGCATCAATATCATTTTTTAACTGAGTATGGCTAATAATCGTAATCAACTGGTCGCCACTATATTCTTTTAACCTTTGGGCTTTCGTCTGGTATGTCATAGCCCTTACTGTTACTCCCTCTGTAAATTCCTCAATCTCATCTTTGAATTGCCTTACTAAATCATTAGGCACTACTACCAAGGACTTCTTTACCTTTCCTTCGTGGGCGAGTTCGGTTATTGTCCCTATAGCTGTATGAGTTTTTCCAGCCCCTGGTTTAAAGTGGAATAAAGCATACTCATTTTCTTTAGCAAATCTTATTCCTGTCTGTTGGTCGGGTCTTAACTCAAAAGGCTTTACCTTCCCTGTTGATTTATCGGTAAATTCCTTCTTGAACATAGCAGGTATCCAGCCTTTTTTATTTGCTTTCCCTAATCTAATTCTTTCAAGTTCTTCTGATAACTTTAATTTGTCTTTACCTTCATACCATTTTGAAAGGCTTTCTATCCCTTTTTCACCTATTGCTAAATACTGTTTTCCGTCTTTCTTCAATACCTTATAATCAAATTCACTAAGTCCTAATATATTCTGTAGGTTGTATAATACTTTCTTATCCTTAAATTCTATGTTTATAAACTTTATGTCCCCTGGACTTTTTAACTCCCTTAATAACCTCTCGTGAATTTCTGCATAACCTATCGCATCTCCTAATTCTGTTCTTGCTTTTATTAAGGCTTTTGTTCGTAACCCTTGAACTGCTCTCTTTGGTGTTCCCGCCTTAACTTGTAATCTATAACTATCTGCCAAATTCATTGCTTTTCTGGCTTCCGCCAAAGACTTCCTCATAGCAATAGGTAATCTTTCTGCGTTGTATTTCTCTAAAGCCTTTATTATTTCTTCGAGGTTTTCTCCATTCTTAATGTCTCTCGCTAAAAGTTTTACTGCGTTATCTACCCCGATTTTTTCTACTATCTCTGGGTCTAATGCGTAGCCGACAGTATTCTTCGCTACTTCCTCATACGCTCTTATTCCTCCCGCCCTCACATATTTCTCTAAAGGTTTATTTCTTAATTCTACCGTTCCTTCTATTCCTGCGGTAGTTTTCCTTTTGATAAAGGCGAGTTTCTTTTCTACTTCTTCTGCTGTCCTTCTCTCTGCGTCATATGGTCTTACAATCTCGTATTCTCTTTTTAGCCATTCCTCATAATACTTATGGCTTTCTTCGCTTATCATTGCGTCATTATATGGCACCATTGTTTCCCCGATACCTTCCCAAATCACCTTTTCCTCAATTAGTGATATTCCATAATCCGTTAATACTGGCTCTATACTGCATTGGCAATATGGGTGCGGGTAATCTGGTAATTCATCTGCTGTATAAACCCCTCTTGGGTCGAGTTCAAAAATACTTACATTCAAACTTGCTAATAGTTTACTTGCTTGTTCTCCTGTTCTCTCCGCAAACTCATCACATATATCGTATATCTTATGTCGAGAGTTTAATGTCCATCTTCCGAGTAATCCAAGTTCCTTCATTACTTCCCTTGAAGCCTCTTGCTTTGCCCTATTGTATTCTGATACTAAAATTCTTTCATTATATTTGTAGTTACTACCCCCGATTAAACTTCTCCCTGTTTCCCTGTTATCTGTCATAAAGGCTAAAGACCTTTTCCTACTTTCCTCTACGCCTTTTTCTGTATCACTTAATGTTATTTCCTGCCTCAATCTTTTATTGGCAAGTCTTTTTGAAACATCAAGTCTTTTTTCAAGTGTTGCCCCTTTAAATGTTCCCAAGGATTTTGCTATCGCTTGATTTCTCAACTTCTCTTGTTCCAATTCCGTCAATGGTGGAAACCCATTCAGTTTTAGCCAAGCATTTTGTTTACTTATTGTTTCTGATATTGCTGTATCTATACTTGTCATAATGGTTGCTCTTACATCTGCATTCAAATTCCTCGTAACTCTGTTTACCCTGCTCATAGCATTTTTAACTTGTGAAGGTTCAATAGGCTTTGAAAAAATATTGTTTAAATTCTTCGTTCCCTCGATATGGTCTTTGTAGAGTAGACCTCTGGCTATGTTTACATTCGTTCTATCACCTTTTATATCTGTAGCCATTTAATCCACTCCTATTCTTCTAAATCATTATCTCCAATATCCGCATCGAATTGGCTTTGTATTCCTGCTATATCTATATCTTCAGCTCCTGCTAAATCAAACATCAAATTCTGTTGTTCCTTTTGATACTTCCTTATTTTCTCTAATTTCTCTTGTATATCGCCCTCATAACCTAACTCTATTAAAGCACCTTCTGGTTCTTCTAATCCTAAATTCATCTTTTGGGCTATAATTTGTAATTGCACCATTTCATCTTTCGGTAACGGGTCTGGGAATGTTACTGTAATATCAAATACTTTCTTAATTCCTTCACTTGTTGACATTAAGTCGTTCAATAATTTCCTTTCTTCATCACTACCCTTAACCCTCAATAGCTTTATTACTAACCTACATACATCTTTTATTCCACCGCCATAAGTTTGTCTTTTCAGCCAAGTCTTTTCTAAAAGCGGTGCATATTTTATCTGTAGGGCTACCCCTGTTGTATTCGATACTGCACTTTTACCTCCAAGACTGTCCTCTGGTGTATTTGACAGTTCGTGTATAGCTGTTTTGATTGTTGATATAAAATTGTTTGAAGCATTTAGGTCTGAATTAAGTTCAAGGTTATAAACCTTTGCGTCTTTCGGTAGTCCTCCCCAAACCTTCTTTGCACCCTTCTCTAAATTCTTGGATTTTGCACCTTGTATAATCGTTATCGGTGCTGAATGGTAGTTGATTATATCAGATACATCTGTAACCTTTGCATTTAACTCCTTCTGTAATGGAATTATGCTTTTCAGGTCGCTTTGCCCTCTACTCTCCCCTGCAAGTGGAATATTTTTTATCTGGATAATATTTATCTCCCTCAGTATGTTCGGGATTTCTTCCACCAACTCATTGTCTATATAATAGGAAATGGTATCTCTTGTTACTACCTCTTTATACATCCGTGCTACAGGTTTTCCATTAATTCCCATTTCTAAAATAGCATATTGTATAGTGCAACTCACCATTTTATCCTTATCATGGCTACTATATACAGGAAATACAGAACTGGTCGGTAACACATTAATCCTTACTTTTCCATCTGGGTATTCTTCCTCGTATAACATTCCATTTTCATCTACCTCTGGGTCTTCCCACGATACCTTTATAAAGCAATCCCCTGTTATTGCCCCCATCTGCCCTATTTCTACGCCTAAAATATCTTTCTTATTATATTCCCATACTTCATCTAAAAGAGGTTTCAATTCCTGTGCTACTTCTTTATGAGGATGTATTCTGAAACCTTTTCCAAATAAAAAACTTACTGACTTATCCACAATGGCTTTTGCGTAGTTGAAGGTAATAAGGCTTTCTCCTTCTTCCCTAACTACTCTCCATTGGTCTCCTAAATAAAAATCCCAATACTCCGATATTTCATTTAATCGTCTTTGCTCGGAAAGTCCAAGTCCAGAGAATAGTTCAAATACTCCTAAATCAGCCATCATTACCCACTACCCCTTTTCCTGCGGAAAACTCATTTAATATCCTTTTGTCTTTAACTCCTACTGCTTCATATATATTGGCTTGTAACATTTTCTTTACTTTATTTAACCGCATCATTTTTTCTTTATACGTTTCCCCTTCTTTCTTAATATAAGGGTTTTCTAAATCTTCATAGTCAAGAGGTCTATTTTCATTTGGGTTTCTTCCTTCTCTTAAAATATATCTATGTTCCACCTGTTTCACCCCTTAACATTATTCTCTATTCTCAATTTTCTTTCCTGTTACTTTTGCACCTTTGTTAAAATCAATCTTATGTTTCCCTTTTGCATCTGCTTTTCTCGCTTCTCCGAATTTCCCTATATTACTCTTGTTCTTCTTATATTTCAAATCCATCTTCTAACACCTCCTACTAAATTAAACCAAATCCTTTGGCAAAAACAAAAGACAGCTTGATAGCGTTAAAGCACCTACGCCTAAATAGGCGGGTAATAATTAGCGTGATAATATGCTTTAACTATTTTCTATCATTTGGGAAAACCTATACTATATACTTCTTCATTTTTATAATATACAGGTTTCTCCAATTTGTCAAGTTCTTTTAATAATCTAACTAAATAATCTATACCACACCGCCAAAAAATTTAGACTTTTACTTTAATTTCTCCGCCGTATTTTATAGCACAATCATAATACCAATCCTCCTTTACTCTTTTAGTTTAGTTACTGATTTCAAAATTTTTTCCTTTCTATTCCTTTTCTTTATTAGTTTCTTTTGTTACTTTAGGTTCTAAAGTTGATATATGTAGTATAGATAGTTTAGATTCTAAAGTGAGGCTGGGTTTAGATTCTAAAGTGAGTAAAAGTTCATGGGTTTAGTTTCTAAAGCGACTTATGGGTTTAGTTTCTAAAGTGAGTATAAGTCCTTTATTACACGCCGCCAAAAAATTTATTGTGTGCATATCCTGTCTTCCCTGCCTTTTGTCTGTTATTATATATTCTCTCTATTTTTCTTCTATACTTGTTATCATCAGTTATTCTTATTAGACTTTCCAAATCCCACAAACTACTTCTTCGTGGGACTATTTTATACAAAGTCATTTTCGCCAACCATTCCCCTTGTTCCATCGTGCTTATGTGCGTGTGTCCTTCTTCAAAGTGCTTTCGTTTGTTTATTATCATAGCACCATCTTTTGTTTTAACTAGTAAATAATGCCCCACCCATTTTTCATTTTCACCCAAAAAGTTTCCTTCTTCCAAGATATTTTTGACTATATCTTGGCACTCTGTCATAGAAGGTATTTTCTTCTACTTCTATTTCGGGCATACCTTCTGTTTGACTTGCTAACATAGCTAATGCAAGGCTATCGCAATAATCGTCTTTTGCCCCTTTTTCGTCTGGGTGATGGCATACCATATATTTTCCACGCCACGATTTTTCTAATTCTAACATTTGCTGTTTGAAAGTCTGCCACTTCTTATATCTTTCGGCTCTACTACCATTGGGAATGTAAAGGCGGTTAGCTTTTAACTCTTGATTGAGATACATATACATTGCCGACTTATTTGGCATTGAGAATACATAACCTACTACATCTGCTATTCCCTCATAATAATATTTTAATCTATCGACCATTCCGTCACCTACTCCTGTGCAATCCGAGTAGATTATTCTAATATTGTATCTATTCAGGAAATCAACTACTTGGTAGAACTGACTCTCGTAATCATCTCCCGTCAATTCAAGCCAATCTAATATCTGCTTTCTATAATGCGTTACTCCTGTCCTTTCATCTACCCCTAATGGGTTATCCCAGTCTACATCTAATACCGTTACTACTGTGCTATCGTGTTTCTTCGCCCAGTCTATTCCTGCAACTTGGTTTCCTTCCCTTAAAATATGCGTCAATTCCAAGCCCTTCGGACTATTCTCTATTAACTCGTTCCATTTTTCTTCTGTTAGGAACATACCTCTTTCCAGTATAAACTCACAGCCATAAGCCATTCTAAATTCATCACTGTTTTCCCCAAGTCTTTCCTTCTCCTTCTTAATAAACGCCTTATATCTTGGGTTATACTTCTGCACCACCTTATAATCATATTGGAAATGGTATTTTCTTTTACTTGTCAAGTTCTTTCTTCTATTTCTCTGAATTGCTTCTAAAAAGTCTGACCTTTTATCATTCGCTGTCCCTACCTTCACAATCGTTGCGTTAGTTGAAGCACCCATCGGGTGAATACTTTTCCGCACCACCTTATTGTCAGCGTCTTGTGCTTCCTCAATTATAATCAAATGATAAGTCTTACTCTCAATATAAGCAGTTTTATTCGCACTCATAGCTGTGCAAAAACTTCCATTACTCAATGCCACTAAACTGCTAATGCTCTTTAACTCTAAATCTATATCATCATCAGCTAAAATCATTTCCGCATTTTTACTGTTTATCCTCGTCTTTGTCCTTCCAAAAGTAGTGTCCGCTTGGTCGCCACTCGGTGCAAATATTCCAACATACAATCCATTCTTATAGTTCTGTAATGGCTCATACCAAGGAAATAACTTCGCTAATATCGGCAAGATTACCATACACCCTGCCACAACACAAGCATTTACTTCGCTCTTTCCACTCTGCCTACTGAACAACGCTGTTATTTCTTCCCCGTCATTTGCCAATAAACTTCTTACAATCCCCTTTGCATATTCGGTCTGATACGGATAAAACTCAATACCGCTTATTGCCTCACAAAATTTCACTGTCTTTATGGTCATATCATCAATGTCGAACTCCTGCCTCTGTAGCCCCTTAATATCCTTACCCTGTTTCTCGTTCTCCTGCAATTCATTTAGGTCAATATCTACCATACATCAGTCCCCCCTTACCTTTGGTGTCGTATCCTTATGAATTTTATTCTTAATTATATGTTAGTGAGTGCGACTCCACTTTTTCTTTTTCCGTTAAAGGTGGGGTCTTTTTTGACGCCCTTTTTACAGGGGTAAACCGTCAAACTTATACCAACCGAACACCTGTTTTGTATCCCCTCTATTCCCCTCCCCTGTTTTTCTCCTTCTGTCTCTCCTGTGGTTTCCATAAAAAATATTTTCCTAAAATTCATTTCTCTCACTCCTTCGGCAATTTCTTTTTCTTCAAATTTTCTCTCCCCTGAAACCCTTGTGTATCAAGGCTTGTAGCCTCTTGGAATTTTCTGTATAAAATTTCTCTGGAAAAATCAGTTAAAATTCTCTTGGAAATACCTGTAATTTCTCCAAAATGGAAATATCTGTAAACACGATTTTCACGCTAAAAAATTGGTGTCTCTAACAAATCGGGTATTTTCCCTCTCTATTACCTACTCTATCTCCTTACTCTCTATCCTCTCTCTACCCTTATGGTATCTATGTTTGTGGGTATTTTTTATACTAAATTATATCTCTTTATTTTCCCGCCGAAAACTTTTTGGTGGATTTACTATATATTACTCCCCTTTCCCCTTATATGCAATCTTGGTTGGAAACCTTTATTTTCAAGGCTTTCTCGGTGCTTTTGTATTTCTGATTTCTTTATTCTTTCTCCCCACCCTGTGAAAAGAGGATTTCCAACCATACCCACTTTTTATTTTCCCGCCTTTACTTACTATAAGTGCTATTATACCTCTTTTTCATTTTTAATCCCAAATATCTGTGCAAGTATTCCACCACTCGCACTACCTTTAGCCTTTATCTCCAAGGTATCTTGTGGGTCTACCAAATCCCTAAATCTTTGCATCATATTCATCATTCTATCTATTTCCTTTGATAATCTTTCATCTAATATTCCTCCGTCTTGGCTTTCTTGCATAGCACCAAGCAATATCCTTTTCTGTTGCAGGTTAAAGAGAATTTTCATTACATTTCCAAAGTCGTTTGCCCCGTTTATTTCCTTATTCGGTATTCCGCAAACATTTCCTTCCTTATATAACGGACATCTATCTCCTAATGTGCAACTATCGCACTCCATATATAGACCTTTTCCTATTATGTCTAATACTTCTTCTTTTGTTGAGGGAAGGTTTTCTTCTGCTAATACTAAATCTGTGATTTCTTCTTCCGACCTCTTATAATCTTCTGGGTTATAAACCTCCCCTTTACCATTCAATATAATCACCTCTTTCTCGTAGGTTTCAAAATCTATATTTACGACCTTTTTTATTTCTCCGCCGTGGACTGTATCGTGCCAATATTCCTGTTTCTTCTTCATTGGTGAAGTTGTCAACCAATCCCCATACAGCTTCCATTGTAACATATTCCATTCATTTACTGTTTTGACATCGTCTGCTAATAACGCATCGTAGTCTACACCTAATTCCTCACATCTACGCTTAAATCTTTTCCTAACATCTTTGTCATTGTATACCTTTAGTTGACCATTCCTAAATTCATAGGTAGTTCCAAATTTCGCCCCTGATAGCCAAGTGGTGCTGTCAACGGAGTAGAAAGGCATACGCCTCATCGGTTCCTGTTGTGTCATTCCGAAACCGTGGACTTTCGTATGGTTCTCTTTCATCTTCTTAAAATATTGTTGGAAATCTTTTGCTTGATACCTTCCACCTTCTACTGCTATACCGCCTATCCCTACATAGTCATAATCCCTAATTAACATATCGGCATATTCCTTGCTATCGTTTGGGTGAAATACTGGAACAACATTAAACCCTTCTTTTTCAAACCTCTTTCGTCTTTCAGTCATTTCGTATTCGTTCCCTATATCGTATTCGACCACATGAACTATATCTCTATTGAGAAATCTTTTATCAGATTTTAGCATAGCAAGGTATTCTTCTTCCCACTTTGCACCCCAAGCCTTGTGTTTGGCGAACATATCTATTGCCTCTTGGGTCTTGTGCCATTCTGCTAAAAATCTTTTATCATTAAACTTCTCTTTACCTAAATGCTTTTCTTGTATAGTCGCCCATTTATTCCAAAAGGTAAACGCACCACTATCAAGAAACACGAAATCAAAGTTACTCAATACAATATCTATACTTGCTTTTTTCTTACTCATATATAAAGCAGATACAAGAATATCTTTTACTCCATGCTTTATAGCTATATCCAAACTATTTTCCATTCCTGCTAAAAGTAGTTTCAAATCATCACCCCATAAGTTCTCTTTTTAACCTTTCCATCTGTTCTGCTGTTAGTAGGGTTTCTAATTCTTCCTCTTTCAGCGAAGGTAAAACCTCATCTATTCTTGCCCTATCATAATGATTGTAAATTCCTATATCTTCGGCTAACTGCCTAATGTATTTCTTACCTACCTCTGATGTCAGAGGATTTTCGTTATATTTTTCCTCAAAACCTAATTGTCTGAATATCCCAAACCTACGAACACAAACCATACAATTTCCACAGTTTCCTTCCCCACCTGATAAGCAACTACTTGTTTCTAAAAGCATTTCCTTTGTTATTCCATTCTCTAAAGCCCACCGACAAACATCCAGCTTACTCATTTCTTCAAAAGGCGTTCTTACAATTATTTTATCTTTGAACTTTCCGTGAACATAAGATAGAGTTTCTGTCGCCATATCAAAGAACTTTTTATTTTTATCTGTGGCGAACTTGTGCATCTCCCCCTTTAAGGCACATACCCATATTTCGTCTGCACCTATGCTCGCCATTATTGTCGCTAAAGTCAAATTTCTTCCTGGAATCCATATATCCTCATTTGTAGGGACATTCCCAAACTGTTCTTGTATCAATTCACATTTTAGATATTTTGTGTCAATCCCATATTTCCTAAATCTCTCTATCGCCTGTTTTTCCTTTTCTGTGTAAGGATTTCCTATATCAATATAGATACACATAATATCCTCTGGTTTCCACCCTTCAACCTTTTGGGCATAAAACCAAGCTACGAAACTATCTATTCCACCACTAATAAGTAAACCTAATTTTCTATTTTTGGTAGTGGGAACACTCATTCCTAACTCCATCTCCTATCCCCCATTTTTTAACCAAGTAATCAAAGTTCTTCTTATCGTCTTTCCTATCAAATTCCCTTGTTCCGCCTTTATTTTCGTGTAGATGCCAACAAAGTCTGGAAGTATCAAATAACAACTTCAACCCCTGTTGATATATGTTGTAGGTAAAATCTATTTCTTCTCCACCACAAGCACCGTGTTGGAACTCCATATCAATTTCCAATACTGACTTTCTTACGAATAACGCTGTCCCTATTAAATACTCACACTCAAATATCTTTTCTGTCTTGTGCATATATACTTGGTATTTATCTAACCATAAAAGAGTTTTTCTTCTGTGGTCGTAAATCAAAGTATTGCTAAATTCATCTTCTACATCTATCGGAACATTACTCCAATCAGAATAACCCATGCTGTTTATTGGTGTCTGCAATACCCCACTAACTGCCCCTACTTCTTTATCCTTAAAATGTTTTACTAAATCAAAATACCCTTCACCTAATACTGCATCATCATCTAAAAAGAGAAGAATTTCATTTCTTGCTGTTTCCTTAAACCATCTTTTTGCATCCATAAGCCCACTCAATTCTGCTCTAACTTTTACATCAATCCCTGCTATCTTAAATGCCTCTATCAATTGGGTTAAAGTATTTTCCATACCTCCAAAACTTTCGTCAAGGTCTTTTGTAACCCCTATCAGAATTTCATCTATCTTACTTGCTTCCCCTAAAAGCCTTCCTAAAGTTATTGACAGGCTCTCTGGTCTTTTATAAGTTGGAATACAAACACTAACTTTCATTTCCTTCCTCCTCCAATCTATACCCGCAAGACGGATTTTTGTCGAATTTCAAATCCCTTTCTATTGGGTAGTTTCTACAACACCAACCACATTGTAAACATTCCCCAACTATCATTTTCTATCTACCCTTTCGTCTATTGCGTCTAAATATCTTTGTGCCACCAACCTATAATCGTACTTATCTACCGTTACCTTTATATCTGGTTTTTCATCAATCCTTCTGCGAATATCTTTGAGGCTATATGGCTCATACCCTTCACTTACATATTCTAAATAAGGTAACTTATGTGGCACTAACGGGTATGCCCCAAGCGTGTATCCTTCTATTATGGAAAGGTTAAGCGTGTCTATGCAACCAAATGTAGTAACTATTTCTGCTGTTGCCAACTCCCTATAAAATTCTTCCTGCGGACAATTCCATTTGAATTGGAAGATTTCCTCGTATCTATCTATCCCATCTCCACCCCAAATTTTTTCCGCCCATTCCTTACTATGTGGGCAACAGAACACTACGCTTTTTCCATAGGGTAACAAAGCCTCTACCGCTATAAACAACTGTCTATCCTGTTCTAACCTACCCCCGACTACGATTTTTCCCTTTTCCTTGGTCTTTGCCTTTGACCTTTTGATACTATCAAAATTTATTGGGTAACCTGTGTAAACAGCACTTACTCCCATTTCCTCAATCATGGTCTGTGTATGCCATTCTGTGTTACAGGCTACTATGTCCATAGCCCTCAATTCCCTTTCCTCTTTAGCCCTATCCCCTTTAGCCTTACACCCTAAAAGAAATGCACTGCTTCCATGACTGTGGCTAACTAATATTGGAGAGTTTTCCCCTAACTTATTCTTTAGGTCAATGGCTTTAGGTAGGTCTACATAGTCTATAACTATAATTACATCTTTCTTATCAAACTCCCTATCTAAATCCATTATCATTTCGCTCTCCCTGCCTAATTCCTTAAACCCTGTCGATAGGTTTACAAAGTAACTCGGTAACCACGGTACAAAATATTTCTCATTTCCCAAAAGGTAAATCATCTGCATCTTCCTTTCTTATCATAATCAACCAACCATCTTCTTTGGAGTAGGTATTCAGTCCATAAGTTTCTGCCATCTCAATAAACATTTCCCTAGTCTTTAAATTAACCCTGTACCTATCGTTGTTCCCATCAAAAGGATATACCAATACTAATACCTTAAACTTATCCCTGTTATTGGTGAAGAACTTCTTAAAATCTTCCTCGGAAAAATACATAAAGGCGTTGCTATATACTATGTCATATTCCTTTAAGAACGGCTCTGTTATATCTCTCTCAATAAGTTCAACTTCCGCATTTTCTAAAGCATACCTATTTAATTCGTATCCGTCTGCCAATAACCCATAATCCCTAACCAACTTAACTATTGCCCCTGTTCCTGCTCCCATATCCAAGAAAGTCGTTTTTCCCTTCTCTACTTTGATAAATTCTTTTAGTCCGTTTACGAAATTTTCTGTGTTCCAATAAGCTGTCGTGCTGTTCAAAGGAACTCCCATACCATAATAATTTTCATAGTATGAAGGCTTTATGCTCTTTGCTATTTTCACTGACAGACCTTCTCCATAAGCCAGTTTAGTCATCTTCTCTCCACTCCCATCTTCCTAGTCCTATAACCTTTGTTTCTAAAACCCTGTGCGACCAATATCTTTTATAATCGTAACTTAAATCTCCTATGCTAAACCAATCATACCCCATCTGCTTTAGCCAATCGCAAGCCTTGACTATTACAAATCTGCCTATCTCTTTATCAAGCAATTCTTCCCTCTCTTTATACCACGGTGTAAGTATTCCACAGGCTATTTTCTCCCCTTTAATTTCCGCAAGTAAGATAAAATCTGCCCCTACTAATTCACCATCAACATAAATCCCATTCACATACATACTTCCTTCGTCTACCCAAAACTGGAATAAATTCATATAAACTTCTAATAAGTGATTTTCGTAATACTCAAACCAATATGTCATTACTTCTCTTGTTTCCTCGACAGTTATTCCAACCTTATATTCTACACCTTTCGCTTTAGTTCTCATTGTCCTTTTGATACTCTTTCGTTTCTTCATTGGGTATGATAAGTAGAAATCTTCAAGCAGATTGGTCTGCACTAATCCTAAACCGTAATCGTCTTTGAAGTCATTTTCTTCTTCCACTATTACATTTACAATATCCAAGGGAACATCTTCCCTCATCATTTCATCTAATTTCTTTAAGTATTTTATGTCGTTACAAAACCACTTACTATCTACATAGGGAAAGCAACCTCCGAAGAAACACCATTCCCCTATCCCACTTGGCGAAACTGGGACTGATGCTAATATCTCTCCTTCCTCGCTTATTAGTTGCACTTCCTTTTGTTTCATTATAGTGTTGATAAAGTCAAGGGTCTTTTGATTGAAAACCACATCTTGCTTAAATCTACATTTACACTCATTTTCCTTAAATACCACCCTCATTCAAGAACCTCCTTATACCCCATTCCTACCGAGCCGTGTCTGACTAATCTTGTTGCCCACCTTTCTTTATGCTCCGCAAGGAAACTGCTTCCGAGGTCTAATTCTCTTATTCCCCTCTTTATACATAATTCCATTCTACGAAGATTTACTAAATAACCAAAATCTATATCCCTTCTATACTCCCACTTCTTCCATGCCGCCCAAACTCCGTAAGCCTTTCCGTCAACAATCAATAAAACATAAAGCCCTATAAAGTTGCCACCCTTATATATACTCTCAACGGTTAAGTCAAGGTCAAGTGTTTTCCAATGTTGGAGTAAATCGTAATCTTTACTTGTTCCTATGGTGTAGCCATCTCGTTCATTCCAATATTTACTCCAGTCTTTCAAAAGTTCTTCTTCCTCTTGGGTAGAGGGAAGGAAAGAAAACTCCCCTCTCCCACGATTAACTTTTCTGACTTTCTTTCTAAATTTCCCTGAATACTGTTCTATTGTTTCTTCTACCGACCCTAATAAATCAATGACTACTGTGTTCGTTCCTCTTGGAAACTCCTGCCCTAATCCCTCTATATCTAAAGCGTCTATTCTCTTGCCTAATTTCTGTGTTTCTCTATCTACCACCCAAAACAAGGAAGTATCTTCTGAATACCATTCCGCCCTCTGATACGGTAAATAGTGGTAGGGTGTTTTTATAAACTTTTCTTCGTCATAAAAGAGAACAGGTAGCTTTAGCTTTTTCCCGCCTTTTTCAACGAGAATAGTTCTTGCATCACCGTTTAAGTTTTCCGCTATTATATCCATAGTCTTTTGGGTGTAGATACTATCTTCCTTCAATACTTCCCAACCTTTAATTATTGAGAAGGTTTCTTTGACATTATTATCCTGTCCCATAGTTTTCCATCCACCTCTCTTGCCTCGGATATAACCCCTTCTAACTTCCAACCTAATCTTTCATATAATCTTCGTGCATTTGGATTGAAGGAATATACGCCTAAAAACAATTTCCTTAATCCTATAACTTCAAAACATTCCTTCTCGAACATTTCTATTGCTTTTCCGCCTATTCCTTTGCCTTGGTAATCCCTGTGAAGCATAATCAAAAGCCAACCTGTATTATCTCTTACTCCCCAACATTCAAGCCAACCTACTAAAATATCTCCATCAAATAAAAACCAAGCATAATCTTTATCCCAAGGGAATATAGTCTTATACCATACATTAACGGTTTCTTCATAGCTTGATACTATCGTATCTGCAAGGTGGGCGTTCCTTTCATCACATACTATGTCGTATAATCTTTTCATCAGTTCCTCGTTTTTATAATCTTCTTTCTTCGCCCTTACCAAGCGGAGATTTTTCCCTCCCCAAAAGTCCTTGTTGAACTTATCCCAAGTCGTGAACCTATACGCCTTGTCATCAATATAAAGTTCTGCCAAAGGTTTTTCATCTATCCTTATTTCAGTAAAGAAATCAATTAAACCCTTTTCCTTTAGCCATTTCATCGTTTTATCTATATCTGTCTTCCTTCTTGCTGTCGAAAGAATTAAGTTGTATTCTTTGCTTAATCTTTCTAATCCTTCCTTCGCACCCTCCATAACTTCACATTTCTCAAAAGCCCAACCCGCTTCGTCACTATAAACTTCTTCTGTAGTCCCTGTTGCAATTACCCCATCTAAATCCAATACCAATGTCTTTTTCATCTGCTCTCCTCCTTATTTAACTCGCTTTATTCGTTCATACGGAATATTTTCCCTAAATTCCTCCATAACAAAGTGTTGGGATTGATATATACCAAGCAAAATAAACTTATCTTTTAATATTTTAAAAGGTAGTAGTTTTCCTTTCGGCTCTGGCTTACCAAATACATACAAATCCTCTTTTACTATGTTGTGCATAATCTCTGATAATGCCTTGTGTTGCGTATGTCCATATTCTCCATCTAAATTGTGAGTAACAATTTTCTTCCACCACCTTCGGTCTAATACCTCTTGCAAATCTCTTATGAGTTCTGGTCTATCAAAATCCCCACCCCATTTATCTTCGTAATCCCATATCTCGTATTCAGCCCCTACAAACTCCATAGCTTTCTCAAATTCTTCCCGCCGTAACTTATTGCTTTTATTCGTAACGCATATAACCAACCAACCCTTTTCTGAAAGAAGTTCCCCTCCACCGAATAGGCTTTCATCGTCTGGGTGGGCTACTACCATTAACTTATCGTAGTTCATATTCTCCCTCCTATCTCTTTGCTATTTCGTAGTATCAAGTAATTGGAGAAATTCATTTTTATCAATATCTCCTTTGATAGCACTTGTTACTGTTTCTCCCCCTGATTTCTTTATTCCCCTTGCTTCCATACATAAATGTCTTGCTTTAACTACTACTATAAGTCCTTGCGGTGTTAATCCTTTAAACAAATAATCTGCTATTTCTTCTGTTAACCTTTCTTGCACCTGCGGTTTTCTTGCAAAGTAATCTATTGTCCTTGCAATCTTACTTAAACCTACATACTTCCCATTTGGGATATAGCCTACTGACGCTTTCCCAAAGAAGGTTACTAAATGGTGTTCGCAGTTGTGTACCCAAATATCATTAGCTATATAGGTATGGTTTTCCTCTACCTCAAAATTATACATGGTCTGTTCTTGCTCTAATTCCTCAATACTTACTTTTGTTATTTCTTGCACTTCTCTGTCTAAGTCCACCCTTACTGGTAAGGTATTTCTAAATTCTTCAAATCTCTCTTTAAATCTTTCTTCCTCTGTCTCCCTTTTACTTTCCCCATTTATGAATAATGGAATATTAATACTATATTCTACACTATTTCCATTCGCCCCCATTTCCACTAAAGGGGTATCAAATATTTCAGCTACTTCTTCTAGGAAAGCTTTGTTACAGGAGAATATCCTATTGTAGCGTGTCCCACCATCTTTTTTATAGGTAGTACCATCGCTTATCAAATAGCCTTGTATAAAACCTTTAAAGGTTTCATAATCATTTAATACTATCTTTGGTAGGGAGAAATCTAAGCTAGTAGTAACACCATTACACATTTCTAATACTATGCTTACTAGATGTCCATTTACTACTCTAACCCTATACTGCTCTATTTCTTCTTTCCTAAACCCAGATGGTTTTAATATCTTCTCTATATCTGCGTCTAATCCAAATGCTCCCTTTATAGCCCTAACAAATTCCTCTGCTTGAGATAATTTACTAACCTCTAGTCGTACTGCATTTCTTGTTATACTACCATCTGCTAATAATATACCTAAGAATTTCCCTAAATCCTCACCATATATTATCTCTTCTATTGCATTTCTATTCATATTCTCTCTACCTTTAGAATTTCGTATAGCATAAACTTTGTCCCCTACTTCTATATCTTCTGCGGCAGTCCAACCTTTTCCTAATACAAAGATAGGGTGGTTGAATGTAGTTTTCAATTCTCTCCCTTTATCTGTGTGCAGGTGGTATATTTTATCCGTTTTACTTCTCATTACCTTCGTTACTTTTCTTTCTTCTATCTCCCCTTTATCATTAAAAGTCTCTACTATGTCTCCCTCTTTTATTAGTCTTATTGCCTTGGTACTTCTCCCATCTGTTTTCTTAATCCTAATTCTCGTATCACCTGTAAAGCATAAAGAGTAGAAGGGAATATCTTTCACTATTATCATTTGGTCGTATTCTTCCTCATTAGTAAACACCTTTAAATCTGGTGGTGGAGTATGAAGTGCAGAACATATTTCTTCATACATTCTTGCTACCCTATTAGGCGTTTCAACCAAACCTTCCCTCTCTGGGTTTTCCCCTATTTCCTCTAAAATTACTTTTACAGCTTCCTCAACCCTTTTAATATTCAATACTATCCCTACCTTTCTTCTGTGTGGGAGGCAACCCCTTTTTCTTTCGCTTCTGTAAGTAGGGAAATACTCCTTTCTATAAGTTCAATCTCCCTGCCGATATTCTTAATAACCTGTTCTGCCTTTTCCTTTTCATTCTCTAAACGCTTTTTATTACTCTCTAACTCTGTAAGCCTTCTCTTAAACTCCTCTGCGTCAATCTGCTCAATCAGTTCCCTTGTAATTACATATCCTTCTAGTCCTCTCTCGACCTTCAAACTATCCTTCAACATTTTCAGTCCCCCTGTCTACGATTAAAATAACTTCCCTAATTTCTTCTACCCTCATTCTTATCCCCCCTGTTTATACTTTTTTCTTCGCTAAACCCTTCTGGGTATCTTTTACGAAGTTTATCAATATTCATTTCGGCAATATCTTCGAGGTCAACTTCCAAAGCTGTAGCCATCAAAGCTATATACCAAAGAATATCCCCTAACTCTTTCTTGACATCATCTTCGCTTATTTCATGTCCTTGGAAATTCCCTTTCTTGTAAATATCGGCAATTTCCCCTGCCTCTCCATTCAATCCTAATACTGCGTTCATCTGTAATTCCTCTTTTGTTAAGGATTGATTACAAGTCCTAAAAGCTAACTTCTGATACTCATTAAAATTCATTATCTCACTCCTACCAATTTATGAATTTGTGGAAGAAATCTAATATACACTTCGTTATACAGTTCTCCCAAAACCTTTTCTGCCATTTTTGGTAAAGCGTTAAAGTCCCCACTCTCAAACTCTGGTTGAAAAACAATCTCTGGAAGCAAATCAATATTGTAGAGGGTTTCTATTATCCTTTTAGCTTCCTTCATATCTTTTTCATCTGAAATAACAAATTTCAGGAATGAAGGGTAATCGTGTATCAAGCTAATAAGTTCGTCATATTCGTTAAACTCTCTCCCGCTTGACGAAAGTTTCGGAGATATAGCCATCAAGTCTACAAACAAATCCTCTTTATAAACAGTTCCATTTGTTTCTATTGCTACCTCATAGCCTTTAGAGAACAATGCTGTAGTCAATGCCTTTATTCCCTCTTGAAGCATTGGCTCTCCGCCAGTTAATACTACATAGGAACAATTAAGTTCCTCTATTTCCTTTAGTAACTCTTGAAGGGTTTTTACCTCCCCTTTACTCCAATCGGTATCGCACCAACTACAGCTTCTATTACAACCAGAAAACCTTATAAAGATACATTCCCTTCCTACATCTAATCCTTCACCCTGCACCGAACGAAATATTTCTTTAACTATAAAATCCATTTCATCAACTCCCTATCTAATTTATCTTGTATGCACTTAAAATCTTCTTTGTATAAGTATATGCAATTTACCCCATTTTCTTCGTATTCCTTAATCTTCAAAGCCATCTTTTCTCTATAGAAGTCTAAGTCGGACATACCGAATACTTCGATATACAAGTTATGCTTTGGTAAATAAAAATCGGGAAAGAACCTCTTGCCCCTTAACATTATTCCTTTATGAGAGGAAGTAGTGGCAGATATTCTAAACGTATACTAACATAAAGTATACCTCCTTTTGGAGTAACGTCTCCTTCCCCAATGTTATATAGGCTTTTTACACTTAACTCACTATCCCTACCTCACAGGATTGTTTAAAGTTAAGCAACAGAGCTACGAGTTAGGAGAAACGCCCGTAGGTGTTATGACCTATATAACGTAGTCCTCGAAGGACTTAGGGTAGTCAACTTGAGCTTTTACAAGCTCTACCCTCTATAGGGTGGGGTAGTTGACTCCTTCTCTCCTCCTATAAGTAGACTCCCTAATAATCCATATCCTGCTATATCTCTGTATGGTGTTTCCCCCATCAAGTCCCCTTCTGGATTACTGATTATCCTGTTCTGTTTATCAATAATTCTAACCAACAACCCTAAATGGTCTATTAGCTTTTTTGGAATTAGATAGTTTCCATCTCCTACATCATAATCGGCGAGAAAACTATGCAAGATTTTCCCCGTCTTTGTAATGCTATCTCCGTATGCTTTCTGCTTGTTATCAACCAACTTACCTAACTCACTTCCATATCGTTCAAATCTACCCTTCATTTTCTTCCTCCTATGAATTAGCCTGTGCCGATTAAGACACAGGCTATTATCTTAATCAATTAAGTAAGTTACCTTGTTGTTTGGAGTTTCCCATATAGTAATTTTCTTTAGTCTTGCGGCTAGTTTCCTTATCGAAAGTCCATACATTATTTCCTCCGCCCAAAAGATTGCTAAATTCTCTGCTGTAGGATTGAAGTCGACCAACACCATTCTGTCTAATATCCCTAAATCCAACTTCTTGAATTGTGCCTCGTCTTCCCTCTTAATGAATACTGCGTGGTCATACTCTTTCAATATATCCTTTATTATTCCGAAATCGCAAAGCATACCTGCCTTATCTAAATCCTCTGGCGTTCCTTCAAGAACTACCTCTATTTTCCATCTGTGTCCGTGGAGATTAGCACACTTCCCCTCATATTCTTTTAAGTAATGTGCAGAGTCAATTTCCACTACACTTGTAAGTTGAAGTTTTCCCATACTCTCACCTACGATGCTATGACAATAAGTTTAACTGCTGTTTTCTTTTTGCCCTCAATTTCCACATCTTCAAACCCTGGCTTTATTGTAATATCTACGCCTTGTGGAGAAATATATCCTCTAGCTATTGCTACTGCTTTTACTGCTTGATTGATAGCACCTGCACCTACAGCAAGAAGTTCAACATCTTTTCCTTCCTGCATATTCTTTACTAATGCACCTGCTACTGAACTTGGATTACTGGAACTCGCTACCTTCAATACAATTTTACTCATTTTTCTTTTCCTCCTTATATTTTATGATTTTGTTCCTGTCAACTAATCTAAAGAAGTCCTCTGCCCTAATAAATACAAAGTCCTCCGCCTCTTGAACTCTTTTCCCATCTCTATTCTCTTGATTTTGGTGTAAGAATATCAAAGGGATTTTCTCCTTCGGGCAATCGTCTACTGCTTGTTTCCACCAACTTTTTATCGCCCACTTTAGTTGGTCTTTACATTCAATATGGAGTAGAAAGTTCATATCTTCATCAAGGGTATTCAAATCGCCTTTTACTGACTTTAGGTTTTTCCTTTTTGCAAACCCTCCGCTTAACGGTGTTCTCTCTAAATCAATGTCTATCCACTCTTTTAATAAGGCTTTCACTTTTCTCTCATAGTTGCTCCCCTTCCTTCTACTTTTTCTCCCCTTTTTGCTTTTTTTAAGTGCCTCCTTTAACTCCCTTATTTTTTCATTGTTCGGGTCGTGTTCCTCTAAAAACTCTATTTGCTCTTGTAGTATTTTATGTCTTGACAAATTCCTCCCTCCTTGGGTATCTACCGCAACTGTGTTTCTCTTTGCAGTACCCAATATATTCACACTTCGGTTGCATTAATTGAGAAATGTATCGCCACTCCCCTCCTAACTCGTAAATTTTCTTTTTAAGAAGGATTACAAAATCCTGTATCTCCCAATAAGCCCTCGTGCATAATCTTTCGTGGGCTAAATGAAACAATGCCCTGACATTTATCTTTAGTATCATTTTACTGTGGCTACCTAATGGAAAGACCTTTGAACGCTTTTTCATCTATTCCCCACGCACCTAACTTCCTATAAAAATGCTTTGACCGCTTCCTTTCAATGTAGAGGGTGTGAGTATCGGGGTTGAAGTTCCCCAATACTCTTTCCTCTCCATTATCCTGTTTTATCTTTACTACGACTCTACTTGCCATTTTTGACCCTCTTTGACAGGTTTTCTTCATACTGACTATAGTTGAAGGTATTAGCCCTTCTTGTTATTTCTCTTGATAGTGCTGATACTGCTTTCTCGTATGCTCTCAACAACCCTGCACTTAATTTGTATGTTGCCAAATCCTGTAGTTCTTTTTTTCGCAAATCTCTGATATAAGCCTTTTTGTTTATTGACCCATATCTTAAATCTTCGTTTTTCTGTTGCTCTTTTGGTAGGCTTAATATTTCAAGTCTTTCAGCGAATGTTGCTACCCTATCTGATGTAGTCCAATCAATATCTGTTATTGCAACCACACCTTCCGCATAGGCACTCAACGCTGTAAACACGGTCAAATATAATCCTAATTCATCATCAGTCAAAAGAGTTAAATCTGGTGGAAGTGTTATATTCCCATTTTCATCTAACATACTTTCATCTGGTATTTCTGGTCTGGAAGGGAAGAACAATCCTGCCTTTCTGATTTTAGCTTTTGCTTCTTCCCTATACTTAAATTCTTCTATCTCTTGCACTTCGGCAGGTATAGCCCCACCTGTTTCCATTTTGTTGTCTTTTACTTTTTCACTCATCTTTTTAACCTCCTATTTCTAATAATCTATTATTCCGACCTTGCTAAAATTACCTCTGACATCCTCTCTACTGGAATACCTTCCTTTGCTAAAGCTACAAATTCATCAACTGAAACTTCTGTCCCGTCTATTTCCTCCGCACCTACTAAATGCCAATAGTAGTATTCGAGTGCTTTATCAATAGCTACCCTAACTGATACTATTGTATCTTCCTCTACCACTTTTACAGTTATGCCCGAAGTCTTAATACTAAATTCAGTTGTAACGAAGTTCTGTAAATTGTAGAGTTCCTTTACCTTTCGTTCTACTACCTCGACAATTTCCTTTTTAATCTCCATTTTAATCCCCTTTCTTAAAATCTTCTATTTTATTACTTTCCGTGGAATAACATAAATCTACATAGTCACAGAACCTGCAATCCCACGAAGTTTTTCCCGTGCAACCTGCTGGTCTTTCTGGTAAAATCCCTTCCTTTATAGCCTTTTCCATTCGTGCTATCTTTTCTAATTGTGGTGCAACATATAACTCTGGCATTAGCTTAATTCTAAACTCTTTTAGTCCTTGGTCATTTTTTGCTCCATAGAGAATAACTGCATCTTCTACCTTTTTACCGTGCTTTTTCGCTTCCTCATTTATTAAGTAAGTGTAAAGACTGACCTGCCATAAATGTTCTGGTCTTGGCTCATTCAAATCATCATAAGTTACTGAACTTGGGTGTGTTGCTTTTGTTCTGTTCTTTATCGTCTTTATTTCTAACACTCTAAACTTTCCAAGTGTTTTTACAATTCCATCTGAATGTCCCACGATTGACTTATCTTCATTCGCTACTGGGACTTCTAAATAATCGAGGTTATACCATAGATATAGCTTTTCTTTACACGAAGGACATACCTTTGGTGAAGGATTTTCAAACATATCTATCCATCTATGCCCACAACCTCTGCATTTCCATTCCCCATAAAGTATGCCCATTTCATACAAGTAACCTTGTATCATATATCCGAAGTGATGTCCTGTATCAAATATCCTTTGTCCTAATGCAGATACTCTTTGTGGAGAAGGGAATCCCAGTTTTCCGAATATCAATGCTCTTTCGCAACCGTATAATTGACTTGGATGCCATACACCTGTTTCCCTCTCATCTTTAACATATCCGCTACCCGCAGAAAGTTTCATTAAATACCTATCTATCTCACCAACCAACACCGTTTCCGCTTTCATTGTGTCTAACAAATTTTTCAATGCCACTTCTATTCCTCCTTCTTAAAGATATATTACCTATATATCTTATACTATACTATAAGTTTACCATACAAACCCATTTTTGTCTACCTAATTTACATAAACTATTTGGGTTCTTATTTACCTAATAGGACAAATTCCATTCTCACATTCCAATCCGTCAATGTCGAAATCAAGTTCCATTTCATACTTACTAATTAAGGACTCGTCAAAAGGTCTTATGCTATTCTCCATCTCTAAATACCTTGCCTCGGTTATCTCCTCGTAAGGCATAAGTGGGTAATAACCACCATCATATGGTAGAAACGATATACAGACAATGCTATCCCAGTTATTGAATAACCATTCCTCAACTTCCGACCACTCATCATCTTTAACTGTTACCGTAATACTACAGTTATGCTCGACATAATTATCCATCATCATTTTATAAGCTTCTAATTGCTCTATAGCTGATATATCACCTTTTGTCCTTGTTACTGGACTTTTAATTGGGAACTCTAAAACCTTAATATCTGCTGTATCTCTGTCTTGCCCTGTTTCTGGGTGTATTATCCATCCCAAATCTTCTGCCACTTTACATAGAGGGTCTTTTGCTGATATCCTAACCCTTCTTATATAATATGGTGCGTGGCTAAAATGAACTCCTGGACTTACCGTTGGCATTAGACTTTGTGTCCCCTCTGGCTTAATTGTGGTATGAAGTAAAGGCTTATCAAATCCTAATTCCTTCGCATAAGTTTCAGCCTCCCTCTTTATCGTTTCTTTGAGTAGAGTTAATATTTCTTTTTCTTCCTCTTTTGTTATCCCTGTTATCTCCTTCATATCTTGCCAACCTGTTAGTGAACAACCTAATAGCCTATGCTCTTTTTGCTTTTTATCCCACTTCGGCAACTCTAAGTCAAGGCAGGTCATTCTATAACTTGCCCTTGCATTTAATCTTGCCCCTTCTAATAGTTTAGGGATATTCAACTTTCCATCTTCGATAAAGCCAACCACATTCAGCGATACTAAATTGCATAGCCCTTTATCATCAAGAAGTATCTCCGCACACGGATTAACTCCTTTGAAGTTTGGAAATCTTTTTTTAGCGTGTTCTCCATTGATAAACCCTGGCTCTCCTGTAAAGCGTATTCTATCAAGGTGTTCCTTCAACTGCCTCCTACTCGGTTTCTCCCAATATATCACACTATTATTGCTCATTCTCCTATGAAGTATCTTATCATTTGCCACCCATTCCCCATCGTTGTTTTGGTAGTATAAATTCTGTTTCGCATCCATTATTTCTTTATCATCACTACCAAATAAACCTATCTCACTTGTTCTCCTTACACCTCCCACTACAACATTTTCCCCTATGATATTTGCTATATCTAAACAATCAATAGGTCGAAGATTTACCCTTTCTGATTTTTCCCTCTCCCCTGCGTTTGTTATAATGGAGTGAATTTTCTCAAACATATCTTTAAGGCTCTCGTGTCCTGATGCTGTCCCACCAAATCGCTTTAATCTTTCTCCTTTCGGTCGGACATAGTTGTAGACTATCTTTACCTTGTAAACATTACTATACATCTTATCCCATAAAATCTTGAAGTATAATTCAAGTGCCTGAGCCCAGCCCTCTTTGCTGTCCCCAACGATTATTTGTGCTATATTGTTCTCAAATATTATACTTGTGTTATCTTCCCTCTCGGACTTCTTGGCTTGAACATATTCTGCGTGTTCTAATTGAACTGTTGTCTTCACCTTTGGAAGTTTCGCAACATCACTTTCCAATACTCTTAAACCTACTCCGCAACCAATCATTAAAAGATAGAATAAATCTCTAAAAGACTCGAAATCGTCTATTACTTCAAACGCACAATTAAAATTAGCCATAGGGAATTCGTCTACCAACCCTTCGGAAGCACCGCCTACCCATAATGTCCTTCCACTTAACATATTCCTCAAATGGAAAACATTATCAAATAACTTTTCTGCCTCCCCTTCCTCTATTGGTGCTATACTACAATTATATTCAACTGCCCTTGTTACTGTTTCCTTCCAAGTTTCCCTTCTACCCAATTCTGGTAAATACCTCGAATATGTCCTATAGTAAATAAACTTCCCTAACTTTGTCATTTCGTCAGGGAAGTCTTTATACTGCTCTAAAAACTCTTTGGAGAGAATTTTCGCCATAAATTCTTCCCCTTTCATAATATATATTTTTCTAACATCATAACAAAATCATTTTCAGAGATAACAACTAAAGGCTCACACCCTCCCATCTCAATTTGTAGAAAAGGAATGTCCCGTCTTTGTTCTAATGCCTCCATTTTTATTTTCTTCCACATTTCCGATGTAATCCTAAAACTTTTGTTTTTAGTGAACTTGTTATCTCCGAGTGCTACGCTACCTATCTTTACATCTCCTTTTGCACCCCACAATGCTCCACTTGCAGGTTGCCTACTACCACCCAATTCCTGTGTCCTCTTGGCGAAATTCTTTTCCTGCTTGTTTGCCTCTCTCTTGACATTTACCGCATCTCCTTCTTTAACCTCGTCTAAAAACCATTTAGGTAGCCTTTCTCCCACTAAATCACCTCCTACAACTGCTTAACCTTTTCTAAACAGGTTTCGCATACTTTCTGTCCTAATAAGTCATAATCTGCTGTCCCACCACAAAAAATACATCTTGTTCTATAGACTTTGAAGTATAATCCTTCATCATCTACATACATTTCTAATGGTGTATCATCTGCAATACTTAATTGTGTTCTAATCTCTTTTGGGACTGTAATTCTACCTAAACTATCAATATTTCTAACTATCCCAGTCGCTTTCACGGTATCACCTCCCATTCTAATTATACCATCAAATGGTTAGCTTTACCAATATTTATTAGTCTTTCTCAAAAGAAAAGAGGGTAGGCTTCCCTATCCCTCTATCGTTTCTTTTCCGACTTCCTCTAATACTATTGGCTCATCTTTTTTCTCTTGAATTGCCCCATTATCTGTGAACACAAGCCTTAATATTTTCTTGTGCAATTCCTCTATTATTTCTGGGTGCTGTCGAAGGAATATTACCACTCTACCAGACCCTTGAAAACCTTCCTCTATACCTTGGACATAATAGTAACTTCCCCTTCTTTCTATAAATCCATAGTGTATAGCATACCTTACAACTTCCTCTACTACATCAAATTCGCCTGCCTTAAATGTTTCTGTGTCTGTAAAGAAAAACCTTACCTGACCTGACCTTTTTGGTGGTGCTGTCTTATTCTTAACTCCATACACCTTTATCCATTGTCCTACTATTTCCTCTACCTTCACGCCATTCTTCTCGTGCTTATATTCAATCCAATCCCCTCGGCGTAGTTCAAGTATTACACTCGCACTATATTCTTGCCCTCTGCCCCCTGGAAGCGTATTCGGATTTCCATACATAACACCTATTTTTTCCCTGTATTGATTGATAAGTATTACTGTCGGAGCTTTTTCATCTGGGTTTGTCAAGTCCATAGCGTTCATTCCTGCTGTCAACTTCCTAAAGAACTTATTCATCATTTTAGCCAAATCGCCCATAAAAAGTTTTTCCATACTTTCTTCGGCTTCACCTCTTGGGACTAATCCTGCTATACTATCCAATACTAATAATCCGCAATCTCCACTTTTTATAATTACATCTGCTATATCAAGTGCTTGTTCCCCATACTCGGGTCTTACTACAATTAAGTCCTCTGTATCTACTCCTAACTTTCTCGCCCATTCTTCATCGAAAGCCCCTTCGGCATCTATCCAAACACATTTCTTTAGTGTTGAAGTTTTACCTCTTGCTATATTTCTCTCGTATCTTTCCTTGAATTTCCTCTGTGCGTTCCCTACTACCTTTAGTGCTACAGAAGTTTTAGCTGAACTATACCCACCTGTTAAAAGAGTTATTCTATTCTCTGGTATTCCTCCACCTGTAACAATATCTAATGTCAAACTCCCTGTAGGTATTCTCTCTACCTCTAAAGCCTTTGCGTCTACTGCCCTTACAATAGTTCCCTCCCCATACTTTTTATTCAATGCTTTCAATATTCCTTCGAGGTTACTCAACCCTACCACTCCTTCCTTATTCGTCGTCTTGGAATACTTTTACCTTTACTATCTTTCTTCCCCACTCTAATGCCTTTGCCCTATCTGAAATGAATATATCTAACCTGTATCTTCCTGTTTTCTCATCATATTTTATTGCACCACCTCTATCCCATACTGTCCCTGTTCCCCAACCCTCTACTTCCATTTTTGTTCCAAAAGGGAAGTTCTCTGGTGAAGCTATAATCCCGTCTTCTTCAAATATATCAACGCCTATTTTCTTTCCGCTTGCTGTTACTGCATACTCTGGGTGATTAGGGTGCTTTCCACAACTCTCATATGATAAGTCATAAGCTGTGACTTCCATTTCGTATTCCTTATATCTCCTGCTTTCTCCCCTTAAAACCATAGGCTTTCTTTCAACTGGTGGTGATAAAGGTTTCTCTTTTTCCACGGTTGTTTCTACGGGTGTAGCAAGGGTTTCTACAGTTTGTTCTTGTGGTGTTTGATTAAAGATATAAGCCACTACTCCTAAAGCTAACAAAAGCAGTATTCCACCTCTGACCTTATGTTTATCCATTCAATCCCCCTTAAAATAAAGGGCAGGAAGTGTTAGTTCCTGCCCTCTCTTTTTAATCCTAAAACCCTATCGTATCATCGTCTTGGTAGGAAGTCCCAGAAGGCTTTTTAGCAGGTGTTCCTCCCCTCAATACTGTCATTGCTTCTTCTACTGATATTGGAGCTAACTCCTCTGCCAATTTATCCAGTAAAGTCTTATCCCCTTTAAATTCGTCAATCGCTTTTATTTCATCTTCGGTAAGCGGGAACTTTTCCTCTGGAATAAAGTTGTATTGAGTATCTGTGCTTTCACCTGTTCTGGTTATCTCAATATCCCATTCCTTCAAATCCCTTTTTGCGGACATTTTATCAAGGACTTTCAATACCTTAATTCCCTGCTTGAATATCTTTATCCGTCCTGAAACCTCGTGGACTTTTCCTTCCTTATCTGTCCATCTATCAGTATCCCTATCCATTACTAAAAACGCCCCTCTGAATGTTGCCTTATTTCCAGATAAACAGAAGGGACACTCAATGCGTTCGCCTGTCGTTTCATCTATCATACCTTCAAGGCAAGTGTAGAATTTCTTCCCTTTCGCATTGGGAAGGTAATGCTCCCTAAATGTCAAAGGCGTTGTTGTAATAAACCTAACCGTTCTACTCTCTCCATCTGCTAAAATCAAGTTAGGGATAAACGGTTGCCCGTTCTTCGCCATTTCTGCCTTTCTGTCTAATTCATCTGAATACTCCCTCACACTTTCAAAACCTGTGCTAAACCATTTTGCAATACCCATTTTCATTCTCCTTTCAATTTTTGGTGGGTAGTATCTCTACCATACACCTGTCTATTGATTATCGCCTTTGCGTATAATCCTGTGGATAGCTTTGTGGATAGTGTGTATAACTATCCTCTAAACCCTAATAAGGTTATTCTTGGGTCTTTCTCTTTTAATTGAGATAACTGTTCCCCTATTACTTTTTCTACTTCATCTTGTGCCTGTTCTTGAAGTTTCTCCAAGTTATCAATAGTCCCCTCTAATTCAATTCCTGCTTCAACTTTACAACTTTCGTAGTTTTGAAGGTTTATCGTAAACCCAAGACCAAATTTCGCAACCACCTTCGGCATACCTTCTGTAACCATTTCCTCAACCTTTCTTCTAACTATCATATCTTTTGATAAATCAGTTTGCTTTGCCATTCGCTTTTCCTCCTTACTTTTATTAGATATACCAACACCTTATACAGTTATTTTATCTCCTTCTTCCTATGAAATCAATACCTTTATAACAAAAAAGGCAGGGAGTTTATTCCCCACCTAAAAGGTCTGCCTCTACCCTTTTGAATAATTCAAAGGCTCTCTTTTTGAAATCAGTTGTCGTAAAACTTACTCCTTGTGTTATATCTTCTTCCTCACTTATCCTTTTTAGTCCCTCGACAATTTCTTGCGGGTAGAGTCTTTTATTCGTCTTATCTCTAAAGCGTGTTGGAGGGATAATTCCTGCCTGTTCCCATTTTCTTATTGTTTGGCTTTCCCTTCCTAATTCTTTAGCCAACTCTCCAATGGAATACATCATCACTTCCCTGCCCTTTAACTCATACACCTTCAACTGTGTTCACCTCCTACTTTCTATTTTTCCTTTTTGCTAAATCCACTAATGCGTAGGTTACTTTTCTATCTACCAACCCTTCAAATTCTTCCATCGGTATTAACCCTTCTAATACACATTTCTCCAATTCTTCTTCGTCTACTTCCTCAACTATATCAATCCAATCTGGTTTCTCTTTTTCTACTATCTTTATTACTTCCTCTCTGTCTGCCTCCGCACTTATTATTTTATCGTGTCTTATTATTGTGTGTAAGCCTACCGCTTTTGCGTAATCAATTACCTCGTCTTTCTTTATCGATATTGAAGTTCTTGCTTGTTTCTGATACCCTGTGCCATCCTCAAACTCTACTGTGAAACTTCCTTTATCATCTGCTACACCTTCCTTTTCTGCCAATTCAAACATATCTTTCCTTAACTCTTTTAACCTTTTTTCAATTATGCTTTCTACTTCCTTTACCTTTCTAAATACCTCATATGCCTCTGACGCATTAGTCGGTTTCGTATCTAACCCCAATATACTTAACACCGCTTCAAATTTTTCCATTTCTATTCCTCCTTAAATAAATTCTATAGAGTAGTTTGTTCAACCCTCTTAAAACCATTGTCCCTAATTTCATTCTCAAAATCCTAATTCGTTCCTTCATTACTTTCACCTTTCACCCATTTAATTGGATATTTTAGTCTGTTATACACCTTCTTTCTTTTGGCGTATAGCCCATTACATATTCCTATTTGGCTATCCACGAAATCTAATACTATAGGCTGTTTCTTCCCTTCATACTCTCTTACTATTCTTCCTACTGCCTGCTGAACTGTAATTGCTGACCCTGTTGGTGTTGCTAAAAACAAAGTATCTAAAGAAGGAATATCTAATCCCTCTTTGGCTAAACTCATTGTCCCGAATATTACATCGTATTCCCCTGCCTTATCTCTTTCTTCCTGTGGTGTCGCACCTATATAAAGCATTGTTGTAAAATCGGAGTGCGTATCAACATATTTCTTCATTCCTTTTAAGTGGTCTATCCTTTCTGATAATACCAATACCTGCCTTCCACTCTTTAGTGCTTTAGCCAAATTCTTTAGTATCAATACTGTCCTTTCATCATCTTCTGACAATGCCGTTATCAATTTCGGAACATTTATTTGACCTGACCACCTATTCACTAACTGCTTTAAATCTACTTCTGTCTGTGTCTGGACACAGTAGATTTCTGGTGTCAAGTTTTCACCCTTTATCGTATGAAGCACATTTCCAATATGGGACATAAATACTATCTCCATACCATCTGACCTTTTTATTGTAGCTGTCAATCCCCACCTCCT
>Ga0208564_1000574_pt1 | contig 33580 bp, 42 predicted proteins | sample AD_UKC073_MetaG_FD_184439 | JGI IMG/M metagenome (GOLD analysis project Ga0208564, IMG submission 184439) | Active sludge microbial communities of municipal wastewater-treating anaerobic digesters from USA - AD_UKC073_MetaG (SPAdes) (version 2) | ecosystem: Engineered > Bioreactor > Anaerobic >... | reverse complement strand
GCAGCGAGCGTGGTGTAGATTTCCGTCACCGCCGAGCCGCTGGCGGGCAGGGGATCGACCGGCCAGACCGGCAGGCGTTCCGGTAGGCGGCCGAGCAGCCGCATCCCGCTGAGGCTGGACTTGCCGACCTGCGCCGCGCCGACCAGGTTGAAGTTGGAATAAGGCTTGCAGCCCATCGCTTCCTGCGCGCGTTCGGTGACGCGAAACCGCCCGCGTCCGCCGCCGAAGCGATCCCCCTCGCGTCCGCCATGGCGGCGGAAATGGCGCGCGGCCTCGGGATGGTCGACGAAGCTGGTCACGCCAAGGTGCGGATCGGCGGCGCAAAAATCGTCGACCATGGCCCACAGGTCGCGGGCATGGGCCGGGCTGTCGGCCCAGCCGGGAAAGAAAGCGCCCACGTCGGCATGGGCGAGGCTGATGCCCATGTCGAAGCCGACCAGCGTGTCGGCGGGCAGGTCGCTCACCAGCCAGTCCAGCACCTCGCCGCGTGACCAGCGGTGACCCGGGCGGACGAGCGTTGGAGCGGCGTGGCCTTCACCGCACAGGGCAACGGCGATGCCCCGGTGCCGCTCTCCTGCCGCGCCGGACCAGTCGATTGCCGCGAAATGCCGGAAGCGCGCTCTCACCCGGCGGGGCAGCCCTGCGGGGCCGGTGCGAAGGCCCAGCCGCCCGGCCCCCGGCGCATGGTGAAGCGCTGGCGTGCCTCGTCGATCTCGGCGGACAGCTCGAAGCAGTCCTCGCCGCGCCAGCGCTCGATGCGCCAGTTGGCCGACAGCTCGGGCAGTTGCTCGAAGCGGGCGGCTTCCCTGATGGTGTCGGGCAGGACGTCCATCACCAGCACGGCGTTGAGCGCGCCGAAGCCCGAAGGCGACCATTCAGCGGAAGCGAAGCGCTTGCCCGAGGGCGAGAACACCGGCGCCGCCCCGGTATCGAGCGCCGTGCCCTTGCCCGCGCGGTCGAACAGCTGGAACCCGTTCGCCTCGTAGCCGAACCAGGCGTAACCGAAGAAGCGCTCGCCAGCGAAGGTGCTGAAATCCTGTGCGGAATCGTGGTAACGGGCGTCCGCGCAGAGCATCGCGCCGCCAAGCGTGGTGACCGCGACATGGTCCATGTCGGCAGCGGCGAAGGGCTCGAACCGGGCCGGGACCGCGAGGGGGCCCTTGCGCTCCATCCCTTCGGACTCGATCGGGGCAAGGGGGGCGCACTTGGCAAGGTCCGGCTTCGCGGCGACCTTGATGGCAAGGGGTGCGGGCTGGGCCGCCGCAGGCGTTTCCGGCGCTGGCGCCTGAGGCTGCTGTTCCCCTGACGGCCCGCATCCCGCCAGCGCCAGCAGAGCGGCCAGTGCCGCGCGCTTCATGCTCCGTCCTCCCCGAGTCGTTCGCGGCGCTTCCTGTCCCACCATTCGAGGCGTTTCAGCACCTCGCGTTCGAACCCGCGTTCGACCGGGCGGTAATAGGTCTGCGCCGCCATCCCCTCGGGCCAGTAGTCCGCGCCGGAAAAACCATCCTCCGCGTCATGGTCGTAGGCATAATCCTTGCCGTAACCGATGTCCTTCATCAGCTTGGTCGGCGCGTTGAGGATATTGGCGGGCGGGGCTAGACTGCCGGTCTCCCGCGCGCTCTTCCACGCCGCCTTCTGCGCCACATAGGCCGCGTTCGATTTGGGCGCCGTGGCAAGGTAGAGGCAGGCCTGGACAATCGCCAGTTCGCCCTCCGGGCTGCCAAGGAACTCGTAAGCGTCCTTGGCGGCAAGGCACTGCACCAGCGCCTGCGGATCGGCGAGGCCCACGTCCTCGCTGGCGAAGCGCACCAGCCGCCGCAGCACGTAGAGCGGTTCCTCCCCCGCCGTCAGCATCCGCGCCATGTAGTAGAGCGCGGCCTGCGGATCGGACCCGCGCAGCGCCTTGTGGAGCGCGGAAATAAGGTTGTAGTGCCCGTCGCGGTCCTTGTCGTAGACTGCCACGCGGCGCTGGAGGAACTTGCCGAGCGCGGCGGGATCGAGCGGCTCGGCGATCTTCGCGTTGTAGAGCGTTTCCGCCTGGTTGAGCAGGAAGCGTCCGTCGCCATCCGCCGATGCGACCAGCGCGGCGCGCGCGTCCGGCGTCAGCGGCAGGGGGCCTTCCAGCGCCTCCCCGCGTTCCAGCAACTGTTCCAGCGCTTCCGCATCCAGCCGGTGCAGGATCAGCACCTGCGCGCGGCTGAGCAGCGCGGCGTTGAGCGCGAAGCTGGGGTTCTCGGTCGTCGCGCCGACCAGGGTTACCGTGCCGCGCTCCACATAGGGCAGGAAGCCGTCCTGCTGGGCGCGGTTGAAGCGGTGGATCTCGTCCACGAACAGCAGGGTGCGCTGGCCCGCTTTGGCCATGGTCTCAGCCTCTGCGAACACCTTCTTGAGGTCCGCCACGCCAGAGAATACCGCGCTGACGGCGGCAAAGCGCATCCCCACCGCCGCCGCGAGCAGCCGCGCAATGCTGGTCTTGCCGGTGCCGGGCGGGCCCCACAGGATCATGCTGGACAGGCGCCCCGCCGCGACCATCCGCCCGATCGCGCCTTCCGGTCCGGTCAGGTGTTCCTGCCCGACCACTTCGTCCAGCGAATCCGGACGCAGCCGGTCGGCCAGCGGCGAATCCTCGCGCAGCGGTTCCTCGCCCGGGGCGGAGAGATCATCGGCAAACAGGTCGGCCATCGCCCCAGGATAGAGCGCCTGCGCGCCAATTGCACGGGCCGCGTTTGGGGGATTTGCACTTAGGTGATAGGCTCCACCCACGGTCGGGAAAACACGACAGGGGGAGAGAGTTCATGCAGCAAGGCCAGAGCGCGAAGGCGCCGCTCAGTTTCTGGGTTATTGCCGTTTTGTCATTGATCTGGAACGCATTTGGCGGCCTGGACTATACGCTGACCCGGCTGCGCAATACCGACTATCTCAGCGCCGGGGGCGACCCGCAGGTGATGCTGGCCTGGATCGACAGCTTCCCGCTGTGGGCACAGGCCGGCTGGGGGCTGGGCGTCTGGGGGTCGGTCGCGGGTTCTGTGTTCATGTTGCTGCGCAGCCGCCACGCGGTGTGGGCCTTCGCGCTTTCGCTGGTCGGCGCGGTCCTCTCGCTGGGTTACCAGCTGACCCACGCGGTTCCGCCGGAACTGACCACGACGGCGGGCAAGGTCATGCCGGTGCTGATCATCCTGATCGTCGGTTTCCTGCTGCGCTTTGCCCAGGTCGAGGCGCGCAAGGGCACGCTGCGCTAGATGTCGCGGGTCAGGGCCGGGGGACGCCGTGCTGGCGGATCAGCCGGACATAGGTGTCTGCGACCACCTGGTTGATCCGGTCCCAGCTGAATTCGATGCTGCGCTGCTCGCCCGCCGCGCCGTGGGCGTTGCGCAGGGTCGGCTGCTCGATATAGGCGCGCAAGGCCTCGGCGAAGGCGTGGACCGCGCCGGGGCGGATCAGGCGCCCGGTCGTGCCGTCAAGCACCAGGCTTTCGCTGCCCGTGGCATCGGCGGCGACCACCGGCAGGCGGCAGGCCATCGCCTCCAGCGTGACATTGCCGAAGGTCTCGGTGATCGAGGGGTTGAAGAACACGTCCATGCTGGCGACCGCGCGGGCGAGGTCTACGCCGCCCTGAAAGCCGGTGAACACCGCATCGGGCAGCCGCGTTTCGAACCACTGGCGCGCGGGGCCTTCGCCCACCACCAGCACCTTGTGCGGCACGCCGCGCCGGGACAGGTCGTCGATCGCGTCGGAAAACACGTCGAGGCCCTTTTCCATCACCAGCCGGCCCAGGAAGCCCACCGCCACCTCGTGGTCGGCGATCCCCAGCGCGCGGCGCCATTCCAGGTCGCGGCGGCCGGGGTGGAAGATATCGCGGTCGACCCCGCGCGACCAGATGTCGATATCGTAATTCATGCGCTGGCTGCGCAGCACCTGGGCCATGCTCTCCGACGGGGCGACCAGCGCGTCGCAGCGCCGGTAGAGCCTCCGCAGGATCGCCTCGATCACCGGTTCGAAGAACCCGAGGTGGTAATAGCGCAGATAGGTCTCGAACCGGGTGTGAACCGAGGCCAGCACCGGTATCCCACGCTTCCTGGCCCAGGTCACGGCGCGGTGGCTGCTGGTGTCTGGCGAGGCGATGTGGACCACGTTGGGCGCGAATTCGGCCAGATCCCGCCGCACGCGGGCCGAAAGCCCGATCGGAAAGCGGTATTCGCTGCGCGCGGGAATCGGGAAATTGGGGACGTTGACCAGATCCCCGGTCGGCGGAAAGGCGGGTTCGTCCACCACCGGCGAATAGACCCGCACTGCTGCGCCCTGGCGCAGCAGATAGCCCACCAGCCGGTTGAGCGCCTGGTTCGCCCCGTCGCGCACGTAATTGTAATTGCCCGTGAACAGGGCGATCCTGAGGTCCGAAGTCTTCACCATGCCGCCCCCCGGACTGTCACGCTGGACACTGTGGACACAGTCCGCAGCGAAATGTCCATGCGATCACGGCAAGCTCGGTCGATCGGAACGGCCGACAAGGGGCAGGCAGGGCAGGGCGCGGCGATCATCGCCGCCTCCGATAGGGGGTTGCGGCGCGGTAGGAAAGGGGTGGAGGTATGCGAAATTACGCAAGCCCTTGCTGCCCAGCCTGCGATATTCCGGTGAGTGCCGCGAAATCATGGACTGTCGTCAATCGATATGGCCTGCTTCTCGCAAGAGCCGGGCTTCTTCCGATGTCCTGGGGCGATACGAGAGGAACTCCCGGGAGCCGAATGTAAGCCCAAACTGCTTCATCAGTTGCCAGTCATTTTCCGAATAGAGAATGGCAATTCCTTTCGGCGCCAGAATGTCACGAGCACCGCCATTTCTGCGGATGCGCTTCATGAAGTCGTCTTGCGCCGCGATGCCCGCGATCAGGACGCGTGAAACCGGAGTTTCAAGGCAGGATTCGAAAAGTTTGGCGAGCCTTGGCTTGCCGCCACGCGGCTTCATGATTTCCGCCCGCAGTTGGGCGTCAATCAGATTCCAGAAGTTCGGCGTGTAGGCGAAATCTATCGCCAACCACCATATGTTGGCGGTACCGGCAGCGGAGAAACTGGTCTTGGCATCACGGTTGAGGCCTTGGCGCAAGTATTCAGGCCGGGCGCGGACCAAACCGAACGCACAGGTGCTTTTCACCTCGTTGACACGCAAAAGGATGCAAAGCTGTCCGATGGCTTCGGGAGGGATCATCCACCCTGAACCGCCGCCGGTCGTCGACTTGACGTCAACTTCCTGTCCGCCAACCTTCAGGTCAAGGATAACTCCCTTGGGAACCTGCATCCAGTCACGCAGCAGTATCTCGAATTTGGTGCCGAGGTACGTTTTCTCGGTCTTTTCCAGATCGCTCAAGAAGTAGCGCTGTGTCCGGGCCGTATCGATTACTTCATCAATGGCTGACCTGAAAAACGACCGCAGCTTCTCCTCGAACGCTATTTTCCCGCCAACCGCTTCCAACAGGTCCCGCTCCAGTTTGGCCAAATCCGGATAGTCAGGATGATCCTGACGCAAGGGCTGATAGTCGGTATCAGGCAGCAGGCTCACGCAACTGCCCGGACCATGAAGTGCTTCTGGGCCGCGAGCGCGATCCGCAGATTGGTGGCCACAGCCTTGGCAACGGGCGGCGGAAATGCGTTGCCGACCTGTCGGTAAGCAGTCGTCTTGCGGCCAAAGAATTGCCACTCATCAGGGAATCCCTGCAGGCGGGCGACCATGCGAACGGTCAGCCTGGGGGTTCCGCAAAAATCAGGCGATGGCGGCGCGTCGGCAAGGGACCGGCCTTCGACACCAAGCGAGGCCCATGCCTTCCTGGCGCGGGTTGGTCCAAGATCGGGTCCCCCATGCTTCTTCGATCCACCAACAATGGTTGGCGCAATGTCGCTTGCCTGTTCAGCCCATCGATGCGCGCCCGGCCATCCGTCAGCAGCCATCAGGTCGCGCAAGGTTGCTCCAACCGTGGGCGGATTGTGTGGCAGCACGTCAGGCCAGTCGAATGCATCCACCAGATCCTTGCGTACCGCAACAATGACTACCCGGGGCCTCAACTGCGGCACTCCGAAGTCAGACGCATTCAGAAGGCGCCAGTCTGTATGGTATCCCAATTTTGCGAGCTGAGTCCTCAGATGCCCACGGTAGTCTTCGAACACTGCTGACAGAAATCCGCGAACGTTCTCGATCATGACTGCCTTGGGCTGAATCTCGTCAATCAAGCGCAGGGCCGCAGGGAACAGGTTGCGCTCGTCCTTGTCGCCAAGCTGCTTTCCGGCAACGGAGAAGGGAGGGCAGGGCAGGCCAGCGGTAAGCAGCTCAACTCCGCGATAAGGACGTCCGTCGAACTGATTCATGTCCTGAGCGTGGACGTTCCACTGCGGCCTGTTGAGCCGCAGGGTCTTTGCGAAATCTGGCTCGATTTCCACCAGTGCTTCGTGCTGAAATCCGGCTTGCTCCAGCCCCAGGGCCTGTCCGCCGGCGCCAGCACAGAACTCTATAGAACGCATGGAACACTCCTGTTTCCGGAGTGCTATGTTCTCATACTGTTCCAGTCAAGCGATGACGTAGCAGTTTCCACCACTTCGGATCACTTTGCAGCGCAAACCCCCACCCCGAACCTCCCCGCAGGGAGAGGCTTCAGGGGCAGGCAGGCGGGCCTTACGCCGCTTCCTTCTTGCGGCTGGCCTTCTTGCGCTCGTTCGGATCGAGGATCGCCTTGCGCAGGCGGATGCTCTTGGGAGTCACTTCGACCATTTCATCGTCGTCGATGTAGGCGATCGCCTGTTCCAGAGTCATGATCCGGGGCGGGGTCAGGCGGATCGCGTCATCCTTGCCGGTCGAGCGGAAGTTGGTGAGCTGCTTCGACTTCATCGGATTGACTTCCAGATCGTCGGGCTTGGCGTTCTCGCCGATGATCATGCCTTCGTACAGCGGGGTGCCCACGCCGACGAACAGGACGCCGCGTTCCTCAAGCGGGCCGAGGGCATAGCCCACCGCTTCGCCCGCGCCGTTGGAGATCAGCACGCCGTTCTTGCGGCCTTCGATCTTGCCGCGATAGGGGCCGTACTTCTCGAACAGGCGGTTCATGATCCCGGTGCCGCGCGTGTCGGACAGGAATTCGCCGTGATAGCCGATCAGGCCGCGGCTGGGGGCGCTGAAGGTGATGCGGGTCTTGCCGCCGCCCGAGGGGCGCATGTCGGTCATCTCGCCCTTGCGGTTCGCCATCTTCTCGACGACCGTGCCGGCGTGTTCGTCATCGACGTCGATCACCACGGTTTCGTAAGGTTCGGTGCGCTGCCCGTCCTCGTCCTGGCGATAGAGCACGCGCGGGCGGCTGATGCCCAGTTCAAAGCCTTCGCGGCGCATCGTCTCGATCAGCACGCCCAGCTGCAGTTCGCCGCGCCCGGCAACCTCGAAGCTGTCCTTGTCGGCCGATTCGGTGACGCGGATGGCGACGTTGGATTCCGCCTCGCGCTCAAGCCGGTCGCGGATCATGCGGCTGGTGACCTTGCTGCCTTCGCGCCCGGCCATCGGGCTGTCGTTGACCGCGAAGCGCATCGACAGGGTCGGCGGATCGATCGGCTGGGCATAGAGCGGCTCGGTCACGGCCGGATCGGCGATGGTGTTGGCCACGGTCGCTTCGGCCATGCCGGCGATCGAGATGATGTCGCCCGCGCGGGCCTCGTCCACCGGAACGCGCTCAAGACCGCGGAAGGCCATCAGCTTCGAGGCGCGGCCAGTTTCGACGACATTGCCGTCACGATCGAGCGCGTGGATCGGCGAATTGACCTTGACCGTGCCCGACTGGACCTTGCCGGTCAGGATGCGGCCCAGGAAGTTGTCGCGATCGAGCAGGGTGACCAGGAACTTGAACGGCCCGTCGACATCGGCGGCGGGGGCGGGGACGTGGCTGACGATCTTCTCGAACAGCGGGGTCAGCGTGCCTTCGCGCAGGCTGGGGTCTTCGTTGGCATAGCCATTGCGGCCCGAGGCGTAGAGCACGGGGAAATCGCACTGTTCGTCGCTGGCATCCAGGCTCACGAACAGGTCGAACACTTCGTCCAGCACTTCCTGGATGCGCTCGTCCGGGCGGTCGACCTTGTTGACGACCACGATCGGACGCAGCCCGAGCGCGAGCGCCTTGCCGGTGACGAACTTGGTCTGCGGCATCGCGCCTTCCGAGCTGTCGACCAGCAGGATCACGCCGTCGACCATCGACAGGATGCGCTCAACCTCGCCGCCGAAGTCGGCGTGGCCGGGGGTGTCGACGATGTTGATGCGGGTGCCGTTCCATTCGACCGAGGTGCACTTGGCCAGAATGGTGATCCCGCGTTCCTTTTCGAGATCGTTGGAATCCATCGCGCGCTCTTCCACGCGCTGGTTGTCGCGGAAGGTGCCGGACTGGCGGAACAGCTGGTCGACCAGCGTTGTCTTGCCGTGGTCGACGTGGGCGATGATGGCGATATTGCGCAGCGGCAGCGGGGCGGACATCAGGAAGACTTTCGATCTGCGAGGGGCGATATACGGCGGGCAGGGGGCGTCAGCAGCGTGCTGCGCCGCAACATTACGCGCGCCCCTACCCGAAAGGACGCATTGGAGCAAGCTTTGCGCAATTGCGCCCGCCTACAAAGGGATTATAGGCGCGGGCCATGACCAAAACGCTGTTCCGGGCCGTTCTCCTGGCCACCGCCACTCTTCCTGCCGCCGCCTTCGCGCAGGACATCGATCCTGTCGAGGAAGAGGCCGCTCCCCCGGCCGACGACATGCCCGAGGCCGAGCCTGAGGGCAACGAGATCGTCGTGACCGCGACCAAGCGCGAGCAGAGCCTGCAGGACGTGCCGATCGCCGTCTCCGTCGCGACCGGCGAGACGCTGGAGCGCGCGCAGGTGCGCGACCTCAAGGATCTGCAGACCCTCGTCCCCTCGCTGCGGGTGACCCAGCTGCAGTCCAGCGCCAACACCAACTTCATCATCCGCGGATTTGGCAACGGGGCCAACAATGCCGGGATCGAACCCTCGGTCGGCGTGTTCGTCGACGGCGTCTACCGCTCGCGCACCGCCGCGCAGATCGGCGATCTGCCCGACGTCCAGCGCGTGGAAGTGCTGCGCGGCCCGCAGTCGACCCTGTTCGGCAAGAACGCCAGCGCCGGCGTGATCAGCCTGATCACGCGCGAGCCCTCGTTCAAGTTCCACGGCAATGCCGAGGCGAGCTACGGCAACTACAACGCGATCGTGCTGAAGGGCTATGTCACCGGAGCGATCACCGAGAACATCGCCGCCAGCCTGTCGGGCGGGATCAACAAGCGCGACGGCTATGTCACCGATCCGGGCTGGGGCGGCAAGTCGAACGAGCGCGACCGCTGGTTTGCGCGCGGGCAGGTGCTGATCCAGCCCAACGACCAGCTCAAGCTGCGCCTGATCGCCGATTACGACAAGATCGACGAGGTCTGCTGCGCGGTGGTCAATATCCGCCGTTCGGCCGCGACCACGGCGCTGGAATCGCTGGGCGGCAAGGTGAACCCGGCGACCGATCCGTTCGGCAACGTGTCCTATTCCAACCTCCCGTCTAGCAACGACATCGAGAACTGGGGCATTTCGGGCCAGGCGGACTATCAGGTCGGCCCGCTCAAGCTCACCTCGATCACGGCCTGGCGCGAAAGCAGCAGCCTGACCAACCAGGATTCGGACTTCACCAGCGCCGACCTGATCGGCGGGAACCTGGGCAAGACCGATATCGACACCTTCACCCAGGAACTGCGCGTCTCGGCCGGGTTCATGGACGTGTTCAACGCCATGCTGGGGGCCTACTATTTCGACGAGAAGGTCCAGACCGACAACGCGCTGACCTATGGCACGCAGTTCCGCCCTTACGTGAACCTGCTGAGCGGCGGGGGCGTGACCGCGCTGGAAACGCAGGTGCTGGGCCTGCCGCTGAACACCTTCCAGCAGGCCGGGCAGGGGCTGTTCGATTCCTACCGGATGAAGAACACCGCCTGGTCCGTGTTCGGCAATGTCGACGTCAAGCTGGGCCGCGCGACCCTGACGCTGGGCGCCAACTACACGCGCGACCGCAAGACCGTGGTCTCGAACGTCACCAGCACCGATACCTTCTCCGGCCTCGACCTTGTCGCCATCGGCAACGGGGTGATCCGCAACACCGTGCTCGCGCAGCAGGTGGGCGCGCAGCTGGGTCTGCCGGGGGCGGCCGATGCCAACCAGATCAAGACCTTCGCGCTCGGCAACTTCAACGCCTACAACGCGATCCTGGCGGGCGCGACCAGCTTTGCCAACGCCAACCAGTCCAACCCGGCGGTCAACCCGCTGCTGGCGCTGAAGCCGCTGCAGTTCCTGCCCCCCTACCGCAATTTCCCCAATGCGGTGGAGAACGGCAAGACCAGCGATGGCGACTGGAGCTGGACCGCGCGGCTGGCCTATGACCTGACCGACAGCGTCAACCTCTACGCCAGCTACGCGACCGGCTTCAAGGCAAGCTCGTTCAACCTCTCGCGCGACAGCCGCCCGCTCGCCTCGGACTATGCCGCGCTGGGGGCCGCCGGCCTGCTGCTGCCCAACCTCACCACCGGTTCGCGCTATGCCGGACCTGAGAACGCCAAGGTGTTCGAACTGGGCCTCAAGGCCAAGTGGAGCGTGGCCAGCGCCAACCTGACGCTGTTCAAGCAGCAGATCGACGGGTTCCAGTCCAACACCTTCACCGGCACCGGCTTCGCGCTCGCCAATGCGGGCCGGCAGACCACGCTGGGCGTGGAATTCGACGGCATGGTCAAGCCGCACCGCGACCTGACCCTGTCGGTGTCGATGGTCTACCTCGATCCCAAGTACGACAGCTATGTCGCTTCGCCGCTGGGCGATGCCTCGGGCATGGCCCCGGCGGGCATCTCCAACCTGTCGGCCACCTTCGGCGCGCAGTGGAACCGCGAGCTGGCGAATGGCGACCGGATCGTGCTGCGCGGCGACTATCACTACGAAGCCCCGGTCCAGGTGCTCGATGGCCTGCCCGGCTTCATCCAGCGCGATGCGCTGGGCAAGGTGATCAGCTACCAGCCCGGCTTCGATGCCGCGCGTCCGTTCCGGCGCGAGGTCAACGATCTGGGCGCCTCGGCGACCTGGATCATGAACAGCGGGCTTGAGCTGTCGGTCTGGGGCCGCAACCTGCTGGACGACCGCTACCTGGTGCAGATCTTCGATTCCGTGGTCCAGTCGGGCGCGGTCTCGGGCTATCCGAACCAGCCGCGCACCTATGGGGTAAGCGCTCGCTTCAAGTGGTGATCGCCCGTCTGCCGTTACGGAAAGCGTGACACAAGCGTGACACAAGCGTGACAAGGGGGTGGGAAACCACCCCCTTTTTCATTGCGTCGATGCAATAAGTGTGGTGCCCTTCCCATATCCGGCCCCGATCCCGGCCGGGGGAGCAGAAGGGGGAACTGTCATGCTCGATTGGATGCTGATGCCGTACAAGCGCTATGCCGATTTTTCCGGCCGGTCGCGGCGCAAGGAATTCTGGCTGTTTCAGCTGTTCGTGTTCATCGTCTATTTCGTGTTGATGATCGTTGCCGGCATGGGCATGTCGTCGATGACGGTCGATCCGGAAACCGGCGCGGTTTCCGGCGGCGGGCTGTCTTCGGTGATGAGCATCGTGGTGATGCTGTTCTGGGTGGCGACGATCATTCCGTTGATCGCGGTCCAGGTCCGGCGCTGTCATGATCAGGACAAGTCCGGCTGGTTCATCCTGGTGCCGATCTACGGCTTTGTCCTGATGTTCATCGAAGGCACGCGCGGACCCAACCGTTTCGGCCCCGATCCCAAGGCGGAAGAGAACGCCAGCGCCGCCATCTGATCGCATCGCCGATCTTCACCGTGCCCAGGCCGGCGCCCCGAAGGGTGCCGGCCTTTGCCGGTGCAACCACCCAGCAGGAAATGACTCATGGACTGGATGACCATGGCGCTGCGGCGCTATGTCGATTTCGAAGGCCGCTCCCAGCGCAAGGAATACTGGATGTTCCAGCTGTTCCAGGTGCTGGTCTACCTGTTCTGCCTCGCGGTGATCCTCGCCGGGGTGCCGTGGACCGAGATCGACCGGCCTGGCTCCGAACCGCAGCCGCTGTTCTTTGTCGGCCTGGTTCTGGCGGGCCTGTTCTGGCTCGGCATGGTGCTGCCCAACATCGCCGTCACCGTGCGGCGGTTCCATGATCAGGACCAGACCGGCTGGCTCTACCTGCTCTATTTCATCCCCTATATCGGCGGGCTCGTGGTCTTCGTATTCATGTGCCTCGATGGCACGGCGGGCGACAACAAGTTCGGCCCGGACCCCAAGGGTCGCGGGGCGGTGGACGTGTTTTCGTAAGCTACCCTGGCGCCAGTCTGCCAGCGGTCCCGGGCCTGACCCGGGACCGCTGGCAGCACCAGCGGCCCTAAAGCTCCCGCAGCGCCTGCGCCGGTTTCGCCCGCAGCAGGGGCAGCGAGCCACCCAGCGCGAACAGGATCACCAGGGCCAGGCCGCCCGCCAGCACGGCCAGCACCTCGCCCCAGTCGGGCAGCCAGTCGAACTCGAACAATTGCACCACCACCAGCCAGGCAACGCCGCTGCCCAGCGCCAGCGCCACGCCGGCCAGAACCGAGGCGAGCAGGCCGTATTCCAGCGCTTGCAGCGCCAGCAACTGGCGCCGGCTGGCGCCCAGAACCCGCAGGATCACATTGTCATAGAGCCGGCTGGCCCGCGCCGCCGCGATCGCGCCCAGCAGCACGGCCACGCCCGCCAGCACCGCGACCGAGGCCGCCGCCAGCACCGCCACGCTGACCTGGTTAAGCAGGGCGCGGGCCTGGGTCAGCACGCCGCCAACCTCGATCACCGAGCTGGACGGGAAGCCCCGCACCAGCGCGCGCAGCAGCGGCCCGGTGTCATTCGCGCCGTCCGGCAGGTCGATGGTTGCGGCCAGGTTGTGCGGCGCATCGGCCAGGGCATTGGGGCTGAACACCAGCACATAGTTGAAGCCCATCGAATCCCAGTCGATCCGCCGCAGCGAGGTGATGCGCGCCTTGCGCTCCACCCCCAGCAGGCCGACGCCGAGGTAATCGCCGATCTTCAGATCCAGTGCCTGGGCCAGCCGCTCGTCGATCGAAACCAGCGGCTCGCCCGCGTAGCCTTTCGGCCACCATGTCCCGGCGGTGACTGTGTTGCCCTCGGGCACTGCGTCCGAATAGGTCAGCCCGCGCTCGCCGCGCAGCGGCCAGGCGTCCTCGGGAATGGTCTTGAGGCTGGAGACGCGCACCATCGCGTCTTTCGGCCCATAGGCCAGGATCGAGCCCCGCAGCGCGGGCACGGTGCGGACCTCAGCCCCGGGGGCGACCGCGCCAATTGCCGCGCGGAAGGCATCGGCCCGGTCGCGCGGAACGTCGAGCACGAAATAGTCCGGGGCGCGGGCCGGCACCCGCCGGTCGATATTGGCATCGAGGCTGGACTGCACCGCCGCCAGCAGGACGAAGGCCGACAGGCCAAAGCCCAGCGCCGTCACCAGCGCGCCGGTCTGTGCGCCGGGGCGATGCAGGTTGCCGAGCGCAAGGCGCAATAGCGGACTGCGCGGGCGCGGCACGCGGGCGGCTCCGGCGCGGATCGCCCAGCCAAGCGCGCCCAGCAGCGCCAGCAGCGCCAGCGCGCCCGCCAGGAACCAGGCGGTCACCAGCGGCTGCGCTGCGGTCAGCATGGCAAGGCTGGCAATCGCGGCGAGGCCAAGCCCGATCGGCAGCACCAGCTCGCGCCGGTTCGATGGCAGCGGCGTCACCCGCGCGCGCATCAGCGCCATGGCCGGGAAGCGCCGCGCCGCCAGCAGCGGCGGCACGGCGAAGACCAGCGCCACCAGCAGGCCGTAGGCGGCCGCGCGGACCAGCGCGGCGGGATCCAGCACCAGTCCGCCCGCCACGGGCAGCAGATCGCCCAGCGCGGCGGCGAACAGCGGCGTTACCAGCACCCCCGCGACCAGCCCGGCAAGGCTGCCTGCAATCGCGGCGGCGGCAATCTGCAGCAGGTAGATCCGGGCGATGTCGGCGCTTGATGCGCCCAGCACTTTCAGAGTGGCGATGCTGGTGCGCCGCGCCTCGAGGTAGGAGGAAACCCCGCCGCCGATGCCGATTCCCGCGATGGCCAGCGCGGCCAGGCCGACGAGGACGAGGAATTCGCCCATCCGGCTGACGAAGCGTTCCGCCCCCGGCGCGGCGCGATCGCGGGTGCGGTATTCGAACCCGGCATCGGGGAACTGGCGCTTCAGCGCCTCGACCGTGGTGGCGGGATCGGCGCTGGGGGGCAGGGCCACGCGCACCTTGCTGCGGTACATCGCGCCCGGTGCGGTCAGGCCGGCTGCGGCCGGCATGGCAGAATCGACCAGCACCACCGGGCCAAGCGTGAAGCCTTCGCCCAGCCGGTCCGGCTCGTCCGCGATGATCCCGCCAACGCGCAGGGTGGCCGTGCCGATGGTCACCGGATCGCCGGTGGTCACGCCCAGCCGCTGCGCCGCGCCTTCGGCCAACCAGGCCTGCCCCGGTGGCGGCGCCTTGACGCTGCGCCCGTCCGTCAGCCGCGCCGCGCCGACCAGCGGCCAGCGGGCATCAACCGCCTTGAGCTCGACCGGCACGGCAAGGTCGCCAGCCTTGGCCATGGCCTGCATCCTGCTGCCGGTGGAAACGGTGCCCAGCCGGGCCAGCGCGGCGGCCTCCGCTGCGGAAGGCGCGCGCTGCCAGACCGAGACCTCGATGTCGCCGCCCAGGATCGTGCGCCCGCGCGTGGAAAGCTCGCGTTCGATTCCCCCGGTCAGGGTGCCGATTGCCGCCAGCGCACCGACCCCCAGGAACAGGCAGACCAGCAGCAGCCTGAGGCCCCGGAAACGCGCGGAAAGATCGCGCCGGGCAATTGCCCATGCGGTGCGCCAGGGAAGGGCCGCGCTCACGCCGGGACGCTGTGATTTGCGCTATCGCTGACGATCCGCCCGTCGCCCAGCGTGATCACCCGCTCGCAGCGCTGGGCCAGGGCCGCATCGTGGGTGATGATCACCAGGGTCGCACCGGCCTCGGCGCGGCGGGCGAACAGCAGGTCCATGATGCCGGTGCCGGTCGCGGCGTCGAGGTTCCCGGTCGGCTCATCGGCGAAGACCAGCGGCGGGCGCGGGGCAAGCGCGCGGGCGATGGCGACGCGCTGCTGCTCGCCGCCCGAAAGCTGCGCGGGGTAATGGTTCAGCCGGTGGCCCAGGCCTACCGCCTCAAGCTCTGCCTCGGCGCGGGCGCGGGCATCGGTGACGCCGGCAAGTTCCAGCGGGGTCATCACGTTTTCCAGCGCGGTCATGGTCGGCAGCAGGTGAAAGGCCTGCAGCACGATCCCGATCCGCCCGCGCCGGGCGGCGGCCAGCTGGTCCTCGGACAGAGCGGCAAAATCCTCGCCCGCAACGGTCAGGCTGCCCGCTGTGGTGCGTTCCAGGCCCGACAGCACCGCCATCAGGCTCGACTTGCCCGAACCCGAGGGGCCTAACAGCGCGAGCGTCTGGCCCTGCGGTACGGTCAGCCCGACACCGCGCAGCACTTCCACCGCGCTGTCGCCGGAACCGAGGCGGAGGGTAAGGTCATGTGCGGCAATCGCCGGAAGGGGGCTTGTCACGTCTGCGCGATGCCATAGCTAGAGGGAACTAATGCGAGGAGTTCGCACGATGAAATGGAATGCCGCCTTCCGACTTGCAACCCCTCTTGCCCTAATGGCCATGCTGGCTGCCTGCGGCACGGATAAGCCGGCCGGCTCGCCGCAGGCGACGGCCAGCGCCTCAGCCGCCGCCGACGCGCCGCCAGCGCTGCCGGTGGTGGGCGAGGAAATGCGGATCGTCGCGCTGGGCGACAGCCTGTTCGCGGGTTACGGGGTCGATCCCAGCCAGTCCTACCCGGCGCGGATCGAGGCGGCGCTGCGCGCGCGCGGGATCAATGCGAAGATGACCAATGCCGGCGTTTCGGGCGATACCACCTCGGGCGGGCTGCAACGCGTCGACTTCGTGATCGACAGCATGGAAAAGCCCCCGCAGATGGTGCTGATCAGCCTTGGCGGCAACGACATGCTGCGCGGCCTGCCGCCGGAGGAAACCCGCAGGAACCTCTCCGCGATTCTCGCCAAGTTCAAGGCGCGCGGCGTGAAAGTGGTGCTGATGGGGATGCTGGCGCCGCCCAACCTCGGCGCGGACTACGCCGCGAAGTTCAACCCGATCTACCCGGCGCTGGCCAGGGAATACGGGGCCACGCTGGTGCCGTTCTTCCTTCAGCCGGTGGTGAGCCGGCCCGACCTGATCCAGGCCGACCGGATCCACCCGACGGCGCAGGGGATCGACCTGCTGGTCGGCGCGACGGTCGATCAGGTTGCGGGCGCCCTGCCGGTCAGCCCAGCCGCTCCGCCAGCCCCTCGCTGATCCGCCACACCGCCGCCTCGCCTTCGATAGCGGCGAAGGGGGCCAGCTCGGTGCCCGTCAGCCAGACCTGCGCGCCGCCGCTGCGCAGGCGATCGAACAGCGCCTCGCGCCGCACGGGGTCGAGATGCGCGGCAACCTCGTCGAGCAGCAGCAGGGCGGGGCGCGCGGTGTCGAGCAGGCCTGCGTGGGCCAGGGTAATGGCGATCAGCATGGCCTTCTGCTCGCCGGTCGAGCAATCGGCTGCGGTCTGGCCCTTGCCCGCCATGACCACGTCCAGCTCGTCGCGGTGCGGCCCGGTCAGGGTGCGCTGGGCCGCCCGGTCGCGGGGGCGACCGGCCCGGAGGGCGGCGGCAAGCTCGTCCGCGCCCAGCGGGCCGCCGGGGCGGTAGACCAGTTCGGGCCGCGCAAAGGGCGCTTCGGGCAGCAGGGCGAGCTGTGCCGACAGCCGCTCGACCAGCCGCGCGCGGGCCGCTGCCACCAGCGCCCCGGCCTCTGCCAGCTGCACTTCCAGCGCATCCAGCCACGCCGGATCTGGCTCGGTGTCGCCCGCCAGCAGGCGGTTGCGTTCGCGCAAGGCTCCTTCGGCCCGCGCGGCGTTGCGGGCGTGGGCAGGTTCCAGCGCCAGCACCAGCCGGTCGAGAAAACGCCGCCGCGCGCCCGCACCTTCCGCGAACAGGCGGTCCATCGCCGGGGTCAGCCAGCCGATCGAGAGCCATTCGGCCAGCCGCAGCGCGGGTGCCTCCGCGCCGTTGACCTGCACGATCCGCCGCCCCGGCCGCTCGGGACGCACCCCGGTGCCAAGCCGCACCTCGCCGACCAGCTCCGCGCTGACCGCGAACCCGCCGTCGCCGTGCTGGGCGGGCATATCGGGCAGGGCGGCGCGGCGCAGCCCCCGGCCCGGCGCGAGCAGCGACAGCGCCTCCAGCACGTTGGTTTTCCCCGCGCCGTTCTCACCCACCAGCAGGTTGAACCGCGCCGTCCCGTCGAGCCGGGTCTCGCGGTGGTTGCGGAAATGAGAGAGGGAGATGCGGTCAAGCCCCATGGGCCAGGCGATAGTCCGTGCGGCCCCGCGCTGTCACGCGAAAGCATGGCTGCCGACTGTTGGTGAAATTTCCCACAACGTGGCATTCATCGCAGGGCAAGGTGGAGTTTCCGGCAAGAAAACCACGCAATTCCGCCATTTTTTCCATTTGGCACGGCTCCTGCAATCACTGGATCATCCGCGGCACGGATCGCGGCAGGAACCAACAAAGGACTTGAACCATGACTTCGATCACCTCGCTCTCCAAGCACTTCGCCACCGCCGTTTCCGCTCTTGCGCTCAGCTTCGTGCTGATCAGCGGCACCGTTTCCACCCCGTCCACCGCCCAGGCCGCCGGCGCCTACGTCGGAGCCGTCGCGTGAACGGCCTTGAAAAGGGCAAGGCCCCGCTCGGCAGCGGCTTTCGCCTCAACAAGGCCGATGGCAAGTTCATGGGCGTCTGCTCGGGGATTGCCGATTACACCAATGTCGATGTCACGCTGGTGCGCGTCGGCTTCGTCCTGGGCACCCTGCTGGGCTTCGGCTCGGTGATCCTGGTCTATCTCGCCATCGGCCTCATCGCCGATTGAGCGCAGGCGCCAGCGAGGCCCCGTCCGCAAGGGCGGGGCCAGGCGCCTGGCTCAGACCGACTCCGTCTCAGACCGACTCCGTCTTGGCAAAGGGCGAGAAGTCGATCCCGGTATCGAATACCTCCACCCCTTCGCGCGCCTTGAACCAGCCCACCACGGCATAGGTGACGGGGGTCAGCGCGGCTTCCCACAGCACTTTCAGCAGCCAGTTGGTGATCATCACGGTCAGAACCTGGCTTGCCGACCAGATCCCCAGGAAAGCGACGGGGTAGAAGATCAGGCTGTCCACCCCCTGGCCGAACACGGTGGAGCCGATCGTGCGGGTCCACAGCATCCGCCCGCCCGTCCAGACCTTCATCTTGGCCAGGACGAAGCTGTTGACGAATTCGCCCGCCCAGAACGCCAGGACCGATGCGGCGACGATCCGCCAGGTTGCGCCGAACACGCTTTCATAGGCCGCCTGCCCGCCCCAGCCTTCCGCCGGGGGCATGGCGACCACGACAAAGCTCATGAAGGCCATGAACAGCAGCGCGACGAACCCCGTCCACACGCAGCGCCGGGCGTTGGCATAGCCGTAAACCTCGGTCAGCACGTCGCCGATCACATAGGACAGCGGGAAGAACAGGATCCCTGCGCCAAATATCATCTTCCCGTCGCTCAGCAGCCAGTGCCACGGCAGGAAGGGCAGGGCGCCTTCAAGTCCCGAAAGGTCGACCACCGACAGCTTGGCCGCCCCGATCAGGTTCGACAGCAGCAGGATCGCCACGAAGGCTGCCATGACATAGTCGAAATAGCGGAAGTGCCGGCGCGCGCCGCTCGCCCCGTCGATCGCTGCAAGGTGTTCGCTCATGGGCTGCGACCCTAACCGGGTTTGCACGCCGCGCAATCCCTGCCTAAAGGGACAGGCGCGCGCGCCCGTAGCTCAGCTGGATAGAGCACCTGCCTTCTAAGCTGGTGGTCGCAGGTTCGAACCCTGCCGGGCGCGCCAACTTCCTCCGCGCCTAGCAGTCTTCGGCCGGGATGATCTCGATTTTCAGCTCAGCCGCGCCAGCGGCGATCTCCAGCAGCCGGTCGACATTGGGGTGCGCGCCGGGGCGCTCGCGCGCATCGGCGGTGTGTTCGGCGAAGACTTCCAGCCCGTGTTCGGCGGCTGCGGCGTCCAGCTTGCCGAACGCCTGCCCGAGGTAGGCGTAGACCGCCAGCGAGCCCTGCTTGCCGGGCTGGTTCTCGATGCTCGCGGCCACTGTTCCGGCCGCGTCGAGCAGGTCGATCCGCGCGATGCCCGCGAAGGGCGGGAGCTGGGCCAGGTTGTCCTTGAACAGGCCGCTGGGCTGGATCGTGGCAGGCATTCGCTTTGGCTCCCGGGGTTCGTTGGCGCGGGCGCTCTATCGCGGCCCGGCTCAGAAGGCCATGCCCTCGCGCAGCAGTTCGCCGCCGTCCATGCCGCGCAGCACCAGAGCGAGGCGGCGTGCCCGCCAGTCGATCTCGATCTCGCCAAAGTTGGTTTGCCCGAACAGCGGGCCGCGCCGGTCTGCATCCGGTTCGCGCGCCGAAGGATCGGGCGCGCTCATCGGCGCGTTGAGCGAGGAGGCGGTGAGTTCCCGCAAGGTTTCCCCGCCCGGCAGCGCGGCGGTGTAGAGCGCGCCGCCGTGGCGGTCGCCGCTCAGCACCACCAGCCCGCTTGTTCGGCGGCCCGCCAGCACGCTCATCAGCTTCTGGCGCTGCAGCGGCATGCGCGCCCAGGCCTCGAAATCATGCGCCTCGCTGATCAGCTGGACCGAGCTGACCACGATCCTGAGGTCGGCGGGCCGGGCCAGTTCGCGCTCCAGCCAGCGCCACTGATCCGCTCCCAGCATGTCGGCGGCGGGGTCGGCGGGGCTGGCATAGGCGCCAAGACCGCGCTGCTGCTCGCGCGGCAGGCGGACGAGGTCGGTGCGGAAGAAGCGGGTGTCGAGCAGGATCACCTGCACGCGCCGCCCGGCGGGGCCATAGATCGCGCTGCGCTGGACGCCGGGACGGGCGCGGACTTCGCGCGGGGCATTCCAGAAATGCTCGAACAGGGCCTCGCTCGCCTGCTTGTAGGCAAAGCTGCCGCCTGCGTCGTTGTTGCCAAAGTCGTGGTCGTCCCAGGTTTCCAGCATCGGCACGGCCTTGCGAAAGGCCGTGAATTCGGCGCTGCCGGCCAGCCGCGCATAGGCGGCGCGGAATGTGCCGAGGTCTGCGCCGCCGTCCCAGCCGGGATCGCCGTAGACATTGTCGCCGATCATCAGGAACAGCTGCGGATCGCGCGCGGCGATGACCTGCCAGAACGATTGCGGCGCATCCTGCCGGTTGCAACTGCCCACCGCGATCCGGGTCAGCACGGTGCGGCGCGCCAGCCCGGGGCCGCTGGCGGTGCGGGGCATGCCCGCCGTGATCGCTTGGCCGGACGGCGAAACCTCGACCTTGCCGCGCGCCAGGGCGGGGGAGGCGAACACCATCCCCGCCGCAAGCGCCGCGCTTGCCAGGCTGCGCACCTTCATCGACCGATCTCCTGATTCTCCGCGTCGGCGGCGTCCATCGCCCGGCGAGATGACAGGATCAAGTCATCGGCAGGGTCAGCCCCGTGCGGCCGTCTCGAGCCTTTCGCCGGTAACCGGATAGCCCACGTCGGCCGGGATCGACAGCCAGCGTTCGCCGTCGCGCAGTTCCATGAAGGGGCTGATCATTGTCACCGGATAGTCTTCCACGTGGCGCACCGCCTCGTCGAAGCTGCCGAACTGGGCGAGCCTTTCAAGGTTGCGGCGGGTGGGGAAGATCACCTTGATCTCGCCGGTGTCGGCCAGCCGCAGGGCTTCTTCGGCGCTGGCCCAGAACAGGTGGGTGTTCTCTGTATCGTCGACCAGCAACTCGACCGCGCCGGTGCCCAGGTCGGCCAGGTAGAAGCGGGTGTCGAACACGCGCACTTCGCGGTGCTTGGGCCGCCAGCGGGCGAAGCCGACGAGGCCATCGAGATCGAGCGTCCAGCCCATCGCCTCCAGCACGGGGGCCAGTTCGCCCTGTTCGAGCAGCAGCGCGCGGGCGCGCAGCGCGTCCTCCAGGCTGGGGCGCTGGTGCAGCCCGACGGCAAGGCCGGTTTCCTCCAGCGTTTCGCGGATTGCGGCGATCCGGGCGGCCAGTTCCTCGCGGTGCTCCGCATCGCTGGCGCCCAGCGCATCGGCCAGCACCTGGTCAGCATCGTCGACGCGCCCGCCGGGGAACACGGCGGCCCCTCCGGCAAAGCGCATTTCCTTGGCGCGCTGGACCATCAGCAGCTGCGGGGCGCCGCCGCTGGGGTTGTGGCGAAAGATCACCAGGGTGGCGGCGGGTACGGCGGGCGGGGCCTCGGCAGTTTCCGAGAAGATGTCATCCAGATCCATGATGGAATCAGCGTGGCGCGCAGGGCAGGCTTTGCCAAGGAAAAATGCGCGCGCTGGGCAGGGCAATTCCGGGCGAGTGTCGGGAGGCTTTACAAGTTGTTCGCCGGCCCAATCAGAGACTTTGGTGGATTGCTTGATAAACAAGCGCTTTTCCGGTTTGGCACGCTGTCTGCATAGAGAGCAGTACCCAAAAGCAGTCTCGAATAGAGGCGGGGCCGCATCCTGGTCTCCGCAGCCCCGCCTCCCCGAGAACACCGGGTTTCCCGAAAGCACTGGAACAGCTCGCAGCTCTCCTGCCACTCCGCGCTCCGTTCGCGTCGAACGGTGGGGAAGTGGGGGGCCGGCACTCACGAAAAAGCCGCGCCGGATCGCTTCGGCGCGGCTTTTCTGAAGCGGCGGCGATGATCAGGCGGCGGGGGCCACGCCCGAATCGGCCATCAGTTGCTGCAGTTCGCCAGCCTCGTACATTTCCATCATGATGTCGCTGCCGCCCACGAATTCACCCTTGACGTAGAGCTGCGGGATGGTCGGCCATTCGGAAAACGCCTTGATGCCCTGGCGCACTTCCATGTCCTGCAACACGTCGACGCTTTCATAGGCGACGCCAAGGTGTTCGAGGATCGCGACCGCGCGGCTGGAGAAACCGCACTGCGGGAACAGCGGGGTGCCCTTCATGAACAGCACCACGTCGTTGGTGTTGACGATATCGGCAATGCGGGTGTTGGTATCGGACATCGAAAGCTCCTCAGCCCTTCAGTTGGGGACTGCGGTGGTCAGTTGCAAGGCGTGCAGTTCGCCGCCCATCCGCCCGCCCAGCGCGGCATAGACCAGCTTGTGCTGGGCAATGCGCGGCTTGCCGGCGAAGGCGGCGGAAATGACGTGCGCGGCATAGTGATCGCCGTCCCCCGCCAGATCGGTGATCGTCACCTCGGCATCGGGCAAGGCGGCGCGGATCAGCGCCTCGATCTCGGCAGCGGGCATGGCCATGGGCCGGACCCTCAGGCCTCGCCCATCAGCGCGCGGCGGGCTTCGACCGTCTTGGCTTCCAGCGCGGCGCGGACATCGGCTTCGCTGGTGTCGAGACCGGCAGAGATGAGGTCGCCCAGCAGCTTGCGGATCACGTCCTCGTCGCCCGCTTCCTCGAAATCGGCCTGAACCACGGCCTTGGCATAGGATTCAGCCTCGACCGACGAGAGCTTCATCAGGTCGGCAGCCCAGGCGCCCAGCAGGCGGTTGCGACGCGCGGTGATGCGGAAGTGCATTTCCTCGTCATGGGCGAACTTGGCTTCCTCGGCGCGCTCGCGGTCGTTGAAGTCGGTCATTTCTGCTCCTGCCTAAACGGCCCGCCGGACCTCAATCCGCCTTGGGAGGCGGCGGCGGCGGGGCCTGATACGAATCGTGGCAGCCCTTGCACGATGCGCGGGTAGAGGCAAGCGCCGCGGCGAAGGCTTCCTTGTCATCGGCCTTGGCGGCATCGGCCATGGCCTGGGCGCCATCGGCCAGCACGGCGGCCTTTGCGGCAAAATCGGCCTGATTCTCGAACACCGCCGGAAGCGCGCGGCTGGGCACGTCCCTGGTCGCCGGGCCGAACAGCGCGGGCATGGTCCGCGCCCAGTTGGCAAGGTTCTGCGCCGGGAATTCCAGGTTCTTCACCGAGGGAGCATTGGCGCTGCCGCCGCGCAGCAGGGTGACGCTGGTCAGCACCATGCCCATGCCTGACTGGCGCAGCCTGACCTGTTCTTCCGGCGAAGGGCCGAACAGCCCGGTTTCCGCTGGAGCGGGCGAGGCCGCCACGCCCCAGACCGTGAGGGCGAGGGCGGCAGCGGCGGCGATCCGGGCAGATTTCATCGTCGGTTCCTTGCTGCGGGCCTCAGCCCATCGTCACCACTACCTTGCCGATCGCCGCGCGCGCGCCAAGCATCGCGATCGCCTCTCCGCCGCGTTCCAGCGGGAAGGTGGCGGAAACGCGTGGATTGATCCTGCCCTCCTTCAGGAGGTCGAACAGCTTGGCGATGTGCACGGCGTTGGCCTTCGGATCGCGCGCCGCGAAGGCTCCCCAGAACACGCCGCACACGTCGCACGATTTCAGCAGCGTGAGGTTGAGCGGCATGCGCGGGATGCCGGCGGTGAAGCCGACCACGCAGAACCGGCCTTCCCATGCGATCGAGCGCAGGGCGGGTTCGGAATAGTCGCCGCCGATGATGTCATAGATCACGTTGGCGCCCTCGGGGCCGCAGGCGGCCTTGAAGGCTTCGGCCAGGGCCTTGGACTGGTCCTTGTCGAGCGTGCCGCGCGGGTAGATCACCGTCTCGTCCGCGCCATGTTCGCGCGCGGCGGCAGCCTTTTCCTCGCTGGACACGGCGGCGACGACGCGCGCGCCGTAAGCCTTGCCCAGTTCCACCGCCGCAAGACCTACGCCGCCCGCCGCGCCCAGCACCAGCAGGGTGTCCCCGGCTTTCAGGTGCCCGCGATCGAGCAGGCCGTGCATGTTGGTGCCGTAGGTCATCAGCAGCGAGGCGCCGGTTTCAAAGCTGACGCCTTCGGGCAGGGGGAACAGCTTTTCGGCGGGAGCAAGCACTTCTTCGGCCATGCCGCCGTTGCCCATCATCGCGATCACGCGGTCGCCGGCCTTCCACTGGGTCACGCCTTCGCCAACCGCGTCGATGATCCCGGAAAGCTCGCCGCCCGGCGAATAGGGGCGCTGCGGCTTGAACTGGTAAAGGTCCTGAATCATCAGCACGTCGGGGAAATTGACGGCGCAGGCCTTTACCTTGATCCGCACCTGGCCGGGGCCGGGCTGGGGAGTCTCGACCTCGTCGAGGCTCAGGGTTTCAGGTCCGCCAACGGCGTGCGTCCTCAGTGCCTTCATGCAGCTACTCCCGTTCCCTTGGCGAGCCATGGCAGCTCGGCCCGGCTCTTGTTTTCATAGGTTGAAATCGCGGTGTCGCGGGCCAGGGTCAAGCCCACTTCGTCCAGACCGTTAAGCAGGCAGTGCTTGCGGAACGGGTCGATCTCGAACTCGAACCGGTCCTGGAACGGCGTGGTGACGGTCTGCGCTTCCAGGTCGATGTGGATCGGATCAGTCTGCGCCACTTCCATCAGCCGGTCGATCGCGGCCTGCGGCAGAACCACGGTGAGGATGCCGTTCTTGAAGGCATTGCCCGAGAAGATGTCCGAAAAGCTGGGCGCGATCACGGCGGTGATGCCCAGGTCCAGCAGCGCCCAGGCGGCGTGTTCCCGGCTGGAGCCGCAGCCGAAATTGTCGCCCGCGATCAGGATCGGCGAGCCCTTGAACTCGGCCGAATCGAACAGGTTGGCGGGATCCTTGCGCAGCGTTTCAAACGCGCCGCGCCCCAGCCCGTCGCGGGTGATGGTCTTCAGCCAGTGGGCCGGGATGATCACGTCGGTATCGACGTTCTTGAGGCCGAGCGGGATCGCCCGGCCTTCGACTTCGCGCAGTGCTTGCATCAATCGGTCTCCGGCGCGTCTTCGGGGTGGGACGGCTTCTTTTCGGCGCGTCCCTTGCGGCGCGAGGCATAGAGCAGCGCGGCGGCCAGCGCGGCCGAGCCGATCGCGGCCCCCGCGAGAGCGGCCTTGCCGGTCCAGCCGGACTTGTCGGACTTGTCGGAGCTATCGGTCATGGCGTGTTATGTGGTCCGTTTGGGAGAACGCGCAAGGGTTCGTTGCAGGCCCTGCTTCAGGCGAGCGTGCGCACGTCGGTCAGCTTGCCGGTGACGGCCGCCGCCGCCGCCATCGCCGGGGAGACGAGGTGGGTGCGCGCGCCCGGTCCCTGCCGGCCGACGAAGTTGCGGTTGGACGTGCTGGCGCAGCGTTCGCCTGCCGGCACCTTGTCCGGGTTCATGGCAAGGCAGGCCGAGCAGCCCGGCTCGCGCCATTCGAACCCGGCGGCGAGGAAGATCTTGTCCAGCCCTTCCGCCTCGGCCTGGCGCTTGACCAGGCCCGAACCGGGGACGGCGATCGCCCAGCGCACGTTCGGTGCCTTGGTGCGCCCCTTCAGCACCGCGGCGGCGGCGCGCAGATCCTCGATCCGGCTGTTGGTGCACGAACCGATGAAGATGTTCTGGACCTCGATCTCGGTCAGCGGGGTGCCGGGTTCGAGCCCCATGTAATCCAGGCTCTTGCGCGCGGCATCCTGCTTGGACGGGTCTTCGAAGCTCTCGGGCGCGGGGACCGTGGCGGTGATCGGCAGGACGTCTTCCGGGCTGGTGCCCCAGGTGACGTTGGGGGCGATGTCCGCCGCGTTGATCACCACGACCTTGTCATAGGTCGCGCCGGGATCGGTCGCCAGGCTCTTCCACCAGGCGACGGCCTTGTCCCAGTCCTCGCCCTTGGGGGCATAGGGGCGGCCGTGCACGTATTCGAAGGTCTTTTCGTCGGGCGCGATCAGGCCGGCGCGGGCGCCGTGTTCGATCGCCATGTTGGAGACGGTCAGGCGCCCTTCGATCGACAGGTCGCGGATCGCGCTGCCGGTATATTCGATGACATAGCCCGTGCCGCCCGCAGCGCGCAGTTGCCCGCAGATGTGGAGCACGATGTCCTTGGCCGAAACGCCGGGGCCAACCTTGCCCTCGACGCGCACTTCCATCGTCTTCGACCGCTTGAGCAGCAGGGTCTGCGTGGCCAGCACGTGCTCGACCTCGCTGGTGCCGATGCCGAAGGCGAGCGCGCCAAGCCCGCCGTGGCAGGCGGTGTGGCTATCCCCGCAGACAATCGTCGCGCCGGGCAGGGAGAAGCCCGATTCGGGGCCGACGACATGGACGATGCCCTGCTCTGCATCGGCATCGCCGATCAGCCGCACGCCGAATTCGGGCGCGTTGCGGGTCAGCGCCTCAAGCTGCTGCGCGCTTTCCGGGTCGGCGATGGGAATCGGCTGGCCGGCCGCATCGCGCCGCGCGGTGGTGGGCAGGTTGTGGTCCGGCACGGCCAGGGTCAGGTCCGGGCGGCGGACCTTGCGGCCCGAAACGCGCAGCGCTTCAAACGCCTGGGGGCTGGTAACCTCGTGGACGAGGTGGCGGTCGATATAGATCAGGCTGGTGCCATCGTCGCGGGTTTCGACAACGTGGGCGTCCCAGATCTTCTCGTAGAGCGTGCGGGCTGTAGTGGTCATGACCGCGCCGGGTTAGGCGCGGCAAACGGGCAATTCAAGCCCGATGGAAAGAATCTTCGTATTCTAAGTATCAAGCGAGTGCCCGGACCCCTCCACGGGGGAGGAATCCGGGCGATTCGTTACCCGCGATAGCCGTCGCGGTCGCGGCGCTCGTTCTTCAGGCGCTGCTCGATCCGTTCGGTGCGCTGCGTCAGCTGACGCGCTTCGGACCGGTCGAGGCCATTGGCGCTCATGCGGCGGAAATCGCGCTTCAACTCGCCAACCTGGCGGTGCAGCCCGTTCGCTTCGCGCTGGGAGATCGTGTTGCGCTTGTCGGCCCGGTCGATCTTGCGGTCGAGCTCGGTGATTTCCTGCCAGACCTTGTTGCCGTTCACCCGGTCTTGGCGGTCATGGCCGGCGTGCGCGGCGTTGCCCTGCCAGTACTGAGCGCTGGCCGGCGCGGCGAAGCTGGTGGCGGCGATAGCGGCGGCAAGAGCCAGGCCGAGAGCGTTGAATGACTTCATGGTGCAATCCTTCCTGCGTTGCGTCCCTGTTGCCGATGAAGGATATAAAGCACGGGAAAGCGCGCAGTTCCCGTCACCAATTGTCGCGATTGGTCGCGCTATTCGGGCCGGGTCCAGATCCAGGTGCCAGCGGTGGCCAGCACGGCCAGCGGGATCAGCGCCCAGGTCCAGCCGGCCAGCGTGGCGGTCAGCACGGCGCTGGCCGCCATGGTCGACAATGCCGCCAGCTTCGCGGTGCGGGATATCGCCCGCCGCTCGCGCCATTGCCGCAGCGGCGGGCCCCAGCGCGGATGGTCAAGCAGCCGCGCCTCCCATGCGGGGTTGGAGCGGGCAAAGCAGAAGGCCGCCAGCAGCAGGAACGGCACGGTCGGCAGCACCGGCAGGACCGCGCCCGCCGCGCCCAGCGCCAGCGCGGTCAGCCCGGCGGCGCCCCACAGCAGGCGGGCAGGGTTCAAGCGGCGGCGATCCGGGCGGCCGTCTCGCGGATCAGCGCGATCATGTTCGGCACGCCCTGGGTGCGGTTGGAGGAGAGCTGGTTCTTGAGGTCGAACGGTTCGAGCCGCGCGGCGATGTCGGTCTCCGCCACTTCGGGCGCGGGCCGGTCCTGCACGGCGGCGATGACCAGCGCGACGATCCCCTTGGTGATCGCGGCGTTGCTGTCGGCCAGGAAATGCAGCGTCCCGTCGCCGCGCGGGGCGGGATAGACCCAGACCGAAGCCGAGCAGCCGCGCACCAGCGTGGCGTCGGTCTTCAGCGCATCGGGCATCGGTTCCAGTTCGCGGCCCAGTTCGATCAGCAGGCGATAGCGTTCGTCGCCTTCGAGGAATTCATACTCTTCGCGGATGTCGTCGAGGCTGCGCACTGTGTCTCAATTCTTCATCGTTGCGGGCGTAGCGATACGGGTCCGTGGCGGGTGCCGCGACGCCCTGGATTGCTTCGTCGCTGCGCTCCTCGCAATGACGAAGCCGGGGCGGGGCGGGCCTAGCCAATTCGGCGGGGCGGGGAAAGGGCCTTGCCTAAAGGTCCACGCCCGCCGCGATGGCTTCCAGCTTGCGGATGCGCTCCTTGAGATCCGCGATCTCGATCCGGGCCATGCCCGCGCCGGCGCCGGCGCCGGGTTCCAGTTCCGGTTGGCGGCTTTCCAGTTCGCGGGTCTTGAGCGTCAGCCAGCCCTGCCAGCCCCGCAGCGCCGCAACCGCGACGATGGCAAGGCCGAGCAGCGAAGTGCTGGCGGTGACGAGGATTTCGCTGGGCATTGCAGTGTCTCCCTCGTTCGGTTGCGGTTCAGTTGCGGGGCAGCTCGCGCAGCGCGTCGATCTGCTGGGTCAGGTGATAGCCGCTGTCGGTCACGATCCGCTCCACAGTGCCGAGCCGGTCCCTGATCGAGCCAAGCTCCGCGCGCAGCTGGGCGTTTTCCTGGCTGAGCAGCTTGATCCGTTCGGCCTCTTCGGAACTGGTGCGCGGATAGACCGCCTTGCCCCAGGAGTTTTCCAGCGGATAGCCGTGCTTGACCCGCATCCAGGTGGTGATCACCCAGCCGGCAACGCCGATCACGCCCAGAATCGAGGCCGCCGGGGCCAGGGCTTGCATCACTTCGGGGCTCATGCGCGCAGGTCCTTCTCGCGGCTTTCCAGCAGCGCATCGACCTTGCGGGCATCGCGCAGCGCCTCGATCTGGGTGGCAACGTCATAGCCGCGGTCGGTGACGATCCGCTCCAGCACCCGCACCCGCTCTTCAAGCTCGGTGGTGTGGCTGGCGTACTGCGCGGCGGTTTCGGCCGTCGACTTGATCTGAAGTTCGGCCATCTTGCGCTGGTGCTTGGTCCAGACGATGAAGGCGACCATCAGGAAGGGTGCGAGCGGCACCAGCAGTCCAAACATTTCCATTGTGATTCCTCCCCTTCGGCGGGTTTCAGCGCAGCCGCTCGATCTCGGCGGACAGGCGCGGGTTGCTGGTGACGTAATAGGTTTCAAGCTCGGCCAGGCGGCGATCGATGTCGCGGAACTGTGATCGCACTTCGCGCGCGGTGCGGGCCGGGCTCTGCCGGACGCGCTGCCAGTACTGCTGCTCCTGCCGGTCGACATAGAGGTGCGGCGGCTTCTTGTTGGCCAGCAGGCCGACTGCCAGGTAGGGCAGCAGCAGGAAGCCCGAAGTCATGAACAGGCCCATGACAAAGCCCAGGCGAACCCACAGCGCGTTGACCCCGGTGTAGTCGGCGATCCCGGCGCAGACCCCCATGAACTTGGCGTTCTGCTTGTCGCGGTAGAACGATGTGCGCGGGCTGTTCACTGGCGGGGTCCCCTCTTGGCAAGCATGGTTTCAATGGCGGCAAGGTCGGCACTGGCTCCGGACAGCTGATCGAGCGGCTGTTCGTGCCCGATGCGACCGGGGCGGAAATCGGCGTGTTCGGTGGCCACCAGGCGCTCGACCGTTTCCAGCCGGTCCTCCAGCCGGCGGGCGAGCTGATAGAGTTCGCCCAGCAGGGCCTCATCGTCGGTGGTCAGCGTCGCGGCGGTCTTCCACTTGGTGACATAGTGCAGGATCAGCCAGGGCAGGCCGATGAAGATCCCGCCGATGGCCATCATGGGGACAAGAACGTCTTCCATCGGCTCAGCCCTCCTGCTTGTCGGCGCCCAGGGCGCGCTTCATGGCTTCCAGTTCCTCGTCGATCTTGTCCTGCCCGGCGAGCGCGGCGATCTCGTCCGCCAGGCTGGGCTTGGCGCTGCCATCAGCCAGGCTCAGCGCGTCGGCGCGGCCCTCGGCATAGTCGACGCGGCGTTCCAGCTGGTCGAACCGGGCCATCGCCTCGTCGACGCGTTCGCTGGCCAGCAGGGTGCGCAGCTTGACGCGGTTCTCGGCGCTTTCCAGCCGTGCGGCGATCGCGCCCTGGCGGCTGCGGGCTTCGCGCAGGCGGTTCTGCAGCTTTTCGATGTCGAGCTCATAAGCGCGCAGCGCATCGTCCAGCACGGTGATCTCGGCCTTCAGCTGGTCGGCCATGTCGGCGGCCTTCTTCTTTTCGACCAGGGCGGCGCGGGCCAGGTCCTCGCGGTCCTTGGACAGCGCCAGCTGCGCCTTTTCCGCCCAGTCGGCCTGGAGCCGGTCGAGCTTCACCGTGTGGCGGTGCATTTCCTTCTGGTCGGCGATGGTGCGCGCCGCGCTGGCGCGGACTTCGACCAGGGTTTCCTCCATTTCGAGGATGATCATCCGGATCATCTTCGCCGGATCGTCCGCCTTGTCGAGCAGGTCGTTGAAATTGGCGGCGATGATGTCACGGGTGCGCGAGAAAATGCCCATCAGGGGAACTCCGGTATGTCGGGAAGCGGTTTCGGGATTGCGGCGGAGGCGTTCGACCTCGGCCTCGAGCCGGGAGCCCCGGCGGGCGGTGCTGTCCGCCGGGGTCTGGGCCGGAACGCCCGTGAGGCGGGGGGACTGAGGTCCGCCTGAGGGGGTTCCGGAGCGTTCCGGCCCAAGGGGGTCGAGGGGGTCGCGGATCATCGCGGCTCAGGCCTGCTGCGCGGTCTGTGCGGCGGAAACCAGCGCGACGCCCGGTGCGGATTCGACCTGCTGGGCCAGGACGATGATGTTCATCGCCAGCATGGCGCCGACCGAAAGGGCAATCGCCTTGTCGAGGAGCGTGAAGCGGGAGAAGGGCTTGGTGAACATGGTGAGCCTCGTTGAAGAGCGTTTGCCTGGTGTTTCGCAAGCGCCGTGCCAAACTGCGGCAAGGCCGGATTTCCGCCATTCGGGCAGTCATTCGACGAACGATATGTGGGAATGGTTGCCGACCCTTGGGAAAATCCGCTATAAGTTGGGCATGGATCGCGATGTCCAGTTTCTCGGCCAGTCCGGCGCCTTTCTCGACGCGGTCGAACGTGCCAGTCGCGCCGCGCCGATGCGGCGCCCGGTGCTGGTGATCGGCGAGCGCGGCACCGGCAAGGAACTGGTGGCCGAACGCCTCCACCGCCTCTCCCCGCGCTGGGGCGAGCCGCTGGTCACGCTGAACTGCGCGGCCTTGCCTGAGACATTGATCGAGGCGGAACTGTTTGGTCATGAAGCGGGTGCCTTCACCGGCGCTACCAGAGCGCGCAGCGGAAGGTTCGAGGAAGCCGACAAAGGCACGCTATTCCTCGACGAACTGGCGACCCTGTCGATGGGCGCCCAGGAACGCCTGCTGCGCGCGGTCGAATATGGCGAGGTGACGCGGATCGGCTCGTCCCGTCCGATCCGGGTCGACGTGCGGATCGTTGCCGCGACCAACGAGGATCTGCCGCGCATGGCGGAGCAGGGCCGGTTTCGCGCCGACCTGCTCGACCGGCTGAGCTTCGAGGTGATCACCCTGCCGCCGCTGCGCGTGCGCGAGGGCGATATCGAGGTGCTGGCCGACTATTTCGGCCGCCGCATGGCGACCGAGCTCGATTGGGAAACCTGGCCCGGCTTCTCCGACACGGCAATGCGCGCGCTGGAAGAGCACCAGTGGCCCGGCAACGTGCGCGAACTCAGGAATGTGATCGAGCGCGCGGTCTATCGCTGGGACGACTGGACCCAGCCGGTGGGGCACGTCCAGTTCGATCCCTTCGACAGCCCGTGGAAGCCCGCGCCGATGCCGGCCGCGCAGGCGGAAAACGCGCCCGCACCTGCTCCGGCGCCGCCACAGCGGGCGGATCTCGATGCGATTACCGATCTGCGCGCGGCGGTCGATGCCCACGAAAAGGCGATCGTCGAACATCACCTCGGCAGGAACCGCTACAACCAGCGCCAGACGGCCAAGGCACTTGGCCTCAGTTACGATCAGCTGCGCCATTGCATGAAGAAGCACGGGCTGGGCGAGCGAGGGTAAGTTGACATTCCCCTGGGCCAGGTATCTTGCTGTGCGAACAACGGCTTGGGAAAGGCGGGTGATGCGGGTGAAGCTAATGGCAGGGCTGGCCGCTCTTGCGCTGTCGGTTCCGGCACTTGCGGCCCCGGGCGCGCAGGAGAACGCCGCCGCTGCGGCTGCATGGGCGCGCGGCCAGCAGATGTTTGCCTATGACCAGGCCGCCTGGCACGCGAGCGATGCCTTCCAGGCCGACATCGCCCGCGAAAGCCGCGATCTGGCCGCGCTGGTCCGCGAGGAAGGCCTTGCGGGCTATGTCGTCGAGCCGGAAGCGGGCGGCGCGCTGCGCGCCACGTTCTACGGGCGCAGGCAGGCCGAACCGCACGCGGTCGCGCGCTATGTGGTGGCGGCCGGCAAGGTGGCTGGCGGCGGCTTCGTCAGGCGCGGGGAGGAGTCCGCACTTTCGCCGCTGGCGCTGCGGCTGATCGCCGCGCGCGATCTTGCCTTGGCTGCCATGCAGCAGGGTGATCACCCGCTGTGCTCGGCCGACCAGCCCAACACGCTGGTCCTGCCCCCGGACGAGGACGACGTCATCTCGGCCTATGTCCTGACCGCGACTACGCAGGCCGGAGTCTATCCGGCCGGCGGCCACTATCGGTTCGACGTTGGCGCGGATGGCAAACTGGCGGGCGAGCGCCGGTTCATGAAGTCATGCTTCCCGGTCGACTATCGCAAGCAGGGCGGCAAGGTTGCCGAAGGGCTCTTTCTGACCCACCTGCTCGATCCCCAGCCGACGGAAATCCACGCCTTCGTCAGGCTGAACATTCCGGCGGAGCTTTACGTCGCAACGGTGGGCAACGGAGCGATCTGGAAGGTCGGCCCGGACCGGGTGACCTACGTCTCGGACGTTCCGCGGAAATAGCGGAGTCCGAAACTGACGGCGCAACCGCCGGTCCGCTGCCTGCCGGGGCCTACTTGGTGGCGTATTGCCCGGCCTTGGCGTTGAAATTGTCGCGCGCCCAGTTCTTGGCGGCGGCGGCGGTGCGAAAGCATTCGTCCTGCAGCACGCCGGTGACGATCGGGTAGCCTTGCGAATTGTAGCGGATGTCGCGCACGGTCAGGCGGAAATTGCCTTCAATGTCCTGGTTGATCAGGAAGGGGCGGGTCGCTTGGTCGGTCATCGGATGTCTCCTGCTGTCGGACCGTCTCGCGCGCCGCGCGCCCGGCCTGTACTTCGATGTCGCGCGCCGCGAGCGCAAGCCATGCGGCTCGCGAACGCAGGAACGTATCGCGCTGGTTTCCAAGCAGCGTCGCCGCCGCCGAACGGGCGCAGATTTCGGCCTGTTGGAGGTAGAAGGCGGATGGAGCTGCCATGGTAATGGACCTTTCGTCAGAGGGGCGGGCAGGTCAGCCCAGCACTTCGATCACGGCCTTGCGCAGTTCACGGCGCGAAAGCGTGGCCCCCGTGGGCGCCGCACCGGCTGGTGCGGACTTGGCATGACCGGCCCGGGATGGCGCGAAGCCGGTGCGGAGCAGGTCGATCAGGTATGTCAGTGTCATGGTGTACTTTATCTATTCTTATTCCGCTGCCTGCCGGGCCGGGATGATCCGGCATTGTGGCAGGCAGGGGGGGGCAGACACCGGGCGTCCGGCCTAGCGCCGGAAGCCCCCGCGCTTGCCCGGA
>Ga0208564_1000563_pt1 | contig 33950 bp, 30 predicted proteins | sample AD_UKC073_MetaG_FD_184439 | JGI IMG/M metagenome (GOLD analysis project Ga0208564, IMG submission 184439) | Active sludge microbial communities of municipal wastewater-treating anaerobic digesters from USA - AD_UKC073_MetaG (SPAdes) (version 2) | ecosystem: Engineered > Bioreactor > Anaerobic >... | reverse complement strand
TTGGCGGCGCCGGCTTTGGCCGTGGCGGTGACGGGCATACCGGTGAGCGAGGCAGCGCTGGCACATACCCCGGCGGCGGTGCGGGCGCTAGTGCAGTAACCCCAGTGACGCCCGTATACATCGGCAATGACGGTGCCAACGGACAGGCGATTTTCTGGTTTGCACCTGGGTATCGTGTCGGTGGTGCCATTGATCCCGGATTTTGGGCCGATGGCTTGGTGCTAGGGCTCAACGGCAGCGAGGAAATAGCAGTAAGGCCAACCGGCTACGAATACCTGTCCACGTTCTATCACTTCTGGACCCCCTTGCCGGCGGGTAACGCTTACAACGTAACGATCAAAAGGCAACCTGCGGGACAAACCTGTTACGTCAACAATGCCAGCGGCACCGTCAGCGGCAATGTTGGCAACGTCGCAGTGGGTTGCGTCGACGATCCATACTACGTTAGTGGCTCGTTGTACGGGTTGTCACAGCCGGGATTGGTTCTGGGACTGTTTGCCGGCGACTCGACTGCGGGCCAGCGTCTGGGAACTGTGACCCCCGCTATGGCTGAAGAGTCATTCGCCTTCGCTGGTAGCCCCGTGCGCCTGACGCGGCAATATACAGTGGGCGTTGTCACCCAGCCGACAGGCCTGACCTGCAAGGTGGCAAACGCGACCTTCTTCGTGCAAGGACCGATCACAGATGTGCGCGTCACTTGCTCGCCGGGCAAAGTCGTGGGGGGTAGCGTGTCCGGCCTCTACGCAGGGCGGTCCGTCGCGCTGGAGCTCGCAGATCAACTTCTGGTGGCAACGAACTCGGATGCCGGCGGCGCAACCGTTAACGTCGACTTCTTCTTCCCAGGGCCGCTTCTCAGTGGCACCGCATACAACGTGCGCATACGAGATCAGCCTCTGGGCCAGATGTGTAATGTCGTCAACGGGAGCGGGACGATGGGTAGCAGCGATGTCAATTCCGTGTCAGTCCAATGCGCGGGAACTATCTGCACCAACCTGGACGTAGACGGCGATCAACAGCTCAATCCCGCCATTGATGGACTCATTTTGCTGCGCGTGGCTCTCGGCCTTACGGGGGCAGCCGTTCTTGACGGGATCTCGTTTGCCCCCGGGACCCGAAACACATGGTCAAATATTCGCTATTACCTGAAGGATAGTTGCGGCATGCCAACGAACGACTAATGCGCGCGGACTCCAGAAGCAAGCTGTTGCGTCTGGCGCTGGGAGCTGCCGACGCTGCCTTCCGCGGGCAATGCGAGGACGCAGAAGCTGCATTGCAGCGGTGTGAGAGTTTCGGTCAGCACGATGCGGAACTCACTGCCGCGATCCGGCTTGCGAGGGCGCAACTGGCAATGTCACGGTCCCGATTTGATGCGGCGCGCATTGATGCACGCGCGGCCGCCGTGTCGCTAGCTCGCCTTGGCCGCCGTCAAGAAGCGGTGCGTGCACAAGAGATCGAGGCACGAATCTTTTGGAAGCTGGGCGAAAACGCGCGTGCGCAAACCCTCTTCCAGAAACTGCTAGTGCACTGGGAGCGTTGGGGGGAGGGTAAGGCGCGAATCGATGGTGAAGTCCGGTGTTTGACACATTTGACCTCTTTGCATTCGCGAGCGCAGCGCTACGAGCAGGCGATCGTGACTGGCACCCGAGCAGTGCTTCTGGCCAAAAAAAGCAGCGACTTGCCGTTTTACTTTCCAAAGGCAGCGAATGCACTTGCTGGCGTGCACTTTCGTCGTGCCTGCCAGTCACACCCTGACAACGCGTTGGCCACCCACATCACTGCGCTCGGCCCGACGGCGTCGACACAGGTGCTGTCGCATTGTCGTAGCGCGCGCGCTTTGATGGACGAGGTGCGTCAAATCGCCATCGCAAGCAACAACCGGCACCAGGCAGCGCTCTACGGATCGAACATCGGGCAGTTGATGGTGCTCATGAATGAGATCAACGCCGCGCTGCCGCTGATGCTTGAGTTCCTGATGTCAGCCCGCGAGCGCAACGACAAGTTTCAAGAGGCAGATGCGCTGCAGGCAATCGGATGGGCGCACCTGTGCGCCTCACGCCACCAGACCGCGCTTCGCCACATCAAGGAAGCCATAGCAATTGCGGAGTCTCTTGATGCCAAACCCCTTCTGGTGACGCTACATTACGACTACGCCGTTGCGGCAGAAAAGACAGGGGATTACAAGATCGCGCTTCTGCATCACCGAGCCTATACCCGACTCTGGCAGCAACTCTCGGCTGAAAAACAGGCGCAGCAGGAAACCGTCGCCAATGACGCAGAACCCTTCTACCTAAAACGTGCTGAGCGATACATCGAGTTGTGCATCACGCAACCACCATCCACAGCGGATGTTGCGCGGCACGTCGGAGTCTCTGTGCGCAGCTTGCAGGTGGCCTTTCAGCGCTATCGCAGCACCACTCCGAAGTCATTTATCCTGAATCTGCGCTATCAGGCCGTCCATGCCGCGCTAGAGAATGATCGCGGGTCTGGTGCGGTGGCGAGAGCCTGCGTGGAATTCGGCTTTGAATACTCTTCGCACTTTGTGCGCGAATTCAAAAGGCGTTTCGGGAAAACTCCTTCAATGGCAAGCCGCCCCGACGCGAGTAAAGCCGACTGATTGATGCTGCTGGCGATGCCGCCAACATGCGGGCCGCAAAGGCATGCTGCAGTGAACTGGTCCAGGTGCTGCATTTTTCGTGCACCCTACAATATTGTTTCTGCCGCACACCGTCGGCTCATCGAGGCCAACCGACGATCGCAGGTTGGCCAAGCGGAAATCCCAGCATGAAAATCAATCCGTTCCATCTCGCCATCCCTGTTTACGACCTTGTCGCTGCGCGGCACTTTTACGGGCAGGTGTTTGGCTGCGCGGAGGGGCGGTCTGCGCCTGAGTGGGTCGACTTTGATTTCTTCGGTCATCAACTGGTGATCCACCAGCACCCGAAAACTGCGTCGCAGGACCACGCCCATACCAACGCGGTGGATGGTCACGACGTGCCGGTGCCGCACTTTGGTGTGGTGCTGGACTGGGACCGGTGGGAAGCGCTCGCGGAACGTCTGCGCGCAGCAGGAACGAAGTTCGTGATCGAACCCTACATCCGTTTCAAGGGGCAGGTTGGCGAACAGGCCACGATGTTCCTGCTTGATCCCTGCGGCAACGCACTGGAGTTCAAGGCGTTCAAGGACATCGGCCAGCTCTTCGCCAAGTAGGCGCGGTGACGCGAGCTACTCGCGCACCCGCTTCGCCAGCGCTCGCACCTCGGCATGTTGGCGGCGGCTCACCGGCAGCCGGTCGGGCCGCCCGCGCAGGGTCACCACCCACTGCGCTTCGCCATCGGCATCGGCGTCACGCTCGAAGGATTCGATGAGATCGGTGCGCGCCAGGCAATTGCGGTGGATGCGCAGGAAGCGGCCACCGAATTCCTCGTCGATGCGAGTGAGCGAATCCTCGATCAAATATTCGCGTGCCGCAGTGACCACGGTGATGTACTTCTGCTCGGCTCGGAAGAAAATGACGTCATCGGCCGGCACCAGGATCAGTCGGCCACGCTCGCTGACGCTGAAGAAGCGGCGGGCGCCACGCGGCAATGACTCCACTTTCACCGCGTCCAGTGGCTTGGCACGCTGCAGCGCCGCCAGCAGGCGCTCGCGGCGAACCGGCTTCAGCAGATAGTCGACCGCCTGCACTTCAAAGGCCTCCAGCGCGTGCTGGTCGTAGGCCGTGACAAAGATGACGCCAGGAGCGTTTTCCATCCGCAGCAGATGGCGCGCGGCTTCGAGGCCGTCCATTCCCGGCATGTTGATATCGAGCAGCAGGATATCGGCGCCATGGCTGACGGCAGTGAGTGCCTGCTCGCCGTTCTCGGCCTCGGCAACGACGACATGCGGAAACGCCGGCTGCAATTCCTCCAGCAGGTCGCAGAGCCGGCGGCGGGCCGGGGCTTCGTCGTCAGCGATGATGATCCGAAGCGGGCGTACCGGCGCAGCGGCGCCAGCGACAACAGCGGTTAGGGTGGAATGAGTCATGCTGAGTCAAACAATGGTCTTGGTGTCGGACGACCGGCGATAGGGCAGGATCAATTGCACCTGATAACGGCCGTCGCGCGGCCCGGCGGTCATGCTCGCTTCGGCATCGAAGTGCAGGGCCAGCCGCTCTCGAATATTGCTCATCGCCATCTTGTTCCCGCCGTGGTGGCGCCCCGCCTGTTCGAGAAACGGGTTGCGCACCGTAATGAAAAGCTGGCCACGCAGGCGCGTCACTTCAATCTCGATCTCGCCGGCAGCCTGTGTGGGCTCGATGCCGTGGTAGACGGCATTCTCGGCGATAGGCTGCAGCACCAGCGGTGGCACCATCGCGTCGGCGGGCATCTTGTCGAGTTTCCAGCTCACATTCAGGCGATCACCAAGGCGCAGTTTTTCCAGATCGAGATACTGCCGGGTCAGGGTAATCTCGTCCGCCAGCGGCTGCAAGTCACGGTTCTCGCGCATCAGCACGCGGAACAGGTCCGCCATGTCCATCAGCGCGGACTCGGCGCGGCCGGGCTCGCTGCGCAGTACCCCAAGCACGCCATTGATCGAGTTGAACAGGAAATGCGGCCGTATTCGCGCCTGCAACGCCTGCAGCCGGGCCTCGGTCACCGCCGGCGACAGCGCCCGCCCGAGGGTATGGAAGTAAACCAGCATCGCCGCCAGCGCACTCAGGGCCAGCGGTACCGCCCGCCAGACGGCGGCATCGAACCAGCGCGCCGACAGGATGGTGATGAGCACCATCGCGGCGCCAATCGCGAATGCCGCTTGCCAGTAGGCAAGACGACGCAGCACCGGGCTCACCAGCGCCCAGATCAATGCCGTGCTGGCGGCAATCGGCAAGCTGGCGCCCATTGCCAGCGCGATATTGAGCGGCACATCGGCCGGGCTCGCCGAAACAGCCAGCGAGTGGGTGGCCACCATCGCGACAAAAATGATCAGCGCGCGCGCCAGCACGCCGAGATTGCGCAAATCCGGGAATACCGCGCGCCGGACCTCGCGCTCCCTGCGGGCTAAAATTTGCTGTGCGCCCGACCGGGATGCCGCCTTGCCTTCCAGACGGCCGTCACGACGACCGGACGCCGGCGCTGGCGACGTCTTCGAAGGGTGTTTCGGCGGCTGCTCGGCCTCCGTGCGAACGTGGCGATCCGATCCGGTCATCTGCCATTGCGCGCGAGACGCATCCCGCGGCGCCGGACCGCTGTCATCAACCATCTTTTCTGTCACACGGATTCAAGGTCGTTCACTTCCCGCCCGGGCATCGCCGTCCGCCCGTGCGTTCGATTCTGAACAACCGCAGAGCAACATGCAAGCCAACTCATCGCCCGCCGCCAACCCTTCTTCCGGTTGGTCCGGCCGTTTTGACGAACCGGTTGCCGAAATCGTCAAGCGTTACACCGCATCGATTCCGTTCGACTACCGCCTTGCCGAGTTCGACATCGCAGGCTCGCTGGCACATGCGCGCATGCTCGCCGCCTGCAACGTGATCTCGGCGCAGGACCTCGCCGACATCGAACGCGGCATGACGACGATCCAGGCCGAGATCGCAGCGGGCAAGTTTGAGTGGTCGCTTGATCTCGAAGACGTGCACTTCAACATTGAAAAACGTCTGACCGCGCTGGTCGGCGATGCCGGCAAGCGCCTGCACACGGGCCGCTCGCGCAACGATCAGGTAGCGACCGACGTTCGCCTCTACACCCGCGCTGCCTGCGACAACGTGGCGATGCTGCTGGTGAAGTTGCAGCAATCGCTCGTCGCGCTGGCCGAACAGCATGCCGAAACCATCCTGCCCGGCTTCACGCATCTGCAAGTCGCGATGCCGGTGACGCTGGGTCATCATTTGATGGCTTATGTCGAGATGTTTGCGCGCGATCATGAGCGCATGCTTGATTGCCGCAAGCGTGTGAATCGGTCGCCGCTGGGCGCGGCGGCGCTCGCTGGTACCACCTTCCCGATTGATCGCGAGATGACCGCGAAGGCGCTCGGCTTCGATGCCGTCTGCCGCAACTCGCTTGACGCCGTGAGCGACCGCGACTTCGCGATCGAATTCCTTAACGCCTGCACGATCACGATGATGCATCTGTCGCGCATGAGCGAGGAGCTGATCCTGTGGATGAGCCCGCGCTTCGGCTTCATCGACATCGCCGACCGCTTCTGCACCGGCAGCTCGATCATGCCGCAGAAGAAGAACCCCGACGTCGCCGAACTGGTGCGCGGCAAGATGGCGCGCGTGCAGGGCCACCTGGTGGCGCTGACCACACTGATGAAGGGCCAGCCGCTGACCTACAACAAGGACAATCAGGAAGACAAGGAACCGCTGTTCGACACGGTGGACACCATCACGCAGACGCTGATCATCTACGCCGACATGGTGGGCGGCATCCGCGTCAAGGCCGATCGCATGCGCGCAGCCGCGCGCGAGGGCTTTGCGACGGCAACCGATCTCGCCGACTACCTGGTGCGCAAGGGCGTGCCGTTCCGCGACTCGCACGAATGCGTCGCTCGCGCCGTCAAGGCTGCCGAGGTCAAGGGCGTTGACCTTTCAGATTTGTCGCTCGCCGAGCTGCAGGCGTTCTCGCCGGTCATCGCCGACGACGTGTTCGCGGCGCTCACGCTGGAAGGCTCGGTCGCCGCACGCAAACACATTGGCGGCACTGCGCCGGAGCGCGTGCTGGCAGAGATTGCGCTGGCGAAAGCGCGCCTGGCCTCCCTGTAGCAGCGGCCATGCCGCGACCAATATTGACTGACCGTAGCCATCACAAGGTCGCGGCGACTCGGCCCCTGCACTGAATATCGATGAATCAGGAAACTATCGGCCTTATCGCCGGCACCCTCACCACCGCGTCGTTCGTGCCGCAGGTGCTGAAGATCTGGAAGACCCGTTCGGCGCGCGACTTGTCGTGGGGCATGGCGGCCGTGTTTTGCGTCGGCGTTTCGTTATGGCTGGTCTACGGGGTGCTGATCGGCGCGCCGTCGATCATCATTGCCAATGCCATCACTTTCGTGCTGTCGCTCGCAATCTGCGTGATGAAGTACCGTTTTGACAAACAGGATATCGGAGATCCAAGATGAAACTCGCGTTCCTCGGCCTTGGTGTGATGGGCTTCCCGATGGCAGGCCACCTGCAGAAGGCAGGCCACAGCGTGACTGTCTACAACCGCAACGCAGAGAAGTCGGCGAAGTGGGTGGCAACCCATGGCGGTGCCTCGGCGGCAACACCGCGCGAGGCGGCAGCCGGTGCCGACATCGTGCTGATGTGCGTCGGCAACGACAACGATGTGCGTTCGGTGGTTTACGGTAACGACGGCGCGCTCGCCGGCATGAAGGCCGGTGCGGTGCTGGTGGATCACACCACGGCGTCGGCGGCGCTGGCGCGCGAACTGGACGCGGCAGCCAAGGCGCAAGGCAAGGGCTTCATCGACGCGCCAGTGTCCGGCGGGCAGGCCGGCGCCGAGAACGGCAAGCTGGGCATCATGTGCGGCGGTGATCTGGCCACTTTCGATCGGGTGAAGGATGTGCTCAACGTCTACGCCAAGGCGCTGGTGCGCATTGGTGACGCCGGTGCCGGCCAGCTCACCAAGATGGTCAACCAGATCTGCATCGCCGGGCTCGTGCAGGCGCTGTCGGAAGGGCTCGCCTTTGCGCAAAAGGCTGGTGTCGATCCGAAGCTGGTACTTGACGTCATCAGCAAGGGCGCTGCGCAAAGCTGGCAGATGGAAAATCGTGGCAATACGATGGTCGACGGCAAGTTCGACTTCGGTTTTGCGGTGGACTGGATGCGCAAGGATCTCGGCATCTGCCTCGAAGAAGCCAAGCGCAACGGCGCGCGGCTGCCGGTCACCGCGCTGGTGGACCAGTTCTACGCCGACGTGCAGCAAGCCGGCGGCGGGCGGCTCGACACGTCGAGCCTGATCAAACGCTTGGGCTGATCGGCCGCGAGCTCACTTCAGCTTTTGTACGAAACCCGCGTCTGAATTGGGCAAACGCGGCAAATAGTCACAAAGTCGGTATTTGGTATTTTGTGGCACTTGGCCCTTATTGAATGGGGCTTTCTGCGAAAAGCTGATAGTCCTTGAAACCATAAAAAAACGGCAGCCTTGGCTGCCGTTTTTCGTTGGGTCACAATGTGACGATCAAGCCGTCGCCTCCTCCGCAGGCTCTTGCGGCGCGTCGCTCTCGGGGAACGCCAGCTTGACCTTGCCGTCCGCGTCGACATCGATCCTGACCTTGCCGCCACCCACCAGCTTGCCGAACAGGAGTTCGTCGGCCAGTGCCTTGCGGATGGTGTCCTGGATCAGGCGAGCCATCGGGCGAGCGCCCATCTGCGGGTCAAAGCCATGTTTCGCGAGGTAGTCGCGCAGGCCCTGTGAGAACTCCGGATCAACCTTCTTCTCGTGCAGTTGCGCCTCGAGCTCGAGCAGGAACTTGTCGACCACGCGCAGGATCACCTCGTGCGTCAGCGCACCGAAGCTGATGGTGGCGTCGAGCCGGTTGCGGAACTCCGGCGTGAACATGCGCTTGATCGATTCCATCTCGTCGCCGGCCTCCTTCGTGTTGGTGAAACCAATCACGTTCTTGGTCAGCGTCTCGGCGCCCGCATTGGTCGTCATGATGATGATGACGTTGCGGAAGTCGGCCTTGCGTCCGTTGTTGTCGGTCAGCGTGCCGTGGTCCATGACCTGCAGCAGCACGTTGTAGATGTCCGGATGCGCCTTCTCGATTTCGTCGAGCAGCAGCACGCAGTACGGATGCTTGGTGACGCCCTCGGTCAGCTGGCCGCCCTGGTCGTAACCGACGTAGCCCGGAGGCGCGCCGATCAGGCGGCTCACCGCGTGACGCTCCATGTATTCGCTCATGTCGAAACGCAGCAGCTCGACGCCCAGGCAGTACGCCAGCTGGCGCGCCACCTCGGTCTTGCCGACGCCAGTCGGGCCGGAGAACAGGAAGGAGCCGATCGGCTTGCGCGGATTACCCAGGCCGCTGCGCGCCATCTTGATGGCAGCAGCCAGCGCGTCAATCGCCTTGTCCTGGCCAAAGACCACGTTCTTCAGATCACGGTCGAGCGTCTTCAGCGAATTGCGATCGTCGCTGGACACATTCTTGGCCGGGATGCGCGCGATCTTGGCGACGATTTCCTCGATCTCGGTCTTGCCGATGGTCTTCTTCTGCTTGGACTTCGGCAGGATCTTCTGCGCCGCGCCGGCCTCGTCGATCACGTCGATCGCCTTGTCGGGCAGGTGACGGTCGTTGATGTGGCGTGCCGCGAGCTCGGCCGCTGCGGTGATGGCCGCCGGCGAATACTTCACGTGGTGATGCGCTTCGAACTTCGGCTTCAGTCCACGCAAAATCTCCACCGTCTCGCCGACGGTGGGCTCGACCACATCGATCTTCTGGAAGCGGCGCGCGAGCGCGTTGTCCTTTTCGAACACCTGGCGGAACTCGGCATAGGTGGTGGCACCGATGCACTTGAGGCCACCGTTGGCGAGCGCGGGCTTGAGCAGGTTGGACGCGTCGAGCGTGCCACCGCTGGCGGCGCCGGCGCCGATGATGGTGTGGATCTCGTCGATGAACAGGATGCCGTTGGCCTTCTCGCCCAACTGCTTGAGCACGGCCTTGAGGCGCGCCTCGAAGTCGCCGCGGTACTTGGTGCCCGCGAGCAGCGCGCCCATGTCGAGCGAGTAGACGACGCAGTCGGCGAGCACGTCGGGCACTTCGCCGTCGACGATGCGCTTGGCCAGGCCTTCGGCGATGGCGGTCTTGCCGACGCCGGCCTCACCGACCAGCAGCGGGTTGTTCTTGCGGCGGCGGCACAGAACCTGCACCAGTCGCTCGAGTTCGGCGGCGCGGCCGATCATCGGATCGATCTTGCCAGCCTTGGCCTGCGCGTTGAGATTGACGGTGAAGTTTTCGAGCGCGCCCTGCGGTGCCTCTTCCTTCTCCTGCTCGCCGCTACCTGCCTCGGCCTTCTCGGTCTTGTCCTTCGGCACTTTGCTGATGCCGTGACTGATGTAGTTGACGACGTCGAGGCGCGTGACGCCGCGCTGATTCAGGAAGTAGACGGCGTGCGAGTCCTTCTCGCCAAAGATGGCCACCAGCACATTGGCGCCGGTCACTTCTTTTTTGCCAGACGATTGCACGTGCAGGATGGCGCGCTGGATCACGCGCTGGAATCCCTGGGTGGGCGTGGTGTCGCTCTCGCTGTTCTGCGGCAGCCGGGGCGTGTGTTCGTTGATGAAGTTGGCGAGCGCCGTACGCAGTTCATCAAGATCAACCGCGCAGGCGCGCAGCACCTCGGCGGCGCTCGGGTTGTCCAGCATGGCCAGCAGCAAGTGCTCGACCGTGATGAACTCATGGCGCTTTTGCCGGGCATCGACAAACGCCATGTGCAGACTGACTTCCAACTCTTGCGCGATCATTGACTACTGCCTTCACTGCCGGCGGTTGGCCGGCTCGTACCCGCGGCTGCACCATAGCAACTTGTGCGGGATCGCCTTGCAGATTGCAGGCTTGGTATCACCCTTGCGGGCGAGCTGCCCTGCAAACTATTCAGGCTCCATCGTACACTGAAGCGGATGTTGGTGTTGCGACGCGAGATCGACCACCTGGGCCACTTTGGTGTCCGCCACTTCCTTCGTAAAGACACCACAGGTGCCCATGCCCGAACGATGCACCTGCAACATGACGTGTGTCGCCTGTTCGCGAGTCATCGCGAACACTTGCTGCAACACACCCACCACGAAATCCATTGGCGTGTAGTCGTCGTTGAGCAGCAGCACACGGTACATCGGTGGCGGCTTGACATCGACGCGCTCGGCTTCAAGCACCGAATCGTCGTGGGGGCGGTTGTGATGAACGGCCATACGAAACTGGGAATACCGGCAAATGTCGGTCACAAAATCACGATTTCAAGAGCATACGGTATGCCAGTGCGTCGCTGCGAAGTGCGGCGCGGACCGCGAAGGAACGATTCAGCCGGCCTGACAGCACGCGGAAGCTTGACCCAACCTGACCAATTGCTGACCAAAAAACAAAAATTTGGCTCGGGAGACATCATTGCCACAACCTTGATTTATCCCCTTGACGATCAAGGTTGTATGACTGTACAACACCCGCCGAAGCGCCAGTTCGGAGCTCCAGACGAGCGTCGCACGACGCACGGCGCGGCAGTCAGTCCGCAGAGAAAACTTACAAATCCAGGTAGTTCAGGGAGTATTTATGACGACAGGTACGGTGAAGTGGTTTAACGATGCCAAGGGATTTGGCTTCATTAAGCCCGACGACGGCTCGGATGACGTGTTCGCGCACTTCTCCGCGATTCAGATGGACGGCTTCCGCTCGCTGAAAGAAGGGCAGAAGGTTTCGTTCGAAGTCGTTGCCGGCCCCAAGGGCAAGCAGGCATCCAACATCCAGAACCCGCAATAAGCGGTACCTCGCCTGGCGGGGTGGGTCGGTAGCGACCAGTAAAAAAAGGGCCGTGATGGCCCTTTTTTGTTGTCCGCGCCAGCCACACTGGCGCGGCGGTCCGCGTGGCGGCAGCTTTACGCGTTGGCCGACGCCAGCACTGAATTCAGCGTCTTGCTCGGACGCATGATGGCCTCGACCTTGGCAACGTCTGCCCAGTAGTAGCCGCCGATGTCTGCCGGCTTGCCCTGGACTGCGGCGAACTCGCTGACAATCGCCTTTTCGTTGTCGGCGAGTGCCTTGGCCAGCGGCGCAAAGTGCGCTGCCAGTTCCTTGTCTTCAGTCTGCGCCGCAAGTTCTTGCGCCCAGTACATGGCCAGATAGAACTGGCTGCCACGATTGTCGAGCTGGCCCGTCTTCGGGCTCGGGCTCTTGTTGTTGTCGAGCAGCTTGCCGGTGGCAGCATCCAGCGTCTTCGCCAGCAGTTGCGCGCGCGCGTTCTTGTTCTTGAGCCCAAGGTCTTCCAGGCTGACCGCCAACGCCAGGAACTCACCCAGTGAATCCCAACGCAGGTGGTTTTCTTCCACCAGTTGCTGCACGTGCTTGGGCGCCGAGCCACCGGCACCGGTCTCGTACATGCCACCACCGGCCATCAGAGGCACGATCGAGAGCATCTTGGCCGAAGTACCCAGCTCCATGATCGGGAACAGATCGGTCAGGTAATCACGCAGGATGTTGCCAGTGGCACTGATGGTGTCCATGCCACGGATCACCCGCTCCAGCGTGTAGCGCATTGCGCGCACCTGGCTCATGATCTGGATATCTAGGCCAGTGGTGTCGTGCTCATGCAGGTACATCTTCACCTTGCGGATCAGCTGCGCTTCGTGCGGACGGTAGCTGTCGAGCCAGAAGACCACCGGCATGCCGGAGTTGCGGGCACGGTTGACAGCGAGTTTCACCCAGTCGCGGATGGCGGCGTCCTTCACCTGGCACATGCGCCAGATGTCCCCTTCTTCGACGTTTTGCGACAGCAGCACTTCGCCCGTCTCGAGATCAGTGATGTTGGCCACGCCGTCTTCGGTGATTTCGAAGGTCTTGTCGTGCGAGCCGTATTCCTCGGCCTGCTGCGCCATCAGGCCAACGTTGGGCACCGTGCCCATGGTCTTCGGGTCGAACGCGCCGTGCCATTTGCAGAAGTTGATGATCTCCTGATAGATGCGGGCGAAGGTCGATTCCGGCATCACCGCCTTGACGTCCTTCAGGCGACCATCGGCCCCCCACATCTTGCCACCATTGCGGATCATTGCCGGCATCGAGGCGTCAACAATGACGTCGTTCGGCGAGTGGAAGTTGGTGATGCCCTTGGCCGAGTCGACCATCGCCAATTCCGGACGATGCTCATGGCAAGCATGCAGATCACGCTTGATTTCGTCCTGCTTGCTCTGCGGCAGCGATGCGATCTTGGTGTAGAGGTCGATCATGCCGTTGTTGACGTTGATGCCGAGCTCCTTGAACAGCGCGCCGTGTTTCTCGAACGCCTCGCGGTAGAAGATCTTTACGCAATGGCCAAACACGATCGGGTGCGACACCTTCATCATGGTCGCCTTGACGTGCAGCGAGAACATCACGCCCGTCTTGCGCGCGTCCTCGATTTCCTTCTCATAGAACGCAAGCAGCGCCTTCTTGCTCATGAACATGCTGTCGATCACTTCGCGGTCCAGCAGCGAAATCTTCGGCTTCAGCACGATGGTCTTGCCGCTCTTGGTGATCAGCTCCATCTTGACGTCACGCGCGCGGTCGAGCGTCATCGACTTTTCGCCGTGGTAGAAGTCACCGTGATGCATGTGCGACACGTGCGAGCGCGACGCCTGGCTCCATTCGGCCATGCTGTGCGGGTTCTTGCGGGCGTATTCCTTCACCGCCCTGGGCGCGCGACGGTCTGAATTGCCTTCGCGCAGCACCGGGTTGACCGCGCTGCCCGTGCAACGGTTGTAGCGGGCGCGGATTTCCTTCTCTTCGTCGGTCTTCGGCGCCTCCGGAAAATCGGGGATCTTGTAGCCCTTGCCCTGCAGCTCCTTGATGGCAGCCTTGAGCTGGGCCACCGACGCGCTGATGTTGGGCAGCTTGATGATGTTGGCTTCCGGCCGCAGGGTCAGCTTGCCAAGATCGGCCAGCGTGTTCGGCAACCGCTGCTCGGGCGTCAGGTAGTCCGGGAACTCGCCCAGAATGCGCGCGGCGACCGAGATGTCCGCCGTATCGACGTTGATTCCCGCCGGCGCGGTGAACGTGCGGATGATGGGAAGGAAGGCACGGGTCGCCAGAAGCGGGGCCTCGTCGGTCAGGGTGTAAATGATTGTCGGCTGCTGGGTGCTCATCGCGATCCTCCTGGGTTCGTCCGTTCTTGCGTCAGTCTGGTACACGTCAGGCGTCTGATGACGGCCGACGAAAACGCACATTTTCTACTATGCGGAATATGTTCCCAGTTTGCCCGAAATCGCTTGCGTGTCTCTGACGCGGGTCAAGACGGCGAGCCCCGGTTACCTGTCGAAGGCAGCAACCGGGCTTGCCAGCAAGCTTAGGAAAAATCTAGAAATTCACCCCACATCATACCCGTGTGACGCTTGGCCATTGGTGAAATTATTTCGATAAATCAATTACTTGAGCCCACCTGACAAGCTGCAACCGCGGGCCTGACAGGACAATGGCATCGGCCGTTGGCTTGCACCGGCCGGTGCACTCTTCTACGCTTCGCGCCGCGCTGATACCGCAAAGAAAAACAGACCGGCAGTCCACTGCCCGGCCCTTACCGCCCTTACTGCACGGAGCTCCCAATGACCCGATTTCACGCCGCGACGGCGCCCGCCGTTGCGCGTACCGCCCTTGTCTTCACCGTCCTCGCGCTGACTGGCGCCCTGCTCGCCGGCTGCTCGTCGGCCCCGCCCGCTGCCCCAGCCCCGGTGGCGGCGCGTCCGAAAGTGGTGTTGCCAATCGCCCAGCTCGATCGCGGCGTACAGATCGTGCTGCCCGATACTGTGCTGTTTGAAACTGGCAAGGCCAACCTGAACGAAACGGAAAGTGGCGCCTACCTCGATCGCATCGCCGGTCTGCTGGTTAGCAAGACGCAAAAGCGCGTCGCCGTCGAGGGCCATACCGATAACGTCGGCGCGGCCGCGCTCAATCAAAAGCTCTCCGAGCAGCGTGCCGATGCTGTCGCCGCCGCGCTTATCGCTCGCGGCGTGCCCGAGGCACGGCTGTCGCGCCGGGGGCTTTCGTTCACCCAGCCAGCGGCACCGAATGACGTCGAAGCGGGCCGCCGCCTCAATCGCCGCACCGAGCTGATCGTCATTGACGAAAAAGTCGAAACCCTAACCGCCGGCGAGCCCGCCAACTCGTTCGAGGACGCCGCCGCCCGCGTCAAGGCCGCCCTTGAAGCCGGGAAGGGGAAAGGCTGATGTCCGAGTCCAGCAATCACGACCGCAACCGTCGCAACAGCCTGCGCATGCTCGCCACGGCCCCGCTGCTGCTGGCTGGCGCCGCCTCGGCGCAGCCAGGCAAGGCGCCAGCCCGCGCAGACGGCCCGCGCGTGGCTCTGGTGCTCGGCAGTGGCTCAGCCCGCGGCTTCTCGCATATCGGCGTGATCAAGGCGCTGGAGGCCGCCCGCATCAAGCCCGATCTGATCGTTGGCACCAGCGCTGGCGCCCTGGTCGGCGCCTTTTACGCTGCCGGATTCACCGGCGCGCAGATGGAGGAGCTGGCCATCCGGGTGAAGGACATCGACATCGTCGACATGGGCACAGGCGCCAAACGCGGCATGGTGATGGGCGACACGCTACAGATGTTCGTCAACAAGGCCACCCGCGAGCGTCCGATCGAATCGCTGGGCATTCCGTTCATCGCGGTGGCGACGCAACTGCGTACCGGTGAGGTGAAGACATTCCGCAGTGGCGATCTCGGTCTCGCCGTGCGTGCGTCCTGCAGCGTGCCGGGCGTGTTCATTCCACCGAAGATCAACGATCAGGAATATGTCGATGGCGGCCTCGTAGCGCCCGTACCAGTGCGCATTGCGCGCGACGCTGGTGCCGACTTCGTGATCGCGGTGGACGTCAGCAGCGGCCCGCTCAACGCCACGCCGGTGGGCATTTATGAGCAGGTGATGCACAGCTTCGACATCATGGGCCGCTCACTGGCCAAGCTGGAAGCCGAGCAGGCTGATGTGGTGATACGCCCCGACACCGCACGCATCGCCAGCACCGATTTCAATGCTCGCGCCGCGTTCATCCAGATTGGGCAGAGCACCGGCACCCGCTTCGCCCCAGTGGTGCAGGAAAAGCTCGCCGCCTGGCGCGCCCCGAAAAAGCGCGCGTAGTGGTGACGACCTGACGTCTGGCGAAGGCGGATGCGGCGGCATACACTGCGGCCATGACTTCCTTCGCCGACCTCCTCCAGAAAGACCGCGCCGGCGTTGACACGCTGATTGCGCGGCTGCCCAAAGCCGAACTGCACCTGCACATTGAAGGCTCGCTGGAGCCGGAGATGATGTTCGCCAAGGCCAAGAAGCACGGCATCACCCTGCCCTATGCCGACGTCGAGGCGCTGCGCGCTGCCTACAACTTCGGCAACCTGCAGGAGTTCCTCGACCTCTACTACGCCGGTGCCGATGTGCTGCGCGACCAGGACGATTTCTACGATCTCACCTGGGCGTATCTGCAGCGCGCCAAGGCCGACGGCGTAGTGCACACGGAAATCTTCTTCGACCCGCAGACGCACACCGCACGTGGTATTGATCCCGAAGTCTTCGTCGAAGGTATCGTCCAGGCGCTGCATGACGGCGAGGCCGAACTCGGCATCACCTGGCGGCTCATCCCGAACTTCCTGCGCCATCTCACCGAGCAGGACGCGATAGACACGCTGGCCGAACTGGAGCCCTACATGGATAACTTCCATGGCTTCGGGCTTGATTCCAGCGAGGTCGGACACCCGCCATCCAAGTTCGCGCGTGTATTCGCGGAGATTCGCTCCCGCGGCCTGCCAGTAGTTGCACACGCCGGCGAAGAAGGACCGCCGGAATACATTGTTGAAGCACTCGACATCCTGCACGTCGCCCGCATCGATCACGGTATCCGGTCGATCAACGATCCGGCGCTGGTCTCACGCCTCGCCCGCGCGCAGATGCCGCTGACGGTGTGCCCGCTGTCCAACGTGAAGCTCTGTGCAGTGTCGTCGATGCAGGCGCACCCGATCAAGAAACTGATGGACGCCGGAGTACTGGTCACCATCAACTCCGACGACCCGGCTTACTTCGGCGGCTACGTCGGCGAAAACTATCGCGCCACCGCAAAAGCGCTCGACCTCACGGCGGAAGACCTCAAGAAACTAGCCGCCAACAGCATCCGCGCCAGCTGGTTGCACGAGGTGCAGAAGGCGCGGCATCTGGCGGTGATTGACGGGCTGTGACGGGCCATTTCGGGATTTCACCAACCCTGTTTGTGCAGCATCTCCAGTCGTTGACTGAACTTCTGCATGGATGGGGACATTTGCGCGATGTTTGCCCGCCGCCAGGCTGGCTGCAATGCAACAAAAACCGTACCAGCACATAGCGGCAGCAGCAAGGCGTTGACCAGCAGATACGTGCGCAGGTCGTCACCATCCTGTGGGCGGAAAAAGCTGGCCTCGCCAGGGCCCGACAACACTCGCATCAAGACGATTGCCAGGGCGCCAGCCGCGAGAGCCGAAACAAATACCGCGCCACGCATCGCTCCTGGTTTGGCCAGCAAGCGCGGCCAAGCCGCCATGAGCAGACAAGTGGCAAGCGTGAACCCGGCCAGAGCGGCTGTGTGGGTGAGCGGTAGCCAAACGAGCACTTCGAGGCTGGTTGGCGGTCTCGGCAAAAGCGCAGCGAAGTTGAGCGGGCGCCAGCCGACGACCCAGAAGAGTGTATTCAGCACCAGCCAGCACGCGACTCCCGCAGCCAAACGACGCCAGGCATCTGCCAGCCACACGCGCAATACCAGGCGTCCAAGCATTGGGCGCGCGCAACCGCCCGGGATCAGCCACATCCGCGTAAGCGGTTGTGGCAATGGCATGGCGAGCGTCATTGCAACCATGGGAAGGTATAGCAACGCAAATCGTCCCATAAAACTCGCGCCGCCTGTCTGTATGAAGAACAGTAGTGTCAGCACAATCGCAAGCCCGTATTGGAGGGGCTGATCGCGAGTCCCAAGCAATGCGACAAGCCTTGCAGCACCTGACTTCCGCGCCGATCGCGCTGCACGAGCGATGCGCCACTGGTATAGCCGTTCTGGCCAGCCTACTTCGCGAGCGATCAACTGTTCGATATCGCTCTTTGTAAGCAGTCTCTCCACCTTCGGCCCGCGCCCAAATCGACGATGCTGGACAGGCGTGAACCACAGCCGGTCCATGACTACCGCGACAGCCAGGATCAGGGTGACGCCGACAGCGAATGTCGTCGTACCCCAGGGGGCAACACCGTAGTAGGCAATCAGGTAACCAAGCCAAGGTCGAACCGTTTGCTGCGCCAGATAGGCCGCGAGCATGACCGCTGCAAACAGCAGCACTGCCACCTGACCGGCAACGTCCTGCATTCGGACGTCTGCGAATGACATCATTGCCCCCGGCAGATACACGTGCGGCGCCTGCATGTAGGTACGTAGCGCTACTGCAATTGGAAGCATAACGATTGAGTAGGCCAAAGCCAGGACCTGCAAACTGCGGACGCTCGCACCAACCTTCGGAGTGAGTCGTGCGATCGCGTGCTGGCGAACGAATCGCCGGCAAGTCATGAATGCCGCGACGCCGCCAATAAACGCATACGACGAAATGGCAACCGCGGCAGCTATCGCACTTCCATGCCCGCTCAATACGGCTACCGGATGTATAGCGAGGTAAGCAGCATAGGCGCAAGCCAACGGCGGCAAAGCCGAGGCCATGATCAGCATCAGGCGACCGCCCAGCAAGCCAGCTGCGAATTGCCACCATTGCTGAAGTGTCAGACCATGGTGTCGCGTTCCAGCACAGACAACGGCGGATGAACTGATCACTGTACGCTCACGTGTTCAATGCGAGGAACAAGTCGGTGAGCGCGAGTGGTTCGCCATCGTTCGCGGCAGCGCCCGCAAGCCGCCGATCCAGAAGGCTTCGCCAGCCACCGCTCTCCAGCCGATGGCTATTGATCACCCCCGGCGACGCTGACGGCGGCGACTCGCTGTACACCGCGACAATGTTTTCGGACAGCTCTTCGCGATCCCCAATCAGCTGCACCCGTCCGTCCCGAAGGAAAAGCAGGTGTGTCGCCACGCGCTCAAGGTCTTCGAGGAGGTGACTTGAAATCACCACCGTCGGCGCCTGCGCATCGTCAGCGTCGAGCTCAATCAACGCGCGCAGAAAGTCGCGCCGCGCCATCGGGTCGAGACTTGCCACCGGCTCGTCGAAGATCAGCAACTTTGGACGGTGCATCAGCGCGAGCACGATGGCGAGGCGCTGCCTTTCCCCCGGTGAGAGTTTGCCGGCGCGAAGATCAGGCACCTCAAAGCGTCGCAACAAATCTTGCGCCCGGCTCGCAGAGAAGTTTGGGTACATCGGCCCCAGCAGCGAAACATGCTCACGTACGCGCAGCCACTCGAACAGCTCCGGAGTCTGGCCGACGAAGCCAAGATTGCCTTTCGTCTCATTGTCGAGATCAAGACTCGGACAGCCCAGCACGCGGGACTGTCCTGAAGTCGGTGCGGTCAAGCCCAGCAGACAATGCAGCAGTGATGTCTTGCCTGCTCCGTTGCGCCCTACCAGTCCCAGCACTGATCCGCCTGCTAGCTCGAAAGTCACGTTATCAAGCACCGTGCGCGTGCCATACCGCAAGGTCAGACCGCTTGCCACTATCGCTGGCAAGCTACCCGCAGGTATCGGTTTTTCGACGAACACCGTCGTAGCTTCATTCATCCGAAGTCTCCTGCCCGCCGATGGCGGACGCCGGTTGCAAGTGAGCGAGTGTTTGCTGGAATGCGGCGATAGCTTCGTCGGCACTGATACCAAGCTGGCGACTGACGCGGGCTGCGTGCTCCAGTGCCGGTTGCAGCAGGGCCAGACGATCGCTTTCCGCGGTCGCCTCGCGAGTGCGCACAAACATCCCCATCCCCCGCCGCCGCTCGACGATGCTTTGCGCTTCGAGCAGCGAGTACGCCTTTGACACCGTCATCGGGTTGATCACGTACTCCTGCGCCACGGCGCGCACCGAGGGCAGCTCTTCGCCGTCGCGCAGTACGCCAGCCGCGACCGCGCGTGTCACCTGCTCGACGATTTGTCGATACAGCGGCGTGGCGGACGAAGGTTGCAGCTCGAAGCGGAACACGTTGGAGGTATCTGAAGACGGTCATAAATTACTGTATTACTACAATAATACACAAGTCATCGCAGAACCCGAAAAGTGCATCAACTTTTTCTTCAAATCACCATTTCATTGGGCCTCAAGCGCTGAACGCCATGAAGTCGACTTTCGGCTTAATTAGCCGATTAGCTCGATTCAAACGGCACTTTTCTGAAAAAGCTACTGCTGCGTTTTTGCTGCGTGACCGCCGAACGCACCCGATCCGTGTGCATGCGTCGTGTGCCGGTGCGCGAGAACAGGCGCGAGTTTCGGGCAGTTGATGCCGGGTGCTGGCCAGCTTTCAGCGCGACGTAGCCACCGCCGCAGGCGCCGCAGCTAGTCCTGCTTGAACAGCGGGTAATACTGCCGCGAAACGACGATCTTTTCGTGGTGGCCACGGAAGTGCAGCACCAGTCGTTCGCTTTCCTCGCGCACCGCGCGGTCGATGGCGTGGGCGTTGACGATTGCGCCGCGATGCACCTGCCAGAACCGCTCCGGGTCGAGCCCCTCGCGCAGCTCGCTGATCGGCGTGCGAACAAAGGCGTCGGCGCCCTTGCAGACAATCCGCGTGTATTTGTTGTCGGACTGGATGAACAGGATGTCGTCGGTATGAATCAGCCGCGTGACGTTGCCCACCGACGCGCGGATCCACTTGAGATGCGCTGCCGGCTTCGCCTGTTCCAGCAGCGATTTCACCAGCGCCGTCAGGTCAGCCGGCGCGCTGGCCGGCTGCTGCTCGATGCGTTTGCGCAGGCGCGCCACCGTCTCGCGCAGTCGGGCAATCTCCACCGGCTTCAGCAGATAGTCCGCCGCGCCATTCTGAAAGGCAGCGATCGCGTGCTCGTCGTACGCGGTGACGAACACCACATGCGCGCTGTCGCCAATCTCGGCCGCCACTTCCAGCCCGGTCTTGCCCGGCATGCGGATATCGAGGAATGCGACGTCGGGCTTGTGCGCATGAAACGCCTCCAGCGCCGCCACGCCGTTGCGACATTCGGCAACCACGTCCAGCTCGGGCCACGCCTCCGCGAGAGCATTGCGAATGCGCGCCAGCATCACCGGTTCGTCGTCGGCAATCAGTGCGGTGGTCATGGGGTGCTCCCGGTGGCTTTCGTTCTTGGCAAAGTAAGGGTGGACACCACACCATGCGGGGGATTGTCGCGAACGCTGAGCGTTGCGGCCTCACCGTAAATCGCGGCCAGCCGTTCGCGGATGTTGGACAGGCCGACGCCGTCCGATGCGTTGCCGGTGGCTGCCGCGAGGCCAACACCGCTATCCGCGACCGCGATGCGAAGCGTGTCACCGTCCAGCTGCGCGCTCAGACGCAGGTCACCGCCGTCCAGCGCCGGTTCCAGGCCATGCTTGATGGCGTTCTCCACCAGCGAGATCAGCATGGCGGGCGGCACCGGCTCGCCGGCGAGCGCTTGCGGCAATTCAAGCGAAAACGCCAGGCGATCACCCATCCGCGTCTTCATGATGGCGAGGAATGCCGCCGCCATTTCAAATTCACGCCCGAGCGTGGTGGTCTCGGTGCGCAGCCCGGCCAAGCCCGCCCGCAGGAAGGTGATCAGCTCCCGTGTCAGCGCTGCCGCCTCCGGCGCCTTGCCCTCGGCAAGGTCCTGCACCGTGCCCAGCGTATTGAACAGAAAGTGTGGCTCCACCTGCGCCTGCATCAGCTTCAGTCGTGCGTCGGCCAGCTGCCGCGCCGTGCGGTCGGCTTCGGCCTGCCGTTGCAGCGCCGCGTGTCGGGCCTGCAGCAAACGCCGCCGCATCTGCACCACCACGAGAATCAGCAATCCATAGATCGCGCCGACGATCAGGCCGGCGATGAACACGCGGCTGCCGACACTGCCCAGACCATCAAACATACCGTCCAGCGTGCCGCGACGGGACAGGCGGCCGATCATCCCGCCCACCAGCGCCCCGGCAACGCTGAGCCCTACTACCTTCAGCACCATCCGCGTGTTGAGGCGAAACTTGTAGTGGCCGAACCACACCGACAGCAGCGAGAACCCGGTCGCTGCAAGCAGCAAAAACGACAGCACCAGCGCCTCGACCCAGCCGGTGTCATTCACACCGAAGCGGAACGCTGCCGCCGCCGCCATCCAGATCGCGAACGACGCAGCCAGCATGCGCCACTTGTGGCGTCGCATGCTGGCGTCAAACGCCAGCACCTCTTCGCGCAATTCGGGCGTGAGCGCTGCCAGTTTGCGCGCTTCGAGCGCGGCGTACCATTGCCTGACGGGGGTGAGCGGTGAAGTCATGGGCGGGAGCTTAGCCAGCCATGGCCGTGCCGTCAGCGGGCGTGGCGCCGATGGCGACCTGACGCGACGGATGACGACTTGGCTGGATGCGTGACGCCCTGCGCCGCAGCGGGCGCCGATGGGAACTGCTACGGCAGGTGAATTTCCCCCGCGCCCAGCGCCAGCACGCGGCCGCCCACGCGCACCCGGCGCTCGTCGGTGAGCGAGAGTTGCAACACGTTGAGACGGTTGATGAACTCGCCCTGCGTCACCGTGAACTGCGACGGCGCCGGTTCACCGGCGTCGAGCAGATAGCCGCCAAGATTGGCGCAGGCGGAGCCAGTGCCGGGATCCTCCGTCATGCCGCTCGCGGTCGGGAAGAAAAAGCGCGTCTGGAAGCGGCCAGGCGCTACCCGCGCGACGAGATAGGCCATGTAACGGCCGGCGTCGTTCGCAAAATCCGCCTGTAGCTTGTCAGCAACCGGCTTCGCCCGCGCCAGCACAGCAACCGACTGCACTGGAATGATCAACTGCTCGGCGCCGGTGGACACGAAGCGTGGCTCTCCCGCAAGGTCGGCCGGCGTCAAGCCAACCGCCTCCGCCAAGCGCTCGCGCGAGGCGTTGATCGGCCGCGAGGTGTGCCCGTTCGCAGTGAAAGTCCAGGCGCCAACGTCGCAAGTCACAGGGATGTCGCCCGCGTTGAGGCCGAGCGTCAAACGGTCGGGCGCGGTGCCGGTTTCGGTGGCGGCAAGGCTGGCCAAAACGTGCGATGTGCCCACCGTTGGGTGGCCGGCAAATGGCAACTCGTAACGCGGGGTGAAGATGCGCACGCGCGGATGGGTGCCGGCGCGGGGCAACACAAAAGTCGTCTCCGACAGGTTGAACTGCGCCGCCAGCGCCTGCATCTCCGCATCCGTCATGCCGTGCGCGTTTTCGAACACGCAAAGCGGGTTGCCGCCGAAGGTGGCCGTATCGGATTCGACGAAGACGTTGACGAGCTGGTAGCGGAAGCTGCGCATGGCGTACAGGCACCGGAATGATGGGCCTGAGATAATACGGGCAAAGCTCATGTGGCCTGTCGTCCCCGCGGAGGCGGGAACCCAGACCGTGCGCGAGCCTGGCGCATTCGTGGTCGTCTCTACTTCGATCAACGTGCCGGGTCTAGATTCCCGCCTTCGCGGGAATGACACATTCGAACCGCTGATCGGATCTATGCAATACATCTACACCATGAATGGCGTGAGCAAACTTGTTCCGCCGAAACGCCAGATCATCAAGGACATTTCGCTGTCGTTCTTCCCCGGCGCCAAGATTGGCCTGCTCGGCCTCAACGGCGCCGGCAAATCCACCGTGCTGCGCATCATGGCGGGCGTTGACAAGGATTTCACTGGCGAAGCGCGCCCGCAGCCCGGCATCAAGGTCGGCTATCTGCCGCAGGAGCCCGAGGTGGACCCGAACAAGACGGTGCGCGAGATCGTCGAGGAAGGCCTCGGCAGCGTGACCAGCGCGCAGAAGCGGCTGGACGAGGTGTACGCCGCCTACGCCGAGCCGGACGCTGACTTTGACGCGCTGGCCAAAGAGCAAGCCGAGCTGGAGGCGATCATCGCTGCCGGTGACGGCCACAACACCGAGCAGCAGCTCGAAGTCGCCGCCGACGCACTGCGCCTGCCGCCGTGGGACGCCAAGGTGGGCCTGCTCTCCGGCGGTGAAAAGCGCCGTGTCGCACTCTGCCGCCTGCTGCTCTCAAAACCCGACATGCTGCTGCTCGACGAACCAACCAACCACCTGGACGCCGAGAGCGTGGACTGGCTGGAGCAGTTCCTCGCGCGCTACCCCGGCACCGTGGTGGCCGTCACCCATGACCGCTACTTCCTCGACAACGCCGCCGAATGGATTCTCGAACTCGACCGTGGACACGGTATTCCGTGGAAGGGTAACTACAGCGAATGGCTCGACCAGAAGTCCGCTCGCCTGAAACAGGAAGAATCGCAGGAGTCCGCCCGCCAGAAGGCGTTGAAGAAAGAGCTGGAATGGGTGCGGCAGAACCCGAAGGGCCGCCAGGCCAAGAGCAAGGCCCGCCTCACGCGCTTTGACGAACTCTCCAGCCACGAATACCAGGCGCGCAACGAGACCAACGAAATCTTCATCCCGGTCGCCGAGCGTCTGGGTAACGAAGTCATCGAGTTCAAGAACGTCACCAAGAGCTACGGCGACCGGGTGCTGATCGACGACCTTTCGTTCCGTATCCCGCCGGGCGCCATCGTCGGCGTGATCGGCCCCAACGGTGCCGGTAAGTCAACGCTGTTCAAGCTGATCACCGGCGTCGAGAAGCCCGACAGCGGCGAGGTCGTCATCGGCCACACCGTGCAGATGGCCTTCGTCGACCAGTCGCGGCAGAACCTGCAGAACGACAAAACGGTGTGGGAAGACGTCTCCGGCGGCGCCGACATCCTGCAGGTGGGCCGCTTCGAGATGCAAAGCCGCGCCTACATCGGCCGCTTCAACTTCAAGGGGCCGGACCAGCAAAAGATCGTCGGCAACCTCTCCGGCGGTGAGCGCGGCCGTCTGCATCTGGCGAAGACCCTCCTCAAGGGCGGCAACGTGCTGCTGCTCGACGAACCATCCAACGACCTCGACGTGGAAACGCTGCGCGCCCTCGAAGACGCGCTCGGCGAATTCGCCGGCACGGCGGTCATCATCAGCCATGACCGCTGGTTCCTCGACCGCATCTGCACCCACATCCTCGCCGCCGAGAACGACAGCAAGTGGTTCTTCTACGAAGGCAACTACCGCGAGTACGAGAACAACAAGATTCAGCGCCTGGGTGAAGAAGCTGCGAAGCCGCATCGGGTGCGGTTTAAGGCGCTTAAATAACAAATGGTCGCAGAAATCACGTTCGACTACAGCTATTGCCGAACGATCGTTCGGCGTCAGTTGATGTATGTCGAACAATACCCAGATCAGTCAGTCTACGACCATCACCATGGTGGTCCCATCGCACTTTTCGCAATGCTTTGGGTCGAGGGATATCTGAATCACTTGATTCAGAAGCTTTTTCCTGACAAGTGGAACGACAAAGAATCGCAGCGGTTCTTTCGTGACAAGTATGCTGGCGTCAAAGGCAAGTTTGAGTACATCAACGACGAACTCTCGTTGAGTTTGCAATGGCCAGACGAACTAGAGCTGCTGCGAAAATTTAGAAATCGGGTTGCGCATTCCCGAGATGTTGAGCGAGAACTTGCACCGAACTTGCAAGTGACTCAGCTAGACAACTTTGTGGATGATTTCAATTTGATTTTAGGCACGGTGGCGGACATAAAGCATCGCGTGCATTTTGCAGAAAAGTTTCTGGAAGAGATTCATGATGCCGTCTGTCACATTCCCGACGACGTGGTGCGAAAGCAAATCAGCCTTGGTCGAATACAGTTCGACCGTCCGCGAATCGGTCACCCGACTCTCAGCGCGCTTGCCGTGCGAGTGTGACGTTGAAGCAACTTGCGCCTGTGACTGCTTTCGGTCTGAGTTGCCGTCAATTTTGTCGGCTTAAATCGATACTCAATGTAGTTGTCAGCGAAAAGAAGTGTAGCGCCTCTCTCTCTTTCGCCACTTTTGAGAGCCACTTATGACTACTGCCATTCCGATCAGCACTTATGCCTTAGCCTGCCTGTACGTCTTCCTTTATTCGGCACAGTCGCTTCATGCATATCACTTTCACGGTGCTATCGTATCCTTTAAAGGTAGGCTTGAGTCTTCGCGTGCGTTGGCGTCTCTAACGGGCGGCCTGCTCCTATTTGTTGTGGGCACTAAGACAACCTGGTACGAGCCCTTTTTCCTTTTAAGCGTCTCTGTCGGGACATACTACATTTGTCGGCACGTCGGTCACTATCTTGGTCGAAGGATGTACTACCTTGAGGGCAGCTTTCAGTCAGTAGCGAGGTTCTTGTTCGGCAACGTCTGCGTACTTAGCGAGAATGAACTGCCGGAAATTGGTCTAGCTACCGTATTTGTTAGCCTTTTTGCGTTCGCAGGCTGGCCTCTGACCGCATTTCTAATTTGGCGTTCCATCGAAAATCTAGGGCACCTGTAGACGATGTTGCCCCTTGGTGTACGCGGTTCGCCAGAGCAATTTGTGTCTGACTTGGCTCGATGATGGCCGGCAACACCAACAGCACACAGCTTTGATCCTGAGGGGAAATGCATGGCCTTGTTCGATTTTTTAAGGCACAAACCCAAAACTTTGCGAGATGCTGTCATCGAGAATCCCATTTACAGACAGCAAAAGGAGCTTTACGAGGCGCTTTGCGCACTGTGCGAAGACGGGTACGACGCCGATGAACTGCCTCACGGCCTAGGCGAGTATGGTTTAACAGCCACGAACCCTATTCTTACAAAGACTGTTTTTGGAAGCACTGCTTACTTGGGCCGCTTACGGACGATCGAAAATACAAAAGTAAATTACCAGCGTATTGGCTCTATCGCGTCACATGTTTCGCCCAATCCGATAGACGTGTACCAAGTGACCGACGCAAGCGATAGGACGTTAGCGACGCTATATGTCTCGCCGTACCACAAGCGCATATCAACGAGGGCGCCTCAAGGATTTCTTCTGGCGGCCCACTCGTTTGCTTAGTGCCGTAGGTCGGAACGCGTGTGGTTCCGACGATTGCACTACCACTCCGACAAACACTTGTACCCGGTCTTGGCGTAGTAGATGCCGATCTCGGCGCCGACGCCGCCGAACGGGATGTCGACAACGGTGATGGATTGCAGGTCAGTGTCGATCAGGCTGCCGGAGATGAGTGATTTGGCAACGCCGTAGATCTCGGTTTCGACACCCGGCTTCAGCGCCACGTCCTTCAGTGCCTTCAGCCGCGCTGCACCGTCAAGCGATTCCAGCATCGCGTTGGCACCGCGAAGTAGCGGTCCGAGCTTGCCGGCGCTCTTCACATAGTCGCCGAACTTGCCGCCGAAGCTCAGCGCCCAGTCGAGGCCGTCCGCCGTGTAGCTGCTGAAGTCATCGGCGTGGGTGAAGCCGGTGGCGAAGGCGATGGCCAGGCCACCTGACCCGCCCACCGATGGCCCGAGGCGGCCACTCAACGCGCCAATCGTGCAGCCATGCGGCCGGTTCATCGAGCTGATCATCACTGCGGCTTGCCCCTCGGCGCCAAGGCCGAGGCCGCCCCCGGCCTTGAACATCAAGCCAAACCAGGTGTGCGGGATGGGCTTGTCCGTCGGCCGCCATTGCCCGGTGCGTGGTAGTGCTGGCCCAGTACGCGGGCCATAGACGGTGCCGCCACCCATCCCGCCGGAAAGTCCGAGGTAGACGAAGCGCGAGCCATCGGGGTTGAACAGTTCAATCGAAATGCCGGGCGTCTCTTTGTAAGCCCCGTAACCCTTGAAGCCAGGGAATGCTGCCACGGTGGCGGCCGGCAATCCGCGCACGCCTTTGGCCCACCATTGTGGTGAGCTCATCCAGGCCTCTGGCCGGTACATCGAGTACTGTTTGGTTTGCAGCTCGATTTGAATGGGGACGACGTCAAAGATCACATCCACGTAACGTGCCATGCTGGCCTCCGATCAGTTTTTGTCTGCTGCCACGACGCGCTTTACGGTCACTGGCATTCTGCTATCAAAGACGTGGCCAAACCCTACAGAACCGCCGCCACCGCGTTACAGACCGTTACATCGGACGCGTAACGCCCGCGCTGGCAAACCTCGGCTACATTCGCGGACGTCCACACCGTAACCAACCGCAAGCAACACCGCCATGAACACTACTTTCGATTTCGCTGGCAAAGTGGCCCTCGTCACCGGCGGCGTCTCCGGCATTGGCGCCGCCGCATCGCTCGCGTTCAAGCGCGCGGGCGCTAGCGTGATCGCCTGCGGTGTGACCGAGCAGGAGCTGATGGCAGCGAAGGTGAACCCGGCGTTCGCGGGCATCCGCATTGAGGCGCTCGACGTGCGTGACGACGACGCCGTGCGGCGCCTGATCGGCAGCGTGCCGCGGCTGGACTATGTGGTGAACTCGGCCGGCATCATCCGCCGTGGCGCCGAGCATGAGCCGGCAACCTTCGCGGAGGTGATTGATGTCAACCTCAACGGCGGCATGCGGGTGGCCACTGCCGCGCGCCCGCTGCTGACGCAGTCGAAGGGCGCGATCGTGTTCATCGGCTCGGTGATGAGCTACTTCGGTGGACCGGTGCAACCGGCGTATTCGGCGTCGAAGGGCGCGGTGAAGAATCTGGTGATGTCACTCGGCGCGGCCTACGCGACGGACGGCATTCGCGTCAACGGCGTGGCACCCGGCTGGGTGATCACCGAGCTCTCGCGCGGCGCCCGCGAGAACCCGGAACGCAACGCGCAGATCATGGGCCGCATCCCGATGGGTCGCTGGGCCGAGACGGCCGAAATCGCGGATCCAATCCTCTTCCTCTGCTCCGACGCCGCCCGCTACATGACCGGCACGCTGGTGCCGGTGGATGGCGGCTATCTCAGCGTGGGGTAGGTGGAGGTAGCCCGGATGCTCACATCCGGGAGGTGGCTGTAACCGTCGTGCAAGCGAACCCGGCTGCGAGCAGTCGGGCTACGGTGATTCGTCTGGTTTAGCGCCGACGCCCAAGATTCCGCGCCCCCGGTCGCGAGGTTTGCGGCGCCTTGTAGGCGTAGTTGCCGCTACCGTAACGCGGCGCGTTGGCGGCCGGCGCCTGCGGGCTGTACCCGCTACCTGGCCGCGAGACCGGTGGCGGCGCGACGCTGCTTTTGGCGGCGCCGGGTGTGCCGAACTGCGCGGTCTTGGCATCCACACCCGCCACTTTCGGTGCGTTGGTGTTGTAGTTGCCCGGCGCTTGCGCATAGGCACTGGTGCTCCGGGCGCCGCCGGTTGCGGCGCCTGCCACCGGGTTCTGCGGTGCGCTGATGCTCGGGCGATTTTTCAGCCAGTCGGTTGGCGGCACATAGGCGCCTTTCGGGGCCAGGTTTTTCGACAGCAGATAGCCGCCCAGCGCACCCAGCGCGGCGCCAGCGACCAGCGGCAGGAACACGCTGCCGGTGCCGCTCGCCGTAGGCACCGGGTTGCCGCCGCATTGGCCCGCGCCATACTTCGCCTCGCATTCGGCAAAGGTGGCGGCGCCCTGCGGCGGGCGGCCCGCCATCATGTCGTGATACACCTGAGCACAGGTAGCCTCGGAGAGACCATTGGCCATGCAGGCCTTGATCGCCTCGGTGCCGTTTTGCATTGTCGGCGCTTGTGCAGCGGCGCTGACGCCGGTGGCCGACGCCTGCGCGACGGCAGCGGGCGGCGTATTGGGCATCGCGCGCGGTGGCGTGGCCTGGTCGCAGCCGGCAAGCGCCAGCGTCGCGGCGCCCACAGCCAGCACAACCGCTTTGGTGTTGAACAGGGAAATCATCAATGGCCTCCGCCCGTCATGCGAGCAACAGTGCGCGCAGGCGAATGTGCAGGCCGGTGGGCGGGAACTCAATGCCGCGACCGACGAACGGCGGGGACGTGAGTCAGGTAGCGGGTGGGCGGTTCCGTTTGCGGGAAGTTAGGCGACGCGTGGGCAACGAGTTGCCTACCCTACTTGCCGTTAAACGGGGTGTAGCCTCGATGCAGCAGCGCGGAATCGAGGGTGACCTTGGCGCGGTGAACCAATGCCTCGATTCCGTTGTGCTGTGCGCTATGGTGCAATCCCCGGAATGCCGCAGTTGCGCGTCATCACCGTGCGAATTTCTGGCCAGCTCCAGCGCGCCCCGGCACCGAGAGCGCCGTTGGTTACCGCGCTGCCGGAGAGGCCGAGCAGCGCGCGCAGCCCCATCAAGCCGTCGGTAGTGGCGGACACACTGCCGTTGCCGTCGAAATCCATGTTGCAGTCGCCTGGCACCGCGATCGCCGGGAAGTCGGTGGCTGCGGGCCAGCAGCGGATGCTGCCATTGGTGAGTGTCGCGCAGGCGCCGGTTTGGCTGATCGTGAGCGTATTCGCGCCAGTAACGCCGGTCACCTGCTGCGGCGTGCTGCTGAATGCGCCGGTAAAGCTGGTGTTGCCGAGCAGGCCGCCGGCGTTGTTCCCCCAGCAGAAGACGTTGCCGCTGGTGCCGATGGCGCAGGAATGGGTGTAACCGGCGACGACCGATGTCACCCCGGAAAGCCCGGCCACCACAGTCGGTACGTTCACCACCGCCCCGTTGTTGTTGCCAAGCCGACCATCCGGGTTGGCCCCCCAACAGCTCGCAGTGTTGTCCGCGAGCACCGCGCAGGTGTGTCGCGAGCCAGTGGAGACGGCGGTGGCCGTGCTGATGCCGGTGGCGACGACGGGGGACGATGCGCCATACGTCGTCGGCGGCACTGCCGTTTGACCGTTACCGAGCTGGCCCGCCAAGATGTAGCCCCAGCACTTGACTTTGCCCTGATCGGCACCGGGCCCTTCCACCGCACAGGTAAATCCGCCGCCATCGTCGTTTAAGGTGAAGCTAGCATCGGTCGACACGGAGATATCAACGATATTGATCAACCCGGCAATGACGCCGCTACCAAACACGGTGCTGCCAACGGAGGGTATGCCAAGCGATACGCCAGCCCAGTTTTCGCCTGAGCAGGCGACTTGGCCAGCCGAGCCCGGGGTCGCGCTGGCGCCGTAAATCGCGCAGGTATTGATAGGACCAATCGCAATCTTGCGCCCGCGAGCACCGGCGACGCCCACGCTGCCGACGAACTTCTTAGCACAGTTGTTTGTCCGAAATCGGCCCAAGTCGCGGCGCTAGCCGTCGCTGAGTACACCACCGCTGAACAACCAGTTCGCGAGGTGCCATCAGCGACGTTGTCCATTACTGAGCAGACGCCACTCGGACCCATCCAGAAACTGCGAAAGGTGTACGCACCGGATTGCGTCTCCAGCTGGTCGAGGACCTGCGGATACTCGTACGATCCACTCCCCCAGCAACGCAACAGGTTGGTGTCGGTAAGGCCGCACACGGTGGTATTGCCGGGCCCGGTGCCGATGCCCACGCGAATGAACTTTTCCATGGGCCGCATCTGTGCGACGGCTGTCGCCGCAACGAGCACGGACGCCGCCACCATCAAACCCTTCGACGCGCGCGCAACGCTGCGGCGCAATGTGCCTGTTTGCATCTGAACCCCCTCTGCCGGACGAAACGGTATGTTGTGCCCCGGCGCGGGTTGCCGCCCGGGTGATGCAACGATGTTATCGGGGAATGGCGGGATTTATGCCTGCCGACGACAGCGGAAATTTGATCAGCTTTTTGCTGAAACACTTATTCGATATGGGCTTCAATGCCATTTGAGTCACAAGTTGACTTTTGGCTAAATGAGGTACTGAGCCCAATTCTGTTGGGCGTTTTGCCAAAAAGTTGATGCGTCGCCAGTGAGCGCGTCACGGGTGTAGCGGCATTCGCGCCGTAGCCTCGATGCAGCACAGCGGAATCGAGGCATTATTGGCAAGCCAAGGTCACCCTCGATTCCGCGTTGCTCCATCGCGGCTACGTCCGGCGCAGCACGATCCGGACGGCGGCCGATCGCGCCCTCGTCTACAGCGCCGGATAGTCGGTGTAGCCCTCGGCCCCGGACGAGTAGAACAGCGCCGGTCGTGGCGGGTTGAGCGGCGCGTCGCGACGCAGACGCTCCGGCAGGTCCGGATTGGCCAGGAACGGCACGCCGAAGGCAATGGCGTCGGCCGCGCCGTGGGCGATGGTGTGCATGGCAAGGATGCGGTCGTACTTGTTGTTGGCGATGTAGGTGACGCCGGCGGCGCTGAGCGTCTTTTTCGCCCACGCGAAGTCAAAGCCGGTGAGGTCGCGGGCACCGCCGGTGTTGCCCTCGATGAAGTGCACGAACGCGATCTTGCGCGCGACCAGCGCCTCGACCAGCGCGCCGTAGGTGGCCTGGGTGTTGCTGTCCGGTTTGGCGTTGTTGGCCAGCGTGACCGGAGAGAGGCGGATGCCCGTGCGATCAGCGCCGAACACGCTGATCACGGCGTCGACGATTTCGACGGCGAAGCGGATGCGGTTTTCGATGCTGCCACCGTATTCATCCGTGCGGTGATTGGAGCTGTCACGGGTGAACTGCTCGATCAGGTAGCCGTTGGCGCCGTGAATCTCGGCGCCGTCAAAGCCGGCGCGTTTCGCTACCTCTGCGGCGTGCTTGAACGCCGCGACCATCTCTTTGACCTCGGCCGTGGTGAGGCCACGGGCGGCCACGCGTTCGACCTTGCCGTTTTGCGTGTACGTGGTGCCGCCGGGGTTGAAGCCGTCACTCGCCGTCACCGGCAGCGCGCCACCGGGTTGCATGTCAGGGTGCGAGATGGCGCCGACATGCCAGAGCTGGGCGACGATCTTGCCGCCTTTGGCGTGCACGGCATCGGTGGTGAGCCGCCAGCCGGCCTCCTGCTCGGGGCTGTAGATGCCCGGTGTGCCCATGTAGCCCTTGCCCGACGGCAGGATCTGCGTGCCTTCCGTGACCAGCAGCCCGGCGCTGGCGCGCTGTGCGTAGTACTCGGCGATCAGCGCGTTGGCGGCGTCCGTCCCCGGCGTGGCGCGGCAGCGGGTCAGCGGCGCCATGAAGATGCGGTTGGCAGCTTCGATGGCCCCCACACGAACGGGGGTAAACAGCGTGGTCGGGTCAGCGGACATGGAATTCATCGGGAACAGTTCAGGAAAACGTGGATTTTCCAAGCTTGGGGCTGTTCCCGTTTATTCCAGATCAAAATCGGCGCCACATTGTGCCGTGGCGTCGTGCGACTACTTCCAGGTTCCCGCACTCTCTGCCACGAACGCGGCAAACGTGCGCGGTTTGCGGCCGAGCAGCGATTCCACGTCTGGTGAAACTCCAGCGGCGTAACCCGCGCTGATGATGTGGTTCAGCGAATCCATCACGTTGACGATGAACGGCGGCATGCCCCACTGGTTCATCGTCGCCACCGCTGCTTTGGTCGGCACGCTCACATGCTGCACCGGGCGCCCGACAGCGGCGCTGATCAGTCGCGCGGCTTCAATGCCGGTGACTGCCTCGGCGCCAGTCAGTGTGTAGGCCTTGCCCGCGTGCGCACCCGGCGCGGTGAGCACGCGGGCGGCCACAGCGGCGATGTCGCGGGTATCGACAAAGCTCTGCGCCTGTCCGCCGTCGGCGGCGTAGATGGTGCCGTCCTTGATCGCCTGCGTCTGGTAGTTGGCGTAGTTCTGCATGAACACATTGGGTCGCAGGAAAGTGGTGGCGATGCCGGTGCCGGCGAGGATGTCGTCGATCTCGCCCTGCAGCTTCGGCAGCGCAAACGGGCTGGCGGCGTCAGCACCGGCGCCGCTCGAGCGAACGATGTGCCTGACGCCCGCCGCTTTGGCCGCGGCCGCAGCGTTGCGTGCCAGCTCGACCTTGTTCGGCACCAGCGGGAACAGCAGGAACAAGGTGTCGATACCGGCGAATGCTTTGGTGAGTGAACCGATGTCGGCAAAGTCGCCGTGCCGGGTTTCGACGCCAGCGATTGCCGTGCCGGGTTTGCTGGTCATCACCGCAAAGTCGGCGCCGGCCGCCTTGAGTTCGGTGACGAGTGCGCTGCCGATATTGCCGCTGGCGCCGGTGACGAGAATTTTGTTGCCCATGATTTGCTCCTGTTGCATCAGGTGAATAAATTGCGATGGAGCGAATTGTTGGGCAGATTGCGATCAACAAAAATGGGTAGACTGTTTCAACATTATCCATATTGTGTTGTAAATAATGGACCACATCCGGGGCGCTATCGCCTTCGTTGCTGCCGCACGCGTTGGCAGCTTCACCCGTGCGGCACGCTCGCTGGATCTTTCGCCACAGGCGGTGGCAGCGAGCATCGCGCGACTGGAGGAGAGCCTCGGCGTGCGGCTGTTCAACCGCACCACACGCTCGATCGCCCTCACCGAGGAAGGCG
>Ga0208564_1000561_pt1 | contig 34005 bp, 29 predicted proteins | sample AD_UKC073_MetaG_FD_184439 | JGI IMG/M metagenome (GOLD analysis project Ga0208564, IMG submission 184439) | Active sludge microbial communities of municipal wastewater-treating anaerobic digesters from USA - AD_UKC073_MetaG (SPAdes) (version 2) | ecosystem: Engineered > Bioreactor > Anaerobic >... | reverse complement strand
CCCGCAATCGGGCGAGTATGGAAAGAGTATGGAAAACCGCCTCTCAAACGGGCGGTTTTTATGCGCTTGTCGTGCCGATAAGTGCTGTCCCAAGACGCGGCTACACTCGGCGCTATGCTGAGGTGCGAATAGGGGGATCGACCATGCGCAGGACTTCACCAATCATTGCCGCCGCATTGTTGGCGGCTGCAAGCGCCCAAGCGGCAGAACGCCACTTCGAGCCGTGCCCTGCTGCTCAACAGTCTATTCGCTACGAAAAGGGTGCCCCGCTTCTTTACGCGGAAACCTCACATGCCCGCATGTTCCTGTCTTACGAGCCAAGGGACAGCCGAACAGGCTACATCTGGCTCGGATTGCAGAACGCCGGAAGCACCCAGTTCAACATCGACGAACGCGCCATCGGTGCCGCCATGGATGGCGCTCCTCTGGAGGTTCTCGGGCTCTCGGAGCGTGCCGGTGAGATTCGCAGGGCCTCGCGTTGGCGTGCGGTTGGGGCAATTCTCGCCGCAGGAGCTAACGGCTACGCGGCTGGTACTGCTGGGACGCAGCGATACAGCGGGAACATCTACAGCAATGGCCAGACTGCCTCGTATTCCGGAACGATCTACGATCCTCGAGCAGCGAGCGCAGCGCAAGCTCGCGCGAACCGCCAGAACGCCGAAACAGTCGCCGCTGTAAAGAACATGAATGCTGCCGACGCAGAAGCGCTCCAAGCGCGCGCCCTGCTTGCGCAAACTGTCGATCCGGGGGCGATTGTTACAGGCGATGTTGTGGTGGAGCTTCCGCGACGGAAAAGCGGTTCTGCTGCGACGCTCACCATTTCTGTCAACGTCGCGGGTGAGCGCGTCGACGCCATGTTCGCGGAAGCCGGGAAGTGTCCGCCGCCTCCCACATTTGAGGCTCAACTTGATGCGCTCCGAGCCAAGCTCAGGCAAGCCGACGCGAGCTATGACGTTCGCCTACCTGAGGTCATGAAACGGGTCACAACCTATGAATCGGCCATGACACATATGAATGATGCCGAGAAGATTCAGTTCTTGGAGCGCCTTTACTGGTCTACGCCCGCGCCTGCTAATCAACTCCAATCAAACTAGGGTCTGGCGCTAGCCCACGGCGCTGATTGGTGTCTCGGCGCGCACGATGGATTACAGCAGGCCGCGCATTCGCGCCACCAACTCCACCAGCACTTCATCGCGCAATTCTTCTTCGCGCATACCTGCTTCCCATAAACGCTCGTAGGTCGTCCGCCGCATCCACTTCGGTTTTTTCGCAGGGAACTCGCCGCCCAGCTTGCTCTCGATTTTCCGCGAGCGCCGCCAACTCCGCCCTGTTTTGTCTTCACTTTGGGACGGATAGGCCATGCGGGCACAGGTGCGGCAACTTGGCCAGCCCCACAGGTACAGGATTGCCGCCCTGCGCTTGCAACGGGGGCATGCAAACCAAGGACGTGAGCCTCCAAAGCGGCAGCGTGTTCGGTGTATCTGGATGCCTTGCACGACATCACGCTCGCCATCGGCAAACTGGAAGCGGTATGTCAGCAGCAGACGATCCATGCCGACATCCAAGTCCGCAACCAGCCCGTTAGACCAGCGCCATGTCGTTCGGCATTCAAAAGTCAGGCATCGCTCGCGTGCCAACTTCCGCACGTCAAGCTGCGCTGCCATGCTCGTTTGCGGGCGTGTTGCAAACCGCCCAGCTCCATATCGCGATCCGCCTTTCATTGCTCGCCCTCTGCCACTGAATACGAAATCGCTTGGCTAACCGGCCTCATATCCGAGCAACGATGCATTTTCATCGGCCAGTAGGCGCGCGCTGCGCCTAGCGCACAGCGGCCTATACCTGCATCCGGGCTCACGGTGTCCGGCGAGTAGTGCCGGCAGTTGCCGCACGTCACCTGCGGTCGCGGTACAGGCTTGCCGGCCTTCCTGCGGAAACACCACGGGCAGGCGGTGACCTTCATCGGCTCCCACAGATAGACCGGGCCGCAGCCGGCACAGTGCGCAACGGCCTGCCAGTCGACCGGGGCAAAGCCGGCATCCATGCCAACTTCCCGTTGCAGCGCGCGCAAGTAGGCGACCAAGTTGTGTTCGGCGTAGTCGGCCGGGATCGCCCGCAGGTCATCGTCGTGCAGGCGGTGGACGTGGGCAGGGTCGATGCCTTCGGCGATGGCCAGCGCCAGCAGGTGTGCGCGTGTTTTTTCAACGTCGCCCCCTTGCGATTCCTGCGATTCTGCTATTCCTTGCCCCCGTTCCCTATGCCGAATAGCAGGAATAGCGGGAATAGCAGCGGGTGCAGATTGCGAATTGCACAGCAGCCGTTCCAGCAGGCGGCCCATGTCAGCCGCCCTCCGATGCCGGAACGATCCGCCAGACATGACGGCGATGCTTGCCATCCATGACTGCGCCGCCCTCGACCGGCTCCGCCCACCCCGCGCGCACCAGTTCGCCCATCGCCTGCGCGAAGATTTCCCGCTCGCGGATGCGGGTCGGGCCGCGCTGCAATGCGTCCGTCGAATACAGCAGCGTCCGGCCGGTGGCGTGGCACCAGCCCAGCAGGGCTTCGGCGTCGCGCACCTCGGGCGATAGCTCCGCCGTGCCGGCCAGTCGCGCAGCTTCATTCAAGTGCCACAGTGCCAGTTCGGATGCCCGCCCCATCGTTGCCGCGTCGATTTCCTGCGCCGTGCTCGATTCCAGCAGGATCAACACGCCCGCAATCCGCAATGCCTGTTCTGGCGTTTTGCTCGCCCACGGCTTCACGGTTGCCAGCGGGCCGCCGGGTGCCATGCCGGCCTCGACGGCGTTGTGCAACTCGATCCATGCCGGTTTCGCCTCTGCGCTCAGTCGCAGGATGCGCGGCTGCAATTCCTGCCGTGATCCTTGCGCCAGCGGTAGCGGCTCCCGGTGCAATTCGCTCAGTCGATAGGCCATGCGTCCAAGCGCAGCATCGTCGCGCACGCTTTCGGACAGGTAGGGCCGTGTACCTGCCGTCGACTGCGGCCACGCCAGCAGACAGCGCGCGAGGAAGCCTTGCCCGGCCAGTACGTCATCGGACAGCGCCCGTTCGGCAATGACCGGCTGCGCCAGCAGGTGCAGGGCCAGCCGCCGCCCGTGCAGTTTGACGGCACCATCCAGTGCGCGGACGCGATCCAGCGTGCCGCTATCCCACAGCTTGCACAACGTGCCGGCGGTGCGGGTCACGGTTTCTTTCGACATGCCGTGCCCACCGAACACCAGCGCCGCTTCATCGGTGAATGCCCCGACAGACGGCAGGCCGGCGGCTAACAGCTTGGCCAAGCCCTCGGCGGTGAAGTCGGCCACGGTGACACGTGGCAACAACGGTGCCGACGGTGCAGAGCCGATACTGCGCAGTGCATCGGCAAGCCCAAGGCCTTGCGCCTTTTTCGCCTTCGCCTTCGCAGCGTTGCAGCGGGCTTCCCATTCGGCCATCGCCGCCGCATGGGCCTCGATAGTCGCGTCGTGCGCTTTCGCCAGTTCCTTTTCGTACTCGCGCGCTGCCCGCATCGCTTCGGTGTCGACTGCGCTTTTCCGTTCGCCGCTCTCGGCAACGGTCAGCATCCACAGGGACAGTGGCGCGACACGGCCGTCGATATGCACGTCGGCCAACGCCTGCGCCGCCAGCGAAGCCGCCGCAAGTACCGATGCCCCGCAAACCGCGTCCGGCGCTTGGATGACACGTCGCAGGCTTTCAGCAGCAGGTGCGAGGATCGGCCCTAGCTCTGCCAGCGGATACGGCTCAGGCGGTGGCACGGGCCGGCGCAGCGGCTCCGGTGCGCTGCGATGCTGGCGAACCTGCGGTTCCTGCGATGCGACCAGCGGCAGCGCGCGCACGTCATCGGCGGTTGCATCCACGTGCATGGCCAGCCAGTCGACGCAATCGCCCTTGTCCGGCAATCCCAGCGCATCCACGTCGACACGCTCCACAACACAGCCCAGCGCCCGCAGGCGTTCGGTCACGTTGTCGGCATAGCGCAACCCGTCTTTGTCGTGGTCGGGCCACAGGCGCACGTTGCGGCCGCGTAGCGGCGTCCAGTCGGTGGCACCGTCACTTGTCGCACCGCCGCTTGTGGTCGCCACAATCCCCAGCTTGGCCAGCGCATCGGCGCAGGCTTCGCCCTCCACGATCCAGACAGGTGCCGACGGATCGGCCAACAGTTCTGGCAGGCGATACAGCGGTTTGCCCTCTGGCGGTGCCGGCGGCTCCGTGGCGACGTACTCCGCGCCGTTCCAGTGCATCGGCCGCATCCACTTGGAACCGTTTGCCTTGGCACGCTGCGCAACGTCGCGTTGTTCGGCTTCGCTCAATTCCGCCCAGCGCGGATGCATGCAACGGATTCGCCACAGCACAGGGTTGCCGTCGGCGTCGCGGTAGCAGTGCAGGCCAGCCGCTTGATAGCCCGCACGCAACGCAGGTGCAGACAGGCGACGTGCGGCCGCCTGCGGGGTTTCAGCGATGACGGCATTCATCGGGCCACCCCCAACAGATCGCGCGCGGCCTCGGCAAACGCCATCCCGGTACGCTTCATATGGAAAGTCACCATGTCGCCATGCTCGCCACAGGCGAAGCATTTGTAGTGCCCGCGTTCGCCAGCGACGTGCACGCTCAGGCTGGCGTTGTGATCGTCATGGAACGGGCACCGGGCCTGTGCCCAGCCGCCGGCATTGGCGCGGCCCAGCTTGTCCAGGTGTTGCGCGTAGTAACCAGCAGGATCGGGTAAGCGGTTGCGCCAGTCATCCGGCAATCGCTTAGACTTGTCCGTGCCGTACAGCGCCCGATAGCCTGCGATGGCCTCCGAAGCCCGACGCCCGCCAGCGTCGGGTTTCCACTTTCCGGGCCTCACGTGCCACCCCCGAGTTTTTCGCGCGCTGCGTCCAGCAGATCGGCGAGTTCCACGGTGCCGGGTGCAGGCGTGTCTGTTTCCTCGGCGTACCACGTCAGCGATGCGCGCAGGCGGTCAGTGTCGGCGATGACGATTTGCAGCAGGTCGGCGGTCATGCTGCCGCCTTGCCGGCATCGTCGGCCAATCGCTCGGGCAGGGTGCGCAGGCTGTCCAGATAGACATAGCGCCGGGTGCCGATGGTGAAGGTTTCCAGCTTGCCGGCTCGAGCCAGCTCGAATGCCACGGAACGGCTAATGCCATTCGCTTTGCAGGCTGGAACTAGCGGCGCAAACGTGGCCGCGACAGTTTCATGATGAAAAGCCATGTTCGAAATCCTCGACATGGCCGCTGGCGTTTACAGGTATGACACCTAGCGGCCGTGGCAACAATGCGAACCTGAGTCCGCTCCGTTGCGCTTCGTCGCTTGGTGCCAAATGCAGCCCGTTCTCGCGGTGCTCTAGGTTCTTGGCGCTGTGCGCTGTGACCTTAGGCTTGCCGGGACTGCATCGCACTGTTTCCGATGCGCGCGCGATGCGATACATCGCGCTCCCAATCAATATGCCCGTCCGCTAGCGTCTTTGCAAGGCCGCAACCGAAGCTACTTTGCCGCAGTAATCCTTAGGCTGCGCCACGGGTTGCCATTCGTCATGCATTCCGGATGCCTGTAGCTGTTGAGAATACCTACAGCGCCAATCCAGCCAGCGCCTGCGCAGCGCGATTGCGTTGCAGGTGGCCGTAATGCTTTTCGATCATCGCCACGGACGTTCCCGACACCTGAGCCACGGTCAGCAGGTCAAGTCCGGCTTGTACAAGGTCAGTGATCGTGGAATGCCGCAGGGTATAGGCCACCACATCGGCAGGCAGTTTGGCTTTTTTCGCCGCCGCCTTGATGGCGTCTTTCCACATGTACGCCTTCCATGCCACGCCATCGGCACGGGCGAAAAGCGGCGCAGCCGGCAGCTTGTGCCGAGCTTGCGCTTTGAGCATGGTAAGAGTCTCGCCCTCGACCAGAATTGCGCGCCCTTCGCCCGCCTTGTCGCGCCCAATGACCAGTTCGCTGCGCCGAGCATCGAAGTCCCCCGCCACCAGCGCTGCCAGCGCACCCGGCCGTAGCGGCAGCAGGCACAGCCCGCGTGCAAATGCCCTCACATCATCCGGCAGGTATTCCAACAGCGCGCGTCGCTGCGCCTTGTCCAGATAGATGTTCCTGCGACCGTCGGCCTTCTTTGTTGGCCTCAGTGCGACCCGCCACGCCTGATCGTTCAATGCGTCGCCATGATCCAGCGCCAAGTTAAGTGCTGCCCGCAGCGGCACCATGTCCCGGTTCACGGTAGCGGGGGATCGCGTGCGATAGATCGGCTTGCCCTTCGGATTCTTGGCCACTAGCGCCGGTGATTCCTCCAGCCGCTTGCGCCAATTCTGCACATGCGTCCGCGTCAGCTTGGATACCAGTACCCTCGCAATAGGATCGCCATAAACCGTGCGCGCGAACCTGCCCGACGCTTCCGTATTGCCATCCGCATAGCGTTCGCACGCTTGCCGCACGGAAATGCTCTCCGTAGCACCGCCGCCCGACAGGTGGTCGAACCATGCCTCAGCTTCCCGCTTGGCCATGTCGAACCGCTTGCTCGCTGGAACCGTCCCGAAGTCACCCAGTGTTCGGCACGGTTTCTTGCCTGTATCTACATCATTGAAGCGCGCAAGCCACGTACCCAACCGCCCGCCGGATGACGGGCGAAAGCCCAAGTAGCGACCGCTCGATAGCTTTTGCCAGTACGGCTCTTTGCTCGCGCGTGGCCTCAGCTTGTCCCGGCTCTCGACCGTGTGCAGGTCGATAGCCCGAGCTTTCCGGAGCGTCTTTTGAGTGTCCATTCGCTGCCAATCGTAGCGAGTATGGAAAGAGTATGGAAATCCACAGAAGTCCGCAACCATCCTCAGGCTATGTAATTCAGTCACTTAGAACTTCTATGGACGGCTGAAAACCCCAATTTTCGGCCTTCACACGGCAAGGGTCGCAGGTTCGAACCCTGCACCGCCCACCAATCAAATCAACGGCTTAGGCCGTTTTTTTGTGCCTGCAATAATGCAGTCACCACTTCATCCGCCAACGCCACCGGGTCGGCGGCATCGGTGCGCAGATGCAGCTCGGGTGTCAGCGGCGCCTCATAAGGTGAATCGATCCCGGTGAAGTTGCGCAGCTCGCCGCGCCGCGCCTTGGCGTACAGGCCTTTGACATCGCGACGTTCGGCTTCGGCCAGTGGCGTGTCCACGAACACTTCCAGGAATTCGCCCGCATCGAACAGGCTACGCGCCATGTCGCGTTCGGCACGGAATGGGCTGATGAAACTGACCAGCACGATCAAGCCGGCATCCACCATGAGTTTGGCCACCTCTGCGACGCGACGGATATTTTCCACCCGGTCCTCATCGGTGAATCCCAGATCTTTGTTCAGGCCATGCCGCACATTGTCGCCATCCAGCACATAGGCGTGCCGCCCCATCGCCAGCAGTTTCTTGTCCACCAAGTTGGCGATGGTGGATTTGCCGGCACCGGACAGGCCGGTAAACCACAGGCAACGCGGGCTTTGGTGTTTGCTGCGTGCACGTGCAGCCTTGTCCACATCCAGATGTTGCCAATGGATATTGCCGGCGCGACGTAGTGCGAAATCCAGCGTGCCGGCGGCGACGGTGGCATTGCTTTGACGGTCGATCAGGATGAAGCCACCCAGCACCTTGTTATCGGCATAAGGGGCAAATGCGATGGGCTGATCCAGATGCAGATTGCACACCGCAACTTCATTCAACTCCAGATGCTTGGCGGCCAGCGCATCCTGCGTGTTGACGTCCACCTTGTGCTTGATTTCGGTAATGGAGGCGCCCACGGTACGCGCCCCCACTTTGAGCAGGTACGGGCGCCCCGGCAGCAGCGGCGCATCGCCCATCCACAACAGGTGCGCGGCAAATTGGTCGGCCACTTCCGGCACATCAGACACGGCGGCAATCACATCACCCCGGCTGGCGTCGATCTCATCGGCCAGCGTCAAGGTGACGGCTTGGCCTTCGACTGCCTGCGCCAAGTCGCCGTCGGCCGTCACCACCCGCGCCACGCTGGAACGGCGACCGGATGGCAGCACAACAACCGCATCCCCAGGCGCCACTTTACCGGCGGCCACGGTGCCGGCAAAGCCGCGGAAATCCTGGTTCGGCCGGCATACCCATTGCACCGGCATGCGGAATGCGGCATGTGCCGAAGAGCCTTCTACCGGGACGGTTTCCAGATGTTCCAGCAGTGCCGGGCCGTGATACCACGGCATGGCTGCCGAGCGCGTGATCATGTTGTCGCCGCGCAATGCCGACAGCGGGATGCAGTCCACATGCGCGATCCCCAGCTGCGCTGCCAGCGCACGGTAATGCCCGGCAATGCCCTCAAACACGGCCTGATCGAAACCGACCAAGTCCATCTTGTTGACGGCCAGCAGCACCCGCTTGATGCCGAGCAGTTTGACGATGTAGCTGTGGCGACGGGTCTGGGTGAGCAGCCCCTTGCGCGCATCCACCAGCACCACTGCCAAATCCGCGGTGGATGCGCCGGTGGCCATATTGCGGGTGTACTGCTCGTGGCCGGGGCAGTCGGCGACGATGAATTTGCGGCGATCAGTCCCGAAGAAGCGGTAGGCCACATCAATGGTGATGCCCTGCTCGCGCTCGGCCGCCAGCCCATCGACCAGCAACGCAAAGTCGATCTCGCCGTTCTGGGTACCATGCTTGCGGCTGTCGGCTTCCAGCGCGCTGACTTGATCGTCCAGCAGCAATTTGGTGTCGTGCAGCAGGCGACCAATCAAGGTGCTCTTGCCATCGTCCACGCTGCCGCAAGTGATGAAACGCAGCAGGCCTTTGGTTTCGTGCTGTTGCAGGTAGGCGGCCACCTGCGCGTTGGCATCATCCATGCGCATCAGAAATAGCCCTCTTGCTTTTTCTTTTCCATCGAGGCGGTGGGATCGTGGTCGATCACCCGTCCCTGCCGTTCCGAGGTGGTCGCCACCAGCATTTCGGCAATGATTTTTTCCAGCGTGTCGGCCTGTGATTCAATCGCGCCGGTCAATGGGTAGCAGCCCAGCGTGCGAAAACGCACTTGCTTGTGCATCGGCACTTCACCCTCACGCAGCGGCAAGCGATCGTCATCGACCATGATCAATGCGCCATCGCGTTCCACCACCGGGCGCTGCGCAGCCAAATACAGCGAAGGCACCGGGATGTTTTCGCGATAGATGTACAACCAGATGTCGAGCTCGGTCCAGTTGGACAATGGAAAGGCACGCACTGATTCGCCCTTGTGGATGCGCGCGTTGTACAGATTCCATAACTCCGGGCGCTGGCTCTTCGGATCCCAGCGGTGCTGGGCGTTGCGGAAGCTGAAGATGCGTTCCTTGGCACGCGACTTTTCTTCATCGCGGCGGGCACCGCCAATGGCGGCATCGAAGCCGTACTTGTCCAGCGCCTGCTTCAAGCCTTGGGTTTTCATCACATCGGTATGCACGGTGGCACCGTGGCTGATCGGGCTGATGCCCTGCGCCACGCCATCGGGATTCTGATGCACGCGCAGCTGCACGCCGGTTTCGGCGGCACGCTGGTCGCGGAAGGCGATCATTTCGCGAAACTTCCAGCCGGTATCCACATGCAACAGCGGAATCGGCGGACGCGCCGGATAAAACGCTTTCAGCAGCAGGTGCAACAGCACCGAGCTGTCCTTGCCCACTGAGTACAACAGCACCGGGTTTTGAAACTCGGCGGCCACTTCGCGCAGGATGTGCAGGCTTTCGGCTTCAAGCCGATCCAAATGAGACAGTGAGATAGTCAAGGCAGCAACAACACGTTTTTGATGCAGCAAAGAGTATCAGCTGGCCTTGCTGCCACGCAGCTCCAGGACATTCGCAGGCGGCATAAAGGCATCACTACGCGCCGTGTCCCAATAGTCGCGGAACACCGCATGCCCCGGATCATCACCGCGCAGCAGCACGCCCGGCGCCAGATAGCGGTAGCGTGCAGCCAGCGAGCGCACCTCGGTGGGCGAGACCCGACGCAGGATGTGTTCCGGGCCTAACTGATCCGGGTGGCTCAACCCCGCCGCGCACAACAAGTCGCGCAGGGCGCGCAGGGTGTTGTCGTGGAACTCGAACACGCGGGTGGTTTTGTCGGGCACATCCAGATGCCTCCAGCGCGACGGGTCCTGGGTGGCAATCCCGGTGGGGCAGCGATTGGTATGGCAATTCAAGGACTGGATGCAGCCCAGCGCAAACATGTAACCGCGCGCGGCATTGCACCAATCCGCGCCCATCGCCAAGGTGCGTGCAATGTCGAAGGCGCTGGTGATCTTGCCAGCCGCGCCGATTTTGATGCGATCCCGCAGCCCCACACCCACCAGCGTGTTGTGCACCAACATCAGACCTTCGTGCATCGGCACGCCCACATGATCCACAAATTCCGCCGGAGCCGCGCCGGTGCCACCTTCAGCGCCATCGACCACGATGAAATCGGGCAGCAGACCGCTTTCGTGCATCGCCTTGGCGATGCCAAACCATTCCCATGGATGCCCCAGCGCCAACTTGAAGCCGGTGGGCTTGCCACCCGACAACTCACGCAAATGGGCGACAAATTGCAGCAACTCAAGCGGCGTGGAGAATGCCGAATGGCGCGCCGGCGAGACGCAATCCTGGCCCATCGGCACATCGCGGGTGGCGGCAATTTCGGCGCTGAGTTTGGCCGCCGGCAACACCCCGCCATGGCCAGGCTTTGCGCCCTGCGACAGCTTGACCTCGATCATTTTCACCTGCGCATCACGCGCCTGTTCGGTGAAGCGCTGGGCATTGAAGCTGCCGTCATGATTGCGGCAACCAAAATAGCCCGAGCCCAATTCCCACACCAAATCCCCGCCGGCCTCGCGGTGATACGGCGAAATCGAGCCTTCGCCGGTGTCGTGATAGAACCCGCCCCGTTTGGCACCGCCATTGAGTGCGCGAATGGCCGCTGCCGACAATGCACCGAAACTCATCGCGGAAATATTGAAGACACTGGCCGAATACGGCTGCGCGCAGTCCTCGCCGATCGTGATACGAAAATCGTGATTGGCCACTTCGGCCGGTGCCATCGAATGGTTGATCCATTCGTAATCCACGCCATACACGTCCTGCAAGGTGCCAAACGGGCGCACGTCGTTGACGTGCTTGGCACGCTGGTAGATCAACGCGCGTTGCTCGCGAGAAAACGGCACCCGCTCGGTATCGGACTGGATGAAGTACTGCCGCATCTCCGGGCCGATGGTTTCCAGCCCATAGCGAAAATGCGCCAGGATCGGGAAATTGCGGCGCAGCGTGCTTTTGCGCTGCAACATGTCCAGCGTCCCCAGCAGCGCCAACCCGGCAAACACTGCTACCGCCCACCACGCATGCGGGTGCCACTGCGCCAGTGCCAACGCGCCGAAAGCCAGCGCAATGCTGGCGGCATAAGCGGTATAGCGCGACATGGCACCTCCAAATGCGTGGCTGCAATGGTGCCTGGGGAGGGACTCGAACCCTCATGGTCTTGCGACCGACGGATTTTAAGTCCGGTGCGTCTACCGATTTCGCCACCCAGGCATGGGTGCAAGCTTACGTCATGGCAGGTCCAATCGACCGAAAAAACAAAGCCCCGCGTGAGCGAGGCTTCAGACCACTGGAGCGGGAAAAGGGACTCGAACCCTCGACCCCGACCTTGGCAAGGTCGTGCTCTACCAACTGAGCTATTCCCGCTTGAATTGTGGAGGCCGAGGTCGGAATTGAACCGGCGTACGCGGATTTGCAGTCCGCTGCATAACCACTCTGCCACCCGGCCGGATGACGCAACACATGAACCAAACACTTAAACAATAAAGCCCCACGAATGGGGCTTCGCTGAAACTGGAGCGGGAAAAGGGACTCGAACCCTCGACCCCGACCTTGGCAAGGTCGTGCTCTACCAACTGAGCTATTCCCGCGTTGAGCCCGCTATTGTACGGAAAGTTTCGATTGAGTCAACGCCTGCATTTCAACTTTTTTCATCTTCGGCAGTCAGTGAAGGCCAAGCCGCGCGCAGGTACTCAAACCCTGACCACAACGTCAGCAGCGCGGACGCTGCCAATAGCCATTCGCCAATCAGGAAGATCGGCATCCCCCACAATGGCTCGCGGTACAGCAAAAATCCCAGCGCGATCATCTGCACCGTGGTCTTGACCTTGCCCACCATCGCCACTGCGACTTTGCCGCGCAGGCCCAATTCAGCCATCCACTCGCGCAATGCGGAAACCGCGATCTCGCGGCCAATGATCACGCTGGCCCACAGCGCCATCCACACGGTGTGATGGTGTTGCACGGTGATGACCAATGCGGTGGATACCATCAACTTGTCGGCCACCGGATCCAAAAATGCACCGAATCTGGAAAATTGCTGGTAGCGGCGCGCAATCCAGCCATCCAGCCAATCGGTAATCGAGGCCAATGCAAAGATCGCAGTTGCGGCGATATTGGTCCAGCGATAATCGAGGTAGTACACCACCACCAGCACCGGAATCAACGCAATGCGTGCCAAGGTCAACCAGGTCGGGATGGTCAGTCTCATGCGTATATTCTACGGGGCACTCGTCGTATCTGCGTCATGCGACAGGCCGTGCAAGCTGTTCCAGATGCGTTCGGCCAAAGCCCGGTTGACACCATCGACGCGCGCAATGTCATCCACCGCCGCTGCTCGCAGCGCCGGCAGACCGCCAAAATGCTTGAGCAAGGCTGCTCGTCGGCGAGGCCCGATACCGGCGATATCTTGCAAGCGGCTGGTGGTGCGCGCCTTCTGGCGCTTGCCACGGTGCCCGGTGATAGCGAAGCGGTGCGCCTCGTCGCGCACTTGTTGCACCAGTTGCAATGCCGGCGATGCCGCACCTGGCTGCACCTCACGCCCATCCGGCAGCAGCAGGGTTTCATCCCCCGCCTTGCGCGCCGGCCCCTTGGCCACACCCACCAGAATCACACCTTGAATGCCCGCATCAATCAAGACATCACGCGCCTGCGCCAGTTGCCCGGCACCACCATCAATCAGCAGCACATCCGGCAGCACGACATCGGGCTGCCCTTCCGCAGCAGCCCGAAACCGCCGTTGCAGGGCTTGATGCATGGCGGCGTAATCATCACCCGGCTCGATGCCATTGATGTTGTAGCGTCGATATTGCTTGCGCACTGCGCCCTGGGCATCGAATACCACACACGACGCCACCGTAGCCTCGCCCATGGTGTGACTAATGTCGAAACATTCAATCCGCGCCGGTGACTCCTGCATGCCCAGCAAGTCACGCAAGCCTTCCAGTCGTGCGTGTTGCGCACTGCTGCTGGTCAACTCGGTGGCCAATGCCAATTGCGCGTTACGCCGCGCCATATCCACGTGTGCGGCGCGCTCGCCGCGCACGTTGAAGCGCAACTCAACCTTTCGACCCGCGTGCTCGCTCAGCGCTTGCTCGATCAAACCACGCTCGGGGATGTCGTGCTCCAGCACGATCTCGCTGGGCGGTGCCTGTTCTGCGTAATACTGCGATACGAATGCAGCCAATACGTCAGGTGCATTCTCTTCGCCATTGGTTTTAGGAAAGAACGCGCGCGTCCCCAAATTTCGACCATCACGGAATGCCAGCAACAAGACACAGGCCATCGCGCCCTGTTGCGCCACTGCCAACACATCCAGATCAGCGCTGCGACCATCCACAAACTGGCGTACTTGCAACTTGCGAATGCCAGCAATCAGATCGCGCAAACGTGCGGCCTGCTCGAACTCCAGTTGCTCACTCGCCGCCTGCATGGCCATTTCCAGCTCGCCGGTCAGCGCATCGCTGCGGCCTTCCAAAAACAATGTCGCACGACGGACCGACTCGGCATAGTCGTCGGGCTTGATCAAATCCACACAGGGCGCGCTGCAGCGCCCAATCTGATATTGCAGGCAAGGCCGGCTGCGATTATTGAACACGCTGTCTTCGCAACTACGCAGGCGAAACAATTTCTGCATCATGTTCAATGTGTCGCGCACGGCACCGGTGCTTGGATACGGGCCAAAGTAACGCCCCGGCACCGATCGCGGGCCGCGATGCAGACCTATCCGTGGCGAGGCGTGCTTGGTCAACAGAATATAAGGGTAGCTTTTGTCATCCCGCAGCAACACGTTGTAGCGTGGCTTGAGTGATTTGATCAGCTGGTTTTCCAGCAACAAGGCATCGGCTTCGCTGCGGGTGACAGTGACCTCCATTCGCGCCACCTGCGCCAACATCGCCATGATGCGTGCGACCTTGGGGGTGGCATTGAAGTAACTGCTCACGCGATTGCGCAACGCCCGCGCTTTGCCGACGTACAACACTGCATCGTCAGCGTCGAACATGCGGTACACACCCGGCACCAAAGGCAATGATGCCGCAAACGCGCGACCATCAAACACAGCCGCATCGGGCGGGTGCTGGCTCATCTACGCTGCAGATTCCTATGCAAATGCACGCTCACATCGATCACTTAAAAGCGTCGCTCGCGTACCCGCTCAACAATTGCTGATGCCGCGTTATCAATCAATTTGAATGCCTGTTCGAAGTCGCGTGTACTGCCGTAGTACGGATCGGGTACATCTTTCTTCCCCATCCCCGCCCATTCCAGCAGCAACTCCACCTGCGCGTGCGAGGTGCGTGGTTTGCGGATGCGCGCATCGTGCAAGATGGTGCGGTCGGCACATAGCAACACATCGAATGCATCAAAATCTTCCAGTGTCAGCCGGCGTGCGCGCAACATGGAAATATCCACATCGTGTTTACCGGCACAAGCAATGGCGCGCGAATCCGGGGCTTGCCCCACATGCGAATCGCCAGTCCCCACTGAATCCACGTGCACCCAATCGGCCAGCCCCGCCTGCGTCAACCGGGCGCGTAACACACCTTCGGCGGTGGGTGAGCGGCAAATATTGCCCAGGCACACCATGAGAATGGAAAATGGCTTAGCCACATGCGCTCCTTGAGTTTTGCTCCATGAAAATACGTTCGGCGCGCGCCAAGTCCTCGGCAGTATCTACCCCTGGCGGGAAGACGGACGGGGCTAAGGCCACCGCAATTCGCCAGCCGGCCTCCAACGCACGCAACTGCTCCAGCGATTCGGTACGCTCAAGCGCGCCGACTGGCAGTGCGGCAAATGCACGCAGGGACGAGACCCGATAGCCGTAAATGCCGATATGCCGCAGCCATTGGCCCTGCGGCATCACGCTGCGATCGTGTGCAAACGCATCGCGTGGATACGGAATCGGCGCACGGCTGAAATACAGGGCATCGCCTTGACTGGCGCGCACCACTTTCACCACGTTGGAATCCAACAACGATTCAATATCGGCAATCGGTGTAGCCAACGTGGCAATTCCTGCACCGCTATCGACCACAGTGCGCGCCACGCAGGCAATGCCATCGGCGGGTGCAAACGGCTCATCCCCCTGCAGGTTGACCACGATGGCATCGTCCGGCCAACCCGCGATGCGTGCACATTCGGCCAGCCGATCAGTACCGGATGCGTGATCCGGCGAAGTCATCGCCACGTGCACACCGCTGCTTTGCAATGCCTCGGCAATACGGGCGTCATCCGTGGCTACCCACACGGCACGCGCACCGGCGGCAAGCGCACGCTTCGCTACGTGCAACACCATCGGTTCGCCGCCAATCAAGCGCAGCGGCTTGCCCGGCAAGCGCGATGCGGCAAAACGGGCGGGGATGGCGACGAGGAAATCCTGGATGCTCATGTGTGCATTATGACCGACAGGACATTGCCAAACCGGGCCAGCGCACACGGTGGCAACCACTTGCAGCATCTGCCCCGCATTGGCCGTACCAGTGGTTTACAGCAAGCGCCCCCATCGCTGCCAAATCCATTGCTTTTGCACCTGATTGCAGGATACCCCGACGCTTAAATGGGACCACCCCGGTTGACATACGCATGCGTACGGCATAACCTCAAACAAGCGTTTGATTCGATGTGGAGCCTGCATGAGCCTGCAACACTTCTCAACCAAGGATCGGATCCTGCACGCGGCGGAGGATTTGTTCGCCCAGCAGGGATTCGCTTCAACCTCGCTACGGCAGGTGACCAGCCGCGCCGACGTCAATATCGCGGCGGTCAATTACCACTTCGGCAGCAAAGACAACCTCATCAACGAGGTGTTCCGCCGGCGCATGGACGAGATGAGCGCGCAGCGTATTGCCGCCTTGCAGCAAGCCATCGATACCGCACCCGGCAAGCTGGAGCCGATCCTGGCGGCGTTCGTGGAGCCGGCACTGGCGATGGCGCAAGACCGCCACGGTGGTGCGGCGTTCATTCGGGTGATTGCGCGTGCCTATGCCGAGAGCAATGCCGGCTTGCGCAAGTTTTTGTCCGACCAATACGGCCATGTCCCACGCACCTTCGCCAAGGCCATCCACGCTTGCGTGCCGGAGTTGAGCAAAGAAGAGCTGTACCGCCGGCTGGATTTCTTGTCCGGCGCATTGACCTATGCGATGGCCGATTTTGGCCTGATCAAACGCCCCGCCGGGGTGTCCGATGCCACCCATCGCCAGCGCGCCGCCAAGGCGCTGATTCGTTTCGCCGTTGCCGGCTTTCATGCCGACGCTTCTTGATTTGTCCAGGAGTTGATGCTCATGTCTCAGAAAATGCTTGTACGCCGCGCCGCAGTCTTGGGTGCGGGTGTAATGGGCGCGCAAATTGCCGCGCACCTGACCAATGCCGGTGTGGATACGGTGCTGTTCGACCTGCCAGCCAAGGACGGCGACCCCAATGGCGTCGTGCAAAAAGCCATTGCCAATCTGGCCAAGCTGTCGCCTGCGCCGCTGGCCGGCAAAGGCTTGGCCGAGGCGATTACGCCAGCCAATTACGAAACCGGTCTGGAGCAGCTCAAGACCTGCGACTTGATCATCGAAGCCATCGCCGAGCGCATGGATTGGAAGCAAGACCTGTATCGCAAGATTGCACCGTTCGTGCCGGCGCATACGGTATTGGCCTCCAACACCTCGGGCCTTGGCATCAATGCGCTGGCGTCGGTGTTGCCGGAAGAATTGCGCCATCGGTTCTGCGGCGTGCATTTCTTCAATCCGCCGCGCTATATGCATCTGGCCGAACTGATCCCGGCCAACACCACCGACCCGGCCGTGCTGCAAGGGTTGGAAACCTTCCTCACCACCGCGCTGGGCAAGGGCGTGGTGATTGCCAAAGACACTCCCAACTTCATCGGCAACCGCATCGGCGTGTTCTCGATTTTGTCGGTGATCCATCACACCCATGCCTTTGGGCTGGGGTTTGATGAAGTGGATGCACTGACCGGCCCGCTGCTGGGCCGACCGAAGTCGGCCACGTATCGCACCTCCGACGTGGTGGGGCTTGACACCATGGCGCACGTCATCAAGACCATGGCCGATACCCTGCCCGCCGATCCGTGGCATGCCTATTTCGCATCGCCAGCGTGGTTGCAAGCATTGATCGGCAAGGGCGCGCTGGGGCAGAAAACCGGGGCCGGCATCTTCCGCAAAGTCGGCAAAGACATCGTGGTGCTGGATCTGGAAAAACAGGACTACCGGATTGCCGACCGCGCCGCTGCACCGGACGTCGTGGAAATCCTGAAACTGAAAAACCCGGCGGAAAAATTCGCCAAATTGCGTGAATCCTCGCACCCGCAAGCGCAATTTTTGTGGGCCTGCTTCCGCGATTTGTTCCATTACAGCGCCTGCCATTTGGCCGATATCGCCGACACCGCCCGCGATGTGGATTTCGCCATTCGCTGGGGCTACGGCTGGAAGCTGGGCCCGTTTGAAACCTGGCAGGCCGCCGGTTGGCAGCAGATTGCGCAATGGATCAATGACGACATCGCCGCCGGCAAGAGCATGAGCCAAGCGCCGCTGCCGGCATGGGTGACCGATGGCCGCACGGGTGTGCACAGTGCCGAAGGCAGCTACAGCCCGGCACGCAATGCCATGGTGCCGCGCTCGGCCCTACCCGTGTATCAGCGCCAGCGCTTCCCGGACCCGGTCCTGGGTGAGCGTTTTGCGCCGGGAACCACCGCCTTCGAGAACGACGGCGTGCGTCTGTGGCACGACGGTGACGGCATTGGCGTCATTTCGTTCAAAACCAAAATGAACACCGTTTCCGGCGCAGTGCTGGATGGTATTCAACAGGCGATTGCGCTGGCCGAACAGCAGTTCGATGGCGTGGTGATTTGGCAGCACGCTGATGTGTTCTCGGCCGGTGCGGACTTGGCCGGCGCACTGGGCGCGTTGCAGGCGGGCCAACTGGATGCATTCACCGCGATGGTGGAAAACTTCCAGCGCACCAGCCAGCGCATCAAGTACGCACAGGTGCCGGTGGTGTCGGCGGTGCGTGGCTTGGCGCTCGGTGGCGGCTGCGAATTCCAGATGCACAGCGCACGCACCGTGGCGCACTTGGAGAGTTATATCGGCTTGGTGGAAGCCGGTGTGGGCCTGCTCCCGGCCGGTGGCGGACTGAAAGAGCTGGCCACGCGCGCCTCGCAACATGCCACTGGCGGCGATGTGTTTGCCGAATTGAAGAAAGTGTTTGAAACCATCGCGATGGCCAAAGTATCCACCTCGGCGCTCAATGCCAAGGAATTGGGCTTGCTGCGTGCCGATGACAAGATCGTGTTCCATGCGCACGAACTGTTGCATATCGCCAAGGCCGAAGCGCGCGCATTGGCCGAAGCCGGTTATCGCCCGCCGCTGCCGGCGCACCGGATTGCAGTCGCCGGCGATGTGGGCATCGCCACCTTCAAGATGCTGCTGGTCAATATGCTGGAGGGCCGCTTCATCAGCCCTTACGACAATGAGATTGCCGAACGCATTGCCACGATCCTATGCGGCGGCAAGCTGGACCGCGGCGCATGGGTGGACGAGGAATGGCTGCTCACGCTGGAGCGCACGCACTTCGTCACGCTGGCGCAGCAGGAAAAAACCCAGGCGCGGATTGCGCATATGTTGAAGACCGGCAAGCCGTTGCGGAATTGATCCTCGCCCTTCTCACCCGGCGCTTCGCGCCACCCTCTCCCCGCCGGGAGAGGGAACATTACTTCGCTTCCGGAGTTGCTTCATGAGCACACATATCCAAGACGCCTATATCGTCGCCGCCACCCGCACCCCGGTGGGCAAGGCGCCCAAAGGCATGTTCCGCAATACCCGCCCCGACGACATGCTGGCGCATGTGCTGCGCAGCGTGATCGCGCAGGCTCCCGGCGTTGACGTCAATCGCATCGACGACGCCATCATCGGCTGCGCCATGCCGGAAGCGGAGCAAGGCATGAACGTGGCACGCATCGGCCTGTTGCTGGCCGGATTGCCCAATACCATTGCAGCGCAAACCATCAACCGCTTTTGCTCCTCCGGCTTGCAGGCCGTGGCATTGGCAGCCGACCAGATCCGGCTGGGCAATGCCGATTTGATGCTGGCCGGCGGCACCGAGTCGATGAGCATGGTGCCGATGATGGGCAACAAGATTGCAATGGCGCCCAGCGTATTCGACAACGACCACATCAATATTGCCTATGGCATGGGCATCACCGCCGAGAAAGTGGCCGAGGAATGGAAGGTGAGCCGCGAGGCGCAAGACGCCTTCGCCGCAGCCTCGCATCAGAAAGCCTTGGCAGCGCAGGCAGCCGGTGAATTCAAGGATGAAATCAGCCCATACGAAATCGTCTCGCACCAGCCGGACCTGGCCGATGGCCGGCGCATCCTGACCCGCAACACAGTGGCCGAGCACGATGAAGGCCCACGCGCCGACACCAGTGTGGAAGGCTTGGCAAAACTGCGCCCGGTATTTCGCAATGGCCAGTTTGGCGGCACCGTGACGGCCGGCAATTCTTCGCAAATGAGCGATGGTGCCGGCGCGGTGCTGCTGGCTTCGGCACAGGCGCTCAAGGATTACGGGCTGACCCCGCTGGCCCGCTTCGTGAGCTTCAGCGTGGCCGGCGTGCGCCCGGAAGTGATGGGCATCGGCCCGATTGCCGCCATCCCCAAAGCGCTCAAGCAAGCCGGGTTGAGCCAAGACCAACTGGATTGGATCGAGCTCAACGAAGCCTTCGCTGCGCAATCACTGGCCGTGATCCAGGACTGCGGCTTGGATCCGGCCAAGGTCAACCCACTGGGCGGCGCGATTGCACTCGGCCACCCGCTGGGCGCCACCGGCGCAGTGCGCACCGCCACCCTCGTCCACGGCCTGCGTCGCCGCCAACAGAAGTACGGCATGGTGACCATGTGCATTGGCACCGGCATGGGCGCAGCGGGGGTTTTCGAAGCGTTGTAACCCCACCCGCTGCACTGGATCACACAATAACGCCGCCCATGGGCGGCGTTATTGCTGCAGCCGATGATGGCTGCGTTACGCCAACTCCATTGTTGTGCGTGCCGACGCGCGCGGCCATGCCCACGCCAGGCAAACAATCGCTGCGCACAACATGATCTCGACCGTGCTGTAGGCAAGGTAAAACCACCATGCGCCGGGCATGGTAAATGCCACAAACGTGGCATAAAACAATGCCAGCCCGATGTGCAGCCAGCGCGCTAAACGCGCCTGCAGCACAAAAGAAATGAATACCATCAGACCGGGAACGATCAGCAACGACGCAACAAACAACAGCGAGCCCTGGCTGATCGCGCCCATCGGTCCTGCGCCGTCCAGCATGTGCTGCAATTTGCCCGGCTTGTATAAACCAAAGTAATCGCCATACAAATAGCAAAACGTCAAGCTGGCCCATGCTGCCGACAGCTTTAGGCGTTGCGGCAACGGTGGGTCTGCCAATGCTTTGGGTGTGACTGCTGTTTGCATGTTGACCTCAGATCGAATTTCAGGCCGAATGAGTACGAACAACGCCAACACGCACGCCAAACAGCAGCAGCCATAGACAGCTACCGATTTCGCCAAGTGCAGCAGGCAAGGTGGCGTAGTTGGACAGACTGGAGTTGGCAAAGCCTGGCAGCAGGCCACCGAACACCTGCAGCACATAGCCCACACCCCCCAGCAACAACAGCAGGCCCAACACGCGCGGCAAACGGCCTGAGCGCAGCACCAACCAGCCAAACGGCAGCAGCCACAAGCCCCAGAACAATTTGGCGATGAACATGCCGTGTCCGTAGCGCTGCAAACTCAGTTGAAACGCAGCATCGACTGAAGCAGGCGGATGCTGACCGATACTCTCGAGCAACGCCAAGGCCTCCAACCGGTGGCTGAGTGTCACCAGCCCAATCGGCACACTGACGGTGGCCAGCGCCACCATTGCCACAGCGGCATGTCGGTTGATATCGCCCAACACGCGATACATCGCCAGCGGCAACAATAAAAAGGCGACTTGCATCAGCAAAAATGCAGCGATGCCCGCGCGAAATACACCCACCTGCGCGGCAGCACCCGCTGCATCTGTCCCCAGTTGCGATGGCACCCACGCCAAACAGAACATGCCGGTCAGCACCACCACCAAATACAACGCACCAGCGACACGCCCATCACGACGCAGTGCCGATGCAATACCTACATCGCCCAAGTCATGATGCAAGCTCATGTTGGCGCCGCCCTACGTTCAGCCCGCGTCATCCTTGCGCGGACGAGCAGATGTGAGCTGCCGCTGCGCAGGTCGTCCAGCATTGCGTAGATGGTGGGCAGGAATAGCAGACTGACCACAGTCGAGAACGCCAAGCCACCGGCAATGGCACGCGCCATCGGGTAGTACGGTGGGCCATCACCCGCCACCTGGGTGCTGGAAAGTGCAATCGGCACCATCGCCAGAATGGCGGTCCCCATCGTCATCATGATCGGGCGCAGACGCTCACGGCTGCCTTCCACTAACGCATCTGTTCGGCTCATGCCGCGTCGGCGCAGATTATTGATGTGTTCGATCATCACGATGCCGTTGTTCACCACCACACCCATCAGCACCAGAATGCCGATGAAGGCCATGATGTTGAACTGGGTGCCAGTGAGCCACAGCGCCCAGTACACACCGAAGATCGAAAACACCACGCAGCTCATGATGGCCAGCGGGAACAGCAACGATTCAAACACTGCCGCCATCACCACGAACATCAAGATCAGCGCGATGCCGACATTGCGCAGCATTTGCTTGTTCATGTCCATGTTCATGCCAAAGCCGCCACCTTCAAAGGTGTAGCCATAGCCGGGCGGGAAGTCGATGCGTTTGAGGGTGGACTCGATTTCCTGTTTTGCATTTTCCATGCTGGCCCCAGGTGCAAGGCTGGCTTGCACCTTGAGCATGGTCTGCCGGTTCATGCGCTGGATGGTATTGGCCCCCGCTTGGAAACCCACATCCACCATCGCCAGCAAGGGCACGCTGCGACCATCGGCAGTGCTGACAGTGAATGATTGCAGCTCGGACGGCCCGTAATTTTCGGCACCCTTGAAGCGCACACTCACCGGAATTTCCACCTCGCCACGCTGGAATTCACGCAGGCTGGCACCGCGCAGCGCCATGCCCACAAACTGCGCCACTTGTTGCGCGGAGAACCCATAAGCCGCCGCACGCTCGCGGTTGACGTGAACCGCCAGCTCGCTGTTGGCATCGCCGGTATCGATGCGTACATCGCGCAGCGACTTGCCCTTGCCCAAAATCGGCAAGATGTCGTCGGCGAGGGTCTTCAGTATTTGGGTGGAATCGCCGGTCAGGCTGAACGAAATGCTCTGGTCGCTGCCGCCGCCCATGCCGCCTTGCCGACCAATCCCGATATTGGCGCGTGCCGATTTCGGCAGACCTTCGCGGATCTTGTCCTGGATCGCCTTGGCCTTGATGGGGTCCTTGACCGTCAGCTCGACCTGGGTCATCGCCCAGCCCTGTTCGGCATAGCGCGAATACACCTGCTTGACATCGAAACGCTTGCGGTTGGCGTCGATGTATTTTTCCACGTCCGCCACGACCTTACCCATTTCCTCTTTCGAGTACGAGCCCTGCCATTGGTAGAAAATGCCGACCTTGGTGGGATCTTCGTCGTTGCCCGAATCACCCTTGCTCATCTGGATCGGAATGAAGCTCAGCGCAATGATCAGCACGATGCCAGTCACGCTCCAGCCGCGATGCTCCAAGCTCCAACGCAGCACCTTGGCATAGCGTGTTTGCAGACGGGTGATGAAAGGGGATTTCACCGCCGGCGGGGTTTTCATGCGTGCCGACAGCATCGGAATCAGGCTGATCGCCACTAGCCACGAAGCCAGCAGCGACACCGAAATCGTGACCGCCAATTGCGCAAGGAAAATGGTCAGCATGTTCTTTTCGCCGAACATCATCGGCAGGAACACGATGCAGTGGCACAAGGTGCCGGCGGACAGTGCAATGGCCACATGCCGGGTGCCGATCACCGATGCCAAACGCGGCTGGCCCGGGTATTTTTCGCGCTCCTGATAAATGCTTTCCACCACCACCACGGCGTTGTCCACCAGCATGCCCACCGCCAGCAGCAAACCCATCATTGACAGGATATTGAGGGTGATCCCGGCAAAATACATGAAGCCAAGCGTCATGATGAAACAGATCGGGATGGCCAGCGTCACCATCAAGGTGGATGGCCAATGGCGCAGGAAGAAATACAGCACCGCGATGGAGAGCAACAAGCCAATGCCACCGGCCTCGGCCAGCGCCGACAGCGAGCTGATGACTTGCTCACCCTGGTCATCCACCACCGTGATGTTGACGCCCTTCAGCGCAGGATCTTGCTTGAGTAATTCCAGTTCGGCCTGCACCGATCTTGACAGATCCACCAGATTGGCAGCGCGCTCTTTGTAGATGTCCACGCCCACGCTGGGGCGGCCATCAATTTGCCGCACATAGTTCATGCGTTGCGATTGCAGGGCGACCTCGGCGATATCACCCAAGCGCACGCCACGGGCATTGATGGGCAACAGCCGCAACTGCTCCAAGTCGGTCATCTCGCCTTTGGGCTGGATGCGCAAGCGGCGGCCACTGTCGGTAATTTCGCCCGCGGATACCGAAAAATTGGCCGACTGCAGGCGGCTGACCAATTCGTTCAACACCACGCCATTGGCGGTCAAGCGGTCGGGCTCGATGGCCACCACCACTTCCTGCACCGGTACGCCTTCCACCTCGATCCGCGCCACGCCCGGCAAACGCTCCAAGCGGCGCTTGATGCTTTGGTCGATCAACTCACCACGCGCACTCAAGTTTTCATTGCTGGTCAGGCGCAAGCTGATGGCTTCCTGATCACCGGTGCTCCAGCGCCGCACGAAATAGCGCTTGAAGTCATCCGGCAACTGGTCGCGGATCGCATCAATGTGCTCGCGCGCCTCGGATGCCGCCAACGCCACGTCGCGCCCCCAATCGCTGAACTGCACAAACACCCCGCCGCCATCGGCGCTGGCATTGGCATTCATCGACTTGATACCGGACATGGTGGACAACGCTTCCTCGATCGGCCGCACCAAGTTGCGCTCCACTTCTTCCGGGGTTGAGCCCGGATAGGGCAGCTGCACGAAGAAGAACGGCGCGCTGGCTTCCGGCTGCGATTCCAACGGCAAGCGGAACGAGGCGATCAAGCCAATCACCACCATCGACACGAACAACATGATGGTGGTGACCGGGCGACGAATGGACAGCTCGGTGATGTTCATCGCATCAGCCCTTCGCGCCGCCATTCAACGGATCATGCTCATGCGACAGCACGCTCGCCACGGCTTCGGCATCCTTGCGCGCGCGCCGGCCACGTTCGGCATAGAACTCGTCTGGCTTGCGGTCCAGCAAGTCATACACCACCGGGATCACCACCAGGGTCAGCAAGGTGGAGACCAGCAAGCCACCGATCACCGTCACCGCCATCGGGCTGCGCACTTCCGCGCCATCGCCAAATGCCAGCGCCAGCGGCAGGAAGCCGAACACCGCGCACAAGGTGGTCATCATGATGGGACGCAACCGCGAGCGTGCACCTTCGACCAGGGCTTCGCGCTTGGCTACACCGTCTTCGCGCAATTGGTTGACCTTGTCGATCAGGATGATGGCGTTCTTCACCACCAGACCCACCAGCAAAATCAAGCCAATAAACACCACCACCGAAATCACCGAACGGGTCAGCAACAAGGCCGCCACCGCCCCCACCATCGCCAGCGGGATGGTGAACAGAATCACGAACGGGTGCAGTAGCGATTCAAACTGCGAGGCCATCACCAAGTACACCAGGAACACCGCCAGCGCGAACGCGAACAGCAGCGAACGAATCGACTCATCCAACTCCTGGCCCTGGCCGCCAATCCGCATGCCGATCTCCACCCCCAGCGGGGTAGCTGCCACCATCGCGTCCACTTCACGAATGGCATTGCCCAAGTCAATCCCGTGCAGATTGGCCGAGACGATGGCTACCCGTTTATGGTCGGCACGATGGATTTCGCTGGGGCCGGTGGTGGCCGTCACCGTGGCCACTGCGGCCAATTCCACTGGCGCGCCCTTGTTTGAATTCACGATCAAATGCCGGATGTCATCCACCGACGCGCGGTCGCTTGCTTCGGCACGCACCAACACATCAATCTTGCGATCGCGGAAGCTGTAGCGGGTGGCCACATTGCCTTTGACCTTATTGACGACGGCATCGGCGATCTGGCGCGTGGTCAAGCCCAGCGCCGCTGCACGGTCCTGATCAAAGCGGATCTGAATTTCAGGAAAGCCCTGCTCCACCGTCGACTTCACATCGGCGTAGTGGCCATTGGCACGCAGCATGCGCGCCAACTTGTTGCCGGCATCGCGAATGGCATCCAGATCTTGCCCTTCCACCTCGATTTCCAGTGGCGGCGACAAACTGAACAGCTCGGGCCGGCTGAAATCCACCTGCACGCCCGGATGCTCGCGCATGGTCTTGCGCAGCCCTTCGGTCAATGGACCTTCGTGCTGATTGCCGTCCATCACCACGGTCAACTTGCCGATGTTCTCACCGCTTTCGGTAGGGCTGGCATCCAGTCGGGTACCCGTGCCGGACACGCCATACAGCACGCGCGCCCCCGGATCCTTGCCATGTGCGGCCTGCACTTGGCGCACCAAGGCATCGGTCTGCGCCAACGGCGTGCCCGGGGGCAGTTTGGCGGTCATTTCGAAGCGATCCTGCGCCAACTGCGGAATCAGATCCGTCCCCAGCAGCGGCACAACCGCCAGCGTCAACGCGAATGCGACGCCGGCCACCAACAAGATCGGTACCGGCCGCGACAAGGCCGCAGGCAAGATGCGCAGGTAGCCACGTTCGGCACGCGCATAGGGGGCCATCGCCACATCACTGGCCTTGCGCATCACGGGACCGACGACCGCCGCAATGCCGCGCCAGATGCGCACGATCAGCCATGCCACACCAAAGAAACCATAACGAAACAGTGCGCCCACGCCGCGGCCGCCATACATCACCGGCTTCTGCCACGTCTTCTGCGCCTGCCAACGCGGATGCGCCGGCTCGTCAGGGAAGCCCATCGGCGCGCGCCCCTTGAGCGAGCTCAACATCGGGATCAGGGTCATTGCCACCACCAACGACACCGCAATGGCAATGGCCACCGTCAAGGCTTGGTCGCGGAACAACTGCCCGGCAATACCCTGCACGAAGACCAAGGGCAAGAACACCGCAATCGTGGTCAAGGTGGACGCGACCACCGCCATGCTGACTTCACGGGTACCGGCAATGGTGGCTTCAAGGATGCCCAGCCCGCGCTCACGTGCTTTGGCAATCGATTCCAGCACCACGATGGAGTCATCCACCACCAGCCCGGTGGCCAGCGCCAAGCCGCCCAGTGACATCACGTTCAAACTCAGACCCAGCTGCCCCATGATGAAGAAGGTGGCGATGATCGATACCGGCAGCGACAGCGAAATCACGAACGTGCTCCAGCCATCGCGCAGGAACAGGAAGATGATCAGGATCGACAGGATGCCGCCCAGCACACCATCAAATTTCACGCTGTGGATGGCATTGCGGATGAAGATCGACTGGTCTTCAATGGTGGTCAACTCCACCCCGCGCGGCAATTTTTCGCGAATCTCCTTGAGCTTTGCTTCCAGCGCATCGGCGGTGGCCACGGTATTGGCATCGCCTTCCTTGTACAGCGCCAGTTCCACCGTTTCACGACCATTCAAACGAATGATGGCTTCGCGTTCCTTGTAGCCTTGGCGCACCTCGGCCACATCTTTCAAGCGAATGGCTTGGACACCGGCGGCATTATTGCTTCCACCCTGCGACAACGCCGCCATCACGCTGGCATTGCCGCTGGCTGCGGCCACCCGCATCGCTTGCTGGGTGCCGCTATTGCTGCTGGCCGCCGCACGCGTGGTGAGCAGCATGTTGCGAATTTCATCGACATTGGCAAACTGGTTCACCGTGCGCACCAGATAGCGCTGCGCACCTTCTTCCAAGCGCCCGCCGGAGACGTTCACGTTTTCCTGCTGCAAGCGCTGGATCACGTTGTCGATGGTCAGCCCCAGCTGCGCCAGTTTGCGCTGGTCCACATCCACCTGCACTTCATCTTCCAGGCCGCCGCCGACCTTCACCGCAGCGACGCCAGCCACCGGTTCGAGTTTGCGTTTGAGATCTTCATCCGCGTAGCGGCGCAGCTCCATCAACTGACGAATCTCATCCGCACTGCTGCTAGCCTGTTTGGGCGAGAGCGCCAACCGCATGATCGGCTGGGTGGACGGGTTGAAACGCAGCAACACCGGCGCCTTGGCGTCCAGTGGGAATTGCAGTGCCTCCATCTTGTCGCGCACGTCCAGGCTGGCCTGATCCATGTTGGTGCCCCACGCAAACTCCAGCACCACATCACTTTGCCCGGTGCGCGATACCGACTTCAGCTTGCGCAAGCCCTTGACCACGCCCAAGGCTTCTTCCGCTGGTTGCGAGATCAGGGTTTCCACTTCCGACGGTGCCGCACCGGGGTAGTCGGTGCGCACGGTCAAGGTGGGATAGCTCAGGTCGGGCAACAGATTGACCTTCAAGCTGCCCAGTGCGATCAAGCCAAACAGCACCAAGGTCAACGTCATCATGGCAACGGTGACGCGCCGACGCGTGGCAAATTCCACCAAGCTGAAACCACCGCCTGGCGGGTGCAGCGGATCGTGCAGATCGTCGGACGGGCTCATTGCGCGGCCTTCGCCGGTTGCGCGGAAGCTGCGCCATCCAAGACTTTCACCGCACTGCCATCGCGCAGCGCGGACTTGCCAGCCACCACGACTTGATCGCCGGCCTTCAGGCCACTGCGCACTTCCACCCACGGGCCATCGTCATAGCCCAGTTTCAGGGTGGCGCGTGCCGCCTTGCCGCCGCGCACCACAAACACTGCCGGCGCATTGCCGTCTTCCAGCAAGGCATTGCGCGGGATCACCAAGGCATCGGCACGTTGGTCGTAGCGGATTTTGATGCGGCCGAACATGCCCGGTTGCAGCAGCCCGCCGCCATCAAATGCACTGATCACGCGGAAGGTACCGCTGCCGGCATCGACCACCGGCGAAACGCGGTCGATCTTGCCGTCAAAGGTTTTGCCCGGTAGTGCGTCCACCAGCAATTGCACCGGCTGACCCGCCTTGAGCACTTCGATTTCGCGCTCGGGCACGTTCAATGTGGCCTCCAGCCGCGAGGTGTCCACAATGGTGAAGATCGGCGTGTTGATCTGCACGAAATTGCCAGGCTTGATGTCGCGGGTGGCCACCACCCCCGAAATCGGCGCAGTCACATTGCCATAGGCCAGTTCCAGCTTGGCCATACGCAACTGCGCACGTGCGTTGTCCAAGTCAAACCGCAGCTGATCCACATCGTTGGCACTAACCATCTTTTGCTCGGCCAACTGGGTGGCACGACGGTAATTGGCTTCCAGCTTGCGCACCTGCGCATCGGCCTGTGCCTGCTGCAACACAGCGCGGTCACGGTCGATGCTGACCAAGGTTTGCCCTGCGCTGACGTGCTGCCCCACATCGGCCAACACCTTCAAGGCGATACCGGAGGTCTTCGATACCACTTGTGCCTCCGCGCGGGCTTCCAGTGCAGCGGTGCCGTTATAGCTGGCACTGATCGAACGCTGGCCAGCCGTGGCCACTTCCACCGGCACGGCTTCCGGGCCTTTGTCGGCCTTGGGATCCAATTTGCCGCCCGGGCCATTGGCACCCCCCCCCTTGCAGGCGGCGAGCCCGAAAGTAGCCAGCCCCAGGGCAATGGCCAGCAGGCTCAAACGGGCAAACTGAAGCGTGCGACCAGGGCGATCGGCGGTGGTCGTGGGCATCTTGGGCATGGGTTCAGGTCATTGACTGGTGTTGTAGTCAAGTATATCACCAGGCAAATTCCTATTTACATGCGCCGAAGGTCATGCATGCCATCCAACATTCTCTGGTCCGCGCCTTGCGTTCATCTTCAAGGATGCGGATGAGACGCATATGTGGCGAACGGATTTCACCGTTATACTCGTCCTGAACGGATGCCGACTATCGGCATCGCCTTCACCCACCGACTTTCAACCGGAACAGCCCGATGATGCGACCGCTGCCGATTGCCGCAAGCCTTGCCCTGCTGCTTGCGACATTTGCCGTCACTGCCCAAGAGTCCACCGCTCCAGCACCTGCTGCAGCCCCGGCGGTTGCCGCCGCTACGCCCGCAGCCGCTGCACTGACAGGCGATTCCAGCCGCGGCAAGGGCTTGGTGTACACCTGCAAGGGTTGCCACGGGTTGACTGGCTATAAAAACGCCTACCCCAGCTACCACGTGCCGATGATCGGTGGCCAGTCGGAAACCTATCTGCGTAATGCGCTGGGCGAATACCGCACCGGCAAGCGCAAACACCCAACGATGCAGGCCCAAGCGGAGAGTTTCTCCGAACAAGACATTGCCGATATCGCCGCCTACCTGTCCAGCTTGAAGAAGTGAGCCGCGCCATGACCAAGACTTCCATGACCCTGCTCGCCTTGGCCTGCGCACTTGCCCTGTCTGCCTGCGGTGGCAAAGCCGAGAGTGAACACGCCAGTGCTGGCGCAGAACACACCACGTCATCCGCCGGCCTGCCCAAGGGTGATATTGCCGCTGGCCACGACATCGCCACCAAGGGCACGCAGGGCGTCGCCGCCTGCACCTCCTGCCATGGCGCGGAAGGCAATGCCCCAATCGACGGCATGTATCCGAAAATTGGCGGCCAGTATGCCGACTACCTTGGGCATTCGCTGCAAGCCTACCGTGGCGGTACCCGTGCCGGTGCCACCGCCGACGTGATGGCCGCGCAGGCCAAGGGCTTGAACGACCAGCAAATCGCCGACTTGGCCGCCTATTTCGCCAGTGTGCCGCGTCAGTTGCGTGACCTTCAAGACATCAACTGATCGCGGTTGACACGTGTTGCAAACGGCCCCCCCGGGGGCCTTATTGTTGTCTGCACTGCAATTGACGCGCATCAGTGCAGGTATTGATTTGAATGCCGAAACTCACCCCATGCAAGCGCGCACGTCACCCAAAGCCATCCCCATCGAGCTCAACCCGAAGCTGGAGATCGAGATTGAAGCAGCCCCGATTGCCACTGCATTGGAGTTGCCAGTCGATATGTTTTTGCAACTGCTGAAGCAACACAAAATCAACCAACTGTGCGAACGCGGCACTGGCGAGGATGCGGGTCTGTATCGCGCCAGCTTCTATCACGCCGGCAAACGGGTGCGCGTGGTGTTGGATCGCGATGGCCAGCTGCAGGGTGACGTCGAGCTGCGCACACGCTAGGCACGTCATCGGCGCAAAAAAGACCCGGTCTCGCGGGCATTGCGCCTGGAGGGGACCGGGTCGGGTGGCCGGAGCGATTCTCCGTGACGTTTTGCGCGCCGCGAAGTTTTTCTCCGGAACCGGAACCTTACGCCGGGTGATGTTAGAAAAGAGCTAAATCGCGCATTCAAACAGTGCCGTTCGTCGGCAGTGCGCATTCACGTTGCAGCAAGGCGCGCGCGGGCAAGAATCCTTCGGAATTCCTTGCTTAAATTTTCCCGCGCTTGGCGCGAAAAAAAGCCGTCAGCATCGGCCCGGCAAGCTCTGCCAACAGCCCGCCACGAACCTCCACGCGGTGATTGTGGCGCGCATCTTGCAACAGATCGAACACGCTCCCTGCAGCCCCGGTTTTGGGATCGGCTGCGGCATACACCACGCGTGCGATCCGCGCATGGACCATTGCCATCGCGCACATCGCGCACGGCTCCAACGTCACATACAGGGTGCAACCGACCAGGCGATGATTGCTGAGCGCACGCCCTGCCTGGCGCATCGCGATAATCTCGGCATGTGCGCTCGGATCGTGCTCGCGGATATTGCGGTTCCAACCTTCACCCAGCAACCTGCCAGCAGCATCAACGATGACCGCGCCAACCGGGATTTCGTTGTCTTCATCGCGCGCGCGCGCCGCGAGTGCCAACGCATGCTGCATCCATTGCAGATCCCGCGTGTGCTCTGCGGTGGGACTCACCGAATCGCGCATATCCGCTGGTGCATCCATGGACCACGAGAACCGCATGATTCAACGTTCTCCGGTATCGTTCTGCAATGTGCAAAAGTGGCGGAGAGAGTGGGATTCGAACCCACGGAAGGTATAACCCTTCGCCGGTTTTCAAGACCGGTGCCTTAAACCGCTCGGCCATCTCTCCGATTCAGTGCGCGCTATTGTCGCATGCCACACCCGGTTGGCACTACGCCGACATCTGCGCGAGTTGCTCAGGATTTTGGCGGGTGCGCTTTTTCTGGCATTCCGGGCTACTGCACTCCAACCGTGCGGCCTCCAGTAAGCGTGGCATTTTTTCTGCCAAAAAATCAATGAACACCCGCACTGCTGGCAACATGCCACGACGCGAAGCAAACACCGCATGCGCGATCCCTTGCGGCAGCCGCCATTGCGGTAACACCACTTCCAGTTCGCCGCGGCGTACCGCTTCGGCACACACTGTTTCCGGCAACAAGGTGATGCCCATGCCATCGCGCGCCATCGTCAACATCATTGGAAAATCAAAGCCAGTGATGCGCGGTTGCAACTCAATGCGCCGAACTTCGCCATCAGGGCCATGCAATTCCCAGCGCTGGCGCGCATCGTCCTCGCTGACGCTCAGGGTGACATGCTCGGCCAATTGCTCGGGCAACTGCGGCCGACCCGCGCGCTGCAAATAGTGCGGGCTAGCCACCAGCAACTCCTGGATTTGGCCAAAACTCCGCATCACCAGGCTGCCATCATCATCCAGCTTGCTGCGTACGCGGATCGCCACATCCACGCCCTCGTTGATCACATCCACGCGGCGATTGCTGACGGTCAACTGCATCCGCACCTTGGGATACAGCGCCAAGAACTCAGGCAGCAACTTCGGTAACTGTTGCTGCGCCATTGACACCGGCACACTGGCCCGTACGGTGCCACGCGGCTCGGCGCTGAGTTGATCCACCACCTCGCGTGCGGCCTGCGCCTCAGCCAGCATTGACTGTGCGTGCCGATACACGCTGGTGCCCACATCGGTCACCGCAAACCGTCGCGTCGAGCGCTGCAACAAGCGCACGCCCAACTCGGCCTCCAATGCGCTGATGCGACGACTCAAGCGTGACTTGGGGATACCCAGCGCGCGCTCGGCTGCGGCAAACCCGCCGTGATCGACCACCGCAGCAAAGTAATACAGGTCATTGAGATCCTGCATACAGACACTTCCATTATCAGAACGATACTTACAATTTGAGCACGAATGAACTCAAATTTGCAACGAAACATCTGCTATTTGACTGCAAATGCCCGCTGTAGCAGCTGCCCATCAAATCCGGTGGACGTCTCTTGGCCCACGGCGTAGCGGTACAACGCTGCCGAATAAATCCCGGAGAGCGCCGCGTGGATCAGTGCTGCCAGCAAGAAGGCGATCACCACCAACGCAACCACCAGTCCGATGACCACACCACTACCGCTCATTGCCGCACCCACAATTGCCAGCGCGCCCAACGTGGCCATCGCAACGAAAATCAGGCTGAACACCAAGCCCACGCCGCCCTGGCCAATCAGGTTCTCGCCCCAGGTCTTCTTCAGCAGCAACGCACTTTCCTTGATCGCATCAATCGGCCCCACATTGCGGCTGACCAGCACCGGCACCACCAGAAAGCTGGCGACCGTCCATGCCACCCCCAAGAACCCCACTGCAATACGCCCCAACCAGCCCGCACGTTCTTGCAGCGAACGCAGAATCAAACCCACCGTGGCAGCAACTGCCGCATACCCCAGAATCGACACCCATTTGCTGCCTGCAATACGCAACCCATCACCCAGCGTCGGATTACCGCCATCCAGCCGGATCAACGCAGCTCCCACCAGTGCCGAGTTGAAAAAGAAAATTACGAAGTACTGCACCAAGTAAAACAAAAACCCCAGCACATACATCGCCAGTGAAGCGCCACCGCCCCGCACCCCATCCAAAACCCCAAGCCCCAGCGCTGGCAACACGAATGCAGCAACCACCAGCAACGTGCAAATGGCCGACAGCAAGGGAAATACCAACAGCTCTTTGTCCTGGGCCAACACACCCGCACTGGCCTTGATCAGGCTCCAACTCCGTGACAGTCGCGCAAACATGCGGGGAAACCTCTTCATAGGTGTGATCGAGTGAGTGCGCATCCTACTGCAACCGCGTCGTATTGCTCATCCGGCGTGGCATCTGCAACTTTCTCAAACGGGGAAACCGTCGCCGTGTACCCCGGCCCAGCATTCACCAACCCATTGATTCGTCCCGATGTTTCATTCAACTCTACCGCGTCAACCGCAACGCTGAGTGGGGCAGTCGCGCCAAAGATGCCAACCCCGGCGCATGGGTCAAGTACCTTGCCTCCCGAGAAACCCAGCTCGCCAAGCATCGCCCAAATGCCTTCGGCAATGGGCTTCGGAGTGTAGTACTCATACGCACTGCCGGTCTTGCCGTCCGCGCCTGTCAACGCGCCACCTAGGCCGGAATACTTCGCCAGTGCCGCCTTGTCTGCATCCGTCAACTGATCTGGCGCAAGTTTGCCCGCATCAATCTTGCGCAGTAGCGCCATCGCCTCCGCATTGTCTTTCTTGCGT
>Ga0208564_1000557_pt1 | contig 34282 bp, 35 predicted proteins | sample AD_UKC073_MetaG_FD_184439 | JGI IMG/M metagenome (GOLD analysis project Ga0208564, IMG submission 184439) | Active sludge microbial communities of municipal wastewater-treating anaerobic digesters from USA - AD_UKC073_MetaG (SPAdes) (version 2) | ecosystem: Engineered > Bioreactor > Anaerobic >... | reverse complement strand
GCCATCTTTGAAGGCTTCTACGTGCCAACGGCCCGCACGAAAATCCACTTCAACGATGGGCGAGAAGCCGGCATCTTCCAGCGACTTGATGATTTCCGACAGCGGCTTGGCGTCCGCCGGTGGGCGCGCCACGGCCGCTGTGGCAGGGGTCGCGGACAAGACGATCGGGCTCAGCGCGGCAACAGCAAACAAACGACGACGCATATTCAACCTCTTTTCAGTGATGGATAGTGAGATTCCCGCTTTTCGCCACGCGTGCGGTCAAAACCCGATAAAACGTACGCAGCGCAACGAAACGTAAGGCGGCTTCAATCTACCAGAGAAAAGCAGCCTGATGACAACACCTGGCCACCCCCCGGCCGCGGCAAGCCGGCACATGGTGCCTAATCAAGCACCATGAACCTCACACCGACTTCATCCCGCCGCCAGATCATCACGGTCGTATTGCTGCTGCTGGCCCTGGGCGGCGGCCTGGTGCGCTGGCTGGCGCCCCAGCCGTCGCTGGCACGCGACATGGGGTCTTTGCTGCTGGTGTTGTGGTTGCCGATCATCGGCAACATCATCGCGTGGCTGGTGGCCCGCGTACACCACGCCAAGGCTGCGCCACCCTGGTTTGCCCCGGGCAGCCCGTTTGTGCCCTCGGCGCAGATTGAGCTCACGCTGCTGGCCGCCGACGTGCCCGCCAACAGTTGCCCCATCCGCGCCGGACTTTTCCCCTGCATGGTGGCGGTGGGCCACGAGGCCTTCAGCGCGCGCTTGTCCGTACCGCCCCACGCGGAGCCGGTGCCCGAAGTGGCGCAGTGGCTGGACGTGGAGTTTTTCCGCCCCGACCTGGCGTTGGCCAAGCTCGCCCCTGGCACGCACTTCACGCTGTTGTCGGGCCGCACGCTGCTGGGGCAAGGGCGGGTACTGGCAGTGAACGTTTAGAACGTGTTCACGATCTCCCAGGGGTCGCGCAGTGGTCTTGTCGGGATGGGCTGCAAGGCGCGGTGTGCAGTGGATAGCCCGGCTATCCACCAGCGCCGCAACACCGCAGACCGCCCGACAAGGCCACTGCCCGAAGGGTTGGAGCGAAATCGGGCGATTGAACGCCCCGGCTGCTTGCATGGGCATGAGCCCATGCGGCGCACCCGAAGCATTCACTCATCCCGATTGCACTCCAACGCGATCCCCTGCGAGATCGTGAACACGTTCTTGGCCGTTCACGCCTCACCCCACCAGCACCAAGCCGGGTGGCAGGCTATCGCCATAGCTGCGCTTCGCATCCTGCGCATCCATCTGCTGGACCTGTTCGACCATCGCCACCCAGCGGGCGGGGGCGTGGGCGGCGCGGAGCTTGTCCAGCACCTGCGCGCGGGTCTCGTCAGGCAGGTCGCGCGCGCGGTCACCGGTCAAGCGCGCCATTTGTACGGCGGCGAACATCGCGGTGTCGTTCTTGCGCCAGTCCTGCGCCAGCGTGGCGTTCAAAAATTCGGCAACAGCCTCTGGCGGCATGGTCTGGTGCGCGTTGGCAGCCAGCGGGGTGCGCGCGCACAGGCGGCCAATGGCCCACCAGGTTTGCACACTCTCGCCGGGCTCGGCCAGGCGCTGCAACATCCACTGGCCCATCTCCTGCCGGTATTGCCAGGGCACGGCCTCCACCGCGGCAAACAGGCGCAGCATGTCGTCGTAACTGCCGTGCGGGTGGGTCTTGGACTGGTGCCGCTGCACGGCCTGCTGCATGTGGCCGGCCACATCTTCGAGCAGCCGCATCTGCTGCGCCTCGCCCAGGCCCGCCGCCACGCGCCGCCAGAAGACCCACCATTCGGTGCGGTTGGCGGCATCCTGGGCGTGGGCCAGGTCCTGCGCGTACAGCGCCCAGACCTGCCCCATGCGCCAGTCGTCCAGCGCGGCGCCCACGCCGGGGCGCAGGCACCAGCCCGCAAGATTGAACCACACGCGTTCATGCTCGGCGCTGCGGCGGCGGCGCTTGGCACGGGCCAGCAGGGCGTCGAACAATGCCCGCAAGAGCGGCAACGCCCAGGCCTCGCGCGGACCCAGCAGGCGCTCCAGCGTGGCACGCAGCTGGCGCACGTCTTTGGCGGTGACGTCTTGCGCCTGGTTGCCAAAAATACGGTCGATCTGGGCCACGGCCTCGGGCAGGCGGGTGGCTGCTGATGCAGGGTCTTTTGGGCACCTGGCGCCTTCTACATCCACGCTACCAGCTATGTTTTTGGAAGCACCCCGTGTGGCAAACGCCAGCGTCCATTCCTGCGCCGCGTCGTACACCGCCACGCAGCGCACCTGCAGGGTGCCGACCTCGGTCATGGTGGTGTGCAGCAGCACTTCCACCTGCGACTGGCGGCTGCCCTCGGGGCGGGGCAACACGGCGGCCAGCGGCGGCAGGGCCACAAAACCGTCGCCCTCCAGCGGCACGATCTGGCCGGGTTGCATGCCCTGGTGCCGGCTGGTGGCCACCAGCGCAAACTGCACCGCCTGCCCCAGCCGCAGCGCAAACCGCCGGCCTGACAACACGACCCGTGTGCCTTCTGGCGTGCCACGGGCCAGCAGGCACACGCCTTGGGGTCTGGCACCTTCTGCCGCTGGCAACACCAGCAGGTAACTACGCGGCGCACCACCACCGATGGCGGGCAGGGCGCTTGCTCCCTTATGCATAGCAGCAAGCGCAGGTACAGCAGTCGCTAGAGCCTGATTGGATTGAAATTCTGCCTGCCAGCGCGCCAACCCGTGTGCAGCAGCCCCCCGGGCTACGGCGTAGTCCGGGTGTGGGTTGTGCAGCACCCGTACGGGCGCACCACGCCAGGCCGACAGCACGGTCACGAGCCGCTCGGCCAACGCCGGGGCGTGGAACACACCACCGTTGAGCAGTACGGTGTCGGGCAGTGGCGTTTCAGTACAGTGCCTCGTCAAAAATTCGGCCAGGTGGCGGGTGATGGCCGCCTCGGCTGGGTACGGCAGTCCCAGGCCGGTGAGTGCGTTCTGCCGCCGCCGGGGCAGATCGGTGATCGCCGTCGGCGGCAAAAAACCTTCCACGGTGCACTGCTGCACCTGCGCGCGGGTCAGCGTGGCAGAGCGGGTCTGCGCCAGCAGTTGGGAGCCCGCCCCCAGCAACGTGACGGCCACCGATTCGGGGGCTTCGGCGCTGAGCAATTGCTCTTTGGCCACACGGCAGCGCTGCACCAGCTGGGCAAACCGGGCGGGGGGCAGGCGCCGCCCTTCGCCGCTCAATTGCGGCTCCAGCAGGTGCGCGAGCGCCAAATCCATGTTGTCGCCGCCCAGCATCAGGTGTTCACCCACCCCCGTACGCGTCAACACCGGCACGCCGCCTGGGGACTCTGGCGCATCGACGCGGATGAGGGTGAGGTCGGTCGTACCGCCGCCCACGTCCACCACCAGCACCTGCTGGCTGCCCTGCAGCGCCGCGCCGACCTGGTCGCCCTGCAGCACCAGCCAGTCGTGGAACGCGGCTTTGGGCTCTTCGAGCAAATGCACATCCTGCAGACCGGCGAGCTGCGCGGCTTCCAGCGTCAAGGCACGTGCGCCTTCGTCAAACGAAGCAGGCACCGTCAGCACCACACGCTGCTGCGCCAGCGGAGCCTCGGGGTGCTGCGCATCCCACGCCGCACGCACATGGGCGAGGTAACTGGCCGACGCCAGCAGCGGCGATATTTTGGCCACGCCGCCCTCCCCTTCGGGCGCGCCCCAGGGCAGGATCGGCGCGCTGCGGTCTACCCCGGCGTGCGACAACCAGCTCTTGGCGCTGGCCACCACACGCCCGGGTACGGCAGCCCCCAGTTCGCGCGCATAACGGCCCACGATGGCGGGCGACACATCTGTCGCGCCCAGCGCAGGCCAGGGCAAGGCCAGCGCATCCGCAGGCAACTCGCCCACCGCCGCCTGGTACCGCACCGACGGCAGCAGCGTCTGGGCATCCACCTCCCCCGCCGCCGTGCGCTGCGGGATAGCCAGCAGCGCAATCGGCGCGCTGCCGTCGAACGGCGCGTGCGCGACCACGGTGTGGCTGGTGCCGAGATCTATGCCGACGACGTGGCGGGCGCGGCTGGAAGCCGGGGACTCAGTCGCGGTGGTCATGCAGCAGACGGGTCAGGTCAGGCGTCGGTGGCCGCGGCATCCGCCCGCACATCCAGTTCCACCTTCCAGCGCTCCACACCTCCCACCGGCACGGCGTTCAGTTCCAGCGTGCCGATGTCGGTCACGCGGGCCTGCAGGGTGACGGGCACCACTTCGCCGGGCGTGCGGCCTTCGGCGGGGAGGTTGAGTTCAATCTCCTGCAGCTCCACCAACTCTTCCGGCCCCCAGAAGTCGAGCATCGTGCCCACGGCGTCGGTGCGGCGCACGCTGGAGCCGAAGAAGCGCAGGCGCACGGCCTCACCGACGACGAGGCCAAATTCTTGGGCGTCGAGCGCCACTTCCGTGCCTTCTTCCATGCCAAAGGGCGCCAGGCACAGCGCGGACATCGGGGGCTCCATGCCGGGGATGGCGGGCATGTTGCTCTCCACACCTACGTAGTAACTCTGCGCCGTGCCGCCCCGGATACGCACACCCCGGCCCTGGCGCACGTGGCCGTAGTAGGCGGCACCACGCGCCACGGCGAGGTCGAGGTTGGCACCGTCCAGCAGGCGGGCGGGCTGTGCGCCATCTGCGGCAAGCCAGCCATTGATGACGCTCTGGATACGCTGCGCAATCTGCGGCGCTTTGAGCACGCCGCCGTTGAACAGGATGGCCGTGGGGTGCAGGAAGGCTGCACCTTCGGGCTGGGTGCCTTGCAATCCGTCGATGTGCTCCGTCGCGCCCGCCTGGCGCGCCAGAAACGCGGCCAGGTGGCGGGTGACGGCCGCGTCTTGTGCGTAGGGCAGGCCGAGCTGGGTCAGGGCTGCACGGGCGCGGGTTTGGGGCTTGTCGGTGACGGCGACCTGCGGGAAGAAACCTTCCACCAGCATGGCCAGTACCTCGGCGCGGGTGACTTCGGTGCGGATGCTGCCGCCAATGAGTTTGCTGCCCCGGCTGGGCACCACCACGGGCACGGACTGCAGCGTGTCATCGGCCAGCAGTTGCTCTTTGGCATGGCGGCAGCCGTGCGCCAGCGCGCGGGTCTGCCAGGCGTCGAGCTGTTTGCCCTCCCCGGCCAGCTTGCGCGCCACGCCGTAGGCCAGCGCCAGGTCCATGTTGTCGCCGCCGAGCAGGATGTGCTCGCCCACGGCCACACGCTGTAGCGCGAGGTTGCCGTCGCGCTCCAGCACGGCGATCAGCGACAGGTCGGTGGTGCCACCGCCCACGTCCACGACGAGGATGATGTCGCCGTGTTTGACCTGCTTGCGCCAGTCGCCGCCGCTGGCCTGGATCCAGCTGTACAGCGCGGCCTGCGGTTCTTCGAGCAGCGTGAGCTGCTGGTAGCCCGCGGCCTTGCAGGCCTCGGCCGTCAGCTCGCGCGCGGCGGGGTCGAAGGATGCGGGGATGGTGACGGTGATGTCCTGCGCATCAAACGGGGCCTCGGGGTGCGCCTGGTCCCAGGCTTGGCGCAGGTGGGTCAGGTAGCGGGTGGAGGCAGTGAGTGGCGACACCCGGGGCACTTCGGCGGGTGCATCTATGGGCAGCAGCGGCGCGCGGCGATCCACACCGGGGTGGCACAACCAGCTTTTGGCGCTGCTGACCAGGCGGATGGGGGTGGCGGCCCCCCGGCTGCGGGCGAATTCACCCACGGCAAAACCGGGGTTCGCATCCCAGGGCAGGGCCAAGTCGCCCGGGGCCAGCTCACTGTCGTGGGGCAGATACAGGAACGAGGGCAACAACGGCAGGGCTTCCACACGGGCCGGGCCGGTGGGCTGGGGAATGTCCAGCACACCTTGCACCACCGTGTCGCCGTCACTGGCGCTGCGGTCCACATACGACAGGGCGCAGTGGGTGGTTCCCAGGTCAATTCCGATGCTAAAACGGGCTTTAGAACCCGTCTCGCCTTCGCTGGTAGCTACATTATTTGCAGCATTCATATTCACAGCTCCACCTCGGCCTGGGCCAGGATGGTGGCGGCTTTTTCATCCGTCAGCTGCGGCAGGCGCACTTCGGTGACCCGCCAGCCCCGGTGGCCCAAGGTGCCGGTGAAGGGGGCCTGGCCGACGACGTTGCCGGTCAGGCGCACGGCGCTGGCGTCAAAACCTGCGGCCAGCGTGACACGGCTGCCCTCGGGCTCGCTGCGCACGGGGGCGATGGAGAAATGCGCGCCCAGCACCTTGCGGCAGCCTTCATGCACCACCCGGGCGGCAGCGCCCACCTCGGCGTCGGTGTAAGCCCCCACGTCTTCCTGCACAAAGTCCACAAAGCGGGCTTCGCGCTGTAGCAGGCCCAGCAGCTGCAATGCGGGCGCGTCGGCCGACACGCGCACATACACGGGTTTTTCAACGGGCACTTCGACGCGTTTCTCCACGATCGTCTCCACCGGGACTTCCACACGCACTTCCACTATTTTCTCTACCGGTACCTCGATGCGCACCTCTTGGGGGGCGACAGGCGGCACGTCAGCGGCCAAAGCCTCCCCGACGCGCAGACGCGTGATGTCCGAGGCCAGGCGGGCATTGCCCAGAATGGCAAAAAAACTGCCGACCGCAATGGCGATGCGGCTCAGAAAAGAGGGAGGGGGCTGGTTCATGGGGTTCTCGACTTGAGAAAAAAGGTGCCGGGCAATGCGCCACGCGGCAGGGCGGTGTGCACTGCACGACCACAAAAGGGAGGAGATGTTACCCAAATGTGTTGAACCTGCGGCGGCAATGGCGATCTGAACGGGAGTACCCCAGGGCCATGATCCCACTGAGAATGGCCCATCTACGTAACCCATCGTAAGACGCTATCCCCCCATAGCCATGATGGGAACCTTTGCCTTAGCACTCAATCATAGAGAGTGCTAATATCAAAGTATCGAGGAAAGGACTTCTGGTATGACCACTCAAACTGGATCCATGACATCTCCCCTGGCCGCAGCCAATCCCTGGGCCATGGTGCCCGCGCTGGGCAATCTGGACGCCTATATTTCGGCGGTGAACCGCCTGCCCCTGCTGACCCTGGAAGAAGAGCAGCAATACGCCCGCAAGCTGCGCAACGAACAAGACGTGGACTCCGCCGGCAAGCTGGTGATGTCCCACCTGCGCCTGGTGGTGTCCATCTCGCGCCAGTACCTGGGCTACGGCCTGCCCCACGGCGACCTGATCCAGGAAGGCAACATCGGCCTGATGAAGGCCGTGAAGCGCTTCGACCCCGACCAGGGTGTGCGGCTGGTGAGCTACGCCATGCACTGGATCAAGGCCGAGATCCACGAATACATCCTGAAGAACTGGCGCATGGTGAAGGTGGCCACCACCAAGGCGCAGCGCAAGCTGTTCTTCAACCTGCGCTCCATGAAGCAGGGCTTCAAGGCCGATGCGGCCATCGACGATGCGGGCACCCACCGCGACACGCTGAACGAGCGCGAGATCGCCGAAATGGCCGAGCGCCTGCAGGTGAAGCGCGAGGACGTGATCGAGATGGAAACCCGCCTGTCGGGTGGTGATGTGCTGCTGGATCCGTCCCCGTCAGACGACGGTGAGCAGGCCTTCGGCCCCATTGCCTACCTGTCCGACGCGACCCACGAGCCCACCGCCGTGATCGAATCACGCCAGCGCGATGTGCTGGCCAGCAACGGTATCGCCACTGCGCTGGACGGCCTGGACGCCCGCAGCCGCCGCATCGTGGAAGAGCGCTGGCTGAAGGTGAACGACAACGGCTCGGGCGGCATGACGCTGCATGAGCTGGCGGCCGAGTACAAGGTCAGCGCCGAGCGTATCCGCCAGATCGAGGTGGCGGCGATGAAGAAGATGAAGAAGACCCTGGCCGAATTTGCCTGAAATTCCGGCCCGGTGTTCCCCGCAGGCCCGGCCCCCGCCGGGCCTTTTTCTTGGGGTTTACACTTACCAACAGAACACCCACCGCCCCACAAGGCAGGGGCTCGACACCCATCACATCCAAGGAGTTTCCATGTCGCATCCCACCCCCGTCCTGCGCCGCAGCCTGCTGGTGCTGGCCCTGGCCGGCCTGTCTGCCGGCGCCTGGGCGCAGACCGCGTCCCGCACGGCGACCACCACCCCTGCCGCTGCGCCCGCCCCCAACTGGCCGAGCAAGCCGGTGCGTATCGTGGTGGGTTTTCCAGCCGGCTCATCCCCCGATCTGACGGCCCGCACGCTGGCCGAGCCCCTGTCCAAGATGCTGGGCCAGCCCGTGATCGTCGAGAACAAGGTGGGTGCAGGTGGCAACATTGGCGCCGACGCGGTGGCCAAGGCGACCGACAACCACACCATCGGGCTGATGATCAATGGCAACATGACCATTGCCAAGCTGCTGAACCCCAAGGTGCCGTATGACCCGATCAAGGACCTGGCACCGATCAGCCTGATCGGCGTGTCGCCCCTGGTGCTGACGGCGCCCGTCAACTCCCCTGGCGCGACGTCGTCGGAGTTCTTCGTGGCGGCGCGGAATGCCGGCGACAAGTGGAGCTACGGCTCGCCCGGCGTGGGCACGGTGGGCCACATCGGCATGGAACTGCTGAAGACCAAGACCAACATCAATCCGGTGCATGTGCCCTACCCGGGCTATCCGCAGGTGGCTACGGCCATGGTGGCGGGTGACCTGCAGCTGTCGATGCTGCCGCCCGCACTGGCCAATGCCCAGGTGAAGGCCGGCAAGCTGCGCGCCATCGGCGTGACCTCCAGCGGCCGCAGCCCGCTGGTGCCCGAGCTGCCCAGCATGTCTGAAGCCGGCGTGAACGGCTTCAACCTCGAAATCTGGAACGCCATGGCCGCGCCCCGGTCCATGCCGCAGCCCATTGTGAACAAGCTGTCGGCCGCCTTCAGCGAGATCGCCCGCTCGCCGGAGATCCGCGCCAAGCTGTTCCAGCAGGGCTGGCAGGTGGTGGGCAGTTCGTCCGAAGGTCTGGCCAACCGCATCAAGACCGACACCAATTTGCTGGGTGGCGTGATTGCGATGCGTGGAATTAAAGCGGAATAACCCCCCGTTTGTCCGGCTCACTGCGTGTGCCGGCCCACCTCCCCAAGGGGGCGACACCAGTGGCCCAGCAAAGCCGGCTCCACGGTGTCTGCTGGGATGGCCTGCTCCGAGGCCGTTTGAAGAACGTGCCGTGGACAGGTTCCAGCAAAATCAGACTTGCTTGAGCAGGATACGGATATCGGACAAAAGTGCTTCAGCACCGCTGCCGTAGCGGGCGTATAGCCGCAGGTTGCCCTTGGGGTCGTAGATGTAGCTGGCGGCCGAGTGGTCCATGGTGTAGCTGGTGGGCGTCTTGCCTTCGACCTTCTTGTAGTAGGCCTTGAAGTCCTTGGCCATGGCGGCCAGTTGCTCGGGGCTGCCACGCAGGGCCACGAAATCGGGGTCGAAGTTGGCCATGTAGGCCTTGAGCACCTCAGGGGTATCCCGCTCGGGGTCCACCGTCACGAACACGCCTTGCAGCTTGCTGCCGTCGGCACCCAAGGCCTTCTTCACCTCGGCCAGCTCGGCCAGGGTCGTGGGGCAGACGTCGGGGCACTGGGTGTAGCCGAAGAACAGCACCACCACCTTGCCCTGGAAATCCTTCAGGCTGCGGGGCTGGCCGTTGTGGTCGGTCAGCTGGAAATTCTTGGCATAGTCGGCGCCGGTGATGTCCACCGACTTGAACTCCGGCTTGGCCTCCGTACAAGCACCCAAAAGGCTGATCGCGCCCACTGCCAAGCCGCATGAAGCTATCCATTTAAGAGCATCGCGCTTGTGCAGGGGGGTGTGCATGAAAACCTCAGAGAACATAGTGGTCCACCAGCAAGGCCGCAAACAGCGCGCTCAGATGGATCAATGAGAAGCGGAAGGTGCGACGAGCCAGGGCATCGGAATACGCGCGCCACAACGCAAAGGCATAGGCACAGAAGCCGATGCTCAGCAGCACGGCGGCCAGCAGGTAGATCCACGAACTCATGCCGAAAATGAAGGGCATGAGGCAGGCCGCAAACAAAATCAGCGTGTAGAGCAGGATTTGCAGCCGGGTGAACTCATTGCCGTGGGTCACCGGCAGCATGGGCAGGCCGGACTTGCGGTAGTCCTCCACGCGGTACAGCGCCAGCGCCCAGAAGTGCGGCGGCGTCCACAGGAAGATGATGAGGAACAGGATCAGCGCCTCGGGCCCCACCTGCCCCGTCATGGCGGCCCAGCCCAGCACCGGCGGCATGGCGCCCGATGCGCCGCCGATCACAATGTTCTGCGGGGTCAGCGGTTTGAGGATGACGGTGTAGACCACGGCATAACCCACGAAGGTGGCGAAGGTCAGCCACATGGTGAGCGGGTTGACCCAGACGTAGAGCACCACCGAGCCCAACGCACACAGGGCGGCCGAAAAAGTCAGCGCCTGCCAGTCGCTCAGCTCACCGCGCGCGGTGGGGCGCCAGGCGGTGCGGCGCATCTTGGCATCGATGCTTTTCTCCACCAGGCAGTTGAAGGCGGCAGCGGCACCGGCCACCAGCCAGATGCCGGCGCAGGCGATGGCGGCCAGTCGCACCTCGGCCCAGCTGGGCAGACCCGGCACGGCCAGCACCATGCCGATGAGGGCACAGAACACGATCAGCTGCACCACCCGGGGTTTGGTCAGGGCGTAGAACTGCTGGAAGCGCGAAGGCTTGGGAAAGGAGGCACTGGGAGGTGCGGTAGGCGGGGTGCTCATACGGAAACTCGAGGGGAAAGAACATCGGCCTGGCTGTCATAAAGGGCCCAGGTCAGCACCACGGTGAGGGCGGCGGCGCCACCGGTATGCAACACCGCCGCCACCAGGGGCCAGCCTAGCACGACGTTGGACAGGCCGGTAGCCAGTTGCAGCAGCGCCAGCCAGCCCAGCCAGCGTCCCTGTGCGCGCAGGCCCGGTGTGTGCACCAGGCGCCAGGCCAGCACGGCCATGCCCAGCAGCACCAGGTAGGCAAACAGACGGTGTGCGTAGTGGATAGCCGTCAGGCCGGCAAAACTGATGTGGCTGCCGTCCTGCAGCAGCCCCAGCGGGCGCCAGATCTGGAAGCCCTGCGGGAAGTCCATCGGGGGCCAGTAGCTGCCCTGGCAAGTCGGAAATTCGGTACACACCAGCACCGCATAGTTGGTACTGACCCAGCCGCCCAGCGCCACCTGCACGGCCAGCAGCGCGAACACGCCCCACAGCAGGCGGCGCAAGCCCGGTGGCACAGCCACCGGCCCGCGCTGCTGCACGGCATGGGTGCGCAGCACCGCCTGGGCACACAACAGGAACAAGAGCACCAGTCCGCCCAGCAGGTGCAGGGTGACGATGGCGGGGAACAGCTTCATGGTGACGGTAAGTGCCCCGAATGCGCCCTGGATGCACACCCAGACCAGGGTCACCGTGGGCCACCAGGGGCTGACGGCGGTGAGCCCGTCGTCAAGGCCGCGCCCGTGGGCTGTGCGCGCCGCACGGGCCCGGCGATAACCGACCCAACTGGCCACAGTGAGCACGATCAGCAGGAAGCCCACCCCGCTGGCCAGGTAGCGGTGCACCATCTCGACCCAGGCCTTGCCGTGGGTCACCGGGCCGGTGGGCATGGCGGCCTGGGCGGCGGCGATGTCGGCATGGGCGCCCATGGGGCTGGCATTGCCATAACAGCCGGGCCAGTCCGGGCAGCCCAGGCCCGAATCGGTCAGGCGGGTGAAGGCACCGAACAGCACCAGGTCGAAGGTCAGGAACAGCGTCAGCACCGTCAGCGCCTGCAGCCGCCGGCCACTGGACGCCCCCCGGTTGCGCCACCCCACCCAGGCCAGTGGCCCCAGCGCCGTGAGCACGCCGACCAGCAGCAGCCAGAACAGCGGCGACAGGTCGTAGAGAGGCTGTGCGGGGGTGTCCATCATCGCCCGGGCTCGTCCCAGGAGGAGGAAGCCCGCAGTAGCCGTTCTAGATCCTTCTTGGCTTTCGCTGCACCCTCAGCATCCAGATTGGCCGGAAAACGCATCATCCAGTTGCCCAGCGGATCCACCAGGTACAGATGCTCTTCCAGCCGGTGCCCGGCGGCAGGGGCCAGCCACTGCTGCACATCGGCGGCGGCCACCCGCAGCACGGCGGCCTGCTTCAGGGCCGGCAGCAAGGGGGCTGCCACAGGGGCGTCATCGGTGAGCAGCCACACCCGGTCCATCCGGTCTTTTTCCTTGCCCAGGCTTTCGCGCAGCTGCCGCTGCAGGTAGAGCCGCCGCTCGCAGTCGGCCTTGCAGTCACCGCCCGACACGGTCACCAGCAGCCATTGGCCCTTGAGCACGGCCAGGTTGCCCGGGGTTCCGTCGAGGGCCACGGTGGGCAGGGCCGGCAAGGGGCGCTGGGGCTGCACCAGCTCGCCAAAGTTGCGGCGCCCTTCGGGCCGCACCACGTAGTAGGTGAAATAGGACGCGATGATGGGCGCGGCACATGCCAGCAGCACCAGCAGCATCTGCAGACGACCGCGCCGGGTGCGCCGCACCTGCTGCTCCACCTGCGCCTCGGCGTCTTCGGGCCGGGGCAGGGAGTGGATGGTCAGGCCCAGCGGCTGGTCGTCATGCACCGGTGTGGGGTGGAGAGGGGGCTTTGCGGACGCGTCGGACAATTTGGAACCAGACATAGAGAACGGTGATCAGCCCGGCCAGGCCGAACCACTGGAATGCGTAGCCATAGTGTTTTTCCACACCGCTGGCGACTTCCGGCCAGTCCCGCAGCAGACCTTCGCTGGCGGCACCCACCTGGAGGATGGAGAGATCGGCCAGGGGCAGCCGGGTTTCCTCCCGGTAGCTGGCCAAGTCGAGATTTTGCCGGATACGGGAAGCCCCCGATCCGCCCAGGCTACCTGCGCCGGGTGCCGGCGCCGTGGACGCCGTGCCGAACTCCCACAGACGCGAAGGTGCCGGCGCCACCCGCCCCTGCAGTTCCACCACGCCGGTGGGTGTGTCGACGGGAGGCAGCGCGGTACGGTCCTGGAAGTTGCGGGGAATCCAGCCGCGCTGCACCAACACGGGCGGGCCGCCCCCCTCTTGCAGCAGGGGAGTCAGCACAAAAAAGCCCGGCTGCCCGCGCATCTGCCGGTTGTCGAGGTACACGGTATGTTCTGGCGCCCAGATGCCACGCACCGAGACACGCCGATGCAGGATGTCCGCAGTGCCACCCGTGGCAGGCAAGGCCCGGCCATCCAGCAGGGGTAGCGCCTTGCGTTCGGTGATGGCGGCTTCCAGCGCTTCCTTCTGTGCCGCACGCGAAAGCTGCCAGCGCCCCAGCGACACCGTGGCCGCCAGCGCCAGCACGGTGGCCAGCGCCACCAGCCAGGTGCGCCAGGCACGCCTGGCGTTTGGGCCTGTTGCAGACGGTGGTGTTGCACTCACGGGATAATGGACTCCATGAAATACCTCGTATTACTCGCGTTCCTGGCCATTCTGGGCAGCCTGGGCGCTGCGTTGTTTTTCATGATGCGCGACGGACGTGATGGCCAGGCCAAGACCAACAACATGGTACGGGCGCTGGCGATGCGGGTCGGTTTTTCGGTGCTGCTGTTTGTCTGCATGCTGGTGGCCTGGAAGCTGGGGTACATCCATCCCACGGGCCTGCCCAGCCATTGAACCTGTTCTGAGCCAGGGCCAGCCGGAAAGATTCCCTTGGCGTCTGCCCCGCATCGCAATAAAAAAGCGCCTCACGGCGCTTTTTTATTGCGTGCCCACAGGTGTTACATCCAGTACACCAGGATGTACAGGCCCAGCCAGACGACGTCCACAAAGTGCCAGTACCAGGCGGCGCCTTCAAAGCCGAAATGCTTTTCCGGTGTGAAGTGGCCCTTTTGCAGGCGCAGCGTGATGACGAGCAGCATCAGCATGCCCAGGAACACGTGGAAGCCGTGGAAGCCGGTCAGCAGGAAGAAGGTAGAGCCGAAGATGCCCGACGACAGCTTGAGGTTGAGGTCTGTGTACAGGTGGTAGTACTCGTAGCCCTGCACGAACAGGAAGACCAAGCCCAGCAGCACCGTCAGCCACATGAAGCCAATGGTCTTGCCACGGTGGTTTTCACGCAGCGCATGGTGGGCAATGGTGAGGGTCACGCCCGAGGTCAGCAGCAGCGCGGTGTTGATGGTAGGCAACCAGAAGGGGCCGACGGTCTGGAACGGCTCCACAGTGCCCGCGGGCGATGCCGTGGCGCCGGCCTGCAGGCTGGGCCACACGGCCTTGAAGTCGGGCCAGAGCAGTGCGTTTTCCAGACTGCCCAAGGCCGGCACCGAGTGGGAGCGGGCCCACCACAGCGCGGTGAAGAAGGCCCCGAAGAACATCACTTCCGAGAAGATGAACCAACTCATGCTCCAGCGGTAGGACAGGTCGATCTTGTGTCCGTACAGGCCACCTTCGCTTTCGCGGATGGCATCACCAAACCACTGGTACAGCACCGTCAGCCACCACACCAGGCCGAAGGCCAGCGAATACTTGCCCCAGTCGTGGCCGTTGATCCACTGGCCTGCGCCCAGGATCACGAAGAACAGGCCGATCGCGGCCATGACCGGATGGCGCGATTCTCCGGGTACAAAGTAGTAAGGGGTTGCGCTGCTATGGGTTGAACTCATTTCTTCTACTCCTGGGCTCTCTATTCTTGGTATCTCTGTCTATCGTGAGGGTTGTGTGATTTCGGACCTGCAGGCTCACACGACCCAATGCACCACGGCCACCAGGGCCAACACCAGCACTACGGCACCGGCAATGCCCACCGCCACAATGTGCAGGGGGTTGAGCTGCTTCACATCTTCTTCGAATTCGCTGCTTTTGCGCAGGCCGATAAACGACCAGGCAACCGCCTTCACCGTGCGCAGCAAGGACGTTTTCTGCTTGGGGTCGTCACCCATGGCTTCTGTCGGCATCATGACCCAACCTTGTTTACCGGGCTCACATGCACCGAGGCATCTGCCGTGTCGGCGGGTGCTGCGGGCGTCTTGCCCCCCACTTCAAAGAAGGTGTACGACAAGGTGATAGTGGTCACGTCCTTGGACAGCTTCGGGTCGATGACAAACGCCACCGGCCAGCTTTTTTTCTCGCCCGGGTCCAGGGTGTACTGGCTGAAGCAGAAACACTCCAGCTTGTTGAAGTGGGCAGCGGCCTGGCGGGGCGCATAACTCGGAATAGCCTGCGCGGCCATACGACGGTTCTGCGTGTTCTGGAACTCGTACATCACCGTGGTGAGTTCACCGGGATGCACGTCAACGGAGCTTTTCGCTGGCTTGAAATCCCACGGGCCGCGGGCGTTGGCATCGAACTCCACCGTGATGGTGCGGCTCTTGTCCACCTGCGAATTGGCTGGCAGTGCCGCAGCACCACCGGTTTTCCCATTGCCAGGAACCTGCCCCTCGGTCAGCGAGAGGATGTTGATCCCGGTCATTTCACAGATGTGCTTGTAGATCGGGATCAGCGCGTAACCGAATGCGAACATGCCGACCGTCACCACGACCAGCTTGCGCACCATCCGGAGGTTTTCGCGATCCATCATGCCCATGACACTGCCTCAGCGCGACAACAAGGCCATCTTGACCATGAAGCCGACAAAGAACACCACCGCGATGGAGGCCAGGATCAGCCCCAGGCGACGGTTGTTTTTCTTCTGTTCCGGTGTCATGGTCAATACCCTTGTTTTCAGCCGATCACGCGGGTCGCGGTTGCGTCCAGCTTGGGCGGGTTTTCAAAGGTATGGAAAGGGGCTGGCGAGGGCACTTCCCACTCCAGACCTTCGGCTGCTTCCCAGGGCTTCTGGGGAGCAGGCGCGCCCTTGCCACGCATAGCGGGCAATACGATGAACAGGAAGAAGTACACCTGTGCAATACCGAAGGCAAAACCACCCACCGAGGCCACCGCATTGAAGTCGGCGAACTGCATCGGGTAGTCGGCATAACGACGTGGCATACCGGCCAGCCCCAGGAAGTGCATCGGGAAGAAGGTGATGTTGAACGCGATCAACGACCACCAGAAGTGGATCTTGCCGCGGGTTTCGCTGAACATCACGCCCGTCCACTTCGGCGCCCAGTAGTAGTAGCCCGAGAACATGGCGAACAGGGAGCCCGCCACCAGCACATAGTGGAAGTGGGCCACCACGTAGTAGGTGTCCTGCAACTGGATGTCGATCGGCGCCACAGCCAGAATCAGACCGGTGAAGCCGCCCATCGTGAACACGAAGATGAAGCCCACGGCGAACATCATCGGGGTTTCGAAGGTCATCGAACCACGCCACATGGTGGCGATCCAGTTGAAGATCTTCACGGCCGTCGGCACGGCGATCAGCATCGTGGCGTACATGAAGAACAGTTGCCCCGTCACCGGCATGCCGGTGGTGAACATGTGGTGCGCCCAGACGATGAAGGACAGGATGGCGATGCTGGAGGTGGCATACACCATCGAGGCGTAGCCGAACAGCTTCTTGCGTGCGAACGCCGGCACCACCTGGCTGATGATGCCGAAGGCCGGCAGGATCATGATGTACACCTCGGGGTGGCCGAAGAACCAGAAGATGTGCTGGTACATGATCGGATCACCGCCGCCGGCGGGGCTGAAGAAGCTGGTGCCGAAGTGGCGGTCGGTCAGCGTCATGGTGATGGCGCCGGCCAGAACGGGCATCACGGCGATCAGCAGGTAGGCAGTGATCAGCCAGGTCCAGGCGAACATGGGCATCTTCATCAACGTCATGCCAGGGGCACGCATGTTGAGGATGGTCACGATGATGTTGATGGAGCCCATGATCGACGAAGCACCCAGGATGTGCATCGCGAAAATGCCGGCGTCCATGGAGGGGCCCATCTGCAGCGTCAGCGGAGCGTAGAGCGTCCAGCCCGCAGCGGGTGCGCCGCCAGGCATGAAGAACGAACCCACCAGCATCAGGCCTGCCGGGATCATCAGCCAGAAGCTGAAGTTGTTCATGCGCGCAAAGGCCATGTCCGAGGCGCCGATCTGCAGCGGCAGCATCCAGTTCGCGAAACCCACGAAGGCCGGCATGATGGCGCCGAACACCATGATCAGGCCGTGCATGGTGGTGAGCTGGTTAAACAACTCGGGGTTCACAAGTTGCAGGCCGGGCTGGAACAACTCGGCGCGGATCAGCAGCGCCAGAACACCGCCCACCATCAGCATGGTGAACGAGAACAGCAGGTACAGCGTACCGATGTCTTTGTGGTTGGTCGCAAACACCCAGCGCCGCCATCCGGCCGGCGCGCCATGGTGTCCGTGGTCATCGTGCGCATGGTCATGGCCATGGTGATCGAGAACTGCACTCATTTTGTTTTCCTCAGGAATCTATACGCTCGGGACTGGCAGCTTATTTGTCACGCAAAGCCTGCACTTCGGCCGGCTGCACCAGTTGCCCGGTCTTGTTCGACCAGCTGTTCTTGGTGAAGGTCACCACGGCCGCCAGGTCCGTGTCGCTGAGCTGCTTCCAGGAGGGCATGGCACCACCGGCTTGGCCCTTGAGCAGCACCATGATCTGGCGCGCATGGTCTGCGTCCAGCACCACCACGTCACCATCGAGCGCCTTGATAGGACCAGCGCCCTTGCCATTGGCCTGGTGGCAGGCTGCGCAGTTGGCGGCATAGACCTTTTCGCCACGGGCCATCAGGTCGGGCAGGGCCCAGACCTTGGAGGGGTCATCAGCCTTGGCCGCCGCGGCCTTGCGCTGCTCGGCCACCCAGGCCGTGTATTCGGCTGCCGTGACCACCTTGACGTGGATGGGCATGTAGGCATGTTCCTTGCCGCACAGCTCGGCGCACTGGCCGTAGAAGTCGCCCGTCTTCTCGGCACGAAACCAAGTGTCGCGCACGAAGCCGGGGATCGCGTCCTGCTTGATGCCGAAGGCGGGCACCATGAAGGCATGGATCACGTCGTTGGCAGTGGTGATGATGCGGATCTTCTTGTCCACCGGCACCACCAGCGGGTTGTCCACCTTGAGCAGGTAGTCCACCGGAATTTCACCCTTGGCACCGTTGTTGGACATCTCGCGGTGGCTGCTGTCCAGCGTGGAGATGAAGCTCAGACCCTCGCCCTCACCTTTGAGGTAGTCATAACCCCACTTCCACTGGTAACCCGTGGTCTTGATGGTCAGATCCGAGTTGGTGGTGTCCTTCTGGGCCACCAGCACCTTGGTGGCCGGCAGGGCCATGCCGATCACGATCAGGAACGGAGCCAGGGTCCACAGCACCTCCACCGTCACCGACTCATGGAAATTGGCCGCCTTGAAGCCACGCGACTTGCGGTGCTTCCAGATGGAATAGAACATCACCGCGAAGACCAGCACAAAAATGACAGTGCAGATCACCATCATCATCATGTGCAGGGAATACTGGGCCTCAGAAATCTTCGTCACACCCGTGGGAAGATTGAGTTGGCGTACGCCGGGCCCGCCGGGCAGGTCACTCACCGCATGCGCCGCCGTGCCGACCCAGGAGCCGGCGATCAACAGCATGGAAGCCAGCTTGTTGGTAATGCTCTTCATCGTATTCACTTGCTTCTAAGTATCTAAAACCAAACCACTCTTCGCATGGCCGACAGTCGCCCCGCTGGCGCCACCGTGCGAACATACTTCATCACTTCTCAGGCTTGGCGCAATGCCATCCTGATTTCGCTTGCCAGCGCCGGGCGCAGGGCCGGCGCCACATAACGCCCCACCTCCACCGACCGCCCCTGGGCTGAGACCTGGATCAGCGACCGATCCCCAATCTTCGGCTCCACCCGAACCCACTGGCGGTTGAACTCGGCCCGCTGCAACCGGCCTGCGCACTCCAACTCCACCACCAGCCGTCCACCTTCCAGCGAAATGTATTCACCGTCGGTGGCATGCCGTGCATAGACCAGGAATGCCACCCCGACCGCCACCAGCTCCAGCCAGACAAACGGCATCACCAGTTTGGCGCCCCCTATCCAGAAAACGCTTCCGATGCCCAGGGAGACCAGGCACAACGAGCCGTAGATCCAGCCCATCTGGGCGGGTGTCACGGAACAATTGCGCCGAAGGAACCAGTGGATGTTCTGGCCCGAGACTGTCGCGAAGCGAAATACGAAATTTGGCACCGGTAACGCCTACAAAGACAGCAAAAGCAGAAGACCGCCTCGGCAAGGAGAGCAACCCACGACACGCGCCATCCCATGCCTGCGCGCAGGGAACACTACAAAGCGTAAATCACTGGTGATTGTAGCGCGGGTTCCCCTACACCCGAATGGGTAATGGCGCCATGACGCACATCAAGGGATACGCAATTACAGCCTATGGCTTGCCGGATTGCAGCATCGTCCGCATATCTTGCAGAGAAACCGCACTGCGCGCATCCAGACGTACCCGCGGTTGCGGCTTCAGGGCATGCCCGTAGATGACCTCGAAGGTCAGCGGCAGGCGGCCGGACTCGGCCGCACGCACCAACAGCACTTCGAGTTGCTGGCGCCACTGCCGGCCACGCAATCCAGGAAAGCGGCCGGGGTGCAGGTTGCACCCCAGTTCGCGCAGCTCCTGCAACAGCCGCGCGGGCGACTCAAAGGTGAGCGTGATGCGCTCCATGTCCATCACCGGCTCGGCGAAGCCGGCATGCACCAGCATGTCGCCCCAGTCGTGCATGTCGGTGAATGCATGGCCTGCCGGCGACCAGCCCTGCTCGGCATACAGCGCGCGCAGCTCACGCGCCGTGTCGGGGCCGAGGCAGGAGAACATCAGGTAGCCATCGACGGCCAGCGCCCGATGCCAACGGGCGATCAGCGCCTGCGGGTCGGCCGCCATGTGCAGCGCCATGTTCGACCAGACCATCTGCACCCCGGCGTCGGGCGGTGCCTCGAAATGGGTGGCTGCGGCGGTCCAGCGTGCAGGCTTCCACCAGGGCGTATCCACCGCCGCATGCACCTGCTGCGCATGTGCCGGCACCGGCTCGACCACATAGCAGGGGATGGCGGCAAAACGCTTGCTCAACAAAGCATGGGCCTGCAGCCCGCTGCGCAAGGGGTACCAGTGGGCCCAGGCCGAGGGCTTCAGCGTGATCCACTCCAGACGCTCCTCCATCCGTCGCGCCACCTCCTCGTGCAGCCAGGGCGACAAGGCAGGTGCGGCCTGCAGCCAGCGTGCAGCCGCGACGGGGTCGATGGTGGGAGGAGTTTCGTGGGCCATGGAAGGAGATGCGGTGCGGCAGGCAGACCACGCACCAGATTGCGCCGCGAGTATATTGATTCCATGCCCTACCCCTGGTTCGCCCGCATGAAAGGCCACATGCGGTCCGTGGTTCCCAGCCGCTGCGCCGTCTGCGGCAGTTGGCCATCGACCCGCCTGTGTGAGGCCTGCGTGGCGCGCTTCGCCGGGCCCGAACCCCGCTGCACCACCTGTGCCCGGGTGCTCCCCGGGCCGGCGCGGCAGTGCGGCGAATGCATCCTGACGCCGCCCCCACTGGACCAGTGCCTGGCAGCCGTGCGTTACGCCTACCCCTGGTCGGACTGCATCACCCGCTTCAAGTTCGACGACGACCCGGCCTGGGTGGGCCCACTGGCAGCGCTGCTGCGCAGCGCCCCATGGGTGGAGCCCGCGCTGGACATGGCCGACCTGGTGCTGCCTATGCCGCTGCACCCTGCCCGCCTGCAGGCCCGGGGATTCAACCAGGCCCAGTTGCTGGCCCGGGCGCTGGCCCCGGCCAAATGCCGCCGGGACCTGCTGCTGCGCATCCGGGACACACCGCCCCAGAGCGGTCTGGGCCGCGCGGCGCGGTTGCGCAACCTGCGCAGCGCCTTTGCCGTGGAGCCGCTGCAGGCAGCCGCGCTACAGGCCCGGCGGGTCGTGCTGGTCGACGACGTGATGACCACCGGCGCCTCGCTGCATGCCGCCGCCGCCGTGCTGCGCCAGGCTGGTGCAGCCCACATCACGGGGCTGGTGCTGGCTCGCACCGAAGCCGACACGGTGGACGCAGAGGCGCCCATACCCGACTGACCGAGACTGAGGACAATACGGCCCCATGTTCCATATCGTCCTCGTCCACCCGGAAATCCCCCCCAACACCGGCAACGTCATCCGGCTGGCCGCCAACACCGGCTGCACCCTGCACCTGGTGGAGCCGCTCGGGTTTTCGATGGACGACAAACACATGCGCCGCGCGGGACTGGACTACCACGAGTACGCCGAGCTGCGCCGCCATGCCAGCTGGGCCGCGCTGCTGGCCAGCGAATCCCCGGCCCCCGGCCGCATGTTCGCCATGACCACCCGGGGCAGCCGCTCCGCCTTCCAGACGCAGTTCCAGCCCGGCGACTGGCTGGTGTTCGGCTCGGAGACCAGCGGCCTGCCCGCAGCACTGCGTGACGGATTCCCGGAGGCTCAACGCCTGCGCCTGCCCATGCGCGAGGGCCAGCGCAGCCTCAACCTGTCCAACGCCGTGGCCGTCACCGTGTTCGAGGCATGGCGCCAGAATGGCTTTGGGGGCTCCGTTCAGGGATAGCTGCGGGCGATGGATTCGGCCACACACACCGGCTTGGCCGCTCCCTCGCGCTCGATGGATACCAGCCAGGTCATTTGCGTACCGCCGTTGTCAATCGGCTCAGCCTGCTGCAGCGTCATGCGGGCGCGCAGCCGGCTGCCCACCGGCACGGGCGACATGAAACGCACCTTGTTCAAGCCGTAGTTCACGCCCATCCGCACCTGGCGCACCTCGAAGGTGGACTCAAAAAAACGCGGCAGCAGCGACAGCGTGAGGAATCCGTGTGCGATCGGTGCGCCGAACGGCCCCGCCTGGGCCCGCTCCACATCCACGTGGATCCACTGGTGGTCCCCCGTGGCCTCAGCGAACAGGTTGACCTGCTGCTGGGTGATGGTGATCCAGTCGCTCACTGCGACCTCCTGGCCTACGCAGGCGGCCAGCTCGGCAATGGTGTCGAAGGTTTTCATGCGGTGCACTGTAGTGGCGGCGCCCGCCTGCAGCTGTCCAGCCCGTGACATCTCCCCTGCAGGGAAATGCTTCAAAAACAATAGCTACATGCGACCGTAAATTGGACGCACGGGGCCTATTTGGCAGTCAAACCATCCAGCCACTGGCAAATAGGCTGCCACTGCTCCAGGTCCTTGGCCACCCGCGACGGCGTCACGTCGAAGAGCGTCAGCCCCCGCGCCGCCAGGTGCACATAGTTCTGCGTGTCGCGCAGCGTGCCCAGCACCGGCAGGCCCAGCGTCTGCACGAACTCCTGCAGCCGGTCGGCCGCGATGGTGCGGGCGTCCACCCGCATGCCGACGATGCCGATATCCAGCTTGCGCGCGTGGCGGTTGTCCGCCAGTTCGGCGATGAAGTCCCGGGTGGCGGCCATGTCGAAGATGCTGGGCTGCAGCGGCACCACCAGCTTGTCGGCCAGTTTCACAACCTCCTTGAAGCGGCTGCCGTGCAGGCCGCCGGGGGTGTCCAACACCACATGGGTGGTGCCCTTGGGCGGCTTGGCGATGTCGTTGTGGCTGACTTCCCAGCTGGCGATGGGCTGCACCTCCGCGGGCCGCAGTCCCAGCCACAGGCGGGACGACTGCTGGCGGTCCACATCCCCCAGCATCACCGCATGGCCGCGCGACGCAAAGTAGCCGGCGATGTGGGTCGAGAGAGTGGTTTTGCCGGCGCCCCCTTTCGGGTTGGCCACAACAACAACGGGCATGTCATCTCCTTCTGAAAGGGTGCGCGACGACCCGGGGCACCCGAGGCAGTTGCGCTATCGTATCGGCATGCACGATACCAGCCCGCATCCCCTCGAAAATGACAGCGCGGGAGAAAAAACCCACCCCATCTACCTGGTGGCCGCCCACCCCCACTGGCGCGAGTCGCGGGTCAACCGCCGCATGTTGGCGGCAGCGCAACAGGTGCCCGGCGTGACCACACTGGATCTGTATGGCCGCTACCCCGACTACCACATCAACGTGCATGCCGAGCAGGCGCGCCTGAGCGCCGCCCGGCTGCTGGTGCTGCTGCACCCCATCCACTGGTACAGCATGCCGCCGCTGCAAAAGCTCTGGCTGGACGAGGTGTTCACCTGGGGCTGGGCCTATGGCGCTGGAGGCACCGCACTGCAGGGCAAGGGCTTCTGGCTGGCCGCCACCACAGGCGGGCCCGAGGCGTCCTACCACCCGGACCGCTACAACCGCTACCCCTTCGATGCCTTCCTGCCGCCTTACGAGCAGACCGCCACACTGTGCGGCATGCGATTTCTGCCACCGCTGATCCTGCACGGCGCCCACTCGGCCAGCGAAACCGAGGTCGCCGCCCATATCGACAGTTTTACGCGCCAGCTGCGCCACTATGCCGAAACCCCCATCGGCGAAAGCACCCAGGCCCACCCCGATGCTGCGCTGGTGCCGGCCACAGACCGCAAAAGGTAGCCATGCACGACATCCCCAACTGGCTGTCCAACAGCTTCATCTACCTGAGCGCGGCCGTGCTGGCCGTGCCGCTGTCCAAGGCGCTGGGCCTCGGCTCCATCATTGGTTACCTGGCCGCCGGCATGGCCATCGGCCCCTGGGGGCTGCGGCTGGTGACGAATGTCGAGGACATCCTGCACTTTGCCGAGTTCGGCGTGGTGCTGATGCTCTTCCTGGTGGGGCTGGAGCTGGAGCCCCGGCGCCTGTGGGCGCTGCGCCGCCCCATCTTCGGCTGGGGCAGCGCCCAGGTGCTGGGCTGCGCGGCGGTGATCTTCGGACTGGCCTGGGTGGCCGGGGTGGACTGGCGCGTGGCGCTGGTGGCGGCCCTGGGCCTGGCCTTGTCCAGCACCGCCATCGCCTTGCAGGTGATGGGCGAGCGCAACCTGCTGCCCACCTCCAGCGGGCAGGCGGGCTTCTCGATGCTGCTGCTCCAGGACGTGGCCGCCATCCCCATCCTGGCGCTGCTGCCCCTGCTGGGCGGCGACGCCGCTGCGGCCCACGCCACCTCCGCCGCCGAGCGGGGGATGGAGGCGCTCAAGATCATCGGCGTCATCGCCGGCATCATCGTGGGCGGGCGGCTGCTGCTGCGCCCCGTGTTCCGCTGGATCGCCAACAGCAAAACCTCGGAGATCTTCACTGCCGCTGCGCTGCTGCTGGTGATCGGCATCGCCGGCCTCATGCAGCTGGTGGGCCTGAGCATGGCGCTGGGCGCCTTCCTGGCCGGCGTGCTGCTGGCCGAGAGCGAATACCGGCGCGAGCTGGAGACCGACCTGGAGCCCTTCAAGGGCCTGCTGCTGGGCCTGTTCTTCATCGCCGTGGGCATGAGCATCGACTTCGACGTGCTGATCCGCTCACCCGGCACCATGGCGCTGATCCTGCTGGGCTTCCTGGCCTGCAAGGCGGTGGTGATCTGGGGCCTGGCGACGGTGATGAAGCTGCCGCTGCAGGAGCGCCCGGTGTTCACCCTGCTGCTGGCCCAGGGCGGCGAGTTCGCCTTCGTGGTGTTCCAGGCGGCGGCGGGCACGCGGGTGTTCTCGGCCGAGACCGCCTCGCTGCTGATCGGTGCGGTCGCACTGTCCATGCTGCTGGGCCCGCTGCTGCTGGTGGGGCTGGACCGCCATGTGCTGCCGCGCTTCGCCCAGCAGCGCAAGCACCGGCTGGAAGAACTGGGCGAGCCGCAAGAAGCGCCCGTCATCATCTGCGGCTTCGGCCGTTACGGCCAGATCATCGGCCGCATGATCAACCTGCAGGGCATCGCCGCCACCGTGCTGGACCACGACGCCGACACCATCGAGTCGGTGCGTGCCTTCGGCTTCCGGGTGCACTACGGCGACGCCACCCGGCTCGACCTGCTGCGCACCGCCGGCGCAGCCCATGTCAAGGTGATCGTGGTGGCGGTGGATGACGTGGACCAGTCGCTCAAGATCGTGGACCTGGTGCAGGCACACTTCCCACACCTCACCATCGTGGCGCGCGCACGCAACGTGAACCACCTCTACCAGCTGCGCGACCGCCATGTGCCGCACATCGAACGCGAGCTGTTCGAAGCCTCCATGCGCAGCGCCCGTTCCATCCTCGAATCCCTGGGCTGGCCCGCCCACGAAGCGCGCCGATCAGCCATGCGCTTCCGCCAGGACAACCTGGACCTGATGGAGCAGATGTATCCCCACTACAAGGACCGCGCCCGCATGATCAGCGTGTCCAAGCAGGGGCGAGAGCAACTGGTGGAGCAAATGGCCCGCGAGCGCGCGGCCCAGGCGGAACGGCGGCCGCAGAACTGGGAGGACTAGCGAACCACCTAAAACAGACTGACCAGAATGGCTGCTACGGCACCAGCCCAAACGCCCTCTGCAGCAAACTGCTTGGTCCGTGACTGCGGTGGGTCGGCTGGGGCCCTGAAATCTCTGTATACGGCCGCGCAAAATGGGCAAAAAGAGCGCACAGGCGCCCCGCCTTCCATCGCCAGAGTCGGCGTCATCGCCTTGCCACAGCAGCGACAGGTTTCGCGGTCATTGGCTTGGTGGAGACCCCCTTCCATCCTGGGGGTCTTGTTGCCCGGCACAAGGCCAGCACCGACTCCATGCGTTGGCGAAACAGTGGGGCGCCAGACCAAAACGACATTCTGGGCCAGCCCGGCGCGGGCAGGCTCGAACTGCACGAAGTCCCCCACCATCAGCACATCAGTACCGGGTTTCGTGGCAAAGAAGGCGAACTCCGCGCCCCCATCTGTGCAGACAATCCTTCCGCCAACCCGACTGACGCCCAGGGCACATATGGTTCCATGCACGGCATTACCCTCTGACTGAGGCCTTCACCCCATGGTCACGCGCACCTTGCGTCACCCCGTGTGTCATCACAGCCGTTTTGCCCAGCAGATATAGCAGCCATAACAAGGCCAGCGGCAACAACAGGGTGTGCACCAGAAAAATGGCGATCAGTAGCACCATCTTTTCCACGCTATTGCCGATGTCATTTTGCAATTGTGCGATGGGGGTCTTCATCGCAGTGACCTTACGCTGCAGTGCGCCAGTAACCCGCCCCCACAAGCCTTGAGGTTCGGCCTCCGATAGCCCTATAGCATCGGGTGCAAGGTCCAAATCCTTGGCGGCGGAAATGCGATCTATCACCTCTTGGCTAGTGGCGTAGTCCTTTTCCAGAAGCGCTTGGAACAGCATCTCTGATCCAATGGTCGCCAGCGGCAGGGCTATGCGCACTAACACCAGCACCAGAAACACTTTCGACAGCCAGATGGGGGAGCCCCCTAGGTAGAGGCGGAAATACCCCCAAGCCAACGCAGACACCACCAGCGCCGCCGACAGCAACCAGAAACCACCCAGGCTGAGCAGTAGCTTTTGGATGCCGAAAGACACACACACCACCAACATCACGTCTGAGAACTGCTGAACCATTTCCGCGAGCGGTGTCAGCGCACTCCCAGGGGCCACACTGAGCCCCACACCGACCTGCGCACTTTGCGCCAGCGAGATACCCGCATGGATTACACGGGCCGTAGCATATGTGGCCAGCGCCCGCCTCAAGCCAGCATCAACCTGTTCAGTGGCAGCTTGATCCAGCGGTTTTAACAAAGCGCAAAGCGCTACCAGAAGCACACACAAGCACGTGCCGGTTTGGCGTAAGTAGGGAATTTCTAGCTCCTTGATTTTTATTGCGGCGTGTCGGTGCTGCCTGACACCTTGGTTGACGCTACGTAAGCGCCTGCTGCCCAATGCAAAACCTCAATCGCGTTGGATATCCCACATTAACAGGCGGCTGCGACAGCTCATGTCGTGTCCAAACAGTGTCAGTCGTTGGCCTAAGCTGCCACCGCCCGCTCGCACATTATTGCAATAGAGCACAGTCCGTTGAAGCGGAGGTTTCAATGACCAAAGAGGGTCTTAGCCTAATTGAGAAGGCATCATAATGCTTCAAAATTTATAGCAAACGATCAGCAAAACCATCCCACACCAGTTTCAACCCCGTGAGCGCCATACCGCCGTAGAGGAAGCGGTAGAACCACAGCGGGCTGATGCGGTGCGCCAGCCGCACGCCGATCCACACGCCGACAGGGGCCAGCGGCAGCAGTGCCAGCGAGGTACCGAGGTTGCGCATGTCCAGTAGGCCCAACCAGGCGTAAGGAATCCACTTCGACAGATTGATGAAGAAGAAGAAAAAAGCCATGGTGGCCGTGAACTTCAGTGGCGTCAGGCGCAGCGGGATCACATAGGCATTCACCGGCGGGCCACCCGCGTGGGCGATGAAGCTGGTGAAGCCGGCCGTGGTGGTCAGCAGTGCGCCCAGCCAGCGCGGCGGCGGGGCACTGTCGGGCCGGGGCGGAAACAGCAGGCGCTGCGCCAGGAACAGCAGGGTGAAGACCCCCACCACACCGGCCACCACATGCGAGTCGAGCACCTTGAACAGCAAGGTGCCCACCACCGTGCCCAGCAGGCCGAAGGGCAGCATGAACTTGAGCAGCGGGGCGTCGAAGTCGCGCCGAAAAGCAGCCAGGCCCAGCAGGTCCATCAGCAGCAGCACCGGCATCAGGATCGCTGCCGCCTGCGGCACCGTCACGGCCATGGCCATCAAGGGCACGGCCAGCGATCCGAAGCCTGCCCCGAAACCGCTTTTGCTGACGCCCAGCAGCAGCACGGCGGGCACTGCCACGGCGTAGAAGAAGGGGTCGGTGATGAGGGAGAGGGTCACGGCAGATCTGCCCCCTCCGCTGCAACACGGGGTGGCAGATTAATTTTAATGTGAAATTGACATATAGCGCACGACCAGCATGCACTTATAGCTATTTATTTAATAGCAAAATTACACCCGCTCCAGCACCAACGCAATCCCCTGCCCCACCCCGATGCACATGGTGCACAGCGCATAGCGCCCCCCTGTGGCATGCAGGCGGTTGACCGCCGTGGTGGCCAGGCGGGCACCGCTGGCGCCCAGCGGGTGGCCCAGGGCGATGGCGCCGCCCCAGGCGTTCACGCGGGGGTCGTCGTCGGGCAGGCCCAGCGCACGCAGCACGGCCAGGCCTTGGGCGGCGAAGGCTTCGTTGAGTTCGATCACGTCCAGCTGCGCCAGCGACAGGCCGGTCTGCGCCAGCACTTTCAGCGTGGCGGGCGTGGGGCCAAAACCCATGGTGCGCGGCGCCACGCCGGCCACGGCCATGCCGACGACGCGCGCCTTGGGTGTCAAGCCGTTGCGGGCAGCGCTGGCTTCGTCGGCCAGCAACAGGGCGCAGGCGCCGTCGTTCACGCCGCTGGCGTTGCCGGCCGTCACCGTGCCATCCGGGCGCACCACGCCCTTGAGTTTGGCCAGGGCTTCGAGACTGGTTTCACGGGGATGTTCGTCTTGCGCCACCACGATGGCGTCGCCCTTCTTCTGGGGAATGGTGACGGGGGTGATCTCGCGGGCCAGGTGGCCGGCCTTCTGGGCCGCCACGGCGCGCAGCTGGCTGTTCAGGGCCATGCGGTCCTGGGCTTCGCGCTCGATTTTGTATTCGGTGGCCACGTTTTCGGCGGTTTCGGGCATGGAGTCCACGCCGTACAGCTCTTTCATCCGCTTGTTGATGAAGCGCCAGCCGATGGTGGTGTCATACACCGCGTTGCTGCGGCTGAAGGCGGACTCGGCCTTGGGCATGACGAAGGGCGCGCGGCTCATGCTTTCCACGCCGCCGGCGATCACCAGGCCCGCCTCGCCCGACTTGATGGCGCGCGCCGCCGTGCCCACCGCGTCCAGGCCCGAGCCGCACAGGCGGTTGAGGGTGGCGCCGGGCACGTCGAGGGGCAGGCCCGCCAGCAGCGCGGCCATGCGGGCCACGTTGCGGTTGTCTTCACCGGCCTGGTTGGCGCAGCCGTAGAGCACATCGGCCACGGCCGCCCAGTCCACCCCGGGGTTGCGGGCCATCAGTGCCTGGATGGGGATGGCGCCCAGGTCGTCGGTGCGCACGCTGGAAAGTGCGCCGCCATAGCGTCCGAAGGGGGTGCGGATGGCATCACAGATGAAGGCTTGGCGGCTCATGGAAGGTCCTTGGTCGGGGAAAGGGTTGCGTGGTACTGGCAGGAATTTGTTCGCAGAAAGAACATAAGTTCTTATAATGAATTTTAAGACAGACTCCACGCCACGTACACCATGGAATCCCCGAAACCCGGTGACAGCTATGTCCAGTCGTTCGCGCGCGGGCTGCAGGTCATCCGCAGCTTCAGCGCCGACGCCCCGCAGCAGACCCTGACGGAAGTGGCTGGCCGTGCAGGCCTCACCCGCGCCGGGGCCCGGCGCATCCTGCTGACACTGCAGACTCTGGGCTATGTGCAGAGCGATGGCCGCCTGTTCCGCCTTACGCCGCGTATCCTGGATCTGGGCTTTGCCTACCTGTCGTCCATGCCCATCTGGAACCTGGCTGAGCCGGTGATGGAAGGGCTGGTGGCGCAGGTGAAGGAGTCCTGCTCGGCCGCCGTGCTGGACGGCCAGGACATCGTCTATGTGCTGCGGGTGCCCACCCGCAAGCTGATGTCGATCAACATCGGTGTGGGCTCGCGCCTGCCCGCCTGTTTCACCGCGCTGGGCAGGATGCTGCTGGCCGACCTGCCGGATGATGCCCTGTGCGCCCAGGTAGGAATGGCCCGCGCCCAGGCCCCCACTGCCTGGACAGCCCCCGACCAGGACAGCCTGCTCGACCGCATCCTGCAGGTACGCCGCCAGGGCTGGTGCCTGGTGGACCAGGAACTGGAAGAAGGCCTGGTGTCGCTGGCAGCGCCCATCCACGGGCGCGACGGGCGCACCATTGCGGCGCTGGGCGTGAGTGGTCACTCCAGCCGCACCGGCGCGGACATGATGCTGCGCGACGTCCGGCCGCTGTTGCTGGAAGCTGCGCAGACCATCTCGCGTACGCTGGCTCTGCAACAGCGCTAAGGCGTCGCCCTAAATCCCTGCAGGCATCTGCACCGCAGGTGCCATGCTAGGCTTGGCGCCATGTTCCAGCCGACCCAAGCCGAAGTCCGCCGCTTTTTCTGCACCGTCCATGCCAAGGCCCAGGCCGGCCAGGCGATGGAGGCCATTGAGGTGCTGGCCAGCGAATGGATTGCGCTGCACCCCGAATACCATGCCGACCTGGCCGACGCTGATGCCGCCGTGGCCCGCACCTACCCCGACAACGCGGCCCGCACCAACCCTTTCCTGCACCTGTCCATGCACTTGTCGGTGAGTGAGCAGTGCAGTATCGACCAGCCCCGGGGCATCCGCCAGGCAGTGGAGCTGCTGGCCCGGCGCCGCAACTCGCTGCACGACGCCCACCACGAGGTGATGGACGCCCTGGGCGAAATGCTGTGGCAGGCCCAGCGTTCGGGCCGCCCGCCGGATGGCGCAGCCTATGTGGATGCCGTCCAGCGGCGGGCGACCCGCGACTGAATCGAGTAGGGTGAGGAATTACTCCCTCAGCCCTCTCACACCACCGTACGTGCGGTTCCGCATACGGCGGTTCAAGCAAAGCGCTGGAGATGCTGATGGGTTGCCACCAGCGAGACCAGCCCGAGTTGGGTGAAGTATTTCGGCGGCAGGGCAGCAACCATGTGTTTGGCCCCGGCATTCCACCAGGGGCCTCGCCCATTCACGCTGGACTTCCAAGCGCGTTGGGCATCCAGACCCAATGCGCGCATCTTGGACTCCCGTGTACGAGGTCGCTTCCACTGCCTCCAAACCAAGCATCTCAGCCGACGCCGCACCCATGCATCCAGCTCTTCAATCGGCCTGTGACTTTGCGTGAGACTGAAGTAGTTCATCCAGCCACGCAGAATCGGATTGAGCCGCTCGATGGTGTCGGTCAGTGCCCGACCCCGGCCTTGTGCACATATCTCGCCCACGGCAAGCCGAAGACGATCAATACTGGGCTTGGCAATGCGGATCTTCAGGGCTTTGGCTGTGAGGCTGTATCCGAGGAACTTGCGCTCCCAAGGTCTGGCCACCGCACTCTTGTCAGCGTTCACGCTCAACTTCAGTCGCTCCGCGAGGAACGCCTTAACGCTGTCCATGACCCGCTGGCCCGCCCTTTGACTGCCGACATAAATGTTGCAGTCGTCCGCATACCGGCAGAACGATAGCCCGCGCTTTTCCAGTTCCAGGTCCAGATCAGTCAACAGAATGTTCGACAGCAGCGGGGACAGGGGGCAACCTTGTGGCGTCCCTTGCTCCCGAACCGCTTCCACCCCATCGGCCATCATGCCCGCCTGGAGAAATCGCCTTATCAGGTGCAGTACCTTGCGGTCTTGGACCCGACGCGCCACCCGAGCCATCAGCACATCGTGGTTCACACGGTCGAAGAATTTCTCCAGGTCCATGTCCACCACCCAGCACTTTGCGCCCCGGATGTGTTCTGTCGCTTGCACAACCGCTTGTCGCGCGCTGCACCCCGGACGGAAGCCGTAGCTGCTGTCCGAGAACGTCGGCTCGAAGATCGGTTGCATCACTTGGTGCAGTGCTTGCTGGATCAGCCGATCCACCACGGTAGGCACGCCCAGTGTCCTTACCCCGCCTTGCGGCTTCGGTATGTCTACCCGGCGTACCGGTTGTGGCCGATATCGGCCTGCCAGCAGGTCCTGCTTCACGCACGCCCAATTCGCTTGCAGCCACGCCTTGAGGTCTTCGCAGCGCATCCCGTCTACGCCGGGTGCGCCGCGATTTTTCATCACACGGCTGTAGGCGAGCTGCATGTTGGCGCGCTCCACGACTCGGCTCATGAGCCGCTCTCTCTCCGATTTCGGTGCTCCGTGGCCCGCCGTGTCAGTCTCCACACCTGCACGCGTGCTCCCCGGATTCTGTCCGGTTACTTCGCCGCTGGCCGCCCTTGCGAGCGCTTCTGCATCATCGACTGTCATCGAGTCGCCTCGGTCCTACTCTCGTCTCCACTTGTTCGGGCCTTCGGCAGAGGTTCTTGTCGGCTCAGCGCCTTGCCCCCTCCTACTATGCCCTCTGCTGACTTCTGACCAGGCATCCCGTCACCTCTCGGTGCCGGTAGCCCTCTCGGGCACCACGGTCAGATCTCTCCGGGTATGACGCACCCACCTTCACGCTTATGTCCGTTGGATCTACGCCGTGGCATTCCGTACAAGTTTTGGGCTTCAGAGATTACGGACTCCTCACCCTGCCACAACGCCTCATATCCACTTCCTGTTCGTCGAACCAGCGCTTTGCCATCGGGCTTCCTTCAGACTCGCAGTCGCCCGCGAAACCCTTGCCTTTGGCTAACTCTTCCCCTTGCCGGGCGAGTAGAGGACTTTCACCTCCGAGTGGGTGCGCCCTGCCGGACGCACCATTAAAAAGCCACCTCGAAAGGTGGCTTTTTCGCAAGTCAGCAGACCCAGTTATTAACGGAAACGCGACTCAGGCACCACCTTCAGGTCACTCGGAAGCGAACCCACGTACTGGGCCAAGGCCTTGAGTTCGGCGTTCGAGAACTGCTTGGCCACACCACCCATCACCCCGTTGGAGCGCCCCACGTACTGGTTGCCCTCGGTCTTGTAGGCCTTGAGGGCCGCGTACAGGTAGTCGGCGTGCTGGCCTGCGACCTTGGGGTAGGCCGGGTCGATGGGCTTGGCAAAACCTTCGCCGTGGCAGGAAGCGCAGTTGCCCTTCTTGATCAGTTCGGCCACGTTGACCGAGGGCTCACGCGGGGTGGCGGCGTGCGCGGGCAGGTCCTTGCCGCTGGCTTCGTAGTAAGCCGATACGTCCGCGATGTCCTGGTCTGTCAGGCTGTCGGCAATGCCCCGCATGGTGGGGTGCTTGCGCGCGCCGGTCTTGTATTCGTTCAGTGCGGCGGCGATGTACTTCGCACCCTGGCCCGAAATCATGGGCACCTTGTGGATTTCCGGGAAGGTGGCTTGGTAGCCCACGATGCCGTGGCAGCCAATACACATGGCCACTTTCTTCTGGCCGGCGGCCACATCCCCCTTGACCTCCTGAGCTCCGGAGAGGGGGGCAAACAAGGCCGTCACAGAAGCGACAGCGAGGGCAGACATCGTGGAGAACAACTTATTCATTTTGCGCGCACAATCAATTGACTGATTGAGTCTCGTCAGGGTTTGATACAAATCAACGTTTGATTATATCGACCCCCTGCACGTTCCCTCCTCTGCTAGACATCCTGATAAACCATGAAATTCCAAGGCTCGCAAAACTACGTTGCCACCCAAGACCTGATGCTCGCGGTGAATGCCGCCATCACCCTCAAGCGCCCACTGCTCGTCAAGGGCGAGCCCGGCACCGGCAAGACCATGCTGGCCGAGGAAGTGGCCCAGGCGCTGGGCATGCCGCTGCTGCAGTGGCACATCAAGTCCACCACCAAGGCGCAGCAGGGCCTGTATGAATACGACGCGGTGAGCCGCCTGCGGGATTCGCAGCTCGGCGACGAACGGGTGAAGGACATCCACAACTACATCGTCAAGGGTGTGCTGTGGCAGGCCTTCACCTCGGAGCAGCCGGTGGCCCTGCTGATCGACGAGATCGACAAGGCCGACATCGAATTCCCGAACGACCTGCTGCGCGAGATCGACCGCATGGAGTTCTACTGCTACGAGACGCGCGAACTCATCAAGGCCAAGACCCGCCCGCTGGTGTTCATCACCTCCAACAACGAGAAAGAGCTGCCCGACGCCTTCCTGCGCCGCTGCTTCTTCCACTACATCAAGTTCCCCGACGCCACCACGATGCAGCAGATCGTGGACGTGCATTTCCCCGGCCTGAAGCAGGAACTGCTGACCGCCGCCATGAAAACCTTCTACGACGTGCGCAACCTGCCCGGCATCAAGAAGAAACCCAGCACCTCCGAGCTGCTGGACTGGCTCAAGCTGCTGGTGGCCGAGGACATCCCGGTCGAGGCACTGCAGAGCAAGGACGATAAGGTCGCCGTGCCGCCGCTGGTGGGCGCCCTGCTGAAGAACGAGCAGGACGTGACCCTGTTCGAGAAACTCGTCTTCATGCAACGCAACAACCGCTGATGCCGCCCCCACCTTCCGACAACAGCCCGCAGCCCTGGCTCGGCGCAGTGCAGGCCGCCGGTTTCGTGGCCGGCGGGATACTGGGTTATGCCTTCGGCAAAGCCCTGGGCATGGACCCGATGGACCCGGCCGGCTACACCACCCCGGCCATGGTGGGCATCCTGCTGGTGGGCCTGTGCAGCGGCGGTGGCGCCCAGCTGGCGCGGCGCTGGTACCTGCAGCGCAACACCCCTCCCGAAAAATAGTTCCGAGTTGACCCATGCCCTTCGTCGAACCCACCACCCTCTCTGCACGCGGCATCACCCTGGTGCCGCTGGATGTCAGCCACGAAACCGGCCTGCGGGCCGCCGCCGCCGATGGA
>Ga0208564_1000556_pt1 | contig 34344 bp, 27 predicted proteins | sample AD_UKC073_MetaG_FD_184439 | JGI IMG/M metagenome (GOLD analysis project Ga0208564, IMG submission 184439) | Active sludge microbial communities of municipal wastewater-treating anaerobic digesters from USA - AD_UKC073_MetaG (SPAdes) (version 2) | ecosystem: Engineered > Bioreactor > Anaerobic >... | reverse complement strand
CAGGCTCGGTGCCGACCTCATCGTCGCCGGGAAACAGGGTCGTTCAACCTTGGGCAACTTCCTTCTCGGCAGCGTCAGCAGCCGCGTCCTGTCCGAGGCGTCTTGCGACATGTTGATCGTGCCGCGGCCGCTGGACAGTTCTCCGCCACAGGCTGCGAGGACGGCCGCGCCTCGACAGAGCTCGGAGCGCTACATCGACAACGCAGCCCTTGCCCACAGCGCGGCAGCGCATGCCGGGGCATTGACTCACGGCCATTGGATCCACAACAAGGCGCGATTCGTGTCGGGTAGATCGTCATGAGCCTGATGCAAATGCCGTGGACCGCCCTGTTGGACATGCAGCCGCAGAGGAGTCACCAGATCGCATGGTTCGTCTACGGATGGGTCGAGCGCGAATACCTCCTGAACGTGACCGCCTGTGCGCAGTGGTGGATACGAGCGCTTGGGCTGTCGGCGGCTCAGGCCAAGGCCCCTCCGCAGGGTACTGGGAACACGGGTCCGCAGGTCGAGCCCCCGGTGTTGGTCCACGACAGTGACCGAGCCGAAACCCATCGCCGCGGGTCTCGGCGTCAACCGGAGTCGCTCCCATGAAGATCTCTTCAACCGCACTGAAGGCAAAGCAGTCCTGTGCCAACGGCTACCGCTGGTTCGCTCGGCGTTTCAAGAGCCCGGCCGAGTACCAGAGCGTGATCGACGCACTCGTCGACGACGGACGCGTCGACTGCGTATTTCGGCCCATCGTGACCGACCGTTCCGGGATCGTGACCGGCGATTTCGGGATCGTGACCGGCCGGTCCGGCATCGTGACCGCCGAAGTCTGGAGGGTGTGAGAGGGCTGCGTATGACGGATCAGCGGGGCCATAGGCTGCCGGCCTTTTGCCGGAGCGCCGATGGCACCGCCCACGATGGACATACGCATGATCAAGGACGTACTGCGACTGAAGCTGCACGGCAGGCTGTCGCATGAGGCGATCGCCCGGAGCCTGTCGGTCTCCAAGGGCGTGGTGGCGAAGTACGCGGCGCTGGCCAGCGCTGCTGGGTTGAGCAGTTGGGAGACGGTCGAGCCGCTGGGCCTGGCCGATCTGGAGCGCCGGCTGTTCGGCGCCTCGGCCGAGCAGCGGCGGGTGGCCCAACCTGACTTCGCCCGGGTGCACGTCGAGCTGCGCCGCAAGGGCATGACGCTGACCCTACTGTGGGAGGAGTACCGGGCCGCGCACGAGGGCGAACGCACCTGGGGCTTCACCCAGTTCTGCGAGCACTACCGGCGCTACGCCAAAACGCTCAAGCGCTCGATGCGCCAGCAGCACCGCGCCGGCGAGAAGCTGTTCGTCGACTACGCCGGGCCCACTTTGGCGCTGGCCGACGGCGGGCGTGGCCAGGTGTTCGTCGCGGCCATGGGCGCGTCGAGCTACACCTTCGCCTGCGTGACGGCGGACCAGTCGATGCGCTCGTGGCTGGGTGCGATCGGCCGGGCGCTGCGCTTCCTGGGCGGCGTGCCACAGATGATCGTGCCCGACAACGCCCGGGCGCTGATCGCCGACCCCGACCGCTACGAGCCGCGCGCCAACGACACGGTGCTGGACTTCGCCCGGCACCACGACGTGTCGATCCTGCCGGCACGGCCGTACAGCCCGCAGGACAAGGCCAAGGTGGAGTCGGCGGTGCAGGTGGTCGAGCGCTGGATCCTGGCGCGGCTGCGCCACCAGCGCCTGGCCAACGTGCTGGCCGCCGACCTGGCGGTGGCCGAACTGCTGCCGATGCTCAACGGCCGGCCGATGCAGAAGCTCGACGCCACGCGCGCCGGCCTGTTCGCCTCCATCGACGCCCCGGCGCTGCGCCCGCTGCCCACGCAGCCCTGGACCTGGGCGCGGTGGAAGACGGTGAAGGCGCACATCGACTACCACGTCGAGGTCGAAGGCCACCGCTACAGCGTGCCGCACGCGCTGGTGGGCACGATGCTGGAGGCGCGGGTCGGCGACGCGCTGGTGGAGGTGATGCACCGCGGCGAGCGGGTGGCCGTGCACGCGCGCAGCAACCGGCGCGGCGGCTTCACCACCCGCGACGACCACATGCCCGCGGCGCACAGGGCGCACAAGGACTGGACGCCGCAGCGGCTGATCCGTAAGCGTGGCCTTAAGGCCGTCTTGACGCCGCCCGATCAGATGTCGACGACGTGCCTGAGCAATGAGAAGCCGACGCGCCAGGTGGTGCCGTCCCCCGGGTCGATGCTCGCCGTGCGCTGGTTGATGCGCACGATGACGCCCACGACCGTGTTCAGGTGCTTGTCCTCGAAGGCCACCTTCTCGCCGCAGCGGAAGTCGTTGCGGCTGGCGCGGGGTGCCGGCGGTGGCGCGGGCTGCGGCGTCGGCCGCGGCGCACCAGGTGCCGGCGGCTCCACCGCCGTGTAGGGCACCGTCCAGGCGCTGCGCGTGGCCTGCTCCTGGATCGTCAGCTGCGTGTCCTTCATCGCCACGACCGTGCCCACGCGCATCTGGCCGTCGCGCCAGTCCATGAAGCGCACGGTCTGGCCCAGGTGCAGCTCCTTGCGCACCTGCAGGATGCGCCGTGGGTCGGCGAGCATGCGCTCGATCACCGAGTTCAGCTGGAACAGCTGCAGGTTGCTCGCCTGCTGCAGCAACTCCAGCAGCCTCGCGTCGATGCCGGGGACGTTCATGCCGCCATCTTGCCGTGGCCGCCGCGGGTCATGGGCTGCAGCCCGATGTTCCAGGGCAGCAGTTCGTCGATGCGGTTGATTGGGTGCTCGGCGATGCGGGTGAAGACCTCACGCAGATACGCCTCGGGATCGAGCCCGTTCAACTTGGCCGTCTCCACCAGGCTGTAGAAGGCCGCCGCCCGCTCGCCGCCGGCGTCCGAGCCCATGAAGAGGAAGTTCTTGCGTCCAAGGGCCACGCCGCGCAATGCGAGCTCGGCCGCGTTGTTGTCCATCTCCAGGCGCCCGTCGTCGACGTAGCGCGTCAGCGCCTTCCACCGGCCGAGGCTGTAGCGGATGGCCTGGGCGATCTCCGACTTCTTCGACACCCTGGGCAGCAGTTCCACCAGCCAGTTGCGCAGCGCCTCGAGCAGCGGTCCGGCCCGCGCCTGCCGCTGCGCCCGGCGCACCTCGGGCGGCTGGCCGCGGACCTCGTCCTCGATGTCATAGAGCGCACGGATGCGGCGCAGCGCTTCGGCCGCCAGGCTGTCGGGGTCGCGCTTGCTGTCGAGGAACAGCTCCCACCAGGGCCGGCGCGCATGCGCCCAGCACGCCACTTCCCGCACCTGCCCGGTGGCGTACAGCTTCGGCCAGCCAGCATACGCATCGGCTTGCAGCGCGCCACGGAAGCCGCGCAGGTGATCCTGGGGGTGCTCGCCACCCCGGTCGGGCGAGTAGGCGAACCACGCAGCACGGGGCGAGGTGTCGCCGGCGGGCCGGTCGTCGCGCACGTACACCCACAGCCGCCCGGTGCGGGTCTTGCCGGCGCCCGGGGCCAGCACCTTCACCGGCGTGTCGTCGCCGTGGATCTTGTCGTTGGCCATCACGTAGCGGCGCACCGCCGCCACCAGCGGGTCGATCAGCGCGTCGCCCTTGTCCACCCAGCCGCACAGCGTCGAGCGGTCCAGGTCCACCCCGTCTCGGGCGAAGATGCCGCTGAGCCGGTACAGCGGCTGATGGTCACAGTACTTGCTGACCATCACGTGCGCCAGCAGCGCCGGCCCGGGCAGGCCACGGGCGATCGGCCGGCTGGGCGCCGCGGCCTGGAACACGCGCTGGCAGCGCCCGCACGCCAGCTTCGGGCGCACATGGCGCACGACCTTGAAGCGACCGGGCACGTACTCCAACTGCTCGGAGACGTCGCGGCCGATCTCGCGCAGCCGGCCGCCGCACTCGCCGCAGCCACAGGGCTGGCCTTGCGCGTCGTGGTGCGCACTCGTCGCATCGGGGCGGTGCATCTGCGGCTCGCGGGGCAGGTGCGCCGGCAGGCTGCGGTCCACCGACTTGTCGTTGGCTGCTGTGCTGGCTGCAGGTGACACGGCCGCTGCTGCCGGCTTCTTCGGGCCAATTCCATCCAGTACGTCGCCCGGCAGAAGGCTGCCTTGGGCACCGGGCGTGCCGTCGGCGAAGCGCTCGCTGGCGCTGCCGAAGATCATCCGGTTGCGCCGGGCGAGCTGCAGCTTCAGCTTCTGCACCACCAAGCGCAGCATCCGGATCTCGGCATCACGTGCCTGCACCACCTGGCGCAGCGCATCGGCGCCGTCGGGCAGTTCTTCGCTCTGGCGGGCATCGCGGGTCACGACCTCACTGTGCCCAGCCCCACAAGGCCTGGGCACCCGGGCGATCACCGAGGCCAGGTCATCCAGTACGCGCCTTCGTCAGGCCGCCAGATCGGGCGTGTGGGTGCGCACCGGCATGCGCCAGTCGATGCCCTCCAGCAGCATGGACAACTGCGCCGGCGTGAGCACCACGCCGCCTGAGTCGGCCTGCGGCCAGACGAAGCGCCCGCGCTCCAGCCGCTTGGCCAGCAGCATCAGGCCCTGGCCGTCGAACCACAGCACCTTCAGGATGTCGCCGCGCCGGCCGCGGAAGACGAAGACGTGCCCGCAGAACGGGTTGGCCGCCAGCGCGCTCTGCGCCACCGCGGCCAAGCCGTCGAAGCCCTTGCGCATGTCGGTGTGGCCGGCGACGATCCACACCCGGGTGTTGGAAGGCAGGCCGATCACGGTGTGCCGCGCAGGCAGTCGAGGACCATGCGCAGAGCAGAGGCACTGACGCCGTCATGGACGCGGACCACAGCGCCGGCCAGCTCGATCTCGACGGCTGCGCTTGAGGTCGGCGTCGAGGCCGACGACAGGGGCGATGCCGCAACCGTCACCGGCAGCAGGTTCGGCACGGCAGCCACCGCATCGCGCGGCCGACCACGCAACTGCACCCAGCGGCGCAGCTGGTTGGCATTGACCTGGTTGCTCATGGCCAGGCCCGAGAGCGACATGCCCGGCTGCATCGCCTGCTCGACGATCCAGCGCTTGAAGTCTGGAACGTAAGTGTGCCGGCCACCGGCGTTGGTCCTGAGCACGCGCTCGCCGCTCCAGATCGGGGTGTGTCCACAGGCTTGCATGTGGACGCATGCTCCGCCGCCCAACTGGGCTGGGTCAAGACGGCCTTGAGGCCACGCTTACGCTTCAGACTGGCTGCTGCCGGTCGCGGTCAGGCGGCGAACGTCGGCGGCCGCTCGAAGCGGACCTTCACTCTGGAGCCAGCTGGTTGGCAGCTTCACCCGGGTACCGGTCCTTCGTCTTCGATCTGGAAGGCGAGCGGATCTGCATCTGCGATCTCGACCTCGAATGACCGCTTCCCGAGCTGGTGGCCGGTCGTGGACGACCCAAACCGGCCGGACGCGCTGCTCCAAAGCGGTCGGCCGGCAGGCCATCGCTCTTGCGGTCTCACCACCATGAAGCGGACGTTCGTGGTCTCACTCACCCGGCCACAAGCGGTCCTACGCGAATCACCCCCAAGTTCCTGGCTCGACAGACCTGTGAATGTCAGGTTTCAGGCGGCGAACCCGGGCCGGTCATCGGCCTGACCCGGCCATCAGCGGCCGGTCGTCCTGCGCTCGAAATTCGGGCCGGAATGAGGCCGTGAAGGGCAGCTCTGCGGCGACGAGTCTGGGCCACTCGTCGGCCCGACCCGGCCAGGAGCGGAAGTCTAGGAGGGGCAGCTTCGCGGCAGTGAATCGACGGTGCGGCTGAGATTTGGAACACGCTCTACTCCGGCGACTTGCCGATTTTCGATGGTCCACCTAGGAGTCTGCGCGGCGGAACCGGGTAGTTCCTGATGTCGCATGGCATGGCGCAAGCGTTGATGGGGCATGGCTGGAAGCTATCTCCCCTACGAACCTGACCAAGTGATGCTGTTGCCGGCTGCCCCGCAAGACTGGCTGCCCGCAGGCCACCTGGCCCACTTCATCAACGACACGGTCCAGGCGCTGGACCTCAAGGCGTTCTACGCGCGCTACGAGGGCGCGGGTTCACGCAACCAGCCGTTCCACCCGGCGATGATGGTCAAGGTGCTGATCTACGCCTACGCCACCGGCGTCTTCAGCTCGCGCAAGATCGAGCGCCGGCTGCACGAGGACCTGGCATTGCGGATGCTGGCCGCCGGCAACTTCCCGCGCCACCGCACGATCTGCGACTTCCGAGCGTTCCACCTGAAGGAGTTGTCGGAGCTGTTCGTGCAGGTGGTCAGGCTGGCCCGCGAGATGGGCCTGGTCAAGCTGGGCACGGTGGCCATCGATGGCACCAAGGTGAAGGCCAATGCCAGCCGTCACAAGGCGATGAGCTACGAGCGCATGAAGCAGGCCGAGGCCGAGCTCAAGGCACAGGTCGACGCGCTGCTGGCGCGCGCCAAGGCCACCGACGAGGCCGAGGTCAACGAGCCGGAGCTGGACCTGCCCGCCGAGATCGAGCGGCGCGAGGCGCGCCTGGCCGCCATCGGCGAGGCCCGCGAGCGCCTGGAGCAACGCCAGCGCGAGGCCGACCTCGAGCGTGGCTGCAGCGACGACGACGACCGCCGTCCGCGCGGCCCGCACGGCAAGCCCAAGGGCGGGCGCTTCAAGCGCGAGTTCGGCATACCCGAGGATAAGGCGCAGGAGAACTTCACCGACCCGGACAGCCGCATCATGAAGCGCGCCGGTGGCGGGTTCGACCCGGCGTACAACGCGCAGACAGCGGTGGACGAGGCCGCGCACATCATCGTGGCGGCGGAGTTGGACAACACCGCGCCTGATGTGAACTGGCTGCTGCCGATGGTCCAGGCGGTCAAGGACACTCTCGGCGAGTCCTGATTCGTCACGAAGCTCAGCAGGCTCACTTCCTGAGCTACCCGACCGCTACGCTGGTGCCAGCCTAGTCGCCGGAGTCCACCATGCCGATGAACCGAGTCCAGTTCCAGCGCGGAGTACCGCTGCCCGAGTTCTCTGCCCGCTACTGCAGCGAGGCGCAGTGCGAGGCGGCGCTGATGGCGTTGCGCTGGCCCGACGGCTTTCACTGCCCGCGCTGCCAGGGCTCGGCTTATTACGCCGTCGGACGGCTGTTCCAGTGCCGCGCTTGCCGCCACCAAACCTCGCTGACCGCCGGCACGGTGATGGACAGCACCAAGCTGCCGCTGCGCACCTGGTTCCTGACGATCTACCTGATCAGCCAAGACAAGACCGGCCTGTCGTCGCTGGCGCTGATGCGTCAGTTGGGCACCAGCTACCGCACCGCATGGCTGGTCCACCACAAGCCGATGTCCACCATGGCCGCACATGACGCCACGCAGCCGCTGTCGGGCGACGTGCAGATCGACGATGCGTATCTCGGTGGCGAACACCCCAGCACTGTGGGTCGGGCCGATCCTGCCAAGGTGCCGATCGTCGCGGCCGTCTGCACCAACGACAGCGGCAACCCCATGCGAATCAAGCTCTCGGTCGTGGCTGGCTTCACCTGCGAGGCCGTCGCCAACTGGGCCCGCGCCAATCTGCTGCCCGGCTGCGATGTGCGCAGCGACGGCCTGAGCTGCTTTGCCGGCGTCGTCGACGCGGGCTGCGCCCACTCGTTCATCGTCGTCGGCAATCGCAAGCCCCGTGATCTGCCGCAGTTCACCTGGGTCAACACCAGCCTGGGCAATTTGAAGACCGCCATCAGCGGCGGCCACAAAGCGTTCAAGTTCGCCAAGTACGCCAGTAGCTACCTCGGTGCCTTCGCCTACCGCTTCAACGGTAAGTTCAGCCTGCCAGCCTTGCTGCATGGCTTGATCGGCCACGCCGTCACCTCGCAGCCGGTGCCAGAGCGGCAGATTCGAGGAATCTGCTGAGGTTCATGACTAATCAGGCGCCGCGGTCCTCGCTGCTCTGCTCCGAGATCCATCGGAGCCCAGGGGAGCGCTCCTTCCACTTCAAGCCGTTCCCGATTTTCCGCAATCGACTCCGGTGTCGTACCCCCTAAAGGGGGATGGGTGAAGAGAAGAAGTGGTGATCCACTAGTTGTGATGTCTCGATAGGTTGTTCACCCGGCCTGTTCTGGGAGACTGGAGTTGCAACGCTTCAGGACTCACAGAAGGGATCGACCGAGTGAACAGTCACAAGAATGCCAGATTGACCTGGCAGGGCCGGCGTCTGCTGGTCGAGCGGGTCGCCGAGATGGGTCTGTCGGCAGCCGCCAGAGCCGCCGGCGTGAGTCTGCGAACCGCCCGCAAGTGGCTGGCGCGGTTCGAGTCCGATGGCGTTGACGGCCTGCTCGACCGCAGTTCACGACCGCTGCGCACACGCAAAAGCATTGACAGCGAGCTGGCCGAGCGCATCGAGGGCCTGCGGCGCGGGCGCATGCCTGTGCGTCGGATCGCCGCGGTCGTCGGCCGCAGCGTGGCCACGGTCAGCCGCTTTGTCGCCGGACTTGGCCTGTCCAGCCTGAGCGCCCTGGAGCCTGCCAAGCCGGTGCTGCGCTACGAGCACGAGGCGCCCGGCGAACTCCTGCACATCGACACCAAGAAGCTCGGGCGCATCGTGCGCCCCAGCCACCGGGTGACAGGCAACAGGCGCGATTCGGTCGATGGCGCGGGCTGGGAGTTCGCGCACGTGGCCATCGATGACCACTCGCGCGCTGGCTTCGTGCAGATGCATCCCGACGAGCGCAAGACTTCGGCGGTGCAGTTCCTCAAGGCCAGCGTGGCGCACTACGCGGCCCTGGGGGTGACGATCAAGCGACTGATCACCGACAACGGAAGTGCTTACCGCTCCAAGCTGTTCGCCAAGACCTGCCAGGCGCTGGGCATCAAGCACTCGTTCACCAAGCCCTACTGCCCACAGACCAACGGCAAGGCAGAGCGTTTCATCCAGACCTGCCTGCGCGAGTGGGCCTACGGTCGGACCTGGGCCAACAGCGCCGAGCGTACGGCATGGCTGCCAGCCTTCCTGGCGTACTACAACGCCCGTCGGCCACACTCAGCGCTCGGCTACCGTCCTCCAGCCTCCCGCCTGTTCGGGAACAACGTGTTGAAACTCAACAACTAGTTCAGCCCACAATTTGGTGGGCCCGCGTCAACGCGTCGCGCGGCTTTGGGTGGTGGGAGCAGCCATAAGGCCAGCTTGGCCAGCATCTGAAGGCATGAAAGGTATACGCTTTTACCTCATAGGGAGTCCAGTCGTGCCAAGTAGTAATCGCAGGACATCTCGGCTTTTGGCCGTCGGAGTTGTTTCAATAACGGCTATAACCTGTCATACAGCTCAAGCCCAGCAGGTTGTGGTTGTGACAGGTAGCCGGCCGATTTATTCAGCCTCTTATACGTTCGACAGCTTCATGTCGCGCAATTTCGCTCCCAGCGGGAATTCCTCTTATATACCAGTTGTTGAAGGAGAATTGGGATACCTTGCATCAGAGTTCGCAGGCTGGATCATCAAGCCCCTTACTCCGACGGCCGCGATGACGTTGGACATCTGTGCAATGTCTAAAACCACTGCTGCCACGAGAGAAGTCACCAAGGACTCTCTCCCCGAAGAGAGGAAGGCGGCCGCCAATCAAGTCTTCTTCGGCAACCTTCCGAACTTTTCCAACGTTCAAAAAGATGGCCTAATTGTTGCCGTAATTTTTTCGGATGGTTCCAAGGAGCAATTCCGACATACTACTGCAGCGGGACTTCTTCCGATGAGCGGAACTTTCATTCCTGGAACTGGGACGTCCCGGTGTTCAGCGTAGTGAGCATAGCGCGTTGTAGTCTGCTCAGATAACCCCGAAGACAGTCGGCAGAGGCGTAATGCTAAGATGAAAGTGCAGGCCGCCTTGACTAGGGGGGGAGAATGAGAAGCCTTGAGTTGAGTAAATTCGGTAAAGTCGCTGCGCTTTTCACAATTGCCATGGCGATTTACATCGGCATGGTACTTTTCGAACGGGGGGGCGCATCGGGCCCGCCAAGTGCTCCCAGAGACGCGTCAAGTAAAGGAGCAACGACGGACGCGCACGAGTCCGTCGTGAGCGAGTCTACAACGAAATCTCCGCTGCCCAAGGCAGTATCGTCCGCCGTCGCTTCAGGGCCCTCGCCCGTTGGTTCTATATTGCCGCCTTCCTCGCTGCGCGCCAGTTTCCTCAACAGTACCAACTACGCGGCATTTGTAAATCAAGCACTCTCCGATAAAACGCCAGGAGCAACCTTTTATGCGTGGCTAGCCTACACGAAGTGTGTGCGTCATGAGCGATTGACCATCAAAAATTCTGCAGGCGATACGTCAGAAATGGTGGAGGCCAAACAACTTCTCGCCAAGCATGCTGAGTCGTGCCGTGGCGTGATCGATACTTATGGCGAGGATGCAACTTTTCAGCGTCTGCTGAAGGATCAAAGACTCAGGCAGGATGCATTCTTCCCGCCCGATGGAAAGGGTATCATTTACCCGGGGTCACTAAGTGAGGCCCAAGCCGCGCTGGCAATCGCCCAACGCTCGGGTGATCCCAACTTTCTGGGTGCCGTATTGGAAGTGAACGCAGAGGTGCTCGCGCCGGAAGTTTTGACTGGTGAGCTCAAAAGTCTTCCCTCGGAACTGTACTATTCGGCTGTATCCGCTGCCGCGTGCAGACTTCGCCAAGATTGCGACGACCCTATGCTTCATGCGGCAAGGTGCGCATTTCAGGGGCAATGCACAAGAGAAACCTATTCGTCTTGGGTTAGATCTCAGGTGAAGGAATCCGAACGCCCTCTGTTCGACGCGGTGGTAGCCAGACTTATTAACAAGGTAAAAGGGACCTAATACGTTGAGCGCCATCGAATTGCTTCCCTCCGAGTCGCTCGTGCCGTTCGATGCGCTCAAGCCGTCGCTCCTGACTCTTGTCTGGCAAAAGCCCGGATTGACGTTCGATCCGTTGCATTACTGTTTCTGCAGGCCGTGTGATGGAGAAATGAACGCGAGCTGGGCGCGTGGCCGGAGAACATTGCTAGCTGAACGTTACGGCGGCAACGGCTTGGCTGAAAACGCTGGCGGTGTCAGGTGCGGTCTACTGGGCGACATACAGATCAAGGGATCCGGACGCAATCCTTTGGCGGGTGATCAGACCGATTACTGGCATAAGCACGGGGCCCTGTCTCTCCAGGATGGACTAAAGGAGGCATTCTGGTCCAGCGTTTTCGGTGCTGTTCTCCCCTTCGGCGCGGCAACCTCGTTCGCCGTTGTTTCCACGGGCTCCCGTTTCTCCACGGAAGTGGACGGCTTCCGTGCATCTGCGCCCCGCGGCTTGCTGCTGCGCAAACCACTCCTAAGGCCGGCTCATTTCATGAGATCTATCTACATGAAAACTACAGGCTCTCACAAGAATTTGTTGAATGACTCCGCGAGAACAAAACTAGCACTTTCGGTATTACCGGCCGCGTTCGAGGCCGAATTGGGGGTGCCCTGTCGATCAGTGGACGACCAGTTGTCCGCGCTGTTCGAAGTTTTTCGTCGTGCTGCTCACCAGATATCAGCCGCACGCATCAAAAGAGTTTGTCATGGCTCCTTAACTCCCTCCAACTTCGCTTTAAATGGTTGTTGGATTGACTTTGGAACCGCTACGGCTCTTGGATCGTATAGGGACGTACTTACAGCGCCAGGGGCGCACTCCGTTTGGTCGCAGGAGGCTTCATTATATGAGACCATATTTGATCTGACCTTTTACATTTCGAAGTACAAGTTTGGAGATGTAGCCCGCCATCAAGAGTTCAGCGACGTCGTCGCTCAAAGCTTCCGCGACAGTTTGGTAGCTTCGGAGTCTCTGTACATATTGCACCTGTTCGGATTGTCAGAGTTTTCTGCCCGGCGCGTACCAAGCGAACTGTTGGTTCGACTGATTGAAGTGGCAAGAGCTATTATGCAGTTGGAGAAGGGCCTTCCGAGTGCATACTTTGGCGATAACAGGCATGAGATGCCAGCACCGGCGTCTATCGTTTCTCTTTGCGTTGCGATAACTAAGTGTTGGAGTGCCGGATCTGTTCGAGACGCTGCCTCTATCCTTTCGGGCAAGTTGCCCGCGGGATTGGTGACTGGATTGACTAGAGGCGTTTTTGAGTTGCGCGACGCCTGCATTCTATCTGGCATTGACATTGACACCGTGAAGCGGGAGTCCATTCGAATCAACGGCCCCCGAAATGCGCTCTACAGACGAGATTTTGATCAGAAGATTAACGACCTTGTGAATGGTAAACTAGCTGCCATTGAGGCGGAACTTTCCACCTGGATAAGCACATGGGTCGGGCTGTTGCGTGATCCTGATTCGTGAGCCGCGGTTGGTGTAAATTTGAACTTCTACCCATATCAGCTGGCATGAATAGTATTCTGGAGAAAAGAACTCGGCTTTTTGGCGAGATTACTTCGCTCTTGTGCTTGCTGCCATCTCGCAACGAACAGCGCTTAGGCTCACTTACCACGCTGTACTGGCCGGCTTTTCGGCATCAGCAGCTTCGCATATTTCTCGACGAATTTGGTGCGGCCTATGGGTTTGTAGTTTGGGCCGATGTCGATGATGAGTGCCACCAAAGAATTTTGAGAGCACAAGCTGTCTCCCTACATATTAGCGAGTGGAATTGTGGTTTTAACCGGTGGATTATTGATCTGGCTTGGCTGCCAGAGAAGAGAAGGGACTTTTTAAGTCAGTGTCTTAACCTTCTCTACAGGGACTCCCCTCTCGGTCAACGGATTGAATTGAGTTTCAGGTCGATCCGATTCAATCCCAGCCCGTAAATGCAGCGCGCTTTGAAAGCACCGACAAGGAACAGACTGCACATCTACAGGCGGGCTTGTTTCGGCCGTGGCCGAGGCCCCAGATACGAACCGCTCGGCAGTGCCCCATTCGCTCGTCTGGCTTTGCGCCGTTGAGGGTTACCGGGTTTGCCTGCCGCCGGTCTGACCTGTGGTGACTATCTGCGCATCGCGTCTGCGGGTGGGAACGAACTTTTCAGATGGCCGGCCGCTGGCTTAATGCACAGTGCGGCGCCGGCGCCTCGGGAACATGATTCGGATCGAACGCGCCATCGCGGGTGAGCACCGCCCACAGGATGCGCGCGTTCTTGTTGGCCAGCGCCACCACGGCCTTCTGCCAGCCAACCCTCTCCTTCAATTGCACCAGCCACTGGCTGATGCGGTCGGATCGTTTGGCGGCGGTCATCACCGCCGACTTCGCGCCCTGGATCAGCAAGGTACGCAGGTAATCGTCGCCTCGTTTTGTGATCCTTCCCAGCCGGGCCTTGCCACCCGTGGAGTTCTGACTCGGCACTAGGCCCAGCCACGCGCCGAACTGTTTGGCGCTGCTGAACTGTCTGAAGTCTCCGACGCTGGCCACCAGCGCCGACGCACCGATCGGCCCAATCCCCTGCAGCGCCGCGGCCCTGGCAGCGCGGTCGTCGCTGCGGGCGTGGGCCTCGATGCGCTCGTCGCACCACTTCATCTGCAGGTCCAGATCGATCCAGTGCAGCTGCGCTCGCTGCAGCACCAAGCGGGCGATGCCGGTGAGCTCGTTGCTGGCGTCTTCCAGCACGTCAGCCAGCACCCGACGCAGCGCCTCGGGGCTCTGCGGGAACACCAGCCCGAATTCCGCCAGCACGCCGCGGATGCGATTGATCAGCGCAGTGCGCTCGGCCTTGTAGCCCTCGCGCAGGCGGTGCACGCTGAGCTGGCCCTGCTGCTCGGCCGTCTTCACCGGCACGAACCGCATGTGCGGCCGGCCCGCGGCCTCGCAGATCGCCGCCGCGTCGTTCGCGTCGTTCTTCCCGCCCTTGCCGGCCATGCGGTACGGGGTGACGAAGTGGCCGGCGATCAGCCGCGCATCCAGGCCCAGCACGCGCAGGCGCCGCGCCACGTGGTGCGCGCCGCCGCAGGCTTCCATCGCCACCAGGCAGCCGGCGGGCAACTCGGCGCACCAGGCGAAGAAGCGATCCGGCGACAGCGCCTTGGCCAGCACCACCCGCCCCGATCGGTCCACCGCGTGCACCTGAAACACGCGCTTGGACAGATCCACCCCTACCCGTGCGGCCGCGCCGCGTGTAACCTCCGCCATGACTTCCCCTTTCCGCTCAGATTGAACTTCCGCAAGTCAATCTTGGTACCTCGATACCGTCAAGGACTGGGGAAGTCCCTTCGTATTCGATCGTAACCAAGAAGTTTATTACCTAAAATCCTATCGAGACCGCACAGTCGCCAGGTCAATATCGAAATTACAGGTCGCTTCGCTCTACGATCGGCTGGGCAAATCATGACGCTTCTTTGGGTGCGCGGGCGCAAGTTCGCTGTGCGCTTCTTCCTCATTTCATAGGACTTCAATTACTTTGCGCGGCGGGATTGTTTTGTTATCGCTTTTGATAACTTCATGGGTGCCAATCGTCATGTTTCGGTTTTGGTATGACGATTGGGATTCCTTTTTGAGATTTCTTGGTTATCGGAGCGAAGACGACCTTTGGTGGAAAATCTTTCGTCTGACAACCGATGGTCACTTAAGGGTGATTCAATGCGTAGCCTTGGTTCTTGGCCCATATCTAGTTGCCGTTGTCCTCGTGTCCGTGACCTTGAGTAAATGGCTTGGTTGACAGCGGGAGAGGTTTGACACCAAACGCTGCGGTCTGGCAGGCCGTTGAAGTACCAAGCCGCCGGACCCTACTCGCCACCCCGAATTGCGCCATGTCGATCATCCAGTGCGTCGCCGCGCATCACATTGGCCGAATCGGTCGATTTCGAGTGATTGGGTGCCATGCGGAGCCCCACTTCGCCCTTCCCGGCACTCATTGCGCCACCTGCGGAGGCAATTTAGCCAGGGCACGCAACCGGGTGAGGTTGTAGGCCGCCATCGTCAGCGTCAGAATTTGGTCGACCTTATCCAGTCCCCGCACCATCACCTGCGCCAGCGGCCCGACCGTCTTGCCCCAGCCGAAGCGCTGCTCGATGCGTCTCCTGGCGCGCTTGCTCATCGCGTAGCCCTCCTGGCACGTCGCGTGCCCATCGATGGCGCTGCCCCCCAGCCGGTTGGTGTTCTGCGCGCATGCGGCGTGACGTTGAGTTCGCGGCACGACTTGACGAACTGAAGGGCCCCTGTTTTCGCGGAGGCTCCAATCCTTGAGAAGCTGGTGCCCTGAGGCAGTCGGGCAAGCGCTCGTCTGAAAGGTTGAACGACTGCTATCGGACGTTGAGTTCGAAGGCTGCTATGACCGCAGTGGGTCGTCCACTGCCGACCGAGGATGTCGGCTATTCGGCGGGTCACCTTGGCGGGCAACTTTCAGGCGGGGAGATCGCGCAGCCGACCGGCGCTGGCCGACCCCAAGCAGCCGTGCGTCTTTCCGGAAAGCCGCCGCACTTCGGGTGCCTCGCCTTTCTCGGTGGGCAGCCCGGTAGCAGCCGTTCGGGGCCGCCGAGCGTCGAGAAGGCGGATTGGCATCAGCGACCAGGTGTTTGGCGCCGGGCTACTTCGCCGAATCGACTACTCGCAACTGCTGCTTCTTCGACGCGCGCTTCAGCACGCTCAATGGCGGAAAGTACGGGCCTCCACATCTCTGCCTGCGGAGCCGTCTCGATCTTCACTTCTCCTACCGCGGAAGCCAAAGCTCGTGCCTCGGCGCGAAGCTGGCGCGCGCGGACTGAGAATTTTTCAGCGTCGGACCAATCACTTCTCTCCTGCGCGGCTTCGATCTCGGCTACGAGCGCGTGAGCCAATATTTCGATTCTTCGAGCCCCTACCGAGACTTCGGAGGGATCGGCGCTGCCGCGTTCGCGAGGCGAAGCAGGTGGCGCCGCGGGCGTCTCGACAGTCTCTTTGATTCCCGTTCTCACAGTCGGCCCTGCCGTTCCTTTCGGAAGTACGAGCAGCTCCTCGCTGATTGTCACTGGCTCATCGGTCTCACCTTCGTTGGCGACGAAATCCACAATGTAGGTCCCAGGTACTGTTGGAATTCCCTCCAGCATTCGACCCCTCAGCTTGAGCCCTGGAGGTAATGGTCTGGTCCCCAGTATTTCGACGGGTGGCGCGCCGCCGCTGAACAACTTGACGCCGTATCTGACCCCAACCGTTGCATTAGGAAACTTGGAAAACACTTCCGCTCTAAGACGGCCAGTTTCTTGCTCGTCGCGCACAGTTCTCGTTCGAGTTGAGTTGGAGCTCCCAGGAAGGGCGTCGGATCGTTGTCCGCCCACTAGGGGCTCCGGTTGCAGCGGCTCGCGCTGCCACAACTCCATCTGCCCGCCCGGTGACGACAGCGCCAGCAGCAATCCGTCGGCCGATGTCCCCAGCTGCGTGGCGCTGGTGGGCAGCGTGCCGAGCGAAGCGCCGCTGCTGCCATCGAAGGCTTCGACGGTGTTGCCGCGCAGCAGCCAGAGCAGCCGCCCGTCGGCCGACGCTGCGGCCGCGACGATCGGCTCGGCGCCCGCCAGCGAAAGCGGCGTGCCCATCTGGCGGCGTCGCAAGTCCAGCCGCCAGACCGCAACACGGCCGTCCGATGGCGCCTGCCAGCCGAACATCGTCTCGCCGTCCGGCGGCAGCACGCAGCCTTCGGTGGCGGGCAGGGGCACGCTCGCGACCTGCTGCTCCCCCACGATGCCGACCATGTCCACGCTGCGCGCCGAACCGATCGCCACGGTGTTCCCTGAGCCGACCCCGATGCACAGCGGCGTAGCCTCCGACGCCGGCAGACCGATGCGGCGTGGCGCCGATCCGGCCTGCGCGACTTCCAGGCTGCGGCCGTCAGCCGCGAGGCGCGCGGTCTGGCGGCCGTCGCGGCTGCTGAACAGCCTGCCCACCTCCAGATCGAGCTCCGCCTCCGAGCCGCCGGCCAACGGACGGGCCGGCAAGGTGACCGATCGGTCACTGCCCAGGCGCAGCAGCCGGCGCCCGTCGGCCAAGGCCTGCAGCCCGGTGACGGCGATCGACTTCAGGGCCGCCTGCCGCGTTGCGCCCGCCGCCTCCACACGCCACAGCTCGCTGTTGTCATAGGCCACCAGCACCCCCGGCGCGCTGGCGCCCGGCTCCACCGCCAGCGCCGTCGCCGCTGGCGCGGCAACGGGCGGCCGGTCGACCACATGAGAAACCACCTGCCGGGGCGGAAACTGCCAGGCCAGCCCGCCGCTGGCGATCAGTGCCACCGCCACCAGCGGCAGCGCCTTCGTGCCCAGCGTCCACAGCCCTTCGGTGAAGAACAGCCGGCGCAGCGCGTCGGCGGCGGGCACGCCCAGGCTCGGCGGGCCCTGCAGGAAGCGCAGGAAGACCGGGTCGCGCGTCAGCCGTCGTGCTGGCGGCACGGGCGCTTCGCGGGAGGGCTGGGACGAGGGCGTGCGCGTGGCGCGACGCCAGGCCTGCCATCGTTGACGCAGTCGCTGAAGCAGGCCCGGCGTCCCGGCCGGCGTGGCGATCTGCAGCGGGATGTTGCCTTGCCTGTCTTCGCGCACACTGTCGAGTATCTGGTCGATCACGTGCGACACCTGGGCCCAGTCGGCCGGCGTCATGCGCGCGCGCAACGCCTCGCGCAGCCAGTTGGGCATGTGGCTGTCGCGCAGCCAGGGCAGGCGCACCAGCGGCACCAGCGCGCGCGCCAGGCGCGCATCGGTGCCCAGCAGCCCGGCGCCGATGCGCAACGTGATGCCCCAGTGGATCTCCGGATAGATGGCGCAGCCCTGCAGCCAGATGAAGGCGTCGTCGCCCAGGTGGGCCCGCAGTTCGTCGCACAGTGCGGCAGGGGTCACCACGGTCGGCGGCGTCGGCAGCAGCAGGCTCAGGGGTTCCAGCACCCAGCGCGGCGGTGGTCGGCTCGCCGCCTCGGCGCCCGGCAGCGGCACGGGTCGGTCGCTGCCCTGCAGTTCGCCGAGCAGCCGGAGTCCTTCGGCGTTCAGCGGCAGCACCGTGAAGCCCTGCCGCGACAGCGCCCATTCGCGGCGCCCCCAGCGTTCGCGTCGCGTGGGCGTCAGCAGCACCGGGTCGGGCCATCGAAGCAGCTGTTCCATGCAGGGCATGGGGGCGCCGGTGCCGGCGTGGAAGAGTGGCCGGCCGTCGCTGACGACGATCAGCCGATGGCCGCCGTGCGAGCCCTGCAGCGCCTCCAGCGCCACTTCGGGCAGCCCCGGCTTGCGCAGCTTCCGTTCTTCGGCAGGGCCATGGCACCATAGCGGCGAATCGGTGAAGAAGTAGCGTGCCAGCGCCACGTCGCGCGCCTGCAGCGACAGCATCAGCTCGTCGGCCAGCCGTGCCAGATGGTCAAGCGTCGAACTCTCGTCGATGAGCACCAGGTACTCGGGCTCGACGCGCGAGCCGAAGACCAGCGTCGGCGCCTGCGGCCGTTCGACGCTGGCGCGCAGCGTGGCCTCGACGTTCAGCGTGGCCGAAGGCTGCCAGCGCCGACGCCGCAGTTCATGCGCGGCGCGGCCGCCGTCGAGTGCCGCGTTGAGCGTCTGCCGGGCGCGCGACGACAGCTCGCGCAGGCGGCCGGCCTGCTGCTTGGGCAGCCGCGTCAGCCAGGCCCGGCGCCGCAGCGCCCAGTAGGCGGACCAGAGCACGGCGATCACGACGGGCAGCGTCAGCAGCAGCAGATGCGAGCGCGACCACACGTTGTCGTCCACCGTCTCCGGCCTGGGCGGCGACTGCAGCAGCGGTGTGCCGGCAAACAGTCGCTGGAAGCCCTGCAGCGGGGGCGGCGCCGGGTCGGGTTGCTTGGGCGCGAGGGCCGGCAGGGTGATGTCCCAGGTCGACGTCGGCAGGCTCTTCAGCTCGTCGTCGCTGCTGTCACCCCCTTCCAGGGCGCGCACCGACACGCTGATCGGCAACTGGATGTGCGACAGGTGCAGCCGCAGCCGGCCCGTCGGGTCGGTGGACTGCTCGGCGCCCGTGGACAGCGTCCTGACGACGGCCGGCGTGGGCTGAGGGCCGCTCCCGGTGGCCCTGAACACGCGCAGTTCTACGTCGTGCCCGCGCAGCAGGTGCACGCCGGTGGCAGCCAGCCATGCCAGCGCCAGCAGCACCAGCAGGGTGGGCCACCAGCGCCGCCAGGCCGGGGCCAGCCAGGCAGCGGTCGCGGGCGGTGGCTTGGGCGTCGGCGCCTCGACGCCCCAGGCCTGCTTGAGCAGGGTTTCGAAGGCGGCCTGCTGGTCGGCACTGGCGCAATAGATCGGTGCCAGGTAGGGCGCCAGCGCCTCGGCGTCGGCCGGTGCGTCGGGGCGGCCGCGCAGCCAGGCCAGCACCTGCCGCGCGTCGAGGTGCTGCCCGGTTCCGATGTGGAAGCCGGAAGCGCGCAGCCGCGCTTCCAGCCGGACCAGCCACTCAGGTGCCGGTTCCATCGACCGATGGCGAGGCCGCAGCCGGGCCGGCCAGGTCCAGCGCCAGCTCCAGGTCTTCCCGGCACTTGGCCAGCACGCCGACCGAGGCCCGCAGCAGGCCCGGGCGTTCGGTCACCGTCTGGTCGGCGCCCAGCCCGCTGGCCAGCAGGTAGCGCACCCATTCGATCAGCTCGGCGGTGGCCGGGCTCTTGCGCAGGTCGCGCTGGCGCAGTTCGGTGAACCATGTCACGGCGCTGTTCAGCAGCGGGCGGCATTGGTCTTCGCCCAGCGCCTTGGCGCTTTCGAGCTGCTGGGCGTCCAGGCGGCTCAGCATCGCGCCACCGCGGTCATCGTCCAGCATGCGGCGGGCCACGATGGCGCGCAGCTGGTCGGGGCTGGGGAACTGGATGTGGAAGTAGACGCAGCGGCGCAGGAAGGCGTCGGGCAGGTTCTTCTCGGAATTGCTGGTGATGATGACCACCGGACGCTCCTCTTCGTCGGCCTGGATGTCGGCGCTGCCGAACTCGGCGATCAGGCGTTCGGTGGTGGCCGATTCGAGCTCGCGCAGGCTGAAGCGCTGGTGGTCGATGGCATCCAGCAAGTCGTTCGGAAAGTCGCGCGGCGCCTTGTCGATCTCGTCGATCAACACCACGGAGCGGCCGGGATAGATCTCGCGCGACGTCCCCTTGGGCGGCTCCGGGTAGGGCAGGTCGAGCAGCTCAAACAGCCGGTGATCGCGCGGCAGCGTGCGCAGGATCGCCTTGCCCAGCGGGCCGAAACTGATGAAGCCCAGCGCCCGGCGTGCCGCCTGGCCCTGGTGCGCCGCATGAAAGCTGGCCAGGCTGTCGAAGCGGTAGAACAGCTCGCTGGCCTGGCTGACCGAGCGTGTGTCGAAGCGCTCCGGCGTGCCCAGGCCGAGCGCCATCGCCACGTGATCGGCCAGCCGCGTCTTGCCGGTGCCGGGGTCGCCAGTCAGCAGCAAGGGCTTGCCGAGCATCAGCGCCACGTTGACGGCGGCGGCCAGCTTCGGGTCGGCCAGGTAGCCGCGCGGATCTTCTCCCCGCGGCCGCTGCTCCCACAGGACCCGACCGGCCGGGCGTTGGATTTCATCACCGCGATAGGGCGTGCTGGTCATGGCTTGCTTTCAGAGGCGGGCGTCCGGAGCACGTCGCCCAGGTGCTGCAGCACCTGGGCCATCGGCAGCTGGGGCGCGGTTTCGAACGGCTGCAGGGCGCGCACCCGGCGGCCCTCGATCAGCGCCTTCACCTGCACGTGTTCGCACCAGCTCTCGACGTGGGCACGCGTGGCCGAACGCAGCCGGCCGGTCACCAGGACGCCGGGCGCCTCGGTGGACTGCGCCGCCGCTTCTCCTTCGCGGAAGAGCTGGGGAAAGGCGTCGGCGAAATGGGCTTCGGCGGGTTCGCCGCGCTGGAACAGCGCACGCCAGCGACCCACCGGCGGCGCATAGCTCACGGCCAGGGCAAAGAGCATGTGGGGCCGCTTGTCGCTGTCGGCGGCAGGCGGCAGCTTCACCAGTTCGGCGAAGCGCTCGTGCCACCAGCGCGCCTGCGCGCGGCCCTGGGCGACGACCACGGTGTAGAACAGGGCCAGCTTGCGACGCCTGGCCAGGTGCGCGGACAGAGCGGCCAGCGATTCGGGAATGTCGATCGTGAGGCGCTTGTGGGCAGATTCCAGCACGTGCAAGGTCATGTCCTCGAGCGTGCTGCCGTGGAATTCGCCCAGCTCGAGCTTGATCGTCACCGCCGACTGGTAGCGTTCCTGCACGGCGGGGTCGGCGAGCGTGAAGGCTTCGACGCGATCGAAAAGCGCGTAGTGGCCCTGGCCGTCTTCGCCGAACAGCAGCCAGCCCACGCCGCCGGGCTCGGTGGCGCGGCGCAGCGCGCGGTGGAAGCCGCTTTCTTCACGCGAGCGGTCGCACAGCAGTTCCAGCCGCGGCACATCGCCGTTGGCCGAACTGCGGGCCGCCGGCGGCAACCACGGGGCCAGCACACGGCGCAACTCGGCGCGCTCGGCCGGCCCGAAGCCGGTCCAGACGGCGGTGGTCTGGATGTCGGTCACGAACTGCAGCTCCGCCGGCAGCAGGCCGTGAAGGCTGGCCGGCGTGGTGTGGTGGTAGACCGGGATCAGCGTGCAGTCCTGCTCGGGTGCGGCCTGCAGCAGCTCATTGCGCACCCAGTCCTGCGGATCCTGAAGGCGCGACGCCTGGGCCAGCCAGGACGGGCCGATGACGGCCAGCACCACGCGGGCCTTAGACAGCGCGCCGCGCAGCGTGTCCGGGAAGGCTTCGCCGACGCGATTGCTGTGCTCGTCGTTGTCGAAGAAGACACGGTAGCCCAGGCCGCTCAGGTGTTCGAAAGCCCACCCGGCAAAAAGCGTGTCGACTTCACCTCGGCGGTAGCTCAGGAAGATGTCCATCTAGTGTGGCCTGGGGGCGTCCTTTGGCGCTGGTGTCGGGCCGTAGGATAGCTACTTCAAAGCCGCCGGGCAGTCGTCGCGATTGTGGATGTTGCGCAGGCTGTGCCGGTGTGCCGCGATACTGGCGGCGGGACCCAAGCGCCGAGAGATCTGCTGGACCGGCGCCAACGCCGAAGGTTGGATCTACGGCCGGATCAACTGGGCGCGCAATTCGAGATGTACAAGCGCGTCGACAACAGCACGTGACCGAAGGCCGGGTAATGTGCGCCGAAAGGTTGCCCGCTCGGGCAGGAGGTGCCGCCCCTGAGTGCCGCGATGCTGCGCGAGGCGGAGGTGCCCCCCGTTGTGCAGACATCGAAGGATTCAGCTTGCATGCCGCGGTGCGGGACGAGCCAGCCCAGTGGAGATCAAGCTCAGGACGCCGTAGCGACGGGACCACGTCATTGGTAGTGAGTCCGCTGGAGCTCACGCAGTGGCCGACCGCGCAAAGGCTTCAGCCGAGTTTGCACCGGGGCAGTCGACCCGGCGGCGGCCATTCTCGGGTGACTCTTGATGGCCGAGGCAGGCCGATGACCGGCCCGAGTTCGTTGCCTGAAACCTGACGTTCGTAGACCTGTCGAGCCTTGAAGTGAGAGTGCCTGGCGTAGGACCGCTCGTGGCCGACCGCCGGAGGCCACGAACGACCGCTTCGTAGACGCGAAACGCGAAAAGTCCCGGCCCGCCGTCGGGCAGCTTTGGAGCGCGGCGTCGGGCAGGTATGGGTCGGTTCCGGGTTTACCCGAAAGTCAGCTCTGCTGCCGCCCAACTTGAGCGGCAGCTTCAAGGTTTATCGATCGCCGCCTCGTCAGGCAGCCCGCGACCCTGAAGAGACATAGGCAGTCCCGACCTCGCCGCCCTGTAGCTGCCGGTGGGGCAACCTCGCAGTCACCCGTAGGAGTCCCCGCGACGGAGGGCACACGTGAGCTGGCCGCAATCAACGCACAGCGCGGCCACCGCCGACACGATGCCGGTGATCGCAAGCGGCGTGCCGATCACCGGCTTGGCCGGCGCCACCGGCAGCCAGCAGTACTGGAAGGCCCCGGTGGCCGCCGGCCGCACAGGATCAGCGGCGGCACCGGCGACGCCGACCTCTACGTGCGCCAGGGATCGAAGCCGACGACTACCACGTACACCTGCCGTCCCTACCTCCCGGCAACAGCGAGACTTGCACGATCACCGTGCCCGCGGCCGGCGACTACTACATCATGCTGCGCGGCTTCTCGGCGTTCTCGGGCGTCAGGCTGTCGGCGACGTACTGACCGCGGCCGCACGGCGCGACACTGGCAAGGCGGCCTGCGGGCCGCCTTTTTCGTGGGGGGGCGGCGCCCCGGGGTCTTGCCGGCCCGCCGCACCGTTATCACCATTGTTGCCCGCACTTCAAGGGGCCGCACGATGGCGCACAGCTACTTCTCCGCCGACGAATGCCGTGCCGAGCTGGACCGCCTGCTTGGCACCGAGGCGGGCGGCCCGCGCGGCGTGCTGGCCGGCGAGGTGGCCGCCGCGCTGGTGCAGGACATGACGCGCTCGGCGCGAGCCCAGCAGTCCGACGACCTGGAAGTCAAGCTCGGCAGCTGGGCCATCCGCGACGACGAGATCGACCTGCTCGGCCTGCTGAAGGACGGCGTCGTCCTTTGCCTGGACGCCAAGCCGGGGGCGTGGGTCGGCCTGGCCGTCACGCTGGCGCGCCAGCTCCTGGCGCTGTGGCGCAAGGGCGTGCGCCTGAACGCGGCGCAGGTGCGGGTGCTGACCGAATTGCGGCGCCAGCGCGGACCGCGCGAGCTGGCCGAGCTGACCGCGGCGCTGGACCTCGAAGAGCCGGCGCTGCGGGCCGAACTCGAAGGCCTGGCCGGCGCGCCGTCCCGTGCCGGCCCGGTGAAGCTGGCCGAGAAGCTGGCCGACGGTCGATGGATGGCGCACGCCTGAACGCGATGGACGCGCCGCGCCACCCCGGGGCCTGTCCGGACGACGGCGAGCTGCCGCTGGACGACGTGCACCTGCGCCGACGCACGAACTGGCCCGCGATGTTCCTGCGGGCCAGCGGGCTCGTGTACGTCAACGTCGACGTCGCGCGCTGGAAGGCGTTCTTCGACGCCTGGGACGCCGGGCGGTCGCTGCCCGGCGGGCGCGAGTTCTACGGCAGGCTGTCGCACGAGATCTACCACTACGCGCAGTTCTTCGCCTGCGGCTACGTAACCGGGCTCTGCCAAGACCACTTCTCCGTCGTCCGCCAGGCTTTCCCGCGCAACGTCGACGGCGCCACGCTGCAGGCCTTCCTCGACACGCCGCAGCCGCGGCCGGCCGGCCTGGACGCGCTCGCCCGCGAAGTGCACCGCGAGGGCCCGGACGGCCTCACGCCGCTGCACATCATCGAAGGCTGCGCGCGCCTGTTCCAGGCGCGCAGCGAGCAACCGCGCCTGCTGCCGGGCGCCTACCTGCTGCAACTGCAGCGGCTGCCGAGGATCTACGCGCCGTTCCACCAGGCGGTCGCCGTCGAGCTGGGCGCGCGCGCGTTGGACGAGACTCTCTTCCTCGGCGCGTTGGCGCTGGAGTTCCGCATGCCGGCGCTCGCCGCGCCGCGGCTGATCGCGCTGCGGGCGGCCGGTGCGGGCCCGGCCGGCTCGGCCGACCTGCACGTGGCGCGCGCTGCGCTCGTCGATGCGCTGCGCGCCGCCGACCCGAGCCTGGAGCACCTGGGATCGGCGCGAGACCTGGCGGTGAGCAGCGGAATCGACCATCCGCTGCTCTTCACGCCGTGGCTCTACGCCGGTACCGACGACTGGGCGCTCGCCGTGCGCGACGCGGTGTGGGGCCGGCGGCCGTCGCTGCAGGCCGACTTCCTCGGCCACGCCGAGGTGCTGCTCAACGGCGCCATTTGGACCCCCCGGCACCGCGACGCCGACGCGCGGGCCGATTCCGAGGCGCGCGAAGTCTTCGCGCGCATGGCCCTGCATGTCGGCGGCCACCCCGAGGACGAAGACGATGTTCAGTCAACAGACCACGGTGCTTGACGTCGCGGCGATCGACGACGCCACCGCCGACAACCTGGCCCTCCAACTGGGCAAGCTCACCGAGCGCCCGGCGCAGGTGCGCGGGCTGCGCTCGGGCGTGGTGATCTCGTTCGAGAAGCACGGCATCGCGCGGCCGGCGGCGGAGCCGCGCGCGTGCCGCTTCCTGCAGCGCGTGGTGCAGGGCTTCCCGGGCCTGGGTTACCTGCTCCACGGCGACCCGCCGGCCTACGCGCTGCGCGACGTGACGCACGCGCTGGCTGTGGCCGCGTCGCCGGAACGCCCGCCGATGGGCGACGACTTCGTGCGCGTGCACCAGCGACTGCTGACCGATGCGCTCGAATTCGCGCAGTCGGTGGGCGACGACGCGCCGACGCTCGACGAGGTCTTCCTCGTCAACCTGCTGCCGATGGTGATGCCGCCCGAGGTGCGCCGCCGGGCGCTGACGGCGCTGATGCCGGCGCTGCTGATGTCCTACGAGAACGAGAAGCTGCGCGGGCGCTGCGTGCGCGAGGCCGAGGCGGTGTCGGGCCTCAAGCTCGCCGACTTCGACCGCCTGCAGGACTTCACCGCCGCCCTGCAGCGCATGGCCCGCGCCTGAGGGCGCGGTCGCGTCTCAAAGCGCCAGGCTGAGCGTCAGGCCGACCAGGCGGCCGGCGGCGTCGCGGTCGACCGAAGCCGCCGCGTTCCAGCTCGGCCTGAGCGATCCGTAGCGCAGCGAGGTCGAGCCGTCGGCCGCGGTGACGCGCCGCGGCCGCGACCAGTCCACCGGCACGCCGCGCTCGGCGGCATAGCGCCGCAGGAGATCGATCCAATCGTCCTTCGGCGCCAGCCCGCCGGGCCGCTGCAGTGAGATGACGCTCGTTTCCGGCGGCAGGGTCTTGATCGACAGCTTCAGGCCGCCGGCGAATTCGAAGCTTAGGCGCCCGAAGCCTTCGGCATCGGGCAACGAAGGCGCGCGCTCGCCGCTGCAGCGGCGCCAGGGGCCTTCACGGGCCGCCACCGCGGCCAGCAGCGCGTCGTGCCGCGCGGCGCGCCGGCCGGCCTCGTCGGCCCAGGCGGCGTCGGCCGGCGCCACGGATTGCTCCAGCGCGGCCTTCACGAGACGAGCTGCCATCAAGTTGCCCTTGGCCACCGTCAACGGGTGGCCGCTCTCATCGGCGGTGGGCGATCGCTATCAGGATGACCACCGCGAAAGGTGATGCCTCCGATGTGCGGCGGCTTTCCGGAGAGGCGTAGGACTGCTTGGGGTCGACCCTCGACGGTCGCCGCGCCAGGATTACCGCCGCAGAGCTGTCGTTGCCGGTGAGCTACGAGCAAGCAGCCCTTCGTGAGCTGACGGCCTCGACCCACAGCAGTCAGTCGAGCCGCTCCAAAGCTGCCCAATAGCGAGGTCTTGCCTGCGTGCACTGGGCGACCAAGAAGCAGCCGTTCGTGTTCAACGGGACCGGCCGCAAGCGGTCGGTCGCCTTGCGCTCGAGAGTCTGGCCGCCGCGCGCATCTGAAGCGCAGCTTTCCGGCAACGAGCCCGCATGTCACTTCGGCCCGCCCCAGCCTGGAACGAGCTCGCGAGGTGGCCCGAAGATCTCGTCCACGTCCCGTGAACCGTCGGCCGTTGCGATGTCGAGCGTTGCCGACGTGCGACCTCCGATCTTGGACCGCAGAGGTCCCGTCCTTGACCAAGCACTGGCTCGCTCGCCCGTGACCCTTACTGTGATGCCAAGCCCGCATCGCTCAGCGAGTCAAGCAGCCTCTCCAACTGACCGATGCAGGCCGGATCGAAGGTGCGCTCGAATGTCGCGCGGACGGCCTCCACGCTGCAGAACGCCGGATGCTGGCGCAACGCCGCCACCCACTCCTGCGCCTGGCCAGTGCTGCCCATGCGCCAGGCGGCGGCAGCGCCGACCACGAACAACTGCCCGTACGACGGATTGACGGCCAGGCCGCGCTCCACCTCGTCCAGGGCGGACTTCGGATCACCCAGCGCCAGGTGCGTCTCCGCCCGGACCCAGTGCCAGATCACGCGCAAGGGTTCGAGCGGGCTCAGTTCGAAGGCCTTGTCGCAGTAGGTCAGCGCCTCCCGATGGCGCCCGTGCCGTTCCAGCGACAGGGCCAGCAGGCCGTACGCGGGCGCGTACGACGACGACAGGCGCAGGCAGTGGCGCAGGACCTCGTCGGCCCGCTGCCGCTGGCCGCGGTTACGTGCAGCCAGCGACAGCACGTAGTGCGCATCGGGACCACGCGGGTCCAGTGCGACGGCGCGCTCGGCCTGCGCCAGGGCTCGCGCCAGCTGCTGGTCGCGCGGCTCGTCGCTCCACCGGTAGTTGCTGGCGCGCCAATCGGCATAGGCCAGGCACATCCATCCCTGGCTCAATTCGGGAGACAGCGCGACGGCCGAGCGGGCCAGCCGCGTGGCGCGCTCGTTGGTGTCCGGCGTCTGCGGTCGGGCGTACAACTGCACCCAGGCCTGTGCCGCGAAGGCGCGAGCCTGCATCTCGGCGTCGCTGGCAGACACCGGGGCCTCGCGGCTGGCCAGGTCGTTCAGCTCGAATCGCAGCGCGCGCGCCAGCCGGCCCACGACCACGGATGCCGTCGCGTGCCAGGCCTGGCTCGGCAGCGTCATCTCGTCGGCCCACGTCTGCGTGCCGCGGCGACCATCGACGACCTGCACGCCCACATGCAGCGTCTCCCCGCGCTGTTCGAGCTGGCCGTCGACGATGAAGCGCACACCGAGGTCTGCGGCCAGCGCGTGCGGCGGCGGATGCTTCTGCCCGAACGTGAGCATGGTGCCCAACGCCACGACCGCCAGGCCGGGCTGGCGCGAGAGCTCCGAGATCAGGGCGCCGGTCAGGCTCTCACTCAGGAACGACAACGAATCCGGCAATCCGCGCATCACGAACGGCAGCACAGCCACCGAGCGGGGGCCCAGGCGGGGCTCCGTGGTCGGCGCAGCGGGTTCGGGCAGGGCCGGTGTCGCCGCTGGCTGCGCCGACGCGACCGCGGGCTGGGCCGGCAGGACCGGCGTCACCAGCCGATAGCCCTTGCGCGGCACCGTGGCGATGTGGTCAGGCCCCAGCACCTTGCGCAACTGCGCCACGGCGTCGTATAGCGAGCTGGGGGTGACCACCAGTCCGGGCCAGACGGCGTCCAGTAGGTCGTCAGACCGCACCACGGCACCTCGGGCTTGCGCCAGCACGGCCAGCAGCCGCATCGCCCGCGGTTCGAGCTTGTGCACCTGCCCCGCTTGCGGCCCCTGTCCCGCGACCTCGTCGATTGCCAGGTGGACGTGCCACGGCCCCAGCGCAAACGGGTCGGGCAACGGCGGTGAAGTCGGGGGCATCACAGTCGACGATGTTGCCGCAAGTTCATCCCGATTCCGCCAGCCGTGCCGGAGCCGGCCTGAGAAATCCCTGAGATGAACTTGAGCCGCGCCTCAGCCGCTCGAGCGCCTGCGGTATCACCATGACGACACACCACCCAAGGAGCACCACATGAACCGCGAGCCCCCCCTGATCTTCGCCACCGTCCTGCTGCTGTGTGCGGGCTCCGGCCCGACCCTGGCTCAGACGCAGGACGCGGCCCACTTCCCCAGCAAGCCGATCCGCCTGGTGGTGCCGTTCGCCGCCGGTACCGCCCCCGACGCTCTGGGCCGACTGATCGCGCCGACGCTGGCCGAATCCATGGCGCGGAGCGTCGTGGTGGAGAACGTGCCCGGCGCCGGCGGCACCATCGGGGTGGACCGCGTCGCCAAGTCGGCGCCCGATGGCCACACGCTGGTGCTTTCCGGCGACGCCGCCCTGGTGCTGTCCGGTGGCGCGTACGGCGTCAAGCCGCCCTACGACACGCTGCGCGACCTCGCGCCGATCGCACAACTCGTCGTCACGCCCAACGTGCTCGTGGTGGCCAACGAGGTGCCGGCGCGCACCGTGCAGGAGCTGGTGGCGCTGGTGCGCAGCCAGCCGGGGAAGTTCAGCTACTCGTCGGGCGGCATCGGGTTCTCGCAGCACCGAGCCGGCGAGTTGATGAACAACATGGCCGGCCTGGACATGGTGCACGTGCCCAACCCCGGCAACCCCTGGCCGGACGTCATCTCCGGGCGAACGCAGCTCATGTTCGGCAACATCACGCTGGCGCTGCCGATGGCCAAGGAAGGCAAGGTGCGCGCGCTGGCCGTGACCTCCACCGCGCGCGCGCCGGCGGCCCCTGACCTGCCCACGGTCAGCGAAAGCGGGCTGCCCGGCTTCGAATCGCTGTCCTGGTTCGGCGTGCTCGCGCCGGCCAGCACCCCGCCGGCCGTGCTGCAGCGGCTGGAGGCCGAGCTGCAGAAGGCAATGGCCGCACCGGCCGTCAAGGAACGCCTGGCCGCCATGGGAGCCATGCCCGGCGTGCAGAGCGCTGCCGAGTTCACCAGGGTGATCCGGGAAGAGATCAGGCGATGGGCGCCGAAACCGGGCGCTGCCGTTGCGGTTCCGTCCATCGCGGCCGCGGCCGCGGCCGCGGCTGCAAGGCCCTGAGCGCGGCGAGACCGGGAGTCACGCGATGCTGCTTTCACTCGGACACGTCACGGTGCGCAGCGCCGACTTCGAGCGGGCCGAACGCTTCTACTGCGATCTGCTCGGCATGCGCATTGGCCCGCGGCCGGCGATCCCGGTGCCCGGGCGCTGGCTCTACGTCGGCGACGAAGCCGTGCTGCACCTGCTGCCGCGACGGGCCACGGCCGCGCCGGACGGCGGCCACGATGCGCAGGGCGCCATCGATCACTTCGCGCTCAACGCCGAGGACCGGCTCGCCGTCGAGCAGCGGCTGCGCGCGGCCGGACAGGCGTTCGACAGCCGGCGTCTGGCCGACAGCGACATCTGGCAGATCTTCCTGCGCGATCCCGATGGCGTGCGCGTCGAACTGTGCTTCAGGTCGGGCCACGGGAGCGGACCCGAGGCCGATCCCATGCCGTAGTTCGGCGATGCCAGCGGTGATACGCGGGTACACCGCCACATCGTCCGCGCCGCCTTGCAGACCCATTGACGGGGGAAATGGACATGACCACCGCCGATCTGACACTGATCCTCTTTGCCGCGTGCAACGTCCTGCGCATCGTGGCGTACCTTCCCCAGATGCTGGTGCTGCTGCGTCGGCCGGCCGCAGCCGCCTCGTTCTCCAACCTGACGTGGGTGCTGTTCGCGATGGCCAACCTGTCGACGGCGCTCTACGCCGCGGTGGCGATCGGCGACATCATCGTCTGCGTCGTTCATGGCTTCAGCGCCTTGTGCTGCAGCGCGCTCATCGCGCTCGCCCTGTGGAGCCGCCGGCGCGTGCCGAATCACAGCGCGGTGCGGTACCCCTAGGAGTCTGCGCGGCAGAACCGGGTAGTTCCTGATGCCGCATTGCAGGGTGGATGCGTTGATCGGGAATGGCTGGAAGCTTCCGACCCTACGAACCCGACCAAGTGATGCTGCTGCCGGCGGCTGCGCAAGACTGGCTGCCGGCAGGCCACCTGGCCCACTTCATCAACGATACGGTCGACGCGCTGGATCTCAAGGCGTTCTACGCCAGGTACGAAGGCGGCGGGTCGCGCAACCAGCCCTTCCACCCGGCCATGATGGTCAAGGTGCTGGTCTATGCCTACGCCACGGGCGTGTTCAGCTCGCGCAGGATCGAGCGCCGGCTGCACGAGGACCTGGCATTGCGGATGCTGGCCGCGGGCAACTTCCCGCGCCACCGCACCATCTGTGACTTCCGGGCGTTCCACCTCAAGGAGCTGTCGCAGCTGTTCGTGCAGGTGGTCAGGCTCGCCCGTGAGATGGGCCTGGTCAAGCTGGGCACGGTGGCCATCGACGGCACCAAGGTCAAGGCCAACGCCAGCCGCCACAAGGCGATGAGCTACGAGCGCATGAAGCAGGCTGAGGTCGAGCTCAAGGCGCAGATCGACGCGCTGCTGGCACGCGCCAAGGCCACCGACGAGGCCGAGGTCAACGAGCCTGAGTTGGACCTGCCGGCCGAGATCGAGCGCCGGGAGACGCGCCTGGCGGCCATCCAGGAGGCCCGCGAGCGCCTGGAGAAGCGCCAGCGCGAGGCGGACCTGGAGCGTGGTCGCAGTGACGATGACGACCGCCGCCCGCGTGGCCCGGACGGCAAGCCCCGGGGCGGGCGCTACAGGCGCGAGTTCGGCGTGCCCGAAGACAAAGCACAGGAGAACTTCACCGACCCGGATAGCCGCATCATGAAACGCGCTGGCGGCGGGTTCGACCCGGCGTACAACGCCCAGACTGCGGTGGACGAGGCCGCGCACATCATCGTGGCGGCCGAGTTGGATAACGTCGCGCCGGACGCGAACTGGCTGCTGCCGATGATCCAGGCGGTGGGCAACACGCTGGGCGAGCTACCCGAGCTCGGTCTGGCCGACGCGGGCTACCGCAGCGAAGACAACCTGAAGAACGCGCCAATCGAGGTCGTGGTGGCGCTCGGACGCGAAGGCAAGGAGCACGCCAAGATTGACGCTCAGCAGTACCCGCACACCGCGGCAATGGCCGCCAAGCTGCAGACCGACGAAGGGCGAGCCGCCTACCGCAAGCGCAAGTGGATCGCCGAGCCTCCCAACGGCTGGATCAAGAACGTGCAGGGGTTCCGCCAGTTCAGCATGCGAGGGCTGCACCGGGTACAAGCCGAGTGGAAGCTCGTGTGCATGGCCTTGAACCTGCGGCGCATGGCAACGATGGCAACTTGAAGGGGCACGGATGCGCCAAGAACCCGCCAGCGATATGCCTGCAGTGATGCCACTGAGCCTGCTGTGGGCCCCAGCCAGTCGGTCCAACCGCTGAAAGCCGCCTGACGCTCAACCCGATAGATTCGCGGCGCGCAGCAGTGCCGCGTTCGGGTTCTGCCGCGCAGACTCCTAGACCGCAACCCGCCGACGGGACGGGAAGCGTCCGGCGACACGTCCGTGAGAAGCTTCGCGGAAGCAGCGGAGAGGCACTGTCTCCTTTCCTTACTTGCGCAAGCGCGCCAGAGTGTCGCGCCGCCGGTGGCGCCGCTGATCAGTTCGGCTTGATGCCCACCGATCGGATCACCTGTGCCCACTTTTCGGTCTCCAGCGCAATACGCCGCGCGAAGTCCTCGGGCGAACCCGTCAGCAACGTGACCCCCAGGGCAGAGAGGCGCTGCTTGATGGCCGCGTCGGCCAGCCCGGCGTTGATCGCCGCGTTGAGGCTTCTCACGATGTCGACGGGCGTCGCGGCGGGAGCTGCGAAGCCAGCGACCGCGTAGGCCTCGTAGACGGGCACCGTTTCAGCCTGGACCCGCGCGGGCCGCAGGTCGGCGCCTTCTGGACGACCAGGGGCTTTGCCTGCGTCTTGACGGGTGCCTACGAAGACGCAAGTTCGAGTTTCATGCGTGCCGAGTCGGCGAACCCACTGCTCCCGCGGGCACATGTCGGCGCGGCGCTCTCTTTGGCCTTGACGGGGAACGTGGACGCTGCACGACAGGCCACTCGCAGACTGCTGCAGCTGGTACCGGGTTACCGGATGTCTCAGACCATGGACGGCCCCCGATCCACGTCCTCGTCCCGGTACGCGGCGTTTGTCGAAAGCGTGCTGAAGCCTGCTGCAGACTTGGCCGGATTGCCGTTCTGATTTTGGATCGGCCTGCGGAGCCGGTCCGGTTCGAGTTTAGTGCCGAGCACTTGCTGGGTGCCGCTTGCCCTACCGGGTCCCCCATGCGTGCATGCGGGCTCGTGCGCGTGCCGTTGAGCTGCCAGTCGCGGGTGTCGGCAATCGGCCGGGCCGAGCCAGCGACACCTTCAGAGTGGTCGCCGCAAACCTGCCGTTCGCCGCTTCGCTGAGCCAAGAATTGAGAGTTCGACGCGACGGGCGGCTTGTGGCCGTCCAGAGCCTCCCGCCGATGCGACGGCGACCGATCAGTGTGGGCAGTAAACCGGTCAGCCGGTGACCTCGACACCTCACGAATTTCGGCGCGCCAAATGACGTCCTCACAAGAAACACATCTGCCAGCACCGGATTTCAGGCGGCGGTGGTCGTGGCCGGGGCGACCTGGAACCCCAGGGCTGCGGCCCGGCGCTTCAAAGCAGCAACGCTCCGCTCGCGCTGCTGCTCTTCATAGCGCTGCTGGCCTTGGTCTACAAACGTCTCACCGCGGGTGAGCATGAAGTAGACGAGTCGGGCGAGCTTGTGCGCCGCAGCAGTGTTGGCGCTGGTCTTGCCCATGCGCGTGCACAGCCGGCGATAGAACGCTCCGAGCGCCGACTGGCTGCGCGACAAGCTCATGGCCGCCAACTTCAACGTCTGGCGAACCCGATTGGCCGAGCGCTTGGTGCTGGCCGAAATGACCTTGCCGCCACTGATCTTGGTCGCCGGGCACAGGCCCAACCACGAACAGAAGTGCTTGACGTTCGCGAACCGGCTCAGGTCGGGACCGAGTTCGGACAGGATCTTCATCACCGAGGTCACGTCCAGCCCGTTGATGCGTGTGAGGTCCACACCTGCCCAGTCGGCCAGCGTCTGGCGAAGGTCGAAGATCGCGCGCGTTCTGCTCCCTGCCCGCGGAGGCTTGCCCATCTCTACAACCCCGCGGCTGCGCTCGGACAGCAACGCTCTGAGCTTGGCATCGCAGTCGGCAAGGTGCCGACCAATGTCGTCGTACATCGCAAGCGCTTGCCCAAGAACGAACAGATGCTCTTCCCGCCAGTTGCCGCTCAGGGCCTTGATGACATCGTCCTTGCTGGCCTTGACGCGCCGGTTGCGGTGCTGCGCCAGCACGACCGCGTCACGCTCGCCGGCGACGATCGCGCGGATGATGGCCTGCCCGGTCACACCCATCACGTCGGTGAGCACCTCGGTGAGTTGAAGGTTCATCTGCACGAGCGCCTTCTGCATGCGCTGCACCCAACTCGCCTGCTCGGTGAGCAGCACCTCGCGCTGGCGCGCCACGGCGCGCACGACGCACACTTCGCCATCGGGTCGCCACGCGGCACGCAGCAGCCCCAGGCTCATGAGCTTCTGCAACCACTGGCAATCCTGGACGTCGCTCTTGCGGCCGGGAACGTACTTCAACTGCCGGGCATCGACCAGCCAGACCTTCAGACCCCGCTGTTCGAGAACCTCGTACACCGGGATCCAGTAGACGCCAGTAGATTCAAGTGCCACCGTGTCAACGCCGCACGCCAGAAGCCAGTCGGCCAGAGCGTTGAGGTCCGTCGTCATCGGTCCGAACTCGCGTACCGGCTCTTCTGCCAGGTACGGCGGCACGGCCGCCCAGTGGCTCGTCGCGCCGACATCGATTCCAGCGGCGTTGGGGAACACCGCGACTTCCTGCTTGCGTGCTGCCATGGCCTGCTCTCCGTCATCGTTGAGGAAAGGCAGCGCCATGGGAAGCGTCGAAATCGACTCGATCTCACAAACGGGATGCGCACTGCTGCGCTCACCAATTTCGCCGACGATTCCCCAACCAAGCTGATAAACGGGCTCGCTCAAGCTCGCACCAGTGACGTGTCGGTCATGCCGTCGCTGCCGCTCCCGTTGTAGCGCATCGGGTGTTTCTTTGCGGACGCCTGCCGCGCGTGCGCGCCTGGGGCGCTGATAAGAACACTT